>JGI24512J20087_1000237_pt1 | contig 67259 bp, 59 predicted proteins | sample LinPmetageLP35_FD_20087 | JGI IMG/M metagenome (IMG submission 20087) | reverse complement strand
CGCAATGTACCCCCCCCCCCCCCTAGTAGTGGGGCAAAGGCTTACCAGTTGCGTGGATGAAAGGAGACAAACAACGTCCCATCTCAAGGTCCAAGAACTTACCCCAAGGATAAGTTGGGATATTCACATGGCTTGCGCCCCAATCCTTCTCAAGCTCTGATGGGAGATGGTCATTAGGTTATTGTCGATTGCATGATCACGATGGAAACCGTACAAACGAACTTGCGCTTCTACATAATCTCAGATATCAAGACTGAATGACACGTACCTGATGCGGAGGAGGGAGGAATACAGCCTCCAAAGGTCGGGTCAAGATCCCAGCCCTCGGGACAAGGCACTGCGTGGCCTTTGGCTGGTTAGGAGTATCAGCTCAAAAAAATCTTCTTTCTTCTTCGATTGGTGGATCCTGAGCTCGATTGCTTACCATGTGTAGACATTTCGGGTATGGAGTAACATTCTTTCAAGAATGGGCTACAGTAAGTCCCTTCAGGGCACTTTGTGCCGCCTCCTACGAAGTCTTTAGTATCGATTCCTTGAAAAGAAAGGAAATGCAAAACGGCCCACCTGATACTAGATCCCAGGGAACACAATGCTTCAGCTCTGGATCCCAGTCATAGCCGCCTGGGCAGCCTGACTCCAGGTGTAGACCTTGCAATATATCAGCAATATATCAGCATCAGAACCGTCCCTGAACGATCGTGTTGCGGTGTTAAAAGAAATAGGAGATCTTCATGGCATTTAGCATTCCTTACCAATGTCAACTTCGGCCTGTGAGAGGCGCCATTTCCCTGATTTGGCATGACCCAAGGAGTGGCTAGGGGCTGCCAGGGCGGAGCCGAGTAGAATTGTGAGGCTGGTGAGCAAGTGGTGCATTGTGGAGCTAGATCTCAAGACCTTTGATCTCGAAAACTTATGAAGATGCGATGGTCGATGAGAGAGCGGATATTGAGGATGTGGTGATGATAAGTGCGATGATCCTGTGGATGATATAAATGCGTTTCCCTGAAAACCTCGGCAATTGCCCAAAATCTACCTAACAGGTCACCTTAGGCTATGAAAGTAGATATATTGGTTTGTGGCACTCAATTCATATTGTTCAGTCTCGTTGTTCACAGAACGCCGAAATATCTTCGCGAGTTTGTGTCCAACATCGTGACACGCGTGCACCCCATTATTCAGTCTTCGTCTTCTCTTGTTGTATTACCACTGAATAATAACTCGGTAAGCTTCCCCTCAATTTTTCAGAACGTCCAATCATTTCACTCCACAGGTCACAATTTGTCTTTGCTGGTTGTCCCACCCATCTGCTACGCGAGCTGAGAGTCTACTCGAAGTTTTCCGAAGGCTACCATCTATGGATTTGTGGACATTACCCATAATACTTTGAGGAATGGGAGAACGTGAATCAGCTTATACTTGATCCTAACTTGAACTTCAGCCACCCTTAGGAATTGCGCGAAGTGAAACTATTCAGCGTAACAACGAACTAGGCGAGATCTAACCGACCATCGATATAATTGGTCTATATGTACTACTCTTTCCCCTAGATGGATGCAATACATTCACCCTTCCAAGTACAAGCGCATCCGAAACAACAGGTATCAGGGTTATCGCAAGCTATCGTTTGTCAATAGAATAAACCTATGAATGGACACGTGAAGGTTCTCACCACCACTGCAAGTCCCGTCCGCCTTCATCTGATGGCGAGAGACTGCAAGAGTCTTCATGAAATCGTTAACATAGCAAGTGTGACCTTCCACGAAGAAAGGACAACCTTCAGGGCAGTTGGAATTGTTGCTGCAGACTATAGTCTCGGTCAATATTTTCTTTACGGTGTAATCTGCGGAGCTTACGTTGGCCGCACACCGGGTATTAGATAGAAATGACGCCTTCTGGTGCCCCTTTGCGAGGGAGTGATATCACCAAAGATGCAGAAAGAAATATTAAGCCCGTTGAAATACGTATGTTGTAGTGAACAAAATTATTGACTCGAATGATCTGTGAGAGAAAAGGTGGTGCTGCTATGACACTAATTGAGAATGCTTACGATAACAATCATGTCATACAACTGGGGACATTATCCGATCGTAAGCCATGAAATTAAATGGTAACATAGAGCTGAGGTTGTGCGCAGCCCGATTTCGACGAGTAACACACGTGCGTATCAGTGGTCACAGTCAGTTGATCTCTGGAATATCTTGACGTGCATATTTTTGTGCCCTCCGTCTCCATGTATCGTCAAGACTCGTCGCACCAACAACCCGAGTGAATCTATGGCTCCAAAAGTCCCTTTGAGATGACCAGCTCCGGCTTCTCGCCTTTGACATAGTGTATACTCTCTCGTATCTGCTCAAGATGCACGCTCCCGTATCTGAGTAAGTCGGCGAACGTCCCCGGTTCCACGTCCTTTCCCTCACTCTCTTTTTCATCCCAAATTACACCAAGAGCAGGCGTCTTCGTCAAGTTCTTCCCGTGAGTGATCTTTTGCATACTGGACTTTGTGAGGATCCTCCAAGCATTTTTGTACGCTAGCTTGTACTCCTCAGATTCTCGATCAGCATCGGGACCGCACTTTGTGGCCAGGGCATCGAACAAAGCCTGTCCCTGGAAGCCAACCACAGTCTCTGCACCCCAGTCTTCGTCCAAGGCGTCGAATAGTAGGATATTCTCGACTGCATATTCACGGCCGTTGAACCCATTTGGTTCCTCGAGTGCACTGAGTCTCATCCATGCCAAGACTTGTGCGATGTAACCCGCCACAAATTGGGGCTCGACTTTGAATTCCCAATGAAAACCTCTCGCTGCGGAATCTTCAAATTTGATGGTCGCACCGATCGCTGCCAGTGGATGCTGAATGATATTGGCAGAGCTGGTCTGTCCCTCCCACATGTGGACGAAAATATCATGCCTATCCTGTCAGTTTGAAGTCGTTGCTAGATAGCATGCAGGACTTACCAACGCTTGATGAACGGGTCTCCCTTTCTGCTGGCAACAAAGTGGTTGGCAATGATTGTGCCATGCATCAACGGAGCCGAGACTTGAAATGGCGAAGAAGGGTCCGCCAATCTGGACAAGTTAACATGAAAATTGTGGTCGCCTTCGCCGAAAATAGGATTAAGGAGAAACTTACTGATGCCAACATATTCTGTCTAAGTCCCGAATGAGAATGATACCTGTGTCCATCCAAACGCCCCCATACAAGTACAAGCAGACCCCTCTTAGAAAGTCTGCACTATGTGGCCCTGTATACGGACCATCCATAGTACCGTTGACGAATGTGTCGGGAAGCTTGATCTCTGAGGACTCTGCCCACTTCAGTGCATTGTTTGGCGATCCAGGAACATTGTCGAGAACACGGACAGTCCAGGAGGGACCACATAACCGTATCCAATTGAAGATGTTCCGTTGACACCAAGCTGGCATTGAGTGTACACCGGAATGCCAGAATGTCCAAATATTCTTCTCCGAATCTCCGTTGATGGGGACATGTTTAGTCAAGGCTTCAAGTAGCTCTTCGTCTGTTCGAGTGTCTTTGGCTTCGACGTATCGAACCTCGTTGCTAAACTCCTCGGGAATGGCAAATTGAGGAGACATTTTGAGTTCTGAAATTAACTGAGTTTACTTGCAAAGATCGGGTGCCGATGCTGCTCATATACTTGAATGATTGCTTGGGTGAAGTCAGTTGGGGTAAGCACCAAGAAGGCATTGTTCGCTTGTCGCATCTTTAAGGCCATCGCATCCATGCTTTGAGACAAATGTTCGGTGAAGAGATGTATATTCTCTTGTCTACCGCGGCCTGAATGGGTCTTACTTACGAACTTAGTGACCATCAGCCTGCACCATTGGTCTTTGATTGGCCAGATTGCGATACAAGGCTTTCGATTGGCCTAATTAGCGAACTCTCCCCCGCTTGCTTGCTGACGAGATTCCTTTTCGTCTTAGGTATTGCCGTGAAGACCCTTGGCCGGTAAAACATCACTTTCACTACCAGCTACTAGTGCACTTTCTATCACTTCCATGTCGACAAGACTTGCTGCTGTTGCTGCGCGTGATAGGGCAACATACGTTGCAATATGATTTTTTGTAATTTCAATTCTAACTCTTGTAATTAATTAACAAGCAATAAGTTTATCAATTAAATCAATCAATTGAGAACTCGTTTCAATTGATTCGTGATTAATTGACTTATTGGATGCTCTAGTCATATCCATCCAGCCGACTCGCTCATAAGTATCAACGTCAACAAGTAATCCCACATCCAAACATCCAAACATTCAGCATCATCTTAACATCCAATGTATAAAATAAAGAACTACATGGCTGTCTTGTAACTTTAATGCACAGTAAGAAAGGAATATGGGGTCTGCCAAACGAAGGCCACCTGTTGAACTTCTGGAATAGGCAAGTGTAATTCAAGACTAAGTACACGTTCCGAATAGAGGCTGGCACTGGTTGACCGTCTTGCAGAATGCATCAGTGTCACCGCAATTTCCCTTCACAGAGCAACATTGTCCAAATGTGCTTCCGCTACACATCGCATTGGCGTTAATGGTCGATGCCGAGCCGCATTTTCCATCTGTACTTGTGGGGTAGCAAGTTCCGAATGCGGTCTGGCACTGATTAAAGATCGCACAGAAAGCAGCTGAAGTGCCACAGTTACCTTTCACACTGCAGCACTTTCCAAAAGAGCTACCGGCGCATGTTGCCCCGGTGGGAGATGCGGAGCCACATTTTCCGTCTGTACTTGTTGGATAACATTTTCCAAATGCAGGCTGACATTGATTGTAGGTCGCACAGAAAGCATCTGTGGTACCGCAATTACCTTTAACACTACAACATTGCCCAAAAGAGCTACCAGCGCACGTTGCCCTGACGGAGGACGCAGAACCGCACTTCCCATCGAGACTTATTGGCGACGCCGTTGAGATCGGTGCACTCGAGGTCTTGGAGGTTGTAGTGGATGACGAGATCTGTTTAGTGGTGGAGCTTGAGATAGCACTAGGCGATGAGATCTGTTTTGTGGTTAAGCTTGAGGCAGTGGTGGAGGACTGAGGTGGAAAGGAGCCGTATGTAAACGTCATCGTCCCAGGTACAGTCGATTTCAGGACCACTGCATAAGGTGCCTCCCAATCTTCGTTGGGCCCCACGCAATAAGCGTTTCCCTGTTTCAGATGAGCGGTACAACCATCCGCCGTTGCTCCAAGGGCTTTGTTGACAGTCAGGAAAAGATCAGAGGGTATCTGCTGCGAAACGCAGATCGAAGTACATGTATCGCCTAGTACGGCGACATGCCATTTTCCGCAGTTCAAAGTCGTGCCGGTTGGGACAGTTGCGTTCATGGGTGGAGCTAATAGGTCGTAACTGTAGCCACTGGCTGTTATGGGCGTCGTTGTGTCATTGACAGCGACAGAACCGGCGTGTGGTCCATTCTGGGGGCCGAGACAGATAATTTTGCCGTACGTGACGCTTGAAGATAAAAGGTTGGAACAGCCGTGTCCCACCCAGGGGTTGTAGCGCAGCACATCGCCAGGCATGATTGTACCCCTCATGGAGGATTCGATGGAGTAACATTGTTCCTCGGTATCGGAAAGCTTGTACGTGCTGCCGCATGTGGGTGGCAGGCAGAGTCGAACACCTGTGGGTAAGACATTGTTGGAGCTACAATTCGAGACTCGATACTGATTCGCCATGAAGAGAGCGGCAGAGGATACCTTCATTGCTGTACTGATAATGTCGCATGTCTCGCCTGTTGATGTAGTATGCCAATTTCCGGTGCCGCAGTTCGCAAACTCATCCTCAGGCTCCAATGTGAGGGATGGGGGAATCCTGGTCGGGAAGGATAATTCACAGCGCTGGTTGATATAAGCGAGCTCTTCCTGGTATTTGATGTCGTAAATAGAGTAAGAACTATCCTGCATGATTGCCAGACGATGTGTATAACAGAACGAGCACATATGTGTGGATGACATGTCTTGGTATGTGCTGACAGCCGGGAAGGTGTCAATAAGATCTGTTCCCAATTCAATCAGCTCACAATTCTCGGTCAATTCGAGCAAGGTCTCACCATTGCAGTATGTTTTTCCTGTGTCCATCAGGCATGTCTCATTATATCCTGCCCATATGCGGCCACCAGCCAGTGTTGGATGAGCATTGGTGATATTGAATCCATTACATGACGTTGCAACATTGTCGAACCAACTCTTCAAACTGGCCCCACATGCTTTATCGCACACTGATTGAGTCCGGTTGAGAGAGTCAAGAGCACCGCGGTAGCCTAATTGCTGAAAAGTTTTGACTAGCCACAGTTGTCAGCCAATGCGTCTGTGCAGGAGGTAGAGGGCATTGAAATGGCCTTGGACTGACCTTGGAAATCACACAAAACCGTCTGTGTTAGAGCTGTCTTACAAACCTCTGGGACGGAAAGCAGCTTAGTAAAAGCTTGAGTATACACTTGAAAGCCCTTGAACTTTCTCTCCCCCGAGATGTTGTTAGCACCTTGTAGCCAGGCCAGTATCGAGGAGAGGAAGCCGTTGACGTTGTCCCGAGCATATGTAGGAACAGAACCAGTTGGTGATATCATTTCGACCATGGCTTTCGTACAAAGGTTGGAAATCCAGATATCAAAACTTTGCTGTATCTCGAAGCCTCTGGATTGGCAGTCCTCTGTATTCAAACAAGTTTGGTCGTAGTCGTTGAACCAGCTGTAGAGCCCTGCCCCAAGCACGTATATAGTAGACGAGTCGAAGATTCGAACAGCCCACGAAGTAGCACATCTCGTATCACCAGAACTACAGTTCGAGAACTTGGGGTCGTTCGAGAAGAGGCCTGTCTTGAATGGGCTCGGAGCTGACGGCGTTGGTTGAAAATAAGGAGATTCGGTTTGTGCCATCACAAGGAGGATGTTCCTAGCCTTAGACAATTGGTACTGGTACAGTACTGCGTGTTCGGAAGCTGTTGACCAGAGCCATGCCAGCTTGCTCTCAATTAGAACGCCTCGGCCAGCATAAATGTCGATCTGGTCCTGCGTTGGGATGCTATGTGGAGATCAGCAGTCGAACATATGTGAGAATATGGCTAGGTACTGACTCGAGGTCATGATCAGCAACCCAAGCCCACATATTTTCTATGTATGCAGTTGAATTGGGCTTTAGATGCAACATAAGAGAAGCCGCTTTGCAGTTTGGATTGATCTTCCCACTTAATTTCGGGCATTGAGCCAGCTGCAAGTCTGAACCAGTCGCTCCCCCAACTCGAATATGTGAATCTATGGGTAGGTCAGCATGGCCTCCAGAAATAACAAATCAAACTTACCCCACAGACCGACCGATCCTTGCGTAGCCTGGGCCGCGTTCCACTCAACTATTACTGCTCCAGCGGTTGGGCCCCCTACAGTGAACATCATGTCTTGGATTTCTATGATGCCGATTTCTCCTGGCCGAGCGACCTGAACCACGGCTCTTGGTACCGCCTCATCTTGAAATTTAGCTCCTTTACCCATGATCTGAGACCACGCTTGCCCGATAATTCGTGAGCCGATCGGTATCTTCATGGTGTCTCTGACGACATCTGGTGAGTCTCGAAATTAGCATATACTGGACAGCTTAGATCCAAGTATGTGGGGTTTTGGTCTTGGAAATCACAACATATAACGGTACTCTGATCGGAGGGTCACTTACAAACTCCGTAGGGAAAGTACACTATCGAAGAAGTGTTAGCAGCACCTGCGAGGATAGCGTTAAGGGCAGCTGTGTCATCCGTTACCCCGTCTCCCTTTGCTCCAAGTGCCTTCACATTCATGATATTGGTTTGAGGCGTGTCGTAGTAGTTTGGGCGTCGTCGAGTAAACAGATTAGGTTTCATCTTGTTGTACGCAGCTCCTAGCAAGGCCGTAGTCCTGTTCATCCCTGGAATTTTTGCACCATTGATGAAGCTGGAGTGCCCTGTCGCATTGTTGATTTTACCAAACCCCCAACTCTCCAGGATAATCTCCGCTCCACCCGCAACTATCACTCTCTTTTGTCCTTCATCCTTGATTGCTGTCTGAACATTGAAGAAGCCGACGTTCTGCAATAGGAAAGATGTCGCATTCTCTTTTAGCAAAGTAGTTATGATTCCATTTGCCGTGTTGGCAATAATAGCATCCGCGAGTATAAGTGATCCAACGCCTTGGCCGGTAGATTGTGGGCCTCCTTGCTAGAGCGACGTTAGTGTATGAAATGAATGTGCTATCAAACACGTACCCCTCCGACTATCACGAGTCCATTGCCGCAGCTATCGATGACGAAGTCTTGCATAGTCCATGCCCCTGCAGAGAGGCATTAGTGCCCACTTTGAACCAGGTAGACTTCGTTTCGGTGTTGAAGTCGACGTGTAAACATTTTCAACTCACAGTCCCAATGTATCTGGATAGCCGTGTTACAATATGCGAATACCAAGTGGCTCGTTGTAAACTGCTGATTTCCCATGTATGCTCTGAGCAAATTTTAGCTTCACGCAACCGTGCATGGCTTGAGCAAGACTCACCCAAAATTGCCTCCCACAAAAGTGAGATCCGCGAGAAATCCTCCGGATCCATTTTCCATATAAATTCCCTAGAGTGCTTAGTTTCTCACCCGGAATTTAGAGTGGAGGGCTGGTACCTGTTGAGTGTTCCCGGGAATGTCTGAGTTGTACTGCATGTAAAACTCGATGTTCTCGAGCGATGTCCCTTGGGCAACTTGCCAATGAATAGCGCAGATGTAAGCATATGGATCTGTGAGACGAATGTCCATCTTAAAGTTCCTGACGCTCCGAAGAAAGTTTGACTGTACAATATACCACTCCACGTCATCACTGATGTAGACGTCGCTCGTGATGACTCCCAAACCCACGAAGCTGGGAGCAGCAAGAATAGTTGGCACACTGTGAGGCTACTCTGTGTGAGAATGATGCATCATATGTAGGTCAGGAGATACATACATCTCCAAGAAATTGGGTGTTGTAATATTGGATGATGGGAGAGCTGACAAGATATGTCCCTGGCGGGAAGTACACGACAGCAGGGACTCGAGTGCTGGAACCGCAGGTTTCGCCGCACCTCTGGCCTTCCGTGATGGCCCTATTGATTGCAGCTGTGTCATCAGAAGTGCCGTCTCCCTTGGCACCATAATCTTTAACATTTCGCCAAACCTAAACCAAATCAGATCAATCAACATTGCCTGGTTTATTCTCATCGTCCAGAAAGCATACCTTGTAGCCAGAAGAAGCGTACGGGGCCAAACCTCGCTGAGCCATATCCACCATCCAGTAGCCTGAATCGCGTTTGCTTACACTTGTGTCATTGCTCTCATGCCCGGTTCCGAAAATCGATAGCAGACCCTCGGGCTGCTTGAGCTTCTTGGGTCTGTTAGTGTCCCGATGCTTGTGGCCATACTTCGCTTTCATTGCAGCCGCCACATCAGTATGGTTGCCCTCTGGGACCAGGGTGTTGGCCTCGGCAAGTAAACGTGCGGCTTGGATCAGCTCTGGCGGAATTGTATATGCGCCTGGCGAGGTTTCATTCATCGTGGAATTGTTTGAGAGATTTTGTCGTCTGCTCTTGACTTTTGTGCTATTTAATATCACATTGCCGTATTCAAGGAAAGGTGCCGAGTGGCCTCTGGACGTAGCTTCAGAAGCATTCTGAAACTCATACGTGTTGAAAGATGGGTGCTGTAGGCGATGTTTGTTGATTTCAGCAAGTGCAATCAGGGCCTGTGAGACAAGAACATCAGGGGATGTAGAGTTAGATGCGATCCCTTTGATCTGAGAAGAGCGGGAGAAATGATGGTGGTGACGATTCTGGTGAGCATTGTGTCCACCATGAATACAAAGCACAAAGTTTGGCTGAAGAAGAAGCCAGTAAATGAGGGGACGGACGAACAAGCTGATAAGGGTGTCCATGGTCAGAAGTGACATTGACTTGAGAAATTGCAAAGCGGAAGTGCGAGCAGTCTTTCAGTCGAAGAGCAGCGCGAGTATCAAGACTCTTTGGCATAGGACTGGAGACTACAAAGCACCGAGAAAGAAAACCCCTAGAAAACAAATTTGCTCAACACTGACTGGCTAATCTATAAGTGCAGCTTGGCATTGCCTAATGTAGGCAGGCAATACAGGGAGACTGTACTTTACATCGGGCCAAGGTCTGAACTGTTCTCCATGGGATATTGGATCCAGAGTAAGTGGTGAGATATACACTCCAATCGAGGATGGGACAGGTATGGTACATATGTACTCGGAAATTGGGGCTCGAAGAAGGCTTGGGCCGCATGGCGACATATCGACGCGGCCGGGTCTATCCGGATCAGCGGGATGGGCGCCAATGTGCCCCTGACAGCTGCACGGGATGGTTTGCTCCCCATACTGCTAGGTAATAAGCGGTTAGAGATTTACATAGACTAGGGCCCTTTAGGTTTAGAACCGGGCGAATAAACTTCATCATCATCGGTTAAAGCTTTCTCTTGGCCAATCATACATAACGCCCATTTCACCTCCAAGAAGGCTTTTTATGTTCCGGGGTTGATATCGCATTCACTGATCAATGTAACATTCTCTTTATTGTCGTGGGTAGTATCCATGGATTGCGGGTGAACTCCAGCCAACGTCAGCTCTTTGCGCCTCCCAAGGACTTGTCAAGTTGCCGCCTTGTGGTTCGATATCCACGTCCACGAAGTGTTGGATCCGAGGAGCGAGAAAACGGAATCCAAAGTAAGTGGGATGCGATTGCCATAACCTCTCGAAAGAGTTGCACTCGGACTTCCTAGCCTCTGTGAAGAATGCTTTATTATCCTGTGGGTGATTTGATTCCATGGCCACCTAAATGTCTTCAGAAGATAAGTCTGATCTGCTCTCACAAATGGTCGAGGTTCCCAAAGACAATCAATTCGCGCTGCTGCCGCTGTGCCGCCGATAGGATCCCCTGCCTCATGGGCCACTTCGAGAGATCCCTTCCCACAGGCAGCTTTGTCATGATTTTTTCGCTTGGGGATGTGCCGTTGTTTTTTTCCTGCGGTAAATTGCGGAAGTGATGGACCTAACTTCCAGATTATGGATAGACGGGCTCGTTTAGAAGTACGGAAAACGGTCTCATGTCCGAGAATAATCTCTCTTTTTCTCTTGGCTATTTCGACCCATTTTCAGACAGGACTCTCGAGTGCTCACCATTTCCTCTTCTCTTTTATGGTGTGTCTCCTTCTCATACCAATACTATCGTGTTGTCTATGCTCTGCTAAACTTTGCCTTTTGCCGTACCATTTCTTCGAGCATTTTGTATTATATGGCGCCTTCCTTGAAGCCCCTCAGTGGCAGGATGACACCATCAATACATTTCTTCACTTTCGCTCTTTGGATCCAGCTCTTACTGTTTTTCTCAGGAGCAGAAGCTCAAGGATGTAGCAAATCTAATCCTTGTGCCATTGGGTGCTGTTCAAAGTTTGGATTCTGTGGACTCGGAGCGGACTGTAAGATCGGACTACCTTCTTCCACATGAACATCGCACTAACAAAGTTCAGACTGCAACTCTGATATTTGCGTCGACACTTGTGATAAAAAGGGAGATTGTAACCCCGGTGACTGGGACTCTCAGTATTTTCGCAAGGAGACTTGTTCTTTGAACGGTATTTGCATTTGATGTGATGTTGTGGTCAAGGTTTCTAACTCGCACAGTTTGCTGCTCTAAGTTCGGCTTTTGTGGGACCACAGATGAGTTCTGTGGTGACAACAAAGTCAAAAGACCAAGCTACGAAGTCAGCGGCCAAGGATTTCAGCGAGTTGTTGGTTATTACGAAAGCTGGTCTCCTGACCGACCATGTAACCAGTTCTATCCAGAACAAATACCGAAGTTCATATACACACACTTGATTTTTGCCTTCGCCACCATCGACCCCATCAGTTTCGAGGTCAAGCTAGCTGTATCTAACGATGAAGATCTTGTCAAACGGCTCACAAACCTCAAGAAGGCAGACCCTGGTTTGTCTGTTTACGTAGCACTAGGGGGCTGGACATTCAACGACCCGGGTCCAACAGCGACAACCTTTGGGGACATCGCCCGCAGCGAGGCAAACACCAAGAAATTCACCGGCTCTCTCATCAGTTTCATGTCAACTTACAATTTCGACGGAGTCGATCTGGACGTAAGTTATGTTTTTGTTTCCACTCTGTGTCCTCGATCTCTCTCGAATCGACAGAGCGTGCATCGGAGAAGACCATACTGACTTCTTTCAGTGGGAGTATCCAGAAGCCGATGATAGGAGCGGGAAGTCGGATGACTACGCAAATCTCTCAACATTACTGCAAAGAGTGAAAAGCGCCCTGAAGGCAACGGGTGGAAGAGATGGGCTCAGTATCACTCTGCCCGCATCGTATTGTCAGCTCTTTCAGATCGTGACCTAAAATGCCCTGCTTACAACTATCTAGGGTATCTGCAGCATTTCGACCTCCAGAAAATCCAAAACATTGTTGATTTCTTCAATATGTGAGCCTTCATTCAAAAATTCTCTCTTACTTCGAGCTAATCAATGTCGCGTCGTAGTATGACCTGTATGATCCCTTCTCTTCGGCGAGAACATTTCCAACACACGTTGAATACTATCCCACTCGATTCTGTCGTAAGCTGACCAATTAGATGATTTCCACGGCACGTGGGACATGGGCAACAAGTGGGTGGGTCCTTACTTGAATCCCCACACAAATCTCACAGAAATCGAATCCGGGTTAGACTTGGTTTGGCGGAACGGCGTGAAAGAAGACAAAGTTGTACTGGGCGTAGCATTCTACGGACGTTCTTTCACAGTTTCAAATCCAGGCTGCACAGGCCCAGGCTGCGAATACGCCTCTGGAGGTAACAAGCAGCCTTGTAGCCACGAGACGAGTGTGGTACTGAACTCTGAGATCATTGACATTCAGAAACGGACAGGAGCTAAAGGAGTCCTGTTGGAAGATGCTGCCGTCAAGCAGATGGTGTATGATACGAACCAGTGGGTGACCTATGATGACGAAGACACATTCAAGCTTCGAGCCGACTACGCCAGATCACTTGGCCTGGGAGGTTTGATGGTATGGGCGGTTTCCCATGATACGAAAGACGCAACCTTCAACATTGCCTTTGCCAAAGCTGCGAACAGGAAGTATCAAGCGATAGCACAAACGGACGACGGTACCGAGGTAATCACTACCCCGAACCCCCAATGTAAATGGACAAATTGCTTGGAAAGTACGTATTAAATCGAACACCGTTTTCGGTTATTTATCTCGCTGACAATCCAGACTGCCCCAGTGGATGGGTGAGAATGTTGAGGAAAGATGGCAAAGAACGCGGAACGGAATACATGGTCGACCAACAGGGCTGCATCTCAGGTTACCACCAGTTATGTTGCCCGCCAGACGATGTGCCGACCTGCGGCTGGTACACACACAACAACGGGAAATGCAACCAGCAGTGCGGTGATGGCAGTAAGTCCAGGCTCAGAGGTTTTCCTTGTGTTCAGCTCGCAGTGTATCAAAACAAATCGACCTTCGTAGAGCCAAAAATTTGCTAACATTCCTCATCTAGTGATCGAAATAGGATCGAACTCGATGTATTGCAAGAAAAACTACCAAGCCGCCTGCTGTACTGTTACCCAGAAATCAATGCACGTGAGTCTCGAACAACTACGTATAACTTCAGTATGAAAAGCTAATTGACTTGCCTAGCTTCATAATACGTGTACTTGGAGCAAGGCATTTCCAAACTGTAACTCAGATAGTTGCAGCACAGTCGGCGCTCCTTACAACCACGAGTATGCCAAATCTGGAACCGGATCGGGTGGAGCGAAGTGCAAAGAAGTCGGGCAACAGGATCTATGGAGTGAACTTACCTTGAGCCGCGAAAATCGGAAACTTTGTTGTCGTGAGGACGATCCAAATATGGGCTGGGACGACTGCCAGTGGTATACCCAATATGGACTTTTCGGAAACAAGTGGCCCGAAGACTCCTGCTACGCAGGCTGCCCCGATGGGAAAATCCGTGTTGCGATGGACTCCAGTCTGAAGACTTGCTCTAGTGGCGCCTCCGTAAGATGTTGTACGCCCCGATACTCCACCGTAACCAAGAGGGCCATTGCGCCCAATCGGGAATTTGACACTCTTCTTGAGAGCTTCCTCTCCTATCCTCACTGTATCACCGAAGAACCGGATCATACTGCCTGGGGATACCAGAATACACTGATTGAAAATGTCCAGACCATACTTTTCGGCACTCCAGATGCCACCAAAATCGAAATATGGGACCAGCGCATCGGGACAGACTATATATTCCTCAAATTCGAAAGTCTCAAGAAGTGGTCAAGTTCCGATTCAACTGCATTACTGCTTGGATCTACTGGGCTGCCGAAAGCCGTCTTGTGCGGGTTGGCAATCTACAATTCATTGATCGCGGGTTCTGCTTATGAGTGTACTTGTACTTCGGAATGGTGTGGCACTACAGATGGTGGTACAGTGATTGATCGACGGATGACCTCAGACTGGTCGAACGAGACTCATACTGGCATTCTGCAAGGCAACTTTGACGAAAGAAGCCTTGCAAAGAGATCTCCAGAAGATTATCGTGAATTGCGTGTTATTTCGGCTCTCACTGGCGCTCGGGTCATCTTTACCGTCGCAATGATGAGTGTAAGTGTTGCGCGCCGCTTTCTTTTGCTATATTTCGCTGATAGATTATAGTATCCATCACGGAGTGAGTGGGAGGATACCAGCCCGGTCTTCCAGAAGGCCATTGACTTCTCGTCGGCGCTCTGCAGTAACGTGCAAATGTCAGCCAGAGTGCTCGGCCCGTTGGCTCGGGTGGGCTGGGACAGTAAGTATCGCTTTTGCACGTTCCACCCTTTGACCACATACTAATTTCTGCTATCTTAGCTGAACACCCATTCGAAAGACAATCGTTTATGAACATGGTCGCAAATACTATTGAAGGGATTCTCCCAAGTCTTAGGGCTGAAGACGGCACCATTGGGCACGTCATAGTGTCCGCGTTTCCCCCACTTGATCCGGCTATCTGGCAGCAGACAGCGCTTGCCTCTATCCCTCAAAACATTTTACAGCCTTGGCCGTTAGCAGCGCCCGAGTGGGCTATTATGCGCCGCCTAACCAACTGTTTGGGAAGTGTTGGGTTCACTCGTGTCCTGACTTTCGTTCAGGAAGGATTCAATAAAATGAAAGGACATGTAAGCTGACGTCGTCTCTCAGATGCTCGATCCTCCCTATCTTGCACATGGACGCTTACAATATCGATAGGTATGGGGGTATAGATACCCTGTTGCTCTCGCCACGATGCAAGGATTGGTGGACGCTGATGATTACACAGAATTCTTGACCAACATAAAGCTTGTAAGTTTCGGCTCTCTCAAAATCCAGTCAATGTTTATGTCCTTACCCCTGCGCCCATTCCAACGCTGACATCCTCTTGATGTAGGGACTTGGAATCATCGAGTATTTTACCGTTCCTGTTGTTCATCAGGCTTACGTCACAATCCTAACGGCATTGAGGTGGAACACGGCAATCCTCCAGTTTCTACACTACCAGTCCCATGGCGCTCAAATCGACCTCGTCGGTCGCGTTGATGAGTGGTGGAGAGCCCATTGGGATGCCATTTTATCCGTTGTGCAGTCCTGGGCGACAGTATGCCTTGACATGGCCACGGAACGGTGGTTTGCTCGGATTGATATCATGCAATATATAGATGAGCTGAGGCTCGTCGCAGACGCACTTACAATTGCGAGAATTGGGTTCCCCACAAACCCGTATCAGATTACTGCAATGCCACCAACTCCGCCATAGGCATGAAATCTTTCGACTCCTCAATTTCTGCAGATTAGCATTTGTGGCGTGAGCAAGAAGGTGAACACGGTACTGACAGAACGTGTGGCAGACATTGTGCAGGGGAAGTTCGTTACATATCACACAACATAACTCAGAGAAAAACGCTGTCATAGATCGAGATGCCTTTACAACCTGCAGAGACGGTATTCTGGGAGCTACAGTGAATTAAGCATCCTTAGAACAATAAACTCTTACATAATATTTCAAATGCGGTATCAGCTGCGGGCCCCACTTGGCTTTTCGTTGATCAACACAATATCCCGGCTTCAAACCCCACCTAATTGCGGAGGGAGAATTAAATGCAGTGAGGCGTAAAAGCCCGCATATCTCTCTGAATTTTACACGTGTATGTACCCGCAGCATCAGCTGCCTATTCGGTCCAGCATACTGCCTCCATAATCGCCCGAAACATAGTAATACACATCCTCCGGCTGATTCTTCACAGGCGAAGCTAATCTATCCGGGTCCAGCCATGTCCTCTTAAACCAGAAGTCCGCGAGGTCTCCAAGACGCAAGCGATAACAATCAGCTCCTCCCATAACACCTGGTAAAGGGAAAGCCTCTACAATTTTCACCCAAAAGCGGCCACCGATCTCAAAGCTCTCTGAAGAAGATAGAGCGTCAGGCGTAGATTGTTGGGCGTTCTGGAGTTGGTCCAAGGTCTCAGCATCGAGCAGAATACAAGACTTCAATCGAGGACTTCCAGCTGAAATATGTAATGGATCTCCTTGCCAGTGTGCGTAGGCCCATCGCTTGAAGTAATCGCTAACCTACCTCAACTATATGAGAATCATTCTTGTCAGAAAACTGGTATGGCTTACTTACCCAAGGCACAGTTGCATCGTTCAAAGCGTCCTTGTCTTCAACGATATCATTGATAAACCGCTCCAAGAAACAATCATTCGGTGTCGAATTAACCGTCTCTGGCATTCCCTCTGGCCAGTCAAACTTGTACTCATACTTTCTTCTAAGTCTTTGCATCATTCTAGTAGCGAATTGAAGTTCTCTGTCGCTCCAGAGCCGGAGAAAACGGTGAATCGTCTCGATTCCCTGCTGGAACTTCTCGTTATCCCCATCTCGGTAAGCGGTGCGGATGATAGTATAGCCCCATGTTCGAGCAAGATGATGCTCGTGCCAAAAGTTCTCCGTGAGAAACTTTAGGTGATCTGTAATCTGGGATCGATCTGGCTCGCACGTTTGAAGCTGAGCTTGTTCCGGGAACGTCCTACAACTGTTTATATTTTGCAGTATTATCTCCCGGTCCGCTGTAGCTGCGATCTCCTCGTTCTCGGCGGCAGTTGCATACGAAGCCATCTTTAAAAGATTACAGACTATCGAACTGATAATTTGGATTGAATTGACAAAGAATACTGTGTGCTTTTGTGAAATTTGTAAGCGCAGACTTGGCGGATTAATCCTGGCCTTGCGCCCATCGCACATGACGCACAAGTGTGTGGCAATTCAAATAATGAACGATAAGTAGGGACGTTCCGCCAGTGTTCAGGGAAATCAATTTTCGATTTCTTATGGACGGGAAAGAGAATCTTATCAGACGCACAGATAACGCTCACACTACCGAAGCCTTTTTTTCAGCTATTCAATGGGCTGGAAACTCCGTTGGACGAGGTTGCACGTACCACCCTAGAATATCTCCTTTTGACCCCAGAAAACAGACCATCCGTATCAGCGAGGGGCAGTTCCGATAAGAACATCTTACTTCAACCCCTCCTCTCCCACTTTCCAACCCTCCATTTGATTTTAATACTAGGATTGCGACTCTTCTGTTCTGTAACTCGTGGGCGGGCGAGCTGATCAGTTGGAGAGGGGGGCGCATGTGGCAGGGCCACTCGATTTTGATTGGTTAGGTCACGTTACCAGATGCTGACTTGGCCGAGTCTGCAGAGGTATAAGAGCTGGCATTCGTTCATTCCTTATTCTACAGCAACAAGCAGACCTTTAAAGATTTTCTGTCTAATCTATTTTATTCTACACCGCTTATTTGACAGATACTACCCCTTAGATATGCGACACCTTTGGAATCTGGCAATTCGTTCTTTGAGATCGATCTTTCCAGGAAGTCTTCCCTTCCTTGTGTTCATGGCTGTTCAATTTGTCAGTACTGCAAGCCCCTGATCGATACTGCGTATGTAGTCCGCGATCTCCTTCTGTATTCTAGAAGAACAAGAACATGATGATCAACCAACAAGAGCACTGAAACATCAGAAAGCAGGCCGGGTCGCCCCTGGCCAGGAGCAGTGGTGACGGCCTCGTTGATGTATCCAACAAAGCTATAGTTTAAGTCTGCGTGGAAGACCCATCCTGGGGGTTGTAATGCATGAAGCGGCGGTGCAGACCTGCCATCTGGAGGAATGCCAACAAATCACTGGAGGATGATAAGAGGCAAATCCGAGGTCATCGTTCAAAATTGAGAGCATAGGCAAAATTTGATTCATGCTTTGTTCTTGATACAGATCAGAAGCGGGCGAATCACTACGACGCTATATGATGCACGTCGTGACTTCACTTCGTACTTCGTACTGCCTCAGATACGCAAATCGTGGCTCGATTCATGCCTCCAACCCACCCTGGTGCATCGTCGTCAGTGACTCGCATACTAGGGTGCCAATTTCTCGTATGTATTAGCGTGTCAGTAATGTGCTCTAGTTTACTTCGACGACGGGAGTAGTTACCTCCTCCAATTTTTCGAGGTGACTTGCCTGCAATTGTTGCGGTAAACTTTGCTGTGAGCATAGGTCAGGTGTAGTATCAAGTGCAGAAATCTCTCAGGTCGCCAACCGCAGAACAAGCTCCAATCAAGCTTGGTGATAGCTCCATTCCTTGAAGGAGATAGCAGCCCGATACCTCCGTGCTGTTCAAGGCCAGCAAGACGCTACAAATTCGTTATTGTAATAGATACATGCAACTCAATGACTATTTTGTATGGTCATACATCTCCTCCCATAACTTCACTCTACGATTCAAAATAGTGCCCTATCTATTTTACTACCTTAAACAATGGCCAACCAAGCAGCGTGCCTCGATGGCGTTCGCCATACCTTTCGCGTCGGGTCGGCTCAGATGCCCAACATCGACGCAAAAGAGGTGATCATTGAGAATCACTCCATCGCAATCAACCTAATCGACTGGAAAGTACGAGATCTAGGCTGGCTTATTCAGACCTGGCAGATGATTCTGGGTTGCGATGCCGCCGGTGTGGTCGTCGAAATCGGCAGCGACGTGCATCATCTGAAGCAAGGCGACCGAGTTCTTGGACATGCTGTCAGTCTGGTATCACAGCGACCCAAAAATGGTGCTTTCCAGCATTATGTCGCTATCGAGGCTACCAAAGTAACCAAAGTCCCCGACTCTCTTTCGTTCAACGAGGCCTGTGTCATTCCCTTGGCATTTGATACCGCAGCAACAGGTCTCTTCAGCGATCGCCACCAGGGATACCTCGGGTTGGAATGGCCAACTCTACACGCCAAGACCAGCGACAAGAAAGTCATCGTCTATGGCGGCAGCTCTTCTGTTGGTGCTCTCGGCATCCAGTTGGCAGCCGCCACTGGAGTCTACGTTATCGCCATTGCTTCGGCCCGGAACTTCGACCTCTGCCATTCTTGCGGAGCTTACGAAGTGTTCGACTACAACGATCCCTCGGTGGTAGACCATGTCGTTCGGGCCGTGGAAACCGCGAAGCCAACTGACTTTGTCGGTATCTTAGATGCTATTTCTCAAGAAGAGAGCTACAGGATCGTTGTTCCTATACTGGAAAGATTAGGACGTGGAAACCTTGCTACTGTGCTTGCCGGACCAAGCAACATACCAAAGACCTCGAAGACAAATTACATCGAGGGGGTCAATGATTTGGTCGATCCTCTATGGATGGACTTCATGTCCCCAGCGCTTGAACAAGGAGTGCTAAAGTGCTTGCCAGAGCCATTTGTGATTGGAGGAGGACTAGAGAGGGTAGAGGAAGGTTGTCTGGCGAACAAGAAAGGCGTCAGTGCTAAAAAGCTGGACATCGAACTTAAGTAGGATAGAAGCATTATATTGTTTCTTACGGAAACTACAAATACATCCTTCTCGTTTATTCTTTGTGTTGCGCAAAAGTCTGGAGATGATGTACAAGTCGAAATGCTAACAGTATCAAATCTCAAACGCGCTATTCCTTGGCCGGAAATTTGATAGACAAAAGCCAAACTTGCTTAATTTGTGCGAGGTGATTCAATCTCAAACTCTGTCAACGGTTCAAACTACCATCATGCCGTCAGATTTTCCAAGCTATCCTAAATCTTTGACCGCGAATGAGATCAATGCAGCTGAAGCTTAACCAGAACATTCTTCCTCCCGAAGCAGGTACATGACGGGGCACGCATTTTCTGGAATTACGAGTCAGGAAGGTCAAAATAACGACCAAGCAAAACAATACTAAGGAGGTCCCTGGTTTAGTCCGTCTCCGTTCTCCACATCAGATATGCTCTTTCATAATCGGAAAGTCGCGCCTCAGCCGGGTAGCGTCGCTTGCATGGCACTTTAGATCTTGCATTCAACTAGTTCTGAATAAGTGTGTACGACGGCTCTATGATGTCAATCTCCGACGCAAAAATGATCTACGGATCCTCATCTGTAAGCAGAACTCGTATAAATTGTGACGCTGCTTGTTGTCGAAAGCCTGCATTTTTGTTGAACACTGGATAGCTTCCAACACCCTCTTACTTTCCTCTTTCCCTCTCATCCATTGCTCCACCAGTAGCCACCAAACAAGACCTAGTCGTTGATACTCAGATATATTCAAACCCATCTGGCAGCCATGAGCACCGCAACGATTGCAATTGCCGGCCTCACTGGCAAGTTTGCGCAATGTATAGCGAAGTCTCTCTTAGCCGAATCCAACGTATCCATTCGAGGTTATTGTCGGGATGTCAACAAGCTTCCCAGGGCAGTTTTGGACAGCCCGCGATTCGAAATAATTCAAGGAGAATTCGACAATCACGAGCTCGTTCGCAAATTCGTTCATGGCTCCGATATCGTGATCTGCTGTTACTTTGGTGGCGCAGACCTCATGATCACAGGACAGAAGGTCTTGATTGATGCTTGTGACGAAGAAAATGTTCCGCGTTACGTAGCGGGCGATTTTGCAGTCGACTTTACCAAGATTCCGGACGGAGCGCCTTTCCCCAAGCAGTCAACGAAGATTATCATGGAATATCTAAAGTCCAAGAAGGTCGATGGGGTACACATCCTCGTTGGCGTTCTGATGGAAACCTTCTGGAGTCCATATTTCGGGCTTTACAATGCGCAATCTCGAACTCTTTCCCACTGGGGAGCCGGAAATGATGTTTGGGAATTCACAACCTTCCAGACTGCTGCAAGCTATACGGCTGCTATAGCATTAGATCCCGAAGCCGTCAGGGTCTTCCGCTGTGAGTCTCTTGTTCAAGTCCAGGGCGGCACGCACAGTAATACTAACAGGTGTAGTCCTGGCCGACCGGAAAAGCCCTGTCGAGATCCAGGAGGCATTTAACAGAATCTATGGCCAAACTCTCAATCTCAGCAGCCTCGGGACTTTGAACGTACTTGAGGAGAGAGTTCACGCGGCAGCCAAGGCTTACCCTGACGACCTTAGCACCTGGGGTGCATCGTAAGACCTCGAAAAATTCACTTGGATCCAGCAATATAGCTAACGTCGCTGTCTAGTGGCTTTACCCTCTGGTGCATCAATGGAAAAGCTTATCTCGGAGATCTGGACAACGCCAAGTATCCGCGGATCAAGCCAGTGGACTTGGAGACCATTTTTTCGAGATCACGCATTAGATCAAGTGCACCTGGCAGATCAAGCACTTGGACTTTGATTTGGGAAATTCTGCCCTCAAGACATTTACATATCGTTTCGGGCTTCGAGGAAGGAAGTTAGTGTTTTGCAACTTTCGCGGACCAGGTTAGCTTCACGTGATAGAACAGGAGACGAGTTGTCATTGTAACCCAAGAGCGTTCTGTGGTTAGAACGGCAGTTCAAATCCATCATATAAGAGTACCACCTTTTTCATCTCGACCGTCTATAGTATCAACATCTACCGGCTATATGATCAAACTGTCATCAGTGGTTTTGGTATGAGACTAGCTTCGCTTAATTGGTGAAAGCGTACCGTTACGTCCTTGCTACTCTCTTCAACCATAATATCAATATATTTTGAGATCGATCTCATCGAACAGGACGAGCGGCGGTGACATGACAGAACTCAGGGGAACCATCTGCATGCAGAGACCTTCACATCCGCTTCACTTCGCGCCCATTTCATTTCAGAACACATTGAACACATAATCGCTGAATAAGCTATGCTATTATTTCTGTCACCTGCAAACATAGTTTCGACATGCTAGCTTTAAACAGCGTTCCCCACACTACCATGTCCTGAATTCTAGTCCCGCTCCACCACCTCCCTAGCTCGCCTGAGCCCCAGCCTCAAATACATTGATAACTCCATCTCCGTTCAGATCATCTGGATCTCCAGCACTGGTAGGCGTACCATCCGGATTATTCTGTCGAAAGTGCCCTGAAGTTGCTGAATGATACTGGCTCCGCCTGCGCCACCAGCAGCCTTCGTCGCGCCTGTAGCGCCATTTGAGGCGGAATTGCTCTGTGTTGAGACTGCATCGGTTGAGTCTGTGGCTGCGGCTGAGTTGCGATTCTGGGGTGCAGCTGTGCTGAGGCTGATGAGGAGAGCGAAAGTGGTGAGTGAGAAGCGCATTGTTGCGGGATAGTGTTTGATGTTCGAGCTGATTATTAAATATGGAGATGATGGGACAATTCCTACTGCCTGAGTACGGGAATTTGAAGAAGACTGTTAAAGAAGAATTGGCTACGATGCGTGTTTTGTAGTTGTTATATTTGCTCCGAGACTTGGCGCCAATATACCTAGTTCATCCTGATCGGGGCGTGTTGCAGAGTGGCAACAACCCGGACCTTTTCCGCCTTCGGAAATGTAATTGTCATTGTATCCTATCTAGAAATTCAGATTTTAACAAATGACAAGCCGGGATACCCCGGATCGGCTTGACTCGTTTCGTTTCAAGAATAATATGTGCGCGAATAAGTGTATGATTTCCCTCGCGAAACTTCATGATCGCCATCCAAGATGTAGAGCTTGGAAGGCTAAATATTTTGATGTTTTTGAATTTGGCTGTGAAAGAAGCAAGAAATGGACATTGGACAACCTGAAAATCTCCAAGAAGGCTGATTCCGAATACGAAAACAACACCACGGTGTTAGGTTTTGTTTCCATTGGCTTGATATTCCACACATCGAAGTCATCTTTACACATTAAAATCAAGCTGAAGCTGAACAAATTCTCTTCATTCCCGTTTGCAATAATCAAACTCAATCTTAACTTGATAATCTGGACTTCATCATGAGACGAAGGAAGTGGGCCAAAGGAAGCGTCTTGCGGGCTCCTTCGAAGGGTACAACCCACCAGAGAGTAAACGCCTACACATCACATCTTCATCCAGAAAGGTAGAGACCAAATATTTCAAAGCATTGTTCCATGAAACAATAGATTCACTTGATATCATCACAATGAAGTGACTAGCTATGCCAAAATGCAACATTATATTACGCTACAGACCCAGAGAGCTTCGGCAAAACATCGCTGTGCTCTAATTGCTCAAGACCATCTTCGTCTATCTTTTATTCGTTCTTCTCCATATCCGCGAGATCCTCGGATTTTGGCCAGAAGTGAGAAAGATCTCCGACTGGAAGCTTGATCGTCATACGCATCTCCGCGGCTATCATGACGACGGTTATGTAGTATCCAAGCACAGCAAGTATGAAGAAGATCGCTCCCCCAGCCTGTGGGCGTCAGTTGTCATCTCTTCAGCTCAAAGATCTGGTACCATACCTTCTGCAATTTCAAAGCCATGTCATATTCGCCAGTGCTAACTTTGTAATATGCACCCGCAAAGATGAAGCTACTGATGAATGCGCAAAGAAAGATCAAAGCGAAAACGGTGTTCGTCTTGAGAGTGAAGATGAAAGTGGTGAAAAGCCAGAACCCCCACATCGTCAAGTATAGAGCGATCGCAGCATTGTATCCGACTGAAGCTGCGCCCTCAGCTGCGTCTCCGGTGGCGCTATATGAAGCCGCAATGCCCCACGATGGTGTTTGAAGAACTCCGAATGAGAGCCAGAAAACCGCAAACATTCCCATGACAAGCATGGAGAAGAAGTTCCCCATGATCCATTCGAATATTAAGGCGAGGAGGAGGAGGACCGGACCGGTAAAGAAGAAGATGCCACTGTTAAAGAAAGTTAGTGAGATGTTTGCCCTTGCAATCCACAAAAACTTACGCGACACCAGTGAGTGTTGTAGATCCACCCCACCCCATCATGATAGCTGCATAAGTCAAGGCAGATATGACAAAGCTGGCAAACGAGTTAGCATTGAGAACAAACGTCGGACTCAAGTGTTTATACCCCATGAGCCCCAGTGGAGTCGGATTGGCAAAACGCTTTCGGAAGTCTCCTGTGGTCTGAGTCTTGGGCGTAAGGTACAACTGCATCTTGTCAACTACTGTTCCATCGTCGCATGTTTGACCCCCAAAAGAAGCTCGGTTACCTTTTCAAACAGTTCAGGAGAGATCGTCATTCCACCAGAAGTTTTGACATGGGATAGATTGGACCCAAGTCCAAGACCTTCAGGGTATTGTTCGTTCACATGATGAACTTCATCATTCTTCTGAGTCGTCCCGTTGGAAGACATCTTGACATCAACAGACTGTTTCTCGGATGTCTAAAGGACTATAATCGAGCTTGATGTGTTTAACCGGGCCAAGACAATTGTTTTTACCAACAGAAATAAATTGGATCCAGGGAAAACTTCCCTCCATATATCCTCCATCTCATCACAATTTCTCAAGCTTGCCAACGTGGGGCCTTACCATGGGAGAGCTTCGATGCGGGGTCCCCTGCACCCAATGGTCCAGCTTCCCCGCATATCGACCCTGGCATCATTGACGCCCTCGACGAACTCAGACCACCCCTCCAGTAATGTTGCGCAAAGATTCCAAGGAGTACCACGTTGAACCCACCCAGGTATTTGACTTATCGAGGAGGGGTCCTCGAGCCCAATGAAAGACGACATTCGTAATGTTCATCTAAGCAGGCCATACTGAATTGGGGAACTGGTGCTGTCATGAGAAATATAGTTCCTTGAGTAAATGTTTTCGCACATACGATAATCAAGGCAGGGACGCGGACTAGGAAAGGCCTCTACTTCTGGTCGAAATGAATGCCATAGATTGAAAACTGTTTGGGACATGAAGGAAACAAAATTAGAAGACATCTGATAGGCTTTTGCCGTGAACGGGCAGCGTGGAGGAAGAGCTTCCGCGCAGAATCGTCCGAGCTCACCTGTGAGTCGCCGGAACCACGTGTAGGCGTGCAGAGAATGGTTGCAGAATGCTACGCTGACAGCATGCGCATGCCTTAAACTGCACATCGGCGCAATGTTGAACACCAGTCAATACTCTTGGTGTCACATCGCACATGGATGGAGAGGTGTAGTAAGCCGTCTCCAGCAGGTGCAGATGGCCCGCATAGTCTAACACAATTCCATCGCTACAAATATGTTAAGTAGTTGAATGAGGATCAAATTTCCTTTCTAACCATTATTTCTTGCCTTACATCTGCTGGCTCCTCATTGAGGAGCTTTCATGAGAAGTTCACGGGATTCACCCTGTCCGATTCTCCAAAAGTCCCGAAGAACGTTTTATTGATTTTGCCTCGCGTAGATCCAGTCAAAATCTCAATTAATACTGGATGCACTTCTGACTAAGAACATGCAGTGCCATTAGAAAATTAAGACTACCTTTTCCTATTCATCTCAAAGCTTCTTGAAAGTCAACCTATACAGATCTCTCTTCTCGATCTCTTCGGCCTGTTCTAATATCTCCCCTAAATCATCTCCCGCATCCCAATACCTTCCAGCTAAGACCTCAACTCTCCTGTCCCCACCGCCTGCCCCAACTTCGCAACTCGCGCACACCGCCAGAGCAACCATACTCCAGGCGGCCAGCTCCTTGGTATCCGTCAACAACGCCTGATAACCTTCTTGCATCTCCCGCATCTCCTGGCTCTTACCCGAACCTCCAGTCGCAGAACTCATATCTGTCTGTACATACCCAGGATGGATGATAAAACTCCTGATACCTAGCTCTTTGAACTCCATGTCGAGTATCTGGCATGCTTTTACGATAGCTGCTTTTGATGCACAGTACGCGCTTATGTACGGCGCCGCAACATCCGCCAAGCTGGACCCGACTGTGATAAACGTTCCCGCTCCTCTGGCAATGAAATGTGGAAGCACGGCATGCATCAGTGCAATGGGACCTTTAACATTGACCTCGAATGTGGCCCACCACTCGTCTAGTGACTCCTCTGGGGCCGCAAAAGGGACCATGTGGTTTTTGCCTGCGTTGTTTATCAAGATCGAAATTGGACCTAGCTCGCGCTCAACGCGTGCCACTGTGTCGATGGGATTGGAAAGGATGTTACCGACGAGCGCGAGCGTTGGCGTATGGTATTTCGATGAGATCTCGGAAACGAGACTCGATAATTCGGCGTCGCTGCGGGCAAGAAGAGCGAGGGATGCTCCTGAGGCTGCGAGAGCGAGGGCAGTAGTGCGGCCTATTCCTTTGGACGCGCCAGTCAATAGGACGACTTTGCCGTGGAGGAGACCAGTGAACTTGGTAGGGTGGATGAAGGGGTAGATGTCGTGACGTTTGGTAATGCCTGTGGAAGTGGGGAAATCCATTGTTGAGGATGTCGGTTGGACTTTTGTTCTTTAGATTCCTGAGAAAGATTGTCTTGAGCAGTGTTCTTGTGAGAATCGGGTTGAGTTGAGTTGAGGTTTCTTGACTTGAATATGGCTGTCTTGCTCAAAGAGAACAGAAGGTGGTGTAAATATTGATACTTTTCGATTTGACGGCCTTTCACAAATGTACCTTCGCAAGCCTGCTTTATATACAATCTACCCCTCCTCTCTCGATCTGTCTTTGAACAATCGCCCATTTCTGTTTCCATTAGAAAACATGCGCTGCGCCATTTCCGCACGGAACTCCGAGTTTTCTTCATCATTCTTCAACCTTTAAATTCTATTTGACCTTCTTTTCAGATGACCACGCACTCGAAAGTATCCATAACTTCGCGCAGCACATGCACATACACTAAACTCCGTAATATCTGACAAAGCTTCATGCCCGCCTGTGACTAAGTTTGTTTGTATGGGTCTTGAGTCGGGGCTACGGCGGAGTGGATAAGCGAGAACACTTGATAGGACGTGCCTAAACATGCCCTGGGCCACAGTCAGGAGATGGTATTGAGCTTTTAGGACAGTGTATCTGCTTCATGGGGTGGATCATTTCAATTCTCTCTCTATTGTCATTGAGCGATGAGTATTTGCCAAGGGTAGTCTTATCATTTTCGAACCCCCCTGGTCAGATTTCTTAGCCTTGGCGAAATCAATAGCCGGTCAAACCTGATCCATTTTCAAATGTTCCCCCAACTTCGTCCATTTTTCGAATTTGGCTTATGTGATTCGTCAATTTCCATTGGGGTTGATTGTCGTGCGGTTTTGATCGGTCTGATATCAGTCCCACGAACTGCTATCAAGTGAGCATATGAAGGTTGAAACCCGTACTGGTCCTGCCGCCCGAGCCCGCAATTAAAACAACGTTCATAAATTACTGCTAGAGTGGCTGTTCTATGTGGTATTTTCGAAGATTCCATTTCTCTCAGCGGCGTGGAAATCATCACCAATGTGGAGAATTAGAGCATTTCGTCACGTGTTAATATTTTGTCTTCATGACCACATTTCCTTTTCGATTCCAATGAGCATTTTAGGGATGAACTTGGAGATCTGTATACAGATGATATCATTTAAATATTTAAGAAAGTATTCCTAGACTTCAGGACGTTGACCCCGCACTTGACCGATGTGTGATACTCGACTCGAGCACCGACTGGGTAGGTTGGCTTGTTGAGATAAACTTTCAACCATGTCATAAGCGAAGACATATTAACATTAAACTCCAAAACCCCTGATGTATATCCTTTGTAACAGACAACAAACTCTTATTCTGTGTTATCTCCGCTCCTCTGCCAAACCGCTCGTCCATTCTTCCAGATACTGACACAAAGCCACACCCTCCTTCTCCTCAGTAACCTCACTCATCCAGCTCACAGATACTGTCAACTCACCTCCTTTCGCTGACGCAACCAAGACCGAAAATGGATCCCCGTAAACACACAAGCCCGTCGAGAAAACCACCTTATCAAAAGACGCCTTCCCCTCACTACCTCCAAGCCCACCATCCACAACCCCAATATTCGACACCTCAAACGCATGATCCCTCTTCTTCCCAAATAATCCCAGAAAGAAGCCCTTGAAGTCAGGAGCAAACCGCAACATGCCAACCATCTGGTTCTTCGGACTTGCGGAGCCTGCTGTGATGAAGTGACGAGTCTGACGAGCGCTCTCCCACAGTTCATTGTTCGTTTGGTTGGGCTCGTCGGCGGATGTGCTGGCGCAGGATATGTATCCACGGGGAGGGTTGCGCTCGGATGCAAAGTATGGTGTTACACTTGAGACGAAGACACCCATTGCGCGAGAACTGTGCCCTGAGAATTTGCGGAATGAGAAGGGAATCACGCCGGCGACGTGGCTATATGATGGATGCATCTCAGTGACCTTCCTGGCTGTGAGTACGGAGATGAGAGCTGTCAATGTCGTTCCATTCTCGCGGCATTTCTGTAGAAGCCATGTCACTTGTGCTGGACCGAGAGAGAACGTCCGGAGGTTGGGGGTAATGGTCGGGAGAGACGAGGCAACTGGTGGACCGGACCAGTTTTTGGGGTCAACAGGGTTGTAGAAGAAGGCTTTGATGATTTGTTTGATGGCGAACCAGATGCTGATGGGGAGTGGGGCGACTTCTTCAAGCGACGGGAGCAGCTTCAAGCTTGAAGATGGTCGAAATAGTGGAGAAGTGGTGATGGATGAGGGTTTGGCCACCGCGTTGTTCATGGCGTCGAGGAAAGTCTTGTGGAATACGCCGCAGGAGACTCCATCAGCAATGGCATGATGGCCGTAGAATGCGAGAACAAATGAGAGAGTGGTCGATGTTGCCGAGAGAGCCGATGCCTGGACTCCGATCCTGACTCTCCAAACGGGAATCTCATCAACTCGATCGAGTTGTTCTTTGTGGCCTTCGGTGAGCCATGCATCTGGATTTGACTTTGGGTCGTGCTCGGTGACATTGACGAGTTCGCGGAAGTCGATTGTTTCTGCTCTCTTCCATTTTGGTTGAGGTGTACCCTCATCCTCGATCACAACATTGAGAATTGGTTGCGATTGCAAAGTCTCCCTGAGCGCCGAGTGGATAAGATGCGTGAAGCTGGCGAGATCAGGGGATGGTAGGGCTGAGCGGGGGATGGTGTACGTGGCCGAGACTTGAACGTTGTTATAAAATTTGACGTGGTTTCGGATGATATTGAATCGCTCCATGTGGCCTTTTAATTTCGTCAGCCTTTACTTGTATCATTATGGCCCGGGCAATATTTTCTGAATGAAAGCCGAATCATCGTACCAGTCGGCCTTAGAGGCACAATGTCCTTCTCAATAGCGGCCATGATGGGTAGCCGGCTCTAGGCAAATGTCTGTAAACTGATTCCTTCTTCCCGAAATCAGGGTCAAAAGAGAAGACTTGCGCAAAACTGCAATGCATCTATGCCGGTATATATATCTTTGGATCGGGAACACGGCATCTACCCATTTCCGGACTTCCACGAATCGTTTCAATCTTTCAAAATTCAGCCCCTGGAATATCGTATTCCTCCTCACGATTACAGCGCGCAGCCCTGCTCACCTTGGAACTCAATGATCAAAATGCTGACGCTCATACTTGCAGACGACCTCCGAGGAACATAATGTGCCGGCTAGTCATTGAATAGGTAAAAAGTGTCCGGTGGAGACCAGCCCCTTTTCTGGTGAGGTTTTGCTGCGCCGCAGGTCGATAAGGTGTGGCGGTGCGGACTCAAGCGAGATTGTGGTTGCTGGAGTTGTGGCCAGTGCTGAGGTGAGGATTCTGTGGCTTCAGCACACTTGCCGTTGAACCAGTACAGGAATGTCTGTCCATGATAGAAATGAAGTCAATTGACACGAGGACCAGTAGGAAATCAAATATCATTGAATCGTACTGGGAGAAAATAATCCCTCAGGCTGATATTGTATAAAACATGAGGGAAGTCGATAGAAACGACATGGTTGAAGCAAGTGTTCAAGGTCATTAATTCGTTACATACACTATTTCTATGTATCTTGGTATCATCTATCCCAATCCACCCAAACCAAAAGACATTACCATCTAGGCAAGTAGCCGTACCCAGTGTCTTTTAATTACGCCGAAACCAAACCCCTCCTTGCCAACAAACACCCCGCATTCTCACGAAACACAGGCGGCTCCAACAATAGCATCCAAAGCCGACGACTGCGTCTGTATACTAGCAGTGCCCTTTGGTCCACTCCACACCAGCCCCAATTGATTATCGACTTGATCATATGCCCAGATGGAATCAGCGTTGACCTTCAGGAAGTTGACGTAGGTAGCTCTGGTTGCATCATCTAAAACTGTCGCGCGATTGACCAAGAACTGGATAGCACGCCCAAAGACACCCTTGAACTGCTCGGTGTCGGAGTTACATCCCCGGTCACAAGGATCTGTGAGGATGCCAGCAGCATTCGTGAGGTTCTTCATCGCTGCGAGAGCGATCGTGTTTGCCAAATCATTATATTTCGAGTCTCCAGTGGACCAAGTGAGTTCCGCCAGGCCGGAGAGGAGGATACCCTGATTATACGAGAACACGTAGCTGCCGTCATTCTGGCATGTGGCGATATTGAGGCCGTTGTTGATTACATTATCGGAATTGATGAGGCCGGAGCTGATGAACCATTCGTAAGCTTTGAGTGCTTCGTTGAAGTAGTATCCGCCCGATGGAGTGTTTGGCCGGCGATTGGCGAGTTTGGCGGCTGCGGATAGGTACAACTCGTTTTCTACTGCGCCGATTTGTGTGTGTGCTTTGTCCCACCTACTTAAAGTTAGAATTGATTTGTTATATGACTGAAGAAGAACGTACCAAAGTCCACCACAAGGCGTGGCGCCCCATGCATTTTTGGAGTCTTCGAAGATGGCAGCGGCTTTGTCAAGGTACTTCTCGTCATTCGTGACATCGTAAACCTGAATCCAAGCAAGCACCCACCACAACTCATCGTCGTAGAAGCCATTGAGGAAGCCTGGGAAAGTCTTTTCTGCAACTGCGAAGGTGGTTGTGAATACTTGGTCGGTAATTCCCTTCGCCATGTCTGGGAAATACTGGTGGAAATTGGCCAACATGGTGACAACATTCGCACTTGGCCACCAGGCCTCCTGCCAAAGACCCGTTGCTGCGTCGTACCAAGTCATCATCTGGTTGATTCCGGCGACCGCGTAGGCGACATATTCCGTTTTTGTTGCTCTGGTACTGAGGTGCTCGTTGTTGAGACGACGCTCACCGATTTGAGCATAATGAAGTTCGGGTAAAGACTGGGGAGCTGGAAGAGCATTCGAAAGAGTGAAAGTTGTAGCTACAGAGAGCAAAGCAAAAAGATTGGAAGGTAACATGACTGAAGCACGTGATGATATATAAACTGCACAGCAAGCAAAAAGAACGAACGGATGAATGAATGTGGTGGTAGGATGAGAACAACCCTCCCGCGCCTCTGATCGGCAGGCATAGCAGACTTTATGAAAGAATCTTCTCCTTGCCCAGCATCAGTGACTGCGCCAACGACATGGCATTGTTTGTGGGAAATAATCGCGCTGGCATGGCCCTTTCAGCACTCAGGGGGAGGTACCTCAATCGCCAACATGGAACCGTAATTGGTCCAAAATATCCAGATTGTTCAGTTTCGCATTGTTGACAGGACAAGCCGCCCGGAGAAGCGAGGCGCCATCACACGTCAACTACCACGATCCCAGAGCAGAAACAAGGTTTGCCGCATAAAGTTCATCTCGAGTTTGCCCTTGGCGGGGCGGTTTCCTGATCGGTCCCTGCCGGTTGGGTATGCCGCGTTTCTGGTCCATCAACGACACATCCTTAATCTGAGATTGCATCCCAAAAAGGGAAGAAGGTTGATTGATCGACGTGATCCTCGACGGGATCCGCAGCGGCTCATCGGAGTCTCGGCTGTCGTCGATAACGATCTTGCAACTCGACAATCAACATCCAGAAATCTCGAAGATGTGGGAAAGTCTTCCTTTGGTGTTCAGCAACTTGGGTATTAGAACTTGTTCCTACAAACACCCATAAGGATAAAAAGATTGCTGGTGATTAGATCCAAGGTTGCGATTAGAAAAGGAAATCTAAATGGCGTTCCACCTATAGGAGTCGATACCACGCTGCACAGCCCTGGCACATGAAACGTGGAACCGAAGAGTGGATGAGCACCCCGTGATTTAGCATCCTGCTTGGTGCGCAGCTATATTTGGTGCATTATGCAAAGAAAACGACATCAACATCATGAGCCGGGAAGGATTCTGCTGACATGGGAAAAACGATGGAGGTTGATGTAGGTGAGGAGATGATGTGAGGCTGAATTTGAATACTTATCGCAGGTCCTCCTTTTCCTTATCGGGCCTCGCGTAGATTTTCTGCGGGTGGAAATTTGGTCTAGCGGTATCGCGATGATCCGCCATCGTGGACAAAGAGATCCCACTTTTGTTATCCGCACAGAGTCCTAACTTGACTATTGTGCATCAATTCGCTTCTTTTCGATTACTATTGTCTTGTAGCCATTCAAGAGATATACAAAAGGTTGAATCGCTTAGACAGAGAGCTAGACTTCCTCCATCTGAACAATCAAGGTGGAGCCAAAATATCTCAATCTCAAGATGACAACAAATCGCGTCACCCCGAAGACGGGTCTTACATTGGGGGTCATAGGATGTGGTCAGTACTACGATGGTCTCGATGATTGATGTTCTAGGACTGACAAAAGCCAGGCAATATGGCTGGGGCAATCCTAACGGGCGTCCTCGACTCCTGTGCCAAGACTCGAGAAGCAGGAGAAGAGCCTCGGATAGTACGCTTCATTGCGACAGTGAACAGCGAAGGATCAGCGAAAAGAGTAAAGAATCAGTTTTCGAAGTACTCAGATCGTCTTGAAGTCATACAAGGAGACAATGTCAAGGCTATGAAGGAGGCGGATGTCGTACTCCTTGGATTCAAGCCATACATGATCGATTTGGTTCTCACAGTTGATGGGGTACGTGAGGCGCTGGCTGGAAAGCTCATTATCAGCGTACTTGCCGGATCGCCAGTCGACAAATTGAATGCTGCCATCTTTCACGCTGGCCCAAGGACCGAGGACGAGAAGCCTTTCTTCATAAAGAGGGCAATGATGAACATGGCTGCGGAGTATGGACAGTCGATGACAGTACTGGAGACGAATCCATTTATCCCAGAAGAGTACGAAGATCTCATCGAATGGATGTTCAGTCAACTCGGAAAGACAGCTCCAGTAGCACCGGAGCTCTACGACGTGGCAGGGGTCATGGCGGGGGCATCAGGCGCGCTTCTGTCAATTGCCTTCGATGGGATGTTGGACGGAGCTGTAAGCCAGGGAATGAAGCGGGCAGACGCGAACAAGATATTAACACAGTCTTTGATATCGTTGGCGACACTACTGCAAAATGAACATCCTGCGGTCTTGAGAGAGAAGTTTTCGAGTCCGAAGGGAACGACAATTGCAGGGCTGTTGAGTCTGGAGGAAGATAGAGCGAGATATGCATATAGCAAGGCAACAATTGCGAGCTCAGAGAGAAGCAAAGAAATTGGAAATTAGATTTGCGCTAAAAAAAAACAAGACTCAATAAGTAAACTTCTTTCGCCTTCTGTGCAACAGTAAAGTATCCTCGGCTCCCTGAAATTTTGCCAAATCAAATCCAAACTGCTCACACACTCGTACACAACCTTGAAACTCCCGATGTGAGGCAGAAAGCGTCTCCAAGCTTGATCTCTAGCTTCACCTCTCATTGCTCCGTCGATCGTCCCGCGAGAAATCAGCAGAACTTCTCTTCGGCTTCAAGCCTCATACCTGCATGTATGGCACGTCTCGTGAACTGCAGCCAGAGTGCGGTAAGGTTTCCAAGTCTGTAGCCTCTCGCCAAAAGAAAAAGATTTCAAGTCCGCAAAAGCCTCAGCAAGCATTAGTCCATAGTTCGGCTGGCCGGTAGTTCGTAATGTGGCAATTGTTCTTGATGATACATCGTCTCTTATAGAATAAGTCTCGGTAGTCGACATTTAAAGCATCTGTCTCGAGGATGCTGAGGAATTGCATAATTGTCCAAGCCAAACCATTGGAATCGGAAGTCTGTTTCGAGAAACGTAGAATGTGTCCATGATTGATAGAGCGCGGAATTTGTATTCGAGGAAGCTGGTTCTTGATTCTTGATTTGGATCTTCGAGAATGGATAGAAATCTTTCCGCGAGCGAAGCTACAGGCTCCTGAGATATGCCTCTGATAATATACGTGATGGCATGTGTGGCAGCTAGTGGATGTCCATGGACTCCATTGGCGATTCGTCTTAGCGTATTGCGATCGTAGAGTTTCCTTTCTTGCTCGTAATCTCTCTGCCTGATTATTGTCCCATGATGTCGATCATATCATCGGTATTTATGGACAAGAGACGAAGATGCAAGCATTATCGATCCAGTCTATATTATACACAGCAACACTGCCATTCCGTAATCCACCACGCCATCTTCAATCTCTCACACGCAACGTGAACGGAAAAGAGCGATCATTTGTGTTTGATGCCTCTAAAGAGCAGTCGATATCAAGCCTTGGTCTCACCCACGTCTGGCTCTTAGTTTCACACAGCCAAAAGTTGGACAGTTTGGACAGTGAGAGCAATAAGGCAAGAGCTCGGAATCAGGGAAACCCTCTCGTGGACCTCCGACCATGGCTCATAGTCTCTTGGTGCGTGTAGTCATCTTTGCCCAGATCGAACTCTTTGCGCGTCCAACCTGCTCTCGGGCATTCATTTCCTCCGACACGGAGTCCACTAAGAGATCCAGCAACTTCGGCGTCCTCACCTTTGCCACCACCTCCACATCAACCATATAATACTTATTTGCTCCAGAGATCTTGCTGTCTATATTCACTCTCACATCATGGTTCTCCAGCTCAATGCAACCCACGGATTTGACAGCGCGGGCTTGGAAGTAGGAATAGAAGCTTTCGAATTGTTTCTGCATATCGATCTTTATATCGGACAGAGCGGCAGCATTGTACCCGACGCAGAAGTCAACCGAGGACCCTAGCATGACTGTTAATAGCTCGCCATCGGAAACATATTGCAGAATGATCGCTACAGTGAGTTGATGTGCGCCTTTGGCAATGCTGAACGTTGCTGGTCCTGGAAGCGAGCCTTGCTGGGCGTAAACGCGTGATGTAGTGAGGCGGGGTGGTGGGGGCGTTGAGTCATCGTAGACGAAGTCTACTGTTCGGTAATGTTCTGGGGATGGCGCATTCCGGAGTTGGAATATATGACGAGGAAAAGGCCGCTGGTCAGAAATGGGATTGTGAAGCGCTTGGCAAACATAGATGGTCTGCCTGGCGCCCAGCTTACTCACCTGAGTGAGTCGTCCAATGCGTTTGCGAGCATATTGATCGGAGTCTACTGACAGTCTTTGGAGATAGACAGCGAGGAAACTATGATCGGGGTAGGCTGGAGGCACGGGACAGTCAAGACCGGCAACCCAAGTGTTGTCGTCGAGGCGGGACAGGGGAAGCTCAATACTGAGGCCTCGATTTGTCATTTGGAATGGCGCTCGGGGCGTATAATCTTCGTACGGCATAATTTCACGTGAGTTCTTGAAGACTGAAGGTGAGGTGGCCAGCAAGCCGTGGTTGACAGAGTCAGGGGTGTCATCGAGTGTCCAGGCGAAAAGCGTCTGATCGTCTGACTGCTTCATGATTTCTTCTTGGAGCCGCAAGAACGCTTTCACCCCTCCTTCTCCGTACAGCATCGGCATATTGACAGAAAAGATACCCATAAGGCAGTATGCAAGATCTTCGGGGCACGTTGTCTCTCTTCCAGCGGCCCACGACATCCTCTTGGCTGCACTTGCAAGATGAAGTCTTTGAGGATCCTTCAATATATCTTCATCGATCCTAGTGATACTCGAGAGAACGCCACCTAAGTCCACATCTTCCTCGGAACCCATCTTTTTGCCAATAACTGTCCAGTCCCTGGCAAAGAAGATCATCCTACACGGCGCAATTAGTTCTTGCAAAGTCCATCCTCTTTTGAACCATTTGGAGCTCGCTAGACGATTTTTGAAGTCCTCACTCTCGCTGTCCGTCTCAGCAGTTGCATCGACGTCGGCGAAGTACGCGTAACAGACATCTGCTTCTTGGTACCATGCATACATGGAATTTATCGCCTCGCTGAGTTCTGCGCTACTACTTTTGTCGATACAGCAGTTGTCGATCCAGATGCAGCTGTAACCGTCGGCTGCGGCTCGACGACAGGCAGATTTGACCTTGTCATAGGCGGGTTTGTTTTCAGGGTGACCGTTGAGGATATCTTCGAAGAGTACTTCATCTTTTCCCCAAGTGTGGGACAGAATGGCATATTTCGAAGGTCGACTCTCATCTAGGGGCAGAAGGTCAATGGTGTCTGTTCGAAGCAAGCGCATATTGATAAAGTCCTGCTCCTTAACAGTATCTATAAAACCTTGGCGCGGAAAATAAAGGTTGACAGGTAAAGTTGGACAAATGTGCCTCTAGCCTGCTTGTGTTGTAACAGGTTTGAAGGTCGTTTGCGACTACGGGTGGCGTAAGGCTGAGACTCTCTTCTCGTGCAGGCTATACAATAACCATGAGAGCCCTTCAGTGAGTGGTCAACACCCGTTGTCAAAGGCCAAGGTCGCAGCTTGCAGGATCCGGACAGCCTTGCGATGCCAATCATTACCCCGTGTTGGGAAGGTCTCTAATTCTTACTGGCCGCATTCAATGTAATCAGGCGCCGATAATATATTACGAAACGACGTAAGCTTGGCACACCACACTCCCAATCGTCCCCAGCCACTTCCTTCTCCCGCTAGAGCAAGCGGAGATATAACCTGTTGCCTGAGCCTTGCTTCAAAATATAAACCTGATAATTCAAAAGCCCGCACTGCTTCTACGAACATTATACCTGTTGGAAGTTTCCGAAATACAACTTAAAATGACGCATCAGCAACACGGAGACGGCATTGCGTCAACCGGTCCCCAGATAGATGCAATTCCGACGGTGAAAGAACCCATGTCAGAAGACCACCAGAGCAAGAAAGACACCACAAATACAAGTGGAGCAGATGCGGCTCCCAACAACATACTACCAGAGACTTCCGCGCCCCAAATAGACGTTTCCGATCACCCAGCAATGGTCACGCCCCTCAAACTACTCCAACAGTCCTCGCAATGGATAGATTGACCATTCTGCAAGCGAATGGCAAAGACCGAGGTGCAAATGAACGAGGCCAGCGAAGAGCCCTCCGGGTATGTCTAGCATAGATCCATTATCCAACTCTCTCACCAGAACTGACTCGCTCCGCGAAGTTTAATGATGTGTATGGTCTGTCTGGTGTGCTGTCCCCTACTGCTTTGTCTCCCGGCGATGATGGGCAAGACGCAAAGCTGGACCCACAGCTGTAGTGACTGCAATGCCGTGGTTGCTATTCGCGGTCCGCAAGGGCAAATCGAAGTCAGAGAGCCGCCGCCTTCAAAGCTGGTTCCTTCCAAGTTCGGCGCGGCTAATCGAGGTGCCGCAGCGTGAGATAGAGTATTCATTCGGAACACCCCCATAGTTGAGCTCGTATTCAAGCTCCTGTCCTGGATTGTTCTACGAATGGGACTATTCACCCCCCTCAACCTAGCCAACCCCGCGACACACCAATGCACGGCTGAACCGAAGACCTGGAAGGAAAAGCCACTGCTGCGACAGCGGAATTGAGATGCATAGGTTGTAATTGACAGAACAAGTCGAAGAAGAAGTGGAGGAAACATGTTGCTACGCATGGGCGTGGAATGTTTTTGTGTAGGGCTGGGTGTGGTGAGAGATTTTATACGCTGGATGGGAGGAGGGAACATGAGGGTGGGCATTTTGTGGGGGTGGGGGGCAGGGTGGAGGGGGAGCTGAGAGGGAACGGGAACCGAGAGCGAGGCTCATGAATCATGATGATGTGGATGTCTTTCTCTTTTGGTGGCATGTAGATAATGTGGAGATAGAACTCAATTCTCGGCATTGTGAATCTGATTCGCTAATACTGACGATTATGACAGGTAAAAATTCCTGGTGGCACCCAGATATCACACCAAGCTCTCTTCCCACCTCCTAAACCTCTCCCCAAATCCAAGTTCTCTCTCTTGCCGTTGAAACACTTTATTAAGGTTCAACGCGCCTACATCCACCAATGGAACCAGACTCGGCCTGCCATGCGCACACTGAAATGGGAACTTACAGTCCGCCAACTTCCTGACAAGCATCTCGCACTGCTCCTTACTCAGGACATCATTGAACATGATCGCGCTCCTACAAGCCCTAGAACTGATCATATCGAGAATGCCTTGCGGACAAGTATGAATACGCTGGAGCCAGTCGCCCTGCGGGAGAAGTTGAGTCGGAGGGTTGGATTTATCGTGGACTTTCCAAGCCTCAGTGCGGATGAGGTCAATCAGGAGGCGTGGGGAGGATTGGCAGCGTTCGAGGATGGAGGGAGGAAGCGAGTGGACTGTCAGGCGAGGGGTCTTGGAGGCAGGGCCTGAGCCGGACGTGGTATAGAGAATTCCCCAGTTGGAGAAGTGCTGCTGGTGGTCTTGCAAGAGCTGGTCTTCTTTCGTGGAGAGATCGAAATGGAGCGGTTTGATAAGCGAGGTTGTCATAATGCCCGAATGATAAGACTCGGTGGAGTCTGGTCGGGGAGGTGTGCAAAGCTCTGTCATGAGTCCCTCCACTCTAATGCGCTCATCTGCTGCGTGTTGGTCAATCAGTACCAACATACTCGCGCTACCAAATTCCAATTGCGACGTAGAAGCTTGAGTTGACTGCAACTTGACCAAGACGAACTTTTGGTCCACCTGGGATATGATTTCAGCCTGCTTGAGAGCATCCTTGGAGATCCGCCCGTTGATGCCAGAGGAGACTTCCTTGAATGCACGATCGATGTCGATGTTGGAGCAATGATGCTCGTGCCCATGGAGAATGTTTTGAGTCGTTGCATGGGCACCGTCGTACGAGACCTGGGGAATTGATGCCTCAGCGGGAGCGAAGACAGGGTTGTCCCAGGTTCTTAGCAGATCACTGATCCACGGGCTAGGTATGACCTGCGAAGGCTTCTGTATCGATAGTGTAGTTGTCAAGCGTGGCGCTTGGCTGCTATAGGAGGAAGAGTTGTTCGCTTTCATCGTCAGACCGGTACGTTTATTAACGAGGGTCTGTACTTTCGTCATTGGATTGATCCAAGCAACAAGTTCGTCGGCGTCATCAGAAGCCTGTCCTGGAGCGGGCACCGCGGGCTGTGTTGGAAGTATGTGAGCAGGCTTTGGCTTCGCCTGAAGTGTGACATCGTCGAATGGAGCTCGAAGAAGCTTCCCGTCCTTGGCAAGGAGCGGCTTCGCGTTTTGTCTACATATGGTCCCGCTCTTTGAAGAAGCAATCCCAGAGAGAGCAGGAGGCGCCGTAGCAGCCCTCGGGATTTCAGAGGCCCCAAGATCCTGGACCAAGATCTTGGGAGTTGTCGGTTTTGACACTGCACCTTTCTTCACCCTCGACCAAGAGTCGAAGGGCGAGTTCGCGAGCGACACCCCTTGTCGAAAGGACGGAAGTCTCAAATTTGTTGCAAGAACATTCGAGCCATGGGTCATCCGCGAGGATGATCCAACTGTCTTTCCGTCATTCTGTTTGCTTGACCCAGAGGAGATGGATGCGTTGCCTGTATGCGGCGGGAGTGCCAGCTGGCTCGTCTTCTTCGATTGATGGCGACGGCTAGCTTTCGGACGAAAATGGTTCTTATCGAGAAACTCAAGCACCAAGACTCGTAAAAGCTCTAATATGCTAGTGACAGTATGCTTCTTCTCGTCCAAAATACCTTCCACCCCAGATATTAATTTTTCCGCGTCGGATATTTGGATATTGATGACAAACATTGGCCAGCGATCAACACCTTTCTTTACACATTTCAACTCCTTGGCAGTGTATCCGTCTCTCTTATATCGACCATCTTTAGCTGTTCGATTCTTCTCAGCGGCGTTGAACTCTCCTGCTTCTTCCTCGACCCCAAAGGCTGAATTGGAGAACAGTCGGTTGATCTCATCGTGGAAAATACTTTGTCCATCAGTAGACATTATCGGATGGATGCCAAGGGACAAGAATTGAACTTGCTTGGTTGCACATGGTTCTAACGAGATAGTACCGCCGATAACTAGTCTCGGTGTTGATGCATGGACAGCAACCCAATTCGTCCTCTGATCCTGCGAAATGAATGAAGCTTGTGCTAAGAGACTGCAAACCGAGCCCACAGAAACGTTACCGGACTGGAATGGCATGTATGAGGGCCGGATCGCAATTTTGTGATTTGTTTGAAAATCCCGAATCGTGACAGCAACTACCTGCGGCCAGGGAAGCAGCATTGCGATGATGTCTCGCCTTAGCTTTTCTCGATCTTTGATGCTTCCTGTTTCCTTTTCGGCAACAATGGCCCGCTGCTTGACTCGCACCGGCATATTCCCGAAAAGATCTTGGACTGTCACCCGGGTACCATGATGGCTCGCTAAATGTTGCTGCGGTGGCGCGGGACTTTGGCGAGAAGCAACTTCGGATTTGTGCAATGTCAACGTATTGTGAGATCGATGGAGATGATGGTGAGATGTGATGATAATCAGAGCCAAGGCTGATAGCGATGCCAGAAATGTACCACGGCCACCATATACTGGAGTCTCACTGTTCAGCTTCGATGAGTCTGTAGCATGTCAGCCTTGCATCTGGTGAAAATCAAAACGAACTTACGGTATAGCTTTCCGAGATGACCGAAGGGTTGGAATTCCGAAGGCAATATCCCAAGCCCATCATCTTCTACCGAGCAACTCCCCTTGCTATAGTCGACACTGATCTCGACTTTCGTAGCATTGGCGTCTAAAGAGTTCTGCACAAGTTCGCAGACCACCCCGTTGAGGCTAGTGATAGTGATCGACGACTTGATCTGGGCAACGACATCGGGCGGTAGCGGTTGTATGGACATTTTGATCCGGGTTATGGGGCAATATCAGAACGCTTCAAGTTCCCTTTGAAAAGAGGGTTGAGACTTGGTGGCACTTTCCTGTAGCAAAATGGGGATATTAGAGACAACATCTCGAGTCGAGGAAGTCGCCGTCGTGCCAAAATATCTCAACAATAAAGACTCGTCCACCGTATCGGCTTCAAGTCGACAACTTGACGGTTGACTGGTTCTACGTTGGATGAATTGTTGAAAGCCAAGTTGATGAAGTTGATATCACGTGTATTTACCTAATCACAGCCTAGCCTTTTGGCGGCACAACAAGGCTGCGCTGCCGCTCTGGTCACTTAGAATCGATAGCTTCCTTTCCTTTCCTTTCTGGATTCCTCAGCTCACCACTCAAACCTCACCTCAGCAATCTCCCAGCATCCGAAACATTCGCTTTCTCCGACGAGATTCTACCGCTATCTAGCTACCACGAGCTCACGAGATATCTTTCTTTAGCAGCCCGCTGCATCCGCGTCATTTCTTGTCCCAACAACACCCAGCTACACAGCTGCGACACAGCTATGGCGACCGAGACATCACCACAAGCACATGGTACGAGCTCTAGAAAAGCCCAGCAGCGCAGCTATTTCAAGCATCCCCCCACGTCTGATTCTGCGGTCAAGTCTGCAAGTCCGCAGAGCATTACTGCTGCTGGTGCTGTCCCTCCAGCAACTCAACTGACCGAAATGGCAGACCGATCAGATAGACCAGGACGGCGTCGACCATTCTCAACATGGATGAAGAAGCTCACTAGCTTCAAAGGAAGCTCGTCCGGAGCTGCAGAAACGAGCCAACCTGCGAGCACGAAACGAAATACCTACCAGATGAAGTCCAAGAAGCAGACTCTCGCCAAAAACCACCCATATCCACAGTCAGGCCATCTGAATGGAAACGGCGATGCTTCGAATGGCCATCGATCGTTCTCTACAGTCCCCACAGGCAATTCGGCCAGCACATCTTCAATCGATCGCAGACGATCTCTACGTTCCTCCCTAGATGGGCTTCCTCCACCGACCATTGGCAATAAGTCTATGGCGCCTACCATGTGTACTGAACCCGAGGGGGCACATTCGGACGCTGCGCCTTCTCACGCGCCATCGTCCGGACAAGGAACCAACGCTACAATAGGTGGTGGAGTGAGTTCAGCTCGAGGAGCGGACAGCACTTTTTCTTCGCCAGCTCCTTCCGTACGGTCGCTGACCACGACACTCACAACCATACATTCCGCAGCTCCAAATGCGGCAATCACCTCGCACAATAACAATCACGGCAATAATACTCAAACTATCCAATTTTCCCATCAGTTCCCCACGTCTCCGCCTGCCACAGCCATTCCAGCGCATTTGGCACCACAAGCCAGCGGGGGCCATCCATCAACCTACAGTACTGCTACGGCAAATAACCTTTTGACCGACAATGCTTCGATTCTCACACTCGCATCATCTTCCAAAAGGCGAAGAAGGCGGTCAATGGATACAGATGCTTCAGTCCGCGCACTTGCTCCTTCTTCCTTATTTGGTGGAAGTCGAGAAAGTCTTCCTCTTAGTGTCCTGAGTGCCAATATTGATGCCGCAAGCGGGATCACATCAACACCGCACCAGTCGAGGCCAAGCGTCAGTGGATTAAACGAGAGAGCCAGCATATACTCTGCAACTGGCGTCGCACCAGCCTTACCCAGCGAACGAAACAGCTACTACGCAGGAAAGCAGTCGGCTGCAGCAGATGGAGGCAGTATCAAAAGTGGTCTTCTGGGACATGGAAGGAATGACAGCATCAGTGGAAGTATCGGGGGTATGGCGACTGCAGGAAGCCCTCTAGCAAGCCCACGGGAAGCTTCCGGGGCCACAAATGGAAAGTTGAGCAGAAGCAACTCTGCGTGGGGTGAAGGAGGAGAAGGCGAAAAAGTCGATGGAAGTGACGATGAGGCCACCGAAACTGAGGAGCCCACGCAAAACGAAAAGCATAGACTGGAAAACTAGAGGATGAATAATTCTAATACACTTCATGGGGACAAGATTGGTGTTCTAGGTTTGGGGTTTGACATCAGGAATTGCATGGAATTGGACTGGCTGGAGTCGTAGGATTGATGGCCAAGGCTTGTTGAAGATACCCCGATACTTTAATAATGCATTGCATTTCGCGAATTGTGCAAGAGCCTCGAAAGTCGGGCTTTGACGGTATACCAGCTTCTGGCATGTGATTTGTGCTTGTACTTGCTTCGGAGTGGCTGGGATTTACGAGGTCTATTCGCCTCGCCACTGCGCACTGTGACCAGAGGCAGAGGAGGTCTCGAGCACTGAAACGCGAGGAACATGTCACCGAAATGATTAAACTCTGGACCACCGAACTCTTCTTGTCGGACGAGTTCCGTGGAAGACAATTGAATCCTTCTGAAGTTCTTATCAGTTCCAGGTAAGGTTGAAGGAACAGCAGGCAGAATATCCACCGTTACCGAACACGAAATAATAGTAGGTTCAGCGCTCGATATGTCCCTTTTAGGTTTTCGCTTGCTTGATCCACGCAAGAATATGCTTTATCAACAGAGCGCAATCCTTGATCATGACGCAGACGAAAATCAGAGTTCAACGGTACTTGAGACTTACTTACTTTCAGAATTCGAAAACTTTGACAGCTCGCGAGATGAGCAGGAAGTCAAAGAGAAGTGCCGATTCTTGGTGACTTCTTGCTCTGATGGTTTTCGGGTGAGCTCAATCACAAGCGTCGTATTTCTGATTCGGTATCCCGAAATAAGACATTCAGAATGCTGAGTACAGGGCGGCCGCCGATCCGAGTTCTTGCTCGATTTTTGGGATAAGATCGTCTGCTGATGGGATGTCAGATTGCAGCACTGCCAACTCACAGCTCAGCTCCTTCTGCCAGTTCCTTGGAAAGAAGCGGCTACAGAAGTAGAAGTTGCGGGTGGTAGGGCTGACTGACAGAGACGATCCCCATCCTGCTGTCACCATTTCACATTCCACGGTAAGAATTCCTCCCAAAACCTCAGACACCTCATTCCCACCTCATTCCAACACAACATCCTACAAATCCGCCTCGAACAACAACTTCCTCCCGGACTGTCCATGGATGGGAATAAACCTTTTTACAAGATTCACAGTTCATTCTCCCATATCAACGGAATACCGAGTTCCAAGTCCCTCGCTCGCTCGCCGTTCGTCCTGATTGGCAGAAGCCGTTAATGTAGGTCAGATTTAAGTTTGGGGCGCGATCTGCACTGCGCTCCAGCCTGTCAGTGCCACATCCTTGGTGCGCTGCACGCTCTAGCGAGTGCTTAATAGGCTTTACGGGACGCTGGGTGGGGGGCATGGGGCTGGATGGCTGTCCGCTGACTGGCCGTCATTTCGATGATGGGAGGGAGTGCACTGCCTGCACCGAAAGCTTATGGGAATTGCGAAGGTAAGATTAGACAGCATGGGTGGCTGTTCACTGTTTAAAGTATGGACGGCTCCCGTTCCTGCATTGTTTTGCTTCTTGGGTGTCGAGAAACTCTCTCATTCTTTCTCAGAACTTCTTGTTTGTTCGTGCCTGGATATCCTCCGTGTTGTTGGTTCAGCTTGGGTCAGTCGCAAGACCACTAATTGAGGACCCTGCGAGTCTGCATCTAATTGTAAGCTTCCGCTGTTTCCTAGTCTTTTAGTTCAAGCCTTTGAACAGCTTGGACCTCACCAAGTTGGAATGGACTCTCATCATCATTGTGTGAAGTCGCGAGCACAGGATGGAGCGACGTTAAGGCCTCGACCATCGACGAGATAGTCCCAGCTATCTCTGTCTTGTCTCAAAATCTGGAATTCTCCAACAATCCCGACTAAGCCATGGCAGGTTATCCTCTCACCAAAGTGCTAGCGAGCACTTCTCGACCTCGAAATGCTGCACCATACCAATTCGTTCGCTCTCTTCACATTTGCATTATCTTGCCTCGGACGCGCAGTAGCAGAGACGACATGCCACGATGAAACTTTCGTACCAGACGCCATCTTGCGGGTTACGGAGGCACCGCTAGCGCAGTCATGCTATCCTTCAAAGTCCACCGTCTTAGTCAATGGGACCTCCCCGGGACCGGCACTCAAGATCAAAGAGGGGGAAACATATTGGATTCGGGTGTATAATGACATGGAGCGGAACAATCTGACCATGGTATGTACTTCATACACGTTCAGTAACCCTTTCTCCACGAACTGATACTGACGAGAGATGCAGCACTGGCATGGACTGTCCATGGCAACCTCTCCTTTCAGCGACGGGACACCACTCGCTTCTCAATGGCCAATCCCACCACGCAAATTCTTCGACTATGAAATGCACGTTCCTTTCGGTATGGCAGGGACATATTTCTACCATAGCCACGTTGGTTTCTCCGCCATATCTTGCACGGGTCCCCTGATCGTGAAAGACAAAGAGATCCCATACAAGTACGACGAGGAGAGAATAGTGTTCCTGCAGGACGTATTCACCAAGAATGACAGTACCATCGAAGCAGGTTTGATTGCCAATCCTCTGGTATGGAGTGGTGAGACCAGTATGATTCTGGTAAACGGAAAGGGAGCAGGAACCGCGAATGGAACAGCTTGCAATGCTAGTCTCGCTGCAATTGATGTTCAGCCTGCGAAGACATACCGGTTGAGATTAGTTGGAGCGACTGCTCTTACCTTCGCTTCACTTGCTATTGAAGGGCATGATATGACCGTCATTGAGGCTGATGGGTAAGTCTCTGCCCCAGTTCCTTAGTAAGAGGGGTGACTGACGGAAGCAGATCGTATACCGAACCGTATAATACTTCATTCCTCCAAATAGCTACCGGCCAACGATACAGCGTCCTCCTAACCACGAAGTCAAACCTGGAGAAGAGCTCATACTACATGCAAATCGAGTCCCGGGAACGACCAACCCTTACTCGCTCCTTCGCAGTCCTGAATTACGGTGTTCCCTCCCCACCAACAACATTCTATCCACCACCCTCGCTACCAGTCACCATCCCCAATATCACCCGCGGCTTCCTCGACTACAAGCTCACCCCTCACCACGCAAACCATCACATGGCAAAGATGCCCACCGCCGCCGAAGTTACCCGCACCATAACCATGACCATCCACCAACGCGTCGACGGTCCCACAATTTGGGTCCAAAATTCCTACCCATGGTTCGAAACCTTCCCACAAGAACCCTACCTCGTCTCCCTGTACAAGAACAACGCCTCCAACTTCCCCTCCATGGACCGAGCCCTCGCAAACAACGGCATCGACCCCGTAACCCGCACGTTCCCTGCTCAAATCGGCGAAGTCATCGAGATTATCATCCAGAATACTGGAGCTGATAAAGGCGGTCTTGATTTCCACCCTTTCCACGCCCACGGTGCGCACTATTGGGATCTCGGGTCTGGGAATGGGACATATAATCAGACTCACAACGAGGCGATCTGGGCGAATAGCACTGGCAAGCCGGTTAAGCGGGATACGTCCGTTCTGTATCGGTACGCATCGACGACACAGAATAACACTGCGATGGGGTGGCGTGCGTGGAGGCTGGAGGTTACGCAGCCGGGGGTGTGGATGATACATTGTCATATTTTGCAGCATATGTTGATGGGGATGCAGACAGTTTGGGTGATGGGGAATGCGAGTGAGGTTATGAAGGCGGATCGGCTGGATGTGGAGGGTTATTTGACGTATGGAGGGGATGTGCTTGGGGATGAGAATAAGTGGCCGAGTGTGGTTGAGTTTCAGAGTGCGGGGAACTGGACGGATGGCCAGTAGACGAGACAATATGCCGTGTTTAGGAACAGACAAGGGTAGATTGTTAGATCGTATACCTCAATGTATAATGTTGTTGCGATAATATTGCACTGACTATGTCGTAGAATGTTGAGGTCTCCAGAGAACCTGCCTAAACTTTTAGACGAGACAGATGTGGCATTGCCTCTCCGAACTCTGCTCCAAGGGGCACTTGCTCTTTGACGGGTAGGACCATTTGACGAACTTTGCAGTTTATATGCAGACCGAGAAGACCAAAGGTCCTCTGCCTCCTCGCTGCCTCCTAGCCCCATCCTTCTTACTCCTTCTTGGTACCAACCTTCCCCGCTCCCCTCAGTCCCCACGCACCAATTACAACCACACTCGCCATTGCAGCAAAGCACATGAAGAACGTAGCTCGATAGCCATCCAGCTCTCTGGTATCAACATCAATACCGTAGCTCGTCTTGGAAGCCGAAATCGAAGCAGCAATAACCGCCCCCAGAGTTAGACCCACGGAATTTCCGATCTGGGAAACAGTGTTGAAGACCCCACCTGCGAGAGATTGCTTACTGGCTGGAAACGACGAGGTTATGATCAAGTTGGAGATCGTGTAAAGCACTGTTTTGAAGTGGCTCGTTAGTCTCTGTTGTCGTTCATCGATCGAAACTTAAGCGACATACCATCAGAGCTCATAGGGCTCAAAAACACCGCCGGGAATGCACACGCCCAGAACGACCAATCCGGGTGTACGATTGCCATTAAGATACAAGCCAGTGCGGAGAAAGCAGATGAGACGGCGACGAGGTATAGCGCGGCTGTTTTTCGGACTAGGAGGCCGGTTATGATGTTTGTGAGGATACCGCAGACGACCGTGGGTAGGAAGCGCAGAGATGTGTCGAGGGCGCCGAGGTGTTGGATTTCTTGAAAGCTGTAAAAGAAAGCGGAAGAATTAGTACGCATCACTAATTAAATGATCAAGAGGTTCCTTTGCAGATGATCTGCACAAGCTGCACAAAGGACCAAGACAATCTGGGTACATACAAAAGAGTAGTGAAGTACCCGAATGGATTAAAGGCACCCCAGGTCAGGAAGACCACGATACACGTGGTCGTGAAAGCGCTTTGCCTCCATATTGAGTTCGGGATGATCGCTGGTCGACCGAGACGTTCTTGTCTGCCCATCCAGAAGATGAAGGCTGGGATCAACAATGTTGCAATGGTAAGGAGCGATATATTTTGAGGGGATTTAATAGAGGAGGATTTTCCTGTGATGATTCTATATATGTTGTCAGTCAGGCTCTCATTCCATGAAGCATTTAGTCATATGGAGACTCTAGGTCTCGGATATTGAGTAGCTGAGGGTTGGGCAAATAAGAAACTTACGCCAAAACATACGACAGCATGCTGATACTTGCCGTTGCAATGCCAGCTCCCACCCCTATTCAGAGACGAGGTCAGCACTTATAATACAAGTAATGCGGTGCACATTCGGTTGTTAGTATTTTAGAAAGAACAATGAAATGTGTCGAAGTATTCTAATCAAAAACTCACAATCAATTTCCTTCTTCATCCGCTGTATCTTGCTTCTCGGCTGTCCCTCGTGGATTTCAGGCATCTCGTCGGCTGGGAGACTAAAAACAGCCATGATGCAGAGAATGGCATTGAGGATCACTGCAAAATGGAAACTCCTATCCTAAATCAGCATCCGCAAATGAAGGTCTACACCAATACGAGAGTCATTGACATGACGGCTGGTCCGCTTCAAGTACTCCAGAAGGCTCTGACCTTCTCACCAAAGCCAACCCAAGAGAAAATTCTTACCATCGCCATCCAACACTCTGCACAAATAGACCACCCAGCACTAACCCCACTGTGTATCCAACCGGACTTGCCGCACCAGTTGCCGCGAACGCGAAGTTACGTCGGTTCCCCTGTCCCGTAGCTGGGAATGAGGTCGAAATTATGCCAACAGCGGTGGTGAGACACAGCGAAATCGCAAGGCCTTGGAAACCACGGAAGATTATCAGGGAGGTACCTGATGGAGAGAGACCACAGCCCAGTGTGAAGAAGGAGTAAAGGGTTGCGCCAACGAGGAAGGTGATCCGCCGCCCCAAGATGTCAGCTAGGGAGCCGGCGAGGAGGAGTGTACAGCCGCACGTGAGTCTACGAATGAATATTAGCCTCGAGATCGGGCACTTTGGGGGAGTAAGGATTACGCGTAAATGGAAGCAGGCCTAGATATTAGGTCAGTATAAATTCTTCGTTACCGGTCGCTGAATGTTTGGAAGTCCTCCCCCACTTTTGATCAAGGTTTCTTGATCGCAGATGGCCCCTCAAACCAAAGAGGAAAACCTTACCAAAGCAGTAACTCAGCACCCAGGCCTAGATCCTTCGCTATGGTTGGGAGCGCGACAGTCAAGATCCCACTACCCATAGTGTTCAAGAAATTCACGCCGGCTACCGTCGCGACAACTACAGTTGCTCTTCTTTTTGATAATTCGTTCACATCTCGACTGCTACTTGAACTCTGGATCAAGTCATCAGCATCTGATCTATCTCTGGGAAAGATGTTCCCGTTGAGTCTTGTGATATCGGGTGGGGGTCCAGGGGTAGGGGCAGCAGTTCGATGGAGATCCGAGACAAAGTCTGCGTAAAGGTCATGGCTGCTGCCTTACTTATGGATTGACTTCTTAGTTCAGCGCCTGGATTTGATATCAAGATTCGAATCCGAAGGAAATATACGTCCCTAGCTTTGTGAGTCATGATATGTTTCCTGAAGAGATGACGTGAGATGCTAGGCGTCTTGGACGTGTCACTTGGCGCTGCATTACAGCACAGGACATTTTGCCATCAGGGGCCATCCGGGGCCAAACTCAGCGCACTCTCAGTACAATACGGGATGGATATGTCGAGACGTGCAATTCATAAAAATCAGTTACAGACTTTTTTTTCCAATCGAATTTTACATTCCCTTTGATGTCACATTTGGAAGTTGCAGCGTGGGAACTGTATGAAAATGCTTGATTTCCCACTACCAGTCTAGCTAGTCTGCTTATAGATTGTTCGAAAAGCAGATGTAAACAGTCAAATGTACCGGTTGTAGGAAAGTTGCCATCGCCAATGATTCCTCAAATGGAATACCTATCCCTCATGTCTCGCTCTCGGACACTGCCACGTCCTCGACTCAATGATCTCTTAGAGTCCCTATCTCAAACCTGCTCACCACCAGACACAACAGTATCCCCACTAGTACTCGTGTTTCGTTCCGAGTTCTCGGCATCCTTCTCAACATCCAGTCCGTCTGAGTCCTGTCCAATATTTGCATCCTTCCAGTGTAGGAAGCACAAGACCTCATAGAATGCACAGGCGAGCAGTGATCCGAGACCAGGTCCGACCCAGTAGATCCAGAAATAGCCCGGAGAGAGTGGTTGATAGTGGCGGGACCAGGGACCGAGCAGGATTCATAGATCCGCCTGTGAAGTAGACACCTGATCGTGGCATGTCAGTAAGCACGCTTGAACAATGGACATACTTCGAGGATAACGGGAGATAAACACACCAGATAACTCTGTCAAGAAAAATGCAATACCAATACCAAGCGGAGCTAGGTATGTAGATCTCTGCTTCTCAACGGCCAGCATAAGGATGACGAAGACGAGTTGTGCTGTCAAAAACACCTCGATGAAAAGCCCCCGAGTAATGCTTGTCCCTCGTCCAAGAACGGTATCGACGTCCATGGGACCAGGATACATAGCAGGGACGGCGCCGGCTGCCGCGACACCGGCGATGAGTTGAGCTGGGATGACGAGGATGCTACGGAGTGTTGACATTCCACCACACAGCCAGAGAGCCAGCGTCACCTATTTATTTGTTTAGCAGACTCCAGCTTCCACAGAAGCTAGATACTTACAGCAGGATTGAAAAGACCACCAGTGACTCGATAGAAAGCCCAGACGTTCGTCATCAAACTCAAGCCGAAAGTTAAGCACACCAAAATGTAAGCGGCTGCATCAGGAGCTGCTTGTGGGTTCGGTGCAGGTGTATGTGCGATCTGCGTTCCTGCAAAGGCCGTAAGAGAAACAAAAAATTTCCGACGAACTAGCCCAGGACGACGACGATGTTGTTCCGAGCTGTTGGTGCGAGATGGAGCATGGGGAGTGAGTGTCCAGGTTTGTGGCTCCGCCGAGAGCGGTGGTGGGGTACAAGGAAGGTGAACATGGCGATTTTGGATGGTGATGGAATATATCTCGATGAATGTGGTGGAAGAAGTATCTAGACTTGTAGTGCGTGGGCCTTTTAGTTAGGAGAGAATGGCTGGATATTTATCAAATGCAATGTCGAGGTCACCATCGGCATCAACAGGATTTGCGTGCGCCATATTTCTCGCCATATCCAAGTGACAGAATCACTCCGGCAGGATTTTGACATTGGTCGTACGAGAAAGTCGAATTTTCGAAACCAACAATTCAGTAGCAAGTACCGAAACATTTAGGTACAGGGACTGATGCCAACGAGAATTGGCTGAGGCAACGCATGCTGACTGTCCCCTTTGACATGACTGGCTGCTAACTTGACCACAATGGGATATTACCGTCTTTGAAAATACTCTACTAATGAGATGACCTGTATATGTATGGACCTGATGAAATTCTGGTGTGATGTATGTCACAATCTGTCATGGGGACTTGCCTTCAGCCGGGTTTGAACAGTACTTGAGGCGCCGAAGTCCTGCCATACGTGTACCTCGCCACGGATATACTTCGTTAAAAAGCATGCATTAGAGCTTCTTCATGACTTTGAACCCTTCGATTCCAGTCTCAGGTACATGTATAATGTTCTGGGGTCTTTCCAGCGACCTCATGGCTACTCCACTTCCCTTGCGCTTGAAGCTCGTGTGGGTCCGGGTTCGCTATGTATGCCGGCCTTGGCATTCCGGAATCAACAAAAACACAATAAATCTCTCGAACAAGGCACAGAAGTAGGGGTTTCCAGTGGAAAGTTATATGTTATAGAACTCAAGCCCTTGCATTTGCTATCATCTAGCTGCAGACCTAGAATCTACGTCCAGCCTAACTGAGATAACTCCCATCTGCACCATCCGCAAGAGCAATCGACAAGTACCCGCATGAAGAAGTAAACACCCGTGTATATCAGCAGCCCATGACCTCGTAGAAAACTTCTAGCAATGGCTCTTGTAGACATTCACATTCCAGTTTTCATTGTCCCATGCCTGTCCTCCCGTGGCTGGATCGTGGATTCCATCGGTGAAGTAGCATCTGTCTCGTAGGGCTTGTGCGAAGCTTGCGATAAGCTTGCAGTCAGGGCCAATCCATTCGTTATTCTAAAACAATATCCATCAGATTGGGGAATTGCATGTCGAGTAGACAGAATGCACTTACGTTGTTGCAGACCCATATAGCAGAGTCGTAGGAGCAAGAGACGCGCGAACAAGAGTGTGGATTAACCCCACAGACGAGGTTGTTGTTGCGGAGGTACTTGATGCCTTGGCCGATGACCACATCGTTGGCGCGTCTCCAGTTCTGGCCTGAGACGGGGATGCAGTGGACGTCGGTCATGTAGCGCTGGAGAGTGGTTAGCAGAGCTTCTATGGCTTCGTGAATCGCACATTATCACCTTGTCAAGAGACTCGGCGTTTGGTGAAGAGGCGGCGGTAATATCAGCTCCGAGCTCAGGGTGTTCAGCTTGCAGCTGGGCGAAGACCTCCTCAATAGTGCCATTGTGGTCGACGGTAACGCCATTGATGGTGCCAGTCAGTGTAAAGGAGCGATGGTGTAGCCCTTGGGGACTTCCACACCCTCAATGAGACTGATACCAGAAGAAGGAAGAGCCATGACGACCTCAGCCTTCAGGACAAGGATGGCAGCGGCAAGCAGCGAGAGAACGTTGGTGAAGGTTATGAGCTTCATATTGGCGTTTTTGAAAGGTGGATGTTTGTGAAGGTATAATTGTTCTTTGCTTGATATCAAGGCCGGAGACGATCGAGGTGTGTTGATGGAAGAAGAGGCTGAAGAGTCGAAGAGACGACTATTTTTATTTGTAGACAATGCGTTCCTGCCTGATCTGAGGAAACGTCTTGGACTGTTCTTTTAAGGCTATATGACGTATTTGAGCGATGTCACAAACATCTTTTGAGGTTTTCACTCGCTGCAATTAGAAGCGAGGTTGACATTCACCTCGAGGGACAGTCAGTTCGCTCGACAGACGAAAGATGAACAGACACAACATCTTGCAACGAGACAGGAGTTCAGAGGATAGTCTACAAAGCTGTGATGTATCTCATATATCTATTGAGGAAATTAGACGCTGATTGTCTCAACAAAACATCGCGACGTTTCTCGGACAGCTGTGAAGTCGATTCCGACAATCAACACTTATGAGTGTCCCACCTAATGATGACATTAAACCCATCCGAGTCAAAGAACTGCCCACCAATCCACCAGCTAATCCATTCCCAAGCTTGACAATTGTGAAACATATCCTGCGCATACGTGGCTACGTACTTGCATTCCGGACTGATTAGTTGTTTTATCTATGGTGATCGGCCCAAGGCAGTTGCACACCCAGTTGCTGCGGAGCTTGCATCGTTGCAGAGCCAGATAGCACTTTGGTATCAACAGCTGGCTCTCACACATTTTCCAGCAACCACCCGACAAGTTGCCCTGGGACCTTTCAGATTCTTGAGGTAGCGAATGCCCTCCACGATTCTCTCGGAATGTGCTGTCTCCCATTCTGGAAATTTTGGATTGGGGAAGCAGTCGATTCGGTGCTATTTGCGGACGTCAAATATGAGCTACATGGCTAACCGCTTGATACTGACTTTGCTTCTCGGAACGAGAGGCGATATGGCGCTTGAAAGAGCTGATGGGGAGGAATGGTGACTGGCGGTATTGACGTTAAAGAGAGTACTATCGGTCCTTTCAGGAGCGCTTGGGCTTTGTAATCTGTGACCATGTGGAAATTCCACATGCGTTGCTTGTTGGGCAGGATTAGTTGGAGCACCGAGAATATCATTGCAGGCAAAGAATAAGAGGAGTAGAATCAGGGCAACACGGAAATAGGGTACAAAAATCATGACTGCGACTCTAGCATAATCGATTGGTTTCTACTCTGGAATGACCAATAACAGATGGCTGTGATTAAGTTGTTCCGTTCTCTCTGATGGAGATGGCCAATGGCCATATAAATGCTCGCGAGTATGAGGGAACTCGAACAATCACGAAATCTATGCTAAGAATCACGCTGTTGAAGGAGTCAGCATGGACGTAAACCTTGATATCGTGAATAAAGTTGCGGCAAGAGCTATGAATGAGCCCGGGCCAGAACCATGACCAAGACTAAGACCGTAAGAGGGCAAGACAGATGGCCGGTGCGAAGGATGAAGGGAGGGAGCAGGCTCCTTGGAGTGGGCTTCTTATATGAAGTGTGAGAGCCCCTGGCAAAAGAGATTCATTCATTCATTCTGGTGAAGTTAAAGATGCAAGGGACTATACACCGCCCAGATGCCGTTGAGACTGTCCGGATCATGAAATGGAAACCGAGAACAATCAATCCTCTTCCCTAACTTACTGAAAGAGGCCTAACTGAGATCACTCTTGATCTTTCAAATTGGTTGGTAGCTCCTCGAAAGTCTTAATAGTATTTCGTTGCTTTGAGGATATTCTAGCTTGTCAAAGTTGTTGTAGTCATTGAAGTTGAGATGGACGAAAAACAGCTCGAGCTCATCAATATCGAGTAGTGACGAAAAGTAGAACAAGAAAACAAATATTTCAACGCAGATACAGAATTGCTCTATGGCCGGTCGTCTCTCTGACAATTAGAACGTCGATATAGAACAGTCTAGTGGAGGTCAAGCATTGACTTCATCCCGGCGAAATGGTGCTGTTTGCCGTATGGTCCCTCGCATCTATCAAATATCTCTCGCGCTTGGACGCCAACGTCGAAACAGAGTGGCTTGCTAGTCTCATGATAGCTCTGTATTCGAATTAGCCCAGAAACGCAAGAGGGAAATATGTGAGAGAATCCTCACATCGTTACAGATGCATGTCGCGGGATAGTTTGAGCAGCCGACTTCCACGCATTTCCTTGGTGGTGCTTCGCTATTTTTACAACGCGCTTTATCTAGGAGATTTTAACATACTTTCTTGAAGGCTTGTAGCCAGCATTGTTCCAATTCTGAGGGAAGGCATTCTCGTTCCCTTCCCCACACCTCACTTGGCCATCGCCTTGAGGTGAGTCCCACGATTCTGGCTGCTTCTTCTTCTCCCGGCGAGGTATTACTGCGTTCGCTGTCTCTCCAAGAAGTCCAGCGCACTTGGTATCTGAGGTCTTTGGCGACGAGTCTACGTCGGAGGAAGGAAAAGGACTCATTTCTGGTGGAAAAAACACAGTGGAAAGTGTCGTGGTAGCTGGCTGAGAAGTACCCTCCACGGCCGAAAAGTAATCGTGTTTCATGATTACGAACTACGAGTTCCGATTGTGGTTGAACCGTACTGAAGACTTTGAAACAATGTTCCAAGTAGGGTCAGCCAGAGTGAAATGAAGGGTGGAGGATTCATGATTTGTCAAGATTTATGGCAGTGGTTGGATTAGTGTGGACTCGGAAATCAACAATATGTTGATTCCATTGTCAATTTCATGATACAGACAGAACTTCAATGAATAAGTCTTGCTCTGACGGTGGTCTATCATTAACTCAACTCTCCTCTAATCTTGGGAGAGCTATACTAAAAGTGCACACTTATTGTTATTGTAATACCACAAACCCCTAATCGTGTCCTCAAACGCCGCACCGTTGTATACCACAAGGCATGAAGCCCCAAGACTCGATCGTCCGAGCGCAACTTTTCCTTATCCCCTTTTTTCAAAGCCCTGAGCCCAAACACCATCTCAATATCTCAAATAGCCACCCACAATCAGAAAATCAAGTCCTGACCCGGAAGTCCAACAGCGTCCATCTGTACGAGCCCGGTATCCATGAATCCCGCTCCCACATCCATCCCCTGCCCATCGATCCCCGCCCCATCCCAGGGACTCAACTCTCCAATCCCATCATACTCCCCAGATCCCGAGCTACTAGGTCCATTCTGGAGAGCATATTGGGAGGTAGCGGACAGATCGAGCCAGCTGAAATATGGGACTGGAAGGCCTGGTTGATTTTGGTTTTGAAGATTGGGTGCGAAGGGGTCGGGGAAGGATGATGGGTTGTTGTAGATGTTTGGGTCGAGATTGGGGTCGAAGGTTTGTTGTTGGTTGGGCAGGCTCTGATTCAAGTTCAGAGGCTGGCTTGGGTTTTGGTGATCATTTCTGCCTTGGTTCTGGTTGTGCTGCCCCTGTCCGATAGGGTTCTGTTGTTGTGCAAGCATGCGGTTATCGATGCTCATGCGATGGAGAGCCTTATTTCCGTTCCGCTTGGGAGACTTGCGCCACAGTAGCTCTAGCAATCTGGCATATCGGTTGCCGATTTGATTTCCACCAACCGAAGAGGCTTGCAGACGGTCGATGGTGAGTCGGATTATCTTGTGGACTTCATCGCGCTCGGATTTCTGGAGAGATGTCGTGGAGCGAGCCTAGGACAGTTGTGATCAGTGACATGAGTCCACAGAGGTGGGAGTGGAGAGAGAGAGGGAAGGACTCACCTTGTAGAGAAAGACGGCGCTGTAGATGACAAAGAGGTAATAGGATGATGGCATGTGGCGGAGAGTTTCTGGTGATACTGAGTCGTCGAATCGAGTCAGCAGAGAAGTCGCGGCGTTTACTGCCTCGTAGATGAAGCGTGCATCGGGAGCTGTAGAGTTGATGAGAGGTATGGAGCCATTAGGGTTATGCTGGCTGTCGCGCTGATCGGTAAGTGCACGAGAGATAGTTGCTTGGTATGCAAAGGCATTGACGTAAAGTCGCAGGTAGTCGTAGGTGAGCAGAAGACTGGCTTTGATATATGGGTGGCCTGCTATGTCAGTCAAATCCTACAAATAAGTCCAGGAGGGCATACAGTTCAGAGATCCCCAATTCTCCATCCATGTTCTGATGCTGTATCTGAAGTCATCGAGGTATTTAGCATATCGACCCTCTAGCATCTCTTTCCAAGCATGACCTTTCGAGGAATACAGGATGTCATGAACGTTAGAGAAGATTTGCGTCAATTCCAAGTTCGCCTGGAAGATAGTAGCGAAATCTTCATCATGCTCATTGGTACGCTGCAGAGTCGGAAAGTTGTCCGCCTTTAACCCGGAAAGAGGCCCAGGTCCACGAGCCCAGAATCCCTTGCCAACACGAACCGAGACCTGACGGTCGCAGATATAGCACGCTGCCCAGACTAGTCTTTTTCGACGAAATTTGGGGTCCTCCTGCGTATCGCTGTTGAATGACGTCCGATCAATTTCGAGAAAGTATCCGAGCCGTAGAGCTGTGCCTATGTACATCCATGCAACACGATCTTCCTCACCACGACCAACAGTAACCGCCACTTGAGGCCGATGTGATACCCATTGTGAGAGGAGGAGCAGCGCTTCAACCGCCTCGACGTTCGCATCAGCTCCTGCCAAGATGTTCGAGATCAATTGTTGCATATGGTCGTAGCAGACTTGGTGTAATGCTTCTTCGTCTTTTGATGCGACTGTAAGAATGGCCGAAAACAAATGTGGTTCGTAACGTGAAAGCCATTGTAGTCTACCTGGGTTGAACGTCTCTCTAGGAACGATGGGAAAGAATGGATGGAAGAATTGCTCATAACTAGAAGCGTCAGCGCGGGCGTAGTCTACGATGAGGTTCACACAAACCTAGCAAATAGCGAATAGACCTGCTCCGGGGTGATCAAACCATCCAGCAGTGGACGATAATGCCACACGGTCTCCATCGGTTGCAGATTGTTATCTGGACGTGGGGCTGGTCTTCTCCGTTTTGATTGCCCGTTCGGGTCGTCACTGCGAGGAGAATTGGAGTCGTCGGCTCGATCTGCTACCTGGGCCAGAATCTCAAGTGCATCCGATGGATTTTGCAAATCTGCTGTTGCGATGCCTTCATGCGATGGCTTTCCGATGATGCTGGCGGTAGATTCCATCCGAGGACGATATGGCTGGTTGTGTGGACTCACGATCTAGGAATAGTAAGCTTCACGCACCGTACTGGAAGGAAGGAATGAAGGATCAATGTCTTAAATTGTTTTTGTTGGAGAATGCCATGCTATGGTGAGAAGTTCGGAACGTGTGACTTACAGCAGGATACTCAGTATATCTTGACGGAGCTTCTCCTCCAGCAGCTGGCGGTTGCCATATCTGCCTGTCATCATACCTATTCTGAAAAGGTTCAGAACGTTGCCGGCTATGAGAGCTGTCCATCCCATACTGTGGACTTGTATGTGCTTGTGCTGCCGGTGAACCGTGGAAAGTCGAGACTGTCGGGGTGGATGGTCCAGAGTGCTCCGAACCTTCTTCGAGCTTAGGTTTCTTTCGAACTCGACGACCACCACGGTGACTTTCTCCAAGTACACATTCTCTGTTTTCTCTTTGGCAACGTTTGCAGGGCTACATATAACGTTAGAGTCGTTCCAAGCAGAATCGATGAACGTGGCATGGTAGCATCACGTGATGTTTACCGCATGCTCTGGCTGCCTTTTTGAATGAGCGCGAGGTTGAGATTGAATCCTTGAACAGCATTGATCTTGGCTCTGACGAGATAATGCTTTGTTCATGCTCAGTCGAGACAATCCGAGCCAATATCGAAATGTCCGAATTACTCCATTCCGACGCGTCATAGAAGTCTCAAGCCACGTAAAAAACTCAAAAACTCAGAAAAAACATACCGGTTTCCCACCATTAGGATCCAGATCACATTTGCTCTTTCGATTTCGACAATGTAAACAAGCACGGTATGCTCTCATAGCATCAAACGGCTTCTCGCCCGGCTGGGGCGTAACATTTGACCGGCCCGAGTTGGCTGTACCGGACTCTTGTGTGAATTGAGACTGGTCCTGACCCTGGTTCTGAGCTTGAGATTGGCCATTTCCGTTGCCATTGCCATTGTTCATCAATGGAGACCCGGACTGATTGGCATTGGGCGCGCTCGTGATATTCCCGGTGGCGCCAAGAGGAGGCAGCATATGGCCTGACATGAGGCTGGATGGATGAGTGGAGGCAGATCGGAGGGACGGCGAGTGACGGTCAGGACAAGGGATAGCTGTTAATGCACTGTATGGGGCCGATGTATTGATGCCGATATACGTGGAGCAAAAGATGGTCAAAGACCGACGATGCCGACGATGCAGGATGTCGGTGATTGACGATGGGATGGGAGGGGATGGGCACAGATGCGGGGGGGCGCGCTGATGGGATGGAGACGAGGGAGGCGGATGTGGATGAAAGAAGGTTGGGCTGGGCTGGGCTGGTGATGATGTCGGCGTCGGCTTTTGCAAGTGGGAAAGTGCCGACCGCGGATGACCCGGTGCTCGGCTCAGCCGAACTAGTGTTGTTGACAGGCAAAGGTAAGTACTTCTGATTTCTCCTGTATTTAAAGCACAGAAAGGAATAAAACCCTGCAGTTCTTTCTTTGATGAGTATATTCCGAAAGAGTTTGTCACTCTGTTTGATATGTGTCATCTTACCTGCACCTTGTATATTGACTTCCTCTGCTGCTACCCCGCATTCCAGGTTACACCAACCCGGGGCACATGGACGATGCAGGTGTAACCTCAATATATTCCAGGAAATTCCTTTGCGGAATGATATAGTATTGACAAAAAGAACCAAGTGTTTCAAAACTATAGTCTAGTACCTGTGTCGCTTTTTCAATAAAGTTTCGAATATGCTAGCTTATCGCAGGTTATAACGCGTCAAGACCAAAGCCCACTCAAAAAGCAAGGTACTCAGGCCTGCTCATTCGATCAACAAACCTGCAGCATGCAGACTGGTTGGATGATACTACACGCTGACTGACAGCATTTCAAGCATCGACAGCGGGTTATTTGTTATAGACTCGGCTTCTGTCTGTGTTCATTGTACCGAGAAGCAGCATACCTCTAAACATTTCGAGAGGAAGAATCCACATCATGGAATTTAACTGATTGCAATTACGATATCGATTTCCAATAATTGGCTCGAACTTTTCCGGCTTCTCAGTCGGTATGTTCTTTGGTACCTGGATCTGTTTCGTGCTGGTCCGCTTTTACGGACTTCTCTCATGTCGGGAGTCAATCCATGATGCAGCTACCGGATACGACCTGGATGTCGGGACGTGATATGCAAAGGATAGCATTACCAGAAATGAATATGAGAGGTTTTTAATGTACTTTCGCAAAGCTTTACTTCACGGCACATCAGAGCGCTCGTTGTGGCTGGACGCGATGATTCGAGGTCTACATCCTAGAGTCCTGTTATGGGATCAAGGGTCTTGAATTCGAGAGACAAAAGATAGAAAGAATTAAAGTGGAATTGGTTCTCGGACACTGGCTTTGTACTGGGCATCATTCTTCTGAGTAGACGGACGCTTCGTATTGACATGGACAGCCTGATTTTTCAAGTCTATCCTACGAACATTAAAGTACCAGTTATGCCATCACTTTATCTGACATAAACTCTCAAAGCGCTGACTATAGCGAGCACCAAAACTCCCACGCCGAATATCCACAAGATCTTACCTTTGACCACTGCGAATGTCTGCGAGCTGACGTCAGTTCCAGAACCAACTACCATAAAACATATCCAAGGAGGGATCCTACCTTCTTGTAAAACTCCAGATGTGCCGACTGCAGCCTGTACTTTTCTGCCTCGTACTCGCACCATTTTTCGAGCGACTCGAGCGCTATCTCGATGACTTTGCTGAACTGGACCCCATATGTCAGAACCGCATGTGGTTTCGTGAGTGACTATGCATACCGAATTCTGCTGATCATTCACGCTCGCAGAAATGCTCTCCAATGCGATGACAGCGCGCTCCAGTAGTTCTGATAGCTCTGGACCGGGCTCGAACATCATGGGGATTCCGATATCTTCGTCCTCGTCTTCCTGGATGTTAAGCTGATTGGGGATGTGGGCATTGTTCCTATCGGGGGGTGGAATTCGAAGAGGGTATTGGGTTTCGAGAGAGAGGTCGTCGAAGGGAGAAGCGTCGAAGATTCCTCACAAGGAAGACAGCAGAAGGAGGAAGGAGGTTTTGCTGCCGTCTCACTTGGCCTCCAAAAAGATGCTAGTGGGTTCGACCGTGTTGGGGATGGAGTCTATGTCATCTTCGGGCAGGCTTATGTCAATGGTTTATCGGAGGGTCTAGGATTCTATGCGATGGGCTTACCTGAGTTGGAGTCTTTCAAAGTCAAGTGACGGATGAATCTGAGAGTGCCATTCTTTCTACCTTCCCCTAGCTTATAAAAGCCCACAATGTAGCAGGAACTACTGTAATAACCCCAATATTAACATTAACCGACCACCAGAGCGCAATCTGAAAAAAACGTGGCAATGGATAACGCTTCTGCGCCATATCACTAGATCCACGGTATCCTGAATACCCTCCAGCCCATATGATGGTCCTAGGCCTCAATCTCTGACGACGTCAGACTTACTTAAGCGCCTAGTGAAATATGTGAAGTAAACAATCAATACCTAGGTACTCATAAGCTCATCAGGCTGGGGCCGGAGGGCTGAGGAAACTTTTGCCGGCGTTCACCTCCGAATTGCGGCAGACCTTCACTCAATGGGTGGTGAATAGCTAGCCTCTTCAGCCTGTTTGCTCTTCCATCAAACAGTCTCTTTAGCGTTTTCACCTCCTCTCCTCCAATGAGGAGGCGCCATAGTGAGCCTGGGAGAAACGCTAGTGGTTTTCGCTAAGCGAGCTCTTGCTCTGGCAGCTACAAAAGCTCTTCCCCTCTCCCGTCCTTGAAGATTTTACAACTCCCAAGCCTCTCATCAACACCAAAGTCGCCCCCAGTCCTCCTCTTCCCTCCTCGTCATCTTTTCTTTTGCTTCGATCTGCATTGAGCTCAATCCATTGCTGCAGCTTCGCCCACACCAAGGTATGTGTTTACTTCTTTGTTTACATCAGCACATAACCAAAACTCACCTTTCCCTGCCTTTCTCCAATCTCTACCCTACTAACACAACATCTTTACTCTGTTCCAAGTCATCACAATAACTGACTTTGTCATTACAGATACCCGCCGAGTCATCGAACTCCTCATACCTCCTACACACATATCCATACATGTCACCGAAGGTGGTGAAGAAGAATTATCGATCAAGAGAAGGAGGTCATCCCAGGAGACCACGAAAGGTACGGATATGTTCACTTGTACTCCATCCCTGCTCTGTCTCGCAGCATGATAGAAAAGAGTTGCTTAACACAGAAGCGCTCGTCCTCGGACCTTCTCGTTTCTGCGAGAGTGGAATGGGGTTATTCATGGATGCAGGATCCCGTAGTAAACATTCTGTTCAGACTGTGATGGTCACCGAACACCTCGTTGGACCACAGGGCTGTGATCTATACCCTGCTGGGCGCCTTACTGCTTGCCGAGTACGACTTGTTTATGAGCATCCTTGAGACACGGAGCGGGTTGCAATCTTACACTTGTGTTTTCTGTACTCAGTTTGGTCAACCCCAGCTGACACTGAGCCATCATCTAGCCAGATCTCAACTTTGGTCGTCGCGATCCTTCCAAGAGACTCCCGAAGCAAGTCACAGACATCATGTCTCATCACTACTCCCCCTCATACACCACGACCGACGGAGACCATTACACAATTGCCCGTGGCATTGATGCCGTCGAGGACATGACCCGTACGCTCGATGCTCAGCAGACTTGGGTATGTCACTCGTCATTCATTGCCCTTCTCCATTATGTTGCACACATTGACTGAGATTGACCTCGCAGCTTGCGCAAGCTCTTGGCGCGATGCCAAGAAGGAAGACCAGGCTTTGAGGCACAGAGTAAGTTCACACTATGTCAAGAACACTGATCGAACTATGCTAACATGATCTAGGAGCTTGATCTTGAGCAAAAGAAGTTCGATCGCGACTGCAAGAATAATGATGTACACCATCAAAGTTTTGTCCTTGGTTGTCTTGTCGTTTTGTTTGTGGCTTGGATCTTTGGAGCTTGGCTGAAAGTCATTGGTAAGACGCTTCATCTCTACGTGTATGATGACCATTCTCTGACTTGTCTCTGCAGACTAGCATCTTCTATAAGCAAGTTTTGCGTTTTCATCGGCAGACATAGGTGGCTGAATACTTTGTTCGGAGTTGGTGCTGGAGTTGGTGGCGCTCACTTGGTTGAAATGTAGATATAATGTTCGGGGATGATACCCATCTGCAGGCGTTCAATGAGAGCCTTTCACTGTTGAATATGTTGTTCCATCGCATAACTTCAGATAATATCTCTGTGGAAGGTGTTTAATATTGCACTGACCTTGCCCATGTGCCCCTCAATGTGTAAACGTGTCAACCTGTCAAAGCGCCACTTCGTCCGGGGAAATCGGGGATCTCGGCAGTGACTGCATCTCTGTGGGGTGAGGAACAACCCCTCATTGGCGCGCATTTCAGACATCACAAGTGCCGCAGATCCCTCCTCGTACCTGACTCCCAAAGCTCTGCATCACCACCTGCCAGCGGCCTTTTCATTCGTGCGCATAGATTCTCTCCGCACGCCAGTTCCCCACAATGGACCCTGAATGCCGCCATGTGCTGAACGGGTTGAACATGTGGTACTACCCCGCAGACGGACGCGGCCTGAAGCAGAAGGAGGGATGCGGATTGGTGGGTGAAATACCTGAATTAAGGTTGACGGCGCCAGATGGATGACGATGCGGTCGTGGTATATCAAAAAGGCGACGATGCCCCGAACTCCGGGAGACGAGCTAATTGAGAAGTCGGTCCCGAACTTTTGTGGTATAAGAGGGATGGGAGATTCTCTGGGGAAGAACCTGGCATCTCTATGCTCCAGAACGACATTGGCTCGAGCAGACTTCAATGATGCTTTCCAAACTCAATCTCCTCGCCACAGCTGTGCTCAGCTGCACGAGTCTTGTTTCCTGTCTTCCCTCATCAAGTCCCCGGAATTCAATCTACCAGTCTACCACGCGGGCAGAAGAATATGAAGGCTATGCATTTGCATATTTCACCGGAAACTCCATCGCGGGCGAGAAGATCTACCTCGCAGCAAGCAAAGGAAACGATGCGCTGCAGTGGAATGAACTCAATGGCGCTCAGCCTATTTTGACTTCTACACAAGGGACAAAGGGTTTGAGAGATCCATTTTTGATCAGATCTCATGAAGGAGACAAGTTCTTCCTTCTGGCGACGGACCTGTCGATTGGGTCTGGGACAAGTTGTAAGTCATTCAGGGATCATTACCCATATATGTGGGAGTAGATACTGATTTGAAATCATCACAGGGGGAGACTCAGTTCGCACGGGCAGTCGCTATCTCGAAATCTGGGAATCTGCGGATCTCATCACCTGGTCTGAACAAAGACACGTCCTTGTCTCTCCACCCACAGCAGGAAATACCTGGGCACCCGAAGCATACTACGACGATGCACTTGGTACATACGTCGTATTCTGGGCAAGCGACCTGTACGATGAGAGCGATACCGCCCATACTGGCTCCTCGTACCAACGCATGCTGATCTCGAAGACTTCTGACTTTGTCACATTCAGCGAACCTGAAATCTGGCAAGATGCTGGAACAGCGCGGATTGATTCGACTGTCCTCAGGGAGGGCGATGTGTATTACCGTTTCACCAAGGACGAGGGGGCAGTAACTGGATGCACTGATATCATTCAAGAAAGTTCATCCGTTCTTGCAGCGAATTTGTCTTCTTGGTCAATCATCGCCAGCTGCATCGGAGCCAATGCTGGAACCAGTGCCGTCGAAGGACCAACATCATTCAAGGCTAACCCAAATGATGTCAATGGACAGAAATACTACCTCTTCCTGGATGAGTACACTGGCCGTGGCTACATACCTCTCGAGACAGCAGATATCGCTGCGCCCGACTGGAAAGTGTCAAGTTCATACAGCCTCCCAGCCAGTCCTCGCCATGGAACCGTCGTCCCCATTACTGCGGCCGAATTAGCAGCTATCACTGAGCATTATGGTACCGTAGCATCGAAGAAGGAACGCTCCACATCTCTCGAAAGGCGAAGCAGTCCCGTCCTTCCGGGCCTTTATGCTGACCCCAACATCGCAGTGTACGGCGACAAGTTTTACATCTACGCTACAACAGACGGATTTGCTGGTTGGGGTGGACAAGTTTTCTACTCCTGGTCCTCGCCCGATCTCGTCTCTTGGACGCGCAGCGAGCAGCCATTCCTCACATTGAATGGTACCTCTGGCAATGTCCCATGGGCAACAGGCAACGCGTGGGCCCCAACCATTACTGAGAAGGATGGAAAATACTACTTCTACTTCTCTGGCCAGAACCCAACTTACAACCGCAAGACCATTGGTGTCGCGATTGCCGACTGTCCCGAAGGTCCTTTCGTCGCTGACGACACAGCGATGATCATCAATGGTGGGACGGAGCCTTTGACGTCAGGCCAAGCGATTGATGCAGATGCATTCCTCGATCCCGTGTCTGGCAAATACTACCTCTTCTGGGGCAACGGAAAGGCATTGATGGGCGAGCTTGGTGATGATATGATCAGTATGAAATGGGACACAGTCAAGGAGATAACTGCCAACTTGACGGATTTCCGTGAGGGTATATTCGTCGTCTACCGAGAGGGGCTCTACCATCTCACATACAGCATCGATGACACCGGATCTCCAAATTACAGAGTTGGATATGCTACCTCGGAGAGCGTAAATGGACCATGGACATACCAAGGAGTAGTATTGCAGAAGAATGAGGAACTGGGGATCTTGGCTACCGGTCATGATAGTATGGTGCAGGTTCCTGGCAGGGACGAGTGGTACATGGCGTATCATCGGTTTGCGATTCCTGGGGGAGATGGAACGCATAGAGAGACCACGATTGATAAGGTTGAGTGGGATCCAGACACGGGCTTGATGAAGGAAGTCATCCCAACGTTAGAAAGTGTACAGCCTGTAATTATTGGCTACTAGGTCATAGAATATACCCTCAAGCGTTCTATAATAGGCAATTTCATGCTCCCGCATTTTGACATCAAACTTCACTTTATCATCCTAGCTTTACTGATGATCCTGATGTCTCGTTGATCCTGGCTTATTTTTCGTCGTCGCAGCAGTCCGGTGTTTATGATTGTTCGGAGGATTTCTTCAAACAAAAGCAGGACACCACCTTTGGTGTTCGTACGATACTTGAAACCTTAGTTTTTCAAATTTCGTCCTCTCAGCCAACGTCTCCATCCTTTCTTCCTCAAAATGGCACGAATCATATTCGGACCCCCGACCATCCATACTATCACCCAATATCTCCACCACCCTTTCCCAGAGAAGTTTCCCTTATTGAGGCCTCGGTCTTCATCTCAGATACCCAGCTATCACAAAGACTAGGAGGTCTGAGCGACTTCGTATTCGCTCAATTACTCGACGAACATTCCGTAATCTTGGTACCCCGAGAATACATCCATGACGACCCAGAGCAGCTGTGGCGGAAAGAAGCCTCTGCAGTCTGCTGTTTTCGAACGTGTATCGCGTGTGAGCTTCTGAGTGGCGACCTCCCAAATCTCGCTCGGTCAGGGCAGAAGTCTATGCCAGCAAAATGTCAGTCAGTTAACTTGAACATACAGATACATCTCTCGCGACTCATGGACCAGCTTCCCAATCCTCTCCCACCGGTCCTCCACTCGAACTATTCCTCGCCCAACATCGAAGCAAGATGTTCCCGCCTGGCTCGACCGAAATCAACACCACTTACTTACCGCTAGTCCTAAGCTGGGCACTAACTTACAAGCCCTCTCTGCACTTCTCTTCATCCACTCCCACCCCAACTTCTTCTATAACGACCTCTCCATCTCCAACTACTGGCTATCATCCACCCTATCACTCTCACTCATCGGATTCCTCAACGCCGATTTCACAGTTGCAGAAGGACGTCTCCACACCGGTTTCGGCTCATTCAACGGTCCTGCTACGTCTTAGCAGAGTTAAATCTCGTCCTAGTGTAAAGAGTGACTTGTTTGATTGGGCGACATTTGTGTATATACTTATGACCGGTAAAGAACCAGAGCGAGATCCAGAGAACGCGTGGAAGGATGTGCCCGGGCAGATTCATGAGAGGGAGTATCCGCTGCTTGATGAGAGGTTCATTGGGGGGGGG
>JGI24512J20087_1000232_pt1 | contig 70151 bp, 73 predicted proteins | sample LinPmetageLP35_FD_20087 | JGI IMG/M metagenome (IMG submission 20087) | reverse complement strand
CCCCCCCCCCCAAAGGCAGCTTTGAGCAGCTTCTCGGTCTCAGAACTCTCTCCAATTATTTTCGTAGCAGTCATCTAGTGGAGTAGAATATTCCCTCTGCCACGTGTGATACTTTTAAGATGCTTATAAGTGGACGTGTGATAAGTGGGGTTGAGAAAAGCTCCCTGATCTAAGAGTAATTCCACATCAGTGAAATGATTCCCGCGAGCAGCTGCATGTAGCGTGGAAGCTCTGTACTGGGAACTCCGCACATAAAGACTCACTGACTCCTCGACGTCAACTCCTTGATCTATCAAGAACGATGCCGTGCTTGCTTTACCAAGGGAAGCTGCCATAAACAAATCAGTCGAGATAATTCGTCTACTGTGATCGCGCATGGCGACCCTGACATTGCCTCCAAGTTGCACAAAGAATATCACCATTCCGAGCCTTTCAAAATCGGTCGCATTGCCTGCTATGGAACTATGTATGGGACTTCAGGTCCATAGCACTGATCTGAAGCAGATTTCATACAAGAGCGATACGACTTTCTTGGTCGTCAGAAGCAGCTAAGGCGATCAACGCCAAAGTCGAGCGCGGCGCGATGCCTTGGAATAATGCCAACCACATGATTTTCTTCATCTGCCAGTTGGCGTCCTTATCTGTAGATTATTCGAGCCAATTTCCTTCTACGTCAAAAGAGGTACTGTCAAATGTTTAAGGGGCCAAAGGGTAAGCGATCTGTCCGGTAACTCCGGTGAAACGGACGAGCTTTGATAAGGACGCATCGTAGGATTTGATGTTACCTGAATCCCTAGACCATATTTACAGCTTTGACTTCTCCTTCGCGAACTCCACCTTATTGACGCATGTGCCCACACCCTCCAAGCCAACCTCAACAACGTCTCCATCCTTTAACCAAAGCTGTGGCTTGCGGCCCATACCAACGCCTTGCGGTGTACCGGTGAAGATCAAATCACCCGGCAATAACGTGGTTCCTTGACTCAAGAAAGCAATTGTCTTCGCGATGCCGAAGATCATGTCTCCGGTACTGCTCTCCTGGACTGTCTTGCCATTCAACTTGGTTGAGATCTTCAAATTTTGGGGATCTGGGATGAGCTTTGGTGACACGATACCCGGCCCGTAGGGTGCCCAGCCATCAAAGCCTTTCCCGAGTCCCCATTGACCACCGCCATACTTAAGCTGCCAATCTCTATGCGATACATCGTTGCCGACGCTGTAACCGAGAACGTAGTCTAAAGCTGATGATTCAGGGACATCGGAGCAGGCCTTCCCAATGACAGCCACAAGCTCGCACTCGTAGTCAAGACCTGAGAACTGCTGGGCGAGAGCGTGAATTGGGATTGGATCAGTAGGTCCAGTCAGAGAAGTGATCGGCTTGTAAAAGAGCACGGGATATTTCGGGATTGGCATATTTGACTTAGATATTGTTTAGCAATACGGTCCTTCTGGTCTGGTAGACAGTAGGGCGAAGACCAACCTCTTTCGCATGCTGCTCGTAATTCAAACCAAGACATCTGACCGTCTTGACATCCTCCAAAGCCAGAGGAGCGAGCAAGAGTCGGATGTCGGCAATTTGATCTGTGACATCGTGCTTTCCGAAGATTTGTCCCCGAATGATCTTAGCTTGGGTTGCTTTTGCTATGTCTGTTACTCCTTTTGGAAGTATAGCATCGCCATAATATGTTCTGCCATCCTTTGCAAGAAAGCGAACGAGTCTCTACAAGTGAAATGAGTATAAAATCCTGAAGTGGGGGTACTCGGCACTGCGAAGAATACTTACGGAGAACGATGCCATTGGACGGGTCTAATAGTGTATCTGGCAAGGAAGAATTATTTAAGCCTGTTCAAAGAGGTAAGAGTTTGGAAAGTCTTGTTTGTATTTATATTGTTTACAAAAGACCAGAGGGGCGGAGCTGGATGTCCAAATTGCCTTCGTCGGCAAGCGACCCCACGTTTCGCCAATGCCAGGGAAGCTTGATCCCTGCAGGTTTCTCGGAATAGAGCCGTCATCAAAGTCCACCAATCCTCATTCTATATTTTCGCTCTTCTGCAGCCATCAACACCACTGCCAAGTCGCAATGAAGCATTCCGGATTGCAAAGAGATGTCTTGTCGCTGTATAGAAAGTGTCTGCGAGTAAGCAGGACGAAGGGAGAGGTGAGAGGGCTCTAATTGAGTTATGGAATAATTTACTGATGTTCGAAAAGGCAAGACTACATTTCGAGAAGTATGCCAGGTGAGCTTGTTTATTTTTGCTTGCGTCTAATCACATGAAAATGTATGCTATGGGACATCGGCTGATTTAATGGTACATAGGAACGAATTCGAGAAAGCTATTGGGCTCGACAAGAAGGACTTCAGTGCTATCGAATATCTGATGCGAAAGGGACAAAGACAAATCGAAATGTATTCTTCTCCAGGAATCAAAGACATAAGATGAACAATTTAGGCAAGAGGGAGTTGCTGCCCAGCATGTCACTGGCAGGGAAGGAACAATGGCATGGTCAAGAGCTTCATCGACCTTCAATGCGAGCAGCCCTCTCTTGCCCAATGCCCTCCCTAAGATGCATTCTTACCGCCTCTTTCCTTAATAAATACGATGCCCAATCTCAATATCCATTGGAAAGGCTATCCTCATCACCTTTTACCGCGAATCCGCGTCGTCTCTGCTCGCCGCAACTTCGTCCAGAATCGAAGCCTTTCTACCTCCGGTCAGAGTTCGAGAACAGACCGAAAGATCAAGAACGAGAAAGTGAACAAGAAACGGCATATTAAAATACAATTCCGACGCCAGCGTATGCGAGGCTCGCGTGCCTCCTCTTCTGTTCTGAGGGCTCGCAGGCGTGCCTCTGTTCGGGCAAGGCACAATATACAAGTGTTTGGTTGGGATACACCGGGAGCAGAACTTGCAAGCAGAGTCACTGAGAAGACTGAATCAGGCTATTGGACCAGAAGAACTAGGTCAAGTTCAGCAGCAGCTCTACGAGAAGGCCAAGACGACTCTGCTATCCCTTCGACCGACGGTGCAGCAAGTTCTGTTGCCAGACGTCTCAATCCGGCGAAGAAGAAGTCCGAGAACGCTTACTCTTTGAGACATATTGCCAAAGTACCGGTGTATTGGACTGCAGATCATCCTTCCAACAAGGCGTCTTATAATCCAGACAGATTGTACTCTGCTCAAAGATCGGGTCCTCTTCAGGCGACCAGCAACCAGATTTCAAGCCGTCGTCCTACGAAAGGAAGTCGTACCTACGATACTAGGATCGATCCATTAAGTCCAATCGCAGGCCAGGGTCGAAGATCTTCGTCCCGATCACAATTCAAAGCAAATACTTTTCGCAAAGCCACCTCCCAAGTATCGCCCACTCGGAAGGACACAGGATTTAGCTCACCGGAGTTTTGGGAAGCTGTGAGAGGTTGTAGCCAGCAATCGAGGCCGCAAGAAAAGTCTGGCACATCTATCAAATCCGCTGTCCAGAGCCTTCTCTCTGAAACGGCGTCTCGTTCTCCCAGCCAAAAGAAAATACTCGCCCGCTTTACTAAAGAAATAGAGCTTTATCTCCAGGCGGTAAAGGCACACCCTTCGCAGTCACTTATTTCTTCACTTTCAACTCCTTCCTCAACAACTCTCTCGGCATACACTATTCGAGAGCTGAAGCCTTACCAATGCGAGTTTCAAATTGCGGGACTGGCTGTTACCTCAGCAGAACAGAAAGGCATGGCAAGATTCCAGAAAGGGCCAAGCCCTCCACCAACACCTCCTAAGGACGATAAATTTGTGCAGAATCGAATATTCACAACGAACAAGAATAATGACAAGAAGAAGGAGAAATCGGCCCAAGAGGCAAAGCATCCTTCGTATGGATCTGGCTCTACTGGCACTACGGTTCTTGGGTGGACTCCACCTCACGAGAAGATATATGAACGGCCTTCAAATAATGATAAAAAGAGGCCATGGGCCTTAACGGACCGGACCTTCATTGGGTCCGCTCCGGCTCATGATTTGTCTCATTCTCCGCCTAGGCCCGCGAGAGAAGCGCCAATTCTTCCTCGAGCATCTCCGAAGAAGTCGCTTCCATGGCTACGCAAGCCTTCAACCTCACCTGAAGCTTCACCTACAAAGAAATTGAGTGGTGCGTCAGTGATTCATGAGCAGCATAGACCATCGACTCCACTGGGTGGCTGGGTTTCCACAAAGGATATTGCAGAGCCTACGGATGAGAGGGAAGATAGCCATCCCACTGAGAAATGTGAGTCCTCGTTCCAGTGTCTAGGCGCTGATTAACACCTCGCAGCTCGTTCTGGAATCTCGCAGGCGCCCACGTTAGCTAATCGGGAAGATCTGAAACTCAGTTCTAGAAAGTCAACCGCTACTAATTACATGAACCAAGTAGTTGACGAGATGGCACGCGAGTCAAGCCCGGCTCCCGTCGGTAATCAAGGACAAAGTCGTCTCCAGGATGACTACGTGCACATTGGGACCCAAACCGACATCAGTCCCATGTCATCTCGTCGGAATACCGTGTTAGGTAATCAAGCAGAGGAAGAGCCAGAGATAACCCGTGCTCCTGTGTCAGGCCTTCGCAGCAAAACCTTTCCTTTGAGATCGAACAATTGCAAAAGGGATTGTATACAGCCCTCCGCTGAGCGTTTCCCTCCTTCCGCACAGCAGAGATCCTCCAGGCCATCAAGAGTCATGTGGAAAGGGATGGATCGAGAATCTCAAGCCACCACGGAAGACTCGGGGTCTGATGATGCGACTGAACCAGGCGTCACCCATTATCAGCCTTCATTCGCGTCCAATGCAGTCAAAGGAGAGCGTACGCGAACCTTTCCTTTCACCATGGCCCCTGCTAGGCGTATTGGACCTTACCAAGACCTGCCTCAGACCAAGAGCCTGAAAATACGCATGGACGGGGGCAGCTCAAAACCTATCAAGAACGATGAGCGACTATGTCAACCAGAGCCTGGCTCTTGTGCACTCAGTTCAGGAGCTCCGCCCAGTCGTCACTCGCTCCCACTTCTGTGTACTCAGTGTGCTGGCCCTCTGAATCCGGACCTCGAAATGAAGCCAGTATTAGAAACAGAACCCAAGATAGAATCTCCACCTCAAGCTTGTGCTGCGAGGTCGTCTTATCAATGTCAGCAATGCTTTCCGTCGAGAAACTCCTCGGTTGCAATTTCACCACTTCAAGTCGCTTTTCCCGCTGAGGTGCGGGCGCCCATTGAAGTTCAGTATCTACCCTCTCGGAGGTCTACCAGACCCACTATACCCGCTGGGAATCATGAGTGTGCAAAGGATCTTCCTGAGCACGGAGAAGATGATGGTGATGTTCTCGATACTTCTAAGATGGTTCGTACACCAGAAAGGAAGCGAACACGGAACAATGCAGAACATGTCTTCGACACTCCGGAGAGCTGCCACTCACCAGAAAGGACCCGAGTTCAGAGCCTGGCCGAACTTGCCATTGAAGAATATACGAGCCAAGAGCCCGTCTCAGATCCCATGAAGAGGCCTTCCATTCCAAGACTCAAACCAAGGCCCGTTATATCCAATCCTCCGAAGCATGTCCATTGCTACTCTACAGTCTCACGCCCAGTAAATATGCCGCAGATGCCCAATAGCCCTACAGTAAACAAAGCTCCCTGCCCTGCGTCACCTTCGACCGTTTCAGCTGATAGCTGTTCTGTTGAACACGGGCGACTGAACGAGAGACAAGTATTCAAAGGTTTACATGTAGCAACAGCCGCGGCATGCGACGAAGACGTGGATAAATGGATAGAAGAGATCACAGGCTCGAGTGCCCGAAAGTTTCTTTCGGCACTCAGCGCCTTTGATGGTCTTGGAGTCAACACTTTAGCAGGTGTGGCAAGGAGAGCAGCTAAGCAGAGGAGACAGAAACTCAATGCTTGGGTAGCGGTCAGGGAGAAGAGAATAGCGGAGCGGGATCAGAAGCCGGGGTGCGAAGTTGAAGATTGTGTTGGAGAGGAATACATGCTCGGTGATCAGGATGTTGCATTGGGATCTAAATGCTCCCAAGTTGTCGTCTCTGGAGATCGAAATGGTCGTGATGATACATTGCTTATGACCAAGGTGTCAAGAAGGAGCGAGAGGAGTTAAGTAAGATTAATAAAAGAACGGAGTGTCAGGGAAGTGAAGGTGTCCGGGAACGGGCTGCAAAAATGGGATGGAGGGAAAGAAGTGTTACTGGAGGTGCTTAATGTCCTCTCTCGCTTAATCTCAAAGAGGCTTATTGAGGATAGACTGCATTTTCATTGGTGTGTTTGCTTGATGCATCCTCGTCAGTCGTTAATCTTTTTCTATTCTATACCTCGAAACGCTGCATCATTCCCTTAATGATGAGGCTCTATCAAGTTGAGTGTATTGCGCCAATGGTGCACCAGGTGGAAAGTGAGTCGCTCGTTTGACTGCTTCTCAGCCGTAGTCCCAGCCGCGGCCTCCAGCAATTTTTTGTTTAGCTACATCTATCAGCAAACGCCTGGCAGGGAGCAGAGCTACCAGCGAACTCGTTCGAGGGCCCATCCTTATACAAACACAAGTCGCACTTGTCCTCGAGCTGCATTTAGCAAAGTATGTTATGGTCCTGTGAGGCAGAGTGAAGGGCATTATTTTGTGGCGTGGCTCAGCCACCCGCCCACAAGGGAAACACTAGTCAGCTGAACAACCATCAGCACAACATAGAAAGCCTCATCTCTTTCCTCGATTTCCTCCTCAGATTGTTCTTTTGATAGAAACATATTCAGCTTAATACATGATTACACAATCGCGATGGATCCGGTCACTGGAATTGGCCTTGCAGCAAGCTTGGTGACTCTCGTCGGTCTTGCTACTCAAGGATGCACAAGGCTTCATGACCTGCGGACTCGATTTAAGAACGCAAAGGCGGAGCTACATCGGCTCGCAAACGATGTAGAGATGTTAAAACTTCTATTGAGCGAGGTTGAAAAGACCAGTCATGACATCGGCTCGGCTGCTTTATCGCCAGAATTACGCTCGATATGGCGGACCAACGAGTGCAAGCTGCGTAAAGACCTCACGAGTTTCACAGAGATCATCGACAGGCTCAAGATCCACGCAGAAGGAAGTTCGAAGGCTCGAAAACTGGGACGAATGCGATTTGCAGTATCCGACAAGCAGATCTTGAAAAGCCGTCTTGCCTTCAGAGGTCACATCGAGATGTTGAATTTTGTGCAGGGTCTCTTGACGTCGCGCCAAATCGCACATGTTCATGCTAAACTTGGTATCACCGAAGTAAAGATACTGGGAAGGTTAGACAATGGACTAGGACTGATTGAGGATGAAGTCAATGCGATTAACAAAACACTGTCCAAGCCCCGAACGCCAACAAGTTTGGTTGAGAGGGAACTGCTGAACGTCTTTACTCATACTCACGGAACCTTTGACTCAGAAAACGAAATCTATGTTGGTCCCAAAGCAACCCACAGAAGGCAGAAGATGGTATACTGGAAGTGGGCGATTTACCGGCTTCCCATCGGCACGCTGACAACTGAACTCGCCCATTCGGGGCAAAAATTTAAGGAGCAAGAACCCGGCGCAGGTACCTCATACACGGTCACATTCAAGCTTCAACCTCCTGCGTGGATCACGCAGGTCGTCTTCCAAATATCTTATGCTGTGAAAGTTGATAATCTGGGCTACAAGTTGCCGTATTGGCAGAGAACTCAGTGTGGAAGCGCTAGTCTCATCCCGACCGAGCTTTTGAAGTATATGGGAGACGAGGATTTTCTTGCCGCTGCTTCATGTTTGTCAACTATGTCTGTTTGGGACATCCAGGAGCTGTGTCGCAGAGAGGCATTCTATGACATGTTCGGCGACATCACCTGGCAACTCATGTCGCATTTTGACTTCATGAATAGTGGACAGTCGAACTTGCGTCAAGAGCTGGTAATCGACTTCAATGATATTGACAGGCCATCAAGAAAGCGGTACGGATCGATTGGCTCCAAGTAGTTCCTAAGGAAGAGAAATGCTGATTGAGCTGTAGCTACCCCAAAATACTCATTGCCTGTCGAGGAACCGTCTTAGTCACGCAAGAGACTCCTTTAGAAGTCCCTCACCAGGGATTCTGTAAGATGTCGTCGACTTATAGGCTTTTTGACCACACATGGGACAGGAACAATTCTTATGAGTCAACGAGACAGCTTCTGGCTGAATATTCCGGATTAGACACTATATTAACAACCATCTGCACTTCCATCTCTCAAAGAGGTTTACAGCGATTCAAACGGCATATCGGTCAACATCTCGATCCCTTATGTTGCTCAGACCTACCCGAAATGGATCGATGGTGGATAGGCGCTCTGTTGCATTCTGAGCCACACCTTAAAAAGTTCTTAGCAAGCCATTTCACCAGCTTTCGATCGCCAGGGTATTTTCCTACCCTCGAGTCAAGTATCCCAAAGGGCCTCATATATGAAACTATTGTTCAGGAAGTATTAGCAGCATCAGAAAGCAAACAGCGCGCATTCGTGATGTTTGTGTGTGTATTTGGATCGGATTTCATGTTGGATCCCTTCCTTGCCAGAACTACGAGCAAGTCAGGCTTCTTTGCTAGCAGAGAATTTCTGCGCGCAGCAGTAATCAGCCGAAATTGGCAAACATATGATGCTCTCCATGAGGCACTAGAAGAACGTGGACTGCTCAAAGAAGCTCTGGATTTGGATCTACTCACTAATTTTGTGAATTGGGCATTTCTTGGAGATGATGATTACTTTATCGACGACTTGCTTCAAGGTGTCCCTCCTCAGGCCTCTCAAAACAACAATCCGTCCTCGCTCCTATATCAATACGTCATGAAGCTCGGAGTAGACAGCTCTAAGTACGTGATAAAACGCCTTCTAGAGTGCGGACATGCCTGCTATTGCCATACTCCATATGCCAGAGACCAGCTTCTTGGGCCTGAGGTCTTGAAGATCGCCATGTCGTCTCTGAAGGAAGTGCACATACAAGCGTTGGAAGCACTGCTCGATCTTGGAGCAAGCGTCGACTTTGTTGATCCCGAAAGATATAAGCCAAGTCTGACGGCACTCGAAGCTGTGATCTATCAAGCGAATCACCACGCCCTAGAGGTAATACTCAGGCACACGAATTGCTTCAACAGCCCGAAAGATTCATTACTAGCTGCTCTCGAGCAAGCTGAGGATAATGTCGCCGAACGGCATCCTAGGGCGGTTTCCATCACGGTCTTGAAGGCGGACTTGTCTCAACGATGCTACGATATGCATACTTCTACCGCGAATGCTAAATCTGACGCAAGATGCTGTCTAGCCATCATACTTACTCTGGTCAAGCTGAACTACCTCACGGACGCAGAAGGTGTATCCCGCATCGAAGCTGTAGAGAGGGATTACGATAGATTTTCGCAATCACGCTCGAACGAAGACTCAAACAGTGTGCTGGCTTCAGATTCGGATTTCGAATCAAGCTACTGCAGTTCAGAGCCCATGTCAGATGACGAATCGGAAGGTGGGCACGATGATCAAGACCAATATGAGCAGCCGCTGCTACAGACAGAAGGGGCAAACGAAGAACAACTCAAAGATTCATTCCCAGCACCAGGCACTGAAATCATCGTTGGTCAACCCGAGAAACAGCTCGAATCACATATATCACCTAATCGGTCGCAGAACCGAAAACCAAGAAGACAGCAAGGGACGGCGCCGCAAAAATCTTCCAAGCACTATATCTCAGTCTTTAGAGTCGGACTTATGGATAAGTACAGCCGGATATCTTCAATGAGCATCCTTGATGTTGTCCTGTTTGTTGTCGGATTTATTGTGTTTGCACAGCTTCTGATCGAAATAGCCCTGTGGCGGTTTGGAAAATGGATTCTGCAAATGGTACGGTACAGAAGGGCCCACGGTTCGTTTTTCTTGTTTTTGATAATTGGCGCTTCATGGTTTGTCCTGGTTGTGGTTTGCAAAGGCTTGACAAAGGATTGGAAGTTGACGGTGGATTCGATCCATGTTAACGCGAGGATACTCACAATAGGTAGTAGAGATGCAGCTTGCAGCGCCAGTGATTCAACAAACCCTTGAGAGACTTGCCCCGAAATGAGTCCCAAGACCCATCAATATGCTCTTCATGGCGTCGGAAGGAAAATTAGATCAGCTTTACTGCCTCAGATTTTTCGAAACACTTCCCGAGCTGGCTTAAACAAGTAATTGGGATATTTCATTTCCATTCCTCAAACTCTCGTATCGACAACTAGACATCTCGCCCTCCCTTTCTCGATGCACTATCAAGAGCCATTTATCACTGCCTCATTGATATCCACCTGATACGGCAAACTCCCGTGTCGTTTGCCCCACCAACCCAGTCATTGAATCAGTTCCATCCCATTCGAAATAGTCATGCCAAATCGTACACATACACAGGACATTCGTCCTATCCTCCCTCTCCTTTGACCCCTCAGCCTCAGCGCGTTCTTGCTTCCAATTCCCCGTCATTTCTCTAGTACATCCATCCCATCATTCTCATCCCACCAAATTTCAAAACCTTCAAACCTTCAAACCCGCAAACACCCCCGGAATAAACCCACACACCATACGATAAAGCACTTTCAAAATGTAAGGACTCGCAGAAGTTCCTTAAAAAACGACAACATGGAACAAACGGGCGATCTGGGTATAACCTCCTCTGCTGACGGACGAAACGCGCGACACGCCGTACGCGCTATATTGCTGAAATGAAGAAGCGAGAAAAGAATTGGATTGAAGAAGAACCCGCCAACGAATGATGATGGATAAGTGACTGGTCGATTGGCTGGATGGAGACGCGATTCGAATTCGCAGGGATTCGAGGCGGCGAAGGAAAGCCTCGATGCTTGATTGGATGCTAGTGTACTGTACAAAGGCGTTCGATAAGGTGATGGTTGTGGGAGGAAAGAAGGAAGGCGCTTCATTAAGTATTACGGTAAGATCGGTCGTGTAATGACCGAGTCGTTGGTTTCGTTCGATTCCTTCATATGTGTGAATCCGTGAGAACAACTTTGGCACCAGTCCAAAGTCGTCATTCCTCTATGCTCGACATGCATTCCTATGCACAAGGTGGACCATATCGGATATGATGTATCCTCATATTCTCCATTGGTGGAGACGCTCATTTGCCCTGTTCACTGACCGAGCCTTCAATCGAAGAAGGACTGTTCATCAACAAGACCTATGTGGATGTATTAGACACCAAGGTCATTTCATTCGAAAGCATTGGTGGAAAGCTTACGAGAGTCATCTCTCAACTTGTTACTGCTGGGCTTACGCTGCCCAAGACCAATGTTCATGTTCATGCCGAACATGCTGCTCTCGCGCCTCTTGGATTTACTGTTACCTTGGGGGTTCTCGGAGCCATACTGCTGCTGTCTATAACCTTGACCACCGGCGAATTGATCGTATGCTGGTCCTGCTAATGTCTGCTGCTGGGGTCTGCCATACTCCGGACCGGCCATGGTTGGGAAGCCTCCAAGTGGTTCGTAGCTGGGTTGTAGTGGAGTAAAACCAGTGTCATAATTTGCGCGCTGCTGTTGCTGCTGCTGCTGGTAGTGCTGAGGGGCTTGAGATTTAGGGAACGATTGCTGGTCATAAGAAGGGGTTGGCAAGTCCTGGAATTTCTGGCGCCGTGGAGAGCGAATGTCCTCTGGCGTTAAGGGAGGGGCCGTCACGGTGACTTCAACGGGACCGTCGTGATCGTCAGGTTCCTCACCAAATATTCCATCATACTGCTGCAAAAACAACGCAAAGACAGGGGCGGGAATGTTCAACGTCGGCGAGAAGACAATACCCACGTTACGGACCGTCATCTTATTAGTGTCGGCATGATTGATGATATTGATCAGGAAACCAGACAGGTATCGGAGGAGGGCGTTGTTTGCTCTCGGGAGTCTGTGGACAAGGCCATTTAGAGCACTGACCTTCTCATTGACATCGTGTAGCTCGGTGACAGCAAGGAATTCGAGGTGAAGCTCTCTCGTCAAAATGGTAGTCGGCAGCTCCCGAAGATACAATTTTAGGAGAGAAGCAACTGCGTGAATATCGTAGTACTGGTCGTCAGTGACGAGGTTGACATCTCCTTCGACATTGAAACGCTCTCGAAGCTGTTTGATAACAACATTTGATCCGCTCAATCTGAAGATTCCTTCTTCGCCTGCGGCATTCTTTGCGTCCAGATATTCGATACATCGATACACGACAGCGGGAAGCTCGATTTGAACATCAGCAGGGTGATTGAACCTCACAGCTTCTCCGAGAGGTGATCCGAAGACTGGTCGGATGGGTCCGTGCTGGTCATAGGCCATCTGCGTCAGATTGGTGCTTGAGTCATTACCCTCATTTGTGTCAAAGGATGCCCGAGGTTTCGATCCGAATCCGAAAAAGCTACGCTTCTTTTGCTTGATTCTATCGTCTGCAGCAGCAGGTGCCAGCATGTTCTGTCTGTTACCCCACATTGAGGAATCCTGGATAACCTGAGCATTCTTGGGACCAGAGATATTCTTCATGGACTGAGAATGCGGTATTTGGGCCATTGGATCACGCTCATATCCATGAGTTGGAGGTGAGGGAGTGCCTGAATTCTTCAGTCGCGATCCAGCTGGAATACTGCCCTGCTTCGTATTCTCATAACTCACGCCCCGTAAGCTATCGTCTGTGAGATCTGGCATGGTTTCACTTCTGCCTTGGCCCGCATGCGTCTTCTTTTTGGATTTCGCGCCATTCATGTGGGCAGAACCGATCGAATCTGTACGGTCATGTTGCTGCCTCGAGGAAACGGAACGGTCATCGTCTTCGTCATCCTTGAAATCGACGTATAGGAGCAGTGCCTCGACCCACTGATCACGCTCTTGGTCACTTTCAGCACAAAGAACATGTCTGACGAGGCTGGAAGAGTCCTTTCGCTTCGGCTCGAGAATCAAGAAAGCATGACGATATTGATTGTCAACATCATCGGTTTCACCACGGGATGGGGAGTGATTGTCGGCTTGCTGCTGTTGTTTGCCAATCTGAGCGTTTTGCAACTTGATAGCTCCCAAATGTGGTCCACCAGGTGACTCGTAATATTTGAAGACTGGGCCATCCAGAACGAAGTATCGAGCTTTCCAGCCGCCAAAATTCTTGCCTCTCTTAGTCAAGTATCCATTCTTCAGCGGTCGCCCGCCTGGCCCTGTTTTAATAGGACTCTCGCTGGCAGAGTCGCCACTTGGAGCTAACTCATCCGCGTACGGCTCCATGGTGTTTGTCGACAGATACCGGCAGATTTCCAGAGCTGAAGCTAAGTCCATCTGGGTGTCCAGAATCTCATCGAGATACTTGTCTAGTGCGGCTCTGCGCGCATCCACTTTGGCAGGTGCATGGCCACTGAAAAGGGATCTTTCCGGGGTCTTGGCAGTGAAAGTGTTGGAATGTTTCAAGATCTGGTCCAAGTTGGCTAGAGAAGCTGAGTCTTTCTCTACTCTCCACAGTTCTCTACCATCCGATCTAGCGAACACGGCGAGAGTAAATACTGGATCTTCTTCGATATTCCTGGGGAACATAATGCTTGCCCTCGAAGGCTTTAGGCGGGAGGAAGCTACTTTCACGTGAATAGAAGGCAGCGCATTGGGAGGAAGAAGAAGATCGGGATACTCCTCGGTGACCAAACCCCTGTAGATCGAGTTCGGACCAGGGCTCTGTTGAACAGGTGAGTTTTGCTCCTTCGGGCTAGAGTCAGATTCTCCAGTGCGCTTGGAGATTGCCAGGGCCTTGGGGGAGACGAGGTGTAAAGGCTCGCCTTTAGGCAGGCCGGGTGATCCAATTGACATCGGCGTATTGGGCGGTAGAGGTATCGGTTGTCTTGGTGCTCTAGGAGATAGAGGCACAGCGCCTGGGAAGGCGCCCATTCCACGAGGAGACATCGGAGGTGAATTTACTGTGGAAGAATGGTTGGACAGGTTTCGAGGCATGGGAGAATTCATCGGTCTATCTACCGGTCGCGGACTCATGGGTAACCCGGGGCTCATCAGAGGTGGTGAAACAACCCCCGAAGCTTCGTTGAGTATACCTGCCAAGGACCCTGCATTAGGATCCTGAGGGGACAAATGACGCATGTGAGCATCTGGTGGTGAAATTTGTACGGTTTGTCGAGGACTTGTTGGCATCGGATCTACCAAATGCGCAAATGATCCTTCCTTCGGAGTGGTTGGTCGAGATTTTGGTGTGCCCTTGCCGCTCTTCTTCGAAAGGCTCCTCATTTCCGCATCCTTCATCGCTGCCATCTCTCGCTCCCTATCATCTTCTTCCCTCGTCTTTCGGCGACCACGTTCATTGAAGGTAGGCAGCTCGTCGACTTCCAAAATGTCATCGTAGTCCGAGTCAGTCTCATCTCCTGTGCCAGAGGCTTGGCGAAGATGCGAACTGGCATTGTTCTTCTTCCCTAAGTTCAAAGGCGCTGGCGGTGCTTTTCTCGGTGGAGTTGGGAACGATCTAAGTCCCTCATCTGGATTAGGAGAAGGTTCTATTAAGTTGACAGAGGGTCCTTGGCTGGACATCGGGGTTTTCGGTGGTGGTACGCTCGGAGGTGGTCCTCTCGGTGGATTAGAGGGCAGGCTCCTTGATGGTGGAAGAGACGCGTTGTAAGGCACCTCTCTAGCCACTTCGTTCGCCTTCCTCTGTTGTTGCCCTGCCTCGAATCCTGGTCCAGGTGCATCGGGATTATACTGTTGGAACGCATGTTGTGTTGGCGAAGGCATCTTGTGCTCGGCTTCAACCATATTGGTCATTCCAGGCGTTTGAATAGACATCATGGCTGGAGGAGTGATGGGATACGGTGCCAGGGCAACATCAATCGGCGATGGAGGCTGATCTTGTTCTGGCTCTCTCAGGCCAGCAGACACTATAGAACCAACATTGCTAGTCTTTGTTTCTGCGACAGGCCTAGTATCAGAGGATATTGATCCAACTTCCGAGCCCAAACCCTGTGTTGAGTCCACTGGGGATGGATTTGACATTTGTGCCAGACTTTCTTTTAACTTCTTTCGGTACCGTTCCTTATCCTTCAAAGCCCGTTCAAGATCCTTGTTGAGACCTAGAATCATGGCTCGTTGCTTGTCTACCAGACGCCATAATTGCGAGTTCTGTGACGCCTGAGACGCCTTCTCTTTCAACAGGTATTGAATGACAGCTTCCGGAGATCCTGCAGCTTGTATCAGGTTTGCAATGTCCGGTGTGGCTCCTGCCTGCAAATCCTGTGAGCCCTTCTTCGAGTGTGTTCCGCCTGACAGAGAGGAAATCGCCGAGTCGATCGACGATGTCCGGGGTGGTCCTCGAGCCATCTCGACACGATGTGCTGAAGCCATCGGTCGCGTGCTTGAAGAAGAGCCTCCTGGGGGCTTCGAGATTAGGACAGGATCGGAGACGCTTCTCGAGGGACCATTCGTGTCGTGTATAGGGCGAGGGTATCTACCATCCTCCATTAGTATCGGGAGAGTATCTGCTTGTTCCTTTATGTACCTGGGCCTGTTCTCGTCCGGGTTTGACTCAACTGAGGAGTCTTTGGACCTGTAGAAGCTCTGTTCCGAGGCCAAAAGGTCGTCCAGACGCTCCTTGGGCGATTTGGGTGACTGGGGACTGGAGTATTGTATGCTCGCGGATGAAGAAGAATGATCGACGCCGCTTCGTGGAAAAGCACTTCTTGTCGGAGTGACACTGCTCGGTGGAGAAGTCGCGGTCGTGCTGGTTTGTAGAGGACTAGGAGCAGCCTTGCGGAGAGACCTAGACAATCAGATCCAAGTCAGCGCACGTTTGCTGCGATTGCTTGCTTTGGTAGCTCGCTCGTTCGATGGCGGCCTGGGGGTGGTTGTGTATGAAATGCGAATCAAAATAGCACCAGACACGACGTACCTTTTCCCTGGCTCTGATCTGGGCGAGGAATTGTTTGGAGAGTAGACCTGCGAACGCCCTATTGTGGGGCTGTCCTGAGGGAAGAATTGCAGTTGTGAGTTGGAGTTGGCATTGGCGTCGGCGGGAGCATCGTTCTGTTGCGAAAGCTGCGACATCGCCCACCAGCTGAGACTGGAGGACTACTATGCAGTCAGCGCAACAGCAATTGGCTGGGAGTCCGGCGGAGGAGGAGACAGGGCAGCAGAGCAAGTGTCCGTCGCAGGGAGGAGGCAGCTCCAGAATATGCGGTGGGAGGCAGGGAGGGTGGCGCCTGACAGTGCTGCTGGGTGGAGAGTTTCGAAATGCCTGGATGAGGTTGATTGACGTCGCACGTTCAAAGGAGACTCTTCAGGCGAGCGCGACTCTCGAACACAAGCGGATCGAGCGGTGCAATAGGAAAGGCGGCCAGCGACCAGGATAATATTGCTGCTGGGGGAAGGGATGGGTATGCGTAGAGCGACTAGGTCAGATTTGGCTGAAGATTATTAGGATAGGAATATAAGGTGGATGCGATGTGATGTGCTGCAGAAGAGGAGCGCGAGTGGGTGTGTGCGGTCACCACGTTGAAGGAAGGATTAGGTGTGGGCGCGTTCAGGCGGGCATGCAGATGCTGCTGCAGAGTGTGTGCAGGTGGGGAGTATTATTATGTATGCACAATAATAAAAGTGTACTGGATTGGACCGAATTACGGATTATCACAAAGGATTGCGAGTGGGTGTGTTCTTTCGGCCAGCGGGTCGATTTGAAATGGAGATAGAGATGGGCCAGTCAGAGACCTCACGTCAGCCACAGATCCGTATGAGTGCAGTTGAGTTGAGGCGGAAGAGGCAAAAAGAATGGCAAAATCTCTTGAGGACAAGGAAGGCCAAGTCAGTGAGCGTGGGCGATGTGATGGCTGTTTTCCATCCAGAGGCAGAACGAGAGTGGTTTGTTTGGTTTGGCACTACGGAACTTTTTTGAAGATAGAGACGTCTGATTTGATGAGAGGGATGCTTGCTCTAGCAGTCAATTGACTTGCCGAAATGATATTGCAATGATAAAGACCGGGGCCGCGCCTACAAAAGGCAAGAAGATATCCAAATTAGACGCATCTCGTGAGAATCAGGGAGGGGTCATAATAATAGTCAAAGCGGGTCAAATATCCCCAATCTCATGTGGCGGCCCCTGGCCTGGTCAGGTCCAATTCAGTCAGACTCCCATAGGTAGCCAGAAGATGATTTATGACAGGGCTTTTCGCCTCTCCTCGTGTTCTCAAACCTCAAACATATCGGGATCTTTTCATCCCTCGTTTCTTTGACACTTCTCTTTCCTAGACCTCCGTCTTCACACTTTTTATATAACCTTTCTATCCCCCCGGCCCATAGTACTACTGCAAGAAACATGCAGGTTACCTTTCTCTCCACAATCAAGCAGCCAGCCTTCCATCCTTGGCCATCCATAGCAGAGCTAAACTGTTCATGTCCCTTCCCAGTCCCTTCCCAGTCCCTTCCCAGTCCCTTCCCTGTCCCTTCCCTGTCCCTGCCCTGTTCCAGATTAGCTTTCTGTGAGGATGGGTTGCTTTTGATTGGCAGTTGGCCGGATTACGGGCGGCACTTGATGGTTGCATCTTGCAGGGTCTGACGGTCACGGTCACTCTTCACGCTCGAGCCAAAATAGCTTGATCCAGATCTAAAGTCCAGACTCAGCTTCTGTTTTACTATACAATCTTTCTTTGGGCAGGTCTAGGACTGATATTGAGCATGAGGAAGAAAATGTCAGATAAGATCATCTTGTACGAACGACAGGACTAAGATCCGCCAGCAAGATAGGCGGCCGGCCTCCTGCATGAGAAAGGGACGGGAACCGGAGGCCAATTCCTGCAGGTACTCGGGTTCCTGTCACTAAAAGCGACCTGCAGGAGGCCATCAACCATGATCATAATTAAGTTAACTCTAAGTTTCCTTAGACTGACAGTAAAGCGATGCAGGCGGTGCTTAAAAGAGCAGGAGACTTACACTTCCATACCCACGGCGGAAAAGGGGATCAGCAACTCCAAGATCATCACCATGTCAAATATGCAGGAAGTCACACCCCTATCCCCTAGCATACACTATGTTACGGGCAAACAGACGGTGAAGGCGGCACAGGCTCACCAGGGCTCAAGCTCAGACACATCTATCCGCCTCTGCCTGCCAAATAATAAATGTAAACGGGCCATCAAACGAGAGAACGAACGAACGACCGCGGATCTAGAGATTGAGTTCGGGGTTGGAGATAAGAAGCGCATCAAACGGCAAAACTTCAGATAATTATTCGCCGGCCGAGTTACAGAATCACAATCGTATATTTATAGGATCGAAGAGCGCCGAAGAGCCTCTGAGCTCCACAAGCTCGTCTCGCCATGGCAATTGTATATCGATGCCACGAGAGAGAAGCATCAACAAGTCAGTCCCAAGTGCTTTGATATCGTACCATCAATTATCATCGTACGAAGACAAGGACCTTCCTCAACGCCACACGACATCGATATTCCTCTCGATCACATCGGCATTGGCGCCATGGCATCTTTATCCAAAGCATGGGGTAACAGGGTTCCGGCTTCCTCCCAACTCAAAAGAAAATATGAAACAAGTTTCCCAAACAGACCATCCGGCTAATTCAGAAGCCTTAAGAGATCTAATTTTACCAACGTATTTTCTTCGTCTCAGATCTCTTCCTCTCTAGCCAATCCCCATCAAGTGAGTCTCAGAGCCGACAAAAGTCACGCCATTACGACCCTGAGCCTGGAAGATCGACAATTCCGAGAGTGGGTGAGGCAAGCGAGGAGCATCAAAGCCCCTTCCAGGGCATCAAAGCATGACATAATTATGCTATCACTTGACTTGGAAATCCCGCCTCCTTTTCTGGCACTCTGGACATTCGAGCAAGCAAATCCCAATCCTACACCTCCCCGGATCTTCGATGTCGCGATTCTGTGTAGTGCATCAAAAAGCAAGTCCAAGTCCCAAATTCGGAAACCTTCGAGAGTTGAATCCCATCCCGAGCCGAGCGCTTCCTGCAACACAACGGCTCCCAGCTCAAACGAACCACGAGCGTCGTTCTCAGCCACCAAAAATTCTAACTGGTCCCAACACCTGCAAGAGATGCGCAAGTCGCTCATCATAACCACTCCAAAGCACTTGCTTCTTTGCAGAGAAGCAAAAGATCGCAGGATGTCCCTGTCATCCCTGCATAATGTTTATCGTCGATCTCGAACAGAAGACGAAGCTTGACTCTTCGGCTCGTCCGCTTTCCAGACTCTTGACATATCGTTCGCTGAGATGGTCACAGCGCGGATATCTGTATTCACGAGAAGCTTCAAACTTCAGAAGTGCGTAATTGAGGTCTTGCCTTCGGACTCCTCCATCAGTCCTCTAGGTACATCATTATTTACTGGAATCTATGCTCTCACTGAGCCGGAGCCGGTCCAAATTCAGGGGCTTCGCTTGCGCCCGCCTAACACCACCAAAATCACGATCATCGAGCCCAGAAATCCGCTTCCACCACGAACTCCACCACAAACAACTAACTAGCAGATCGCTGACAGCGGCCCAGCCACACGCAAGCACTCTTCAAGCGCTACAGTGGAGAGCATTAGAGAAGCGGTGTGACATGCGCAACCAGTCACGGTACAGCGTCCTTTGGCTGGCTATCCTTAACACAACATTTAAGCTCAGGCCGGATCGAGGTCTGTTCGCACCCCGCAGCGTAGTGAAGCGGTACCCCTGACATGGAGTTGAGTCCAGGCTGGATGCTGTATGAAACACTGAAGACATCGTGTGCATAGGCGGCGATGTCATCGATGACATCGAAATCCTCTCTGAGAAGGCTGACGAAACTTGACAATAATGAGATGAGTATATATAAATACACACTTACGTACGCGCTCAGTTTGGTCAAGACTAGATGCGAATCCTCAAGCTTTCGTGGCGCGGCTGTGTCGATGTAAATAGAAGGCTGCTCTCGTAACGAGGGAACACTTGTAGAAATCTAGCAAGAGCCTGGAACCGCTTGATCTCACTTTTGGCTTCTTCGGAGGCTTTCCCCTCGTACGATATCTGCAGATTCTGCAACGAGGCTTAACTCTCAAATTCTCACCCAAACACCAACATGACATTCGTGCTGCCAGCTTCCAAAATGCAGATGAAATCCGACCGCCATTTCAATCTTGCTTCCTTTACTTCGTCCTTCCTCGCCTTGCCCGGGCCCAAGACAAATATCCTCCCATCACTTTCCACCCACCAGCTGAAACATCACCACCAGTGCCTCCCAACCCATCCACACCAACCCCCATCCCATGCAACCTCACAAGCGAGAAAAAACCGCCCCACCAATCAAAACACAGAAGTCCTCCCACCCCTCCGGTTCGCTCAGCATGCGCTGCACGACTTGAGGCTCTTCTCCCTCCCGATTCGCACAACCAGTAGCTCTGTATGACGGGCACTTCGGCTTAACTTGCTCTTAACCTCCACCCTTCCTTCTCACTCTTTCCATTTCGAGCTTACAGAATGCTTGCACCGCAAGCTAGTCTTCGTATTCTCTGTTCACATGCCTCTCTAGCTCCTGCAAATTGGGAGGGAATCGCACCAATTCTCCTTCCGCACTTTGCTGCTACTAAGCTTCCAGGTTGCCATTTCAGATTGCCCTACGAGCTAGTAGAATCCCATATCCAATTAAGACTCCGTCAAGCTCTCTTCCCAATCACATATCCCTCACATCCACGTTCGCTTCCTCGAATCTAGGCGGAGGGATGTAACTCCAAGGTAGAAGCATACGCATGCCGGACCCGCCGATCGATCATCTGCACAACATCGACGCATACCACGTCACGCCGTGACCAATCATCCAGATATTCGGGACTGCTCACTGTCTTGGCTCTTGCTCTTGTGTACTGAGCTACTTCTGGGTGAGGCAGAGTGCAGGTGAGGAGTCGGAGGATGACTTGCATAGCTGAGTTCTCCTTCTGCGTCGTGGTGAGCTGATATTGATGGATTCCGGATGTGCCGAGTGTGGGATATGAGTGTGCTCTCCCCGATATTGGTCATTGGATGGGGCGATACATCTTCAGCTGTGTTACCGTGGCTAGCTGGGCTGGCGGGGCTGATAGCACGCAAGCTTTGTGAGGTGAGAGGCGGTGGTGAGTCAAAAAGGTACTCGGTGTCGAAGTTGATAGCCGAGGAATCTCGTAAGTACTGAAAAGGAGTGATAAAAATTCACTTGTGACTCAGATGCGGCCTATTCGGGTAGAGTGTTCGGTCATAACTCTGGCGATGTTGCTTTATGAAGCCCTTACGTGATCTTGCATGGTTGTTTCTACATGAATACTTCTGGATCACGTACCTTGGTCGCCCAGGAAGGCCTAATTCATTCGAGCTACGCAGCGGCGGTTGAAAATTAACTCTGGCTTCGTCGGTGTGAGAGATGTTTCACATCTTTCTCCAATACCATTAGGAATCGGCCAGGCGAATTCGATACTTGTATCCCATACTGTTCCTAGATTCTCAAAAATAGATACAATCAAAGCAGAAAAGCTAAAGTTCAACATCGACATTTTGAGACGTTCTCTAAGCCGCAGGGGGAGGGAAAGCTAGGGGTGGTGTTGCAGGGTCCGGATTTTGAGAATCATGTTAAGAATAGGGAGAAGTAAGATAATGGGATGTTGGTTTTGGGAGAGGACCTGTAGAGTAGAAAAGAAGTATACTATGACTACATAAAGAACATAAATCATGATTAAAAGTGACCTGAACCATCTTGCAAAGTGTATCGCAATGGTGAGGACTACTTGGAAGGGGGCCGGGGAGGGGCTGTGCTTTGTTTACATTCTAACAGCGTGGCTTTTCGCCTTCGATCTCGAAGATGGGCTTCCGCTACTATGTAAATATTAATACCTTGCTATTTTACGATGACAAGTAGTATCGACAACTTGCTTCAGACTGTTTTGATGTTAAGAAAAGACTTGAAAGAGTGTTGACAGTCGCTTAAAGCTTGGTATGGCCCTCAGCTTCCACCCGAATCTGAGTACAGACTGGCAGGTAGTGAGCTGAAATAGAAGAATTAATCATATTTACAGAGTCTCCTCTGTGACTTGTACCGTGCTGCTGCTTCATGACGTGATGAAAGTAAGAGCAGTCAAGACAATATACACGTTAACGAGAACTTAAGAATGAGATTATGAGAACGAGGATGAGAAAATGAAAGATGTTCACGGATTTCATTAAATGAACGTCTCCTTCCCAATATTCCTCGGATTCGTAACCTTCGAATCCTCCGACACAGACCCTCCAATGATAACCAAAGAGCAGTGTACACCCTTCGGCTCAAACTCCTTGTGCAGAGACTGCACCAAACTGTACTGTCCTGCTTTGCCGGCAGCCAGGGAGAACATTGCTGGGAAAGGATCTTTGGCGAGCATTCCGCTGGTTACTAGGAATGAGGGAGTGTGCTTGCAGGAGGATGCTGTCTCGAGGAGAAGGGGCATTGCCCACCGCGCGATGGTGTACAGACTGACGACGCAGATCTGGAGTTAGGGCTGTCGACAAAGATATCTTGCCTCAAACAAACGCAATTAGACGTTGAATATAACGTACCTGAAGGTCACTCTGCAGCCCCTCCGGCGTCCACTCAAAGAACTTACTCGGCCCAGGCCTCGCCGCATTGAAAACAACACACTCCAACCTCTCTCCATCCAAAGCCGCAGTCACCTTCTCCAGAACTGCGTCAACTTGCTCCGCATTCGCGAAATCGACCCTGATCTCATGGACTTCAGTTTCAGCTCTGGTTGAGCGTAGGACTTTGGCGTCCTCGGGTAAGCGATCTGGGTTTCTGGATAGGAGAATGATCTTTTTGAAGCCGCGTTCTGCGAAGATGGTTGCGACGCCCCGACACCTGGGCCGGAGCCGAAGAGTACTAGAGCGCTGTGTTTAGAGGACATGATTTCTTGTTCTGATGTTGTGACTTTAGTGACCGTAGATACTAAACTTTCTAGCTTCTGAGAGTTCTGAAGTTGTGTTTGATAATCAAGAGAGCAAAATAGCAGACGATGAAGTTCGTTTGCCCCCGGTCCTTGTAAGGGTAGCAAGTCGTATGGTATACAAGAAGAGGTAGTACTTAATCTCTCTATATAGGTTTTGGGGTCGCGGATGTACTGCCGGCGGATGCGGATATATCCATCTCAACGTAATGGTCTGCACGCTTAGAAATGTCGGAGTCCTTCCTAGAAACGAAGCCAGAACTTCCATCGAATATGCTTCCGAGCCTCCGCATCGACCGAGTAGCCTTTTTTGTCAAATCCAGTGTATGGTAATCTGCATTTTCAGCAGCTTATCCCTGGGCACGAGCATTTATAGCCAGTCAGGAGCTGTGCATGTGCTATTCTCCGTCTTAAGACGACGCTGACGAGTTCCAATGCTGCTCCAGGAAAAGGGACAAGCAAGCATGGTGTAAGATCGATTATCAAATGAACATCTGAGGAGTCTTTCTCCATACAGTGTACTAGAGATCATGTAGTTACGGGCGTCACGACTTGAGCGTTTGGGGTGCCGGGTGACGAGCGTGGGAATTGTCTGCCAGCTTACACCGGAAGCAACATCGATCGACTTGTGCCACAAGAGCGTTGGAATGTTAGCCGCCAGAGGGTTAGCCAAAGTTGGTTCGACAGGCTCTCCAGGCCTCAAATGCAAGATAACACTCTAGATTGGAGAAGAGAAATGATGGGCTATGTGAGATCGATGTTGAGAGATGAAAGCCAGGCAATGGTGGTTCTGTGAAATGTCCCCTGTATGTGTACTATTCGTTATGATTGGTTCGGTTCTGATGGAATAGACTCGGAATCATGGAGAACTATACGGAATTCATCGAATTTCGATGGATCTGAATGGGTTTGGAATATATAAATGTACAGTTGATGTAGCGAGCATGATAGAGATGCGATCAAGATGAGAGATGGAAATGCAATATCGCACCCACTTACTCCCATCTTTTTTATTCGGGCTCTTGGTTCAAAGGTAAATGATGTCCAACAGGGAACGCATGCCACACGCCATTTCTCAAGCGTCTTTACTTTCAATGCCTAACATTAACGGCACCTCCACCTCCTCCACGTCTCACGTTAGCAGCACCCCTCCCTCTCTGTGGTGCCGGATGGGCCCCCATATTCGCAGCATCTCCTCCTCTTCCAGCTCCCCTTCCCACGTTAACATATCCTCCCGCACCAGCAGGTGGCGGCTCACCAGGTCTACGCACAACGTTCACATGTCCGCCCTGTGGCGGAACCTCAACGACATGTACATATCCTCCTGGCCCACCAGCAATACTATTTGTTGAATCTGAGAATGACGAGTCTGTTGATTTGTAGTCGCTGGATATAGGTGGGAAGCGGGTACGCATGTGGCCGATTAGGCGGTAGAGGTAGAAGGTGATGAGGACGTGGAGTATCATAAGCAGAGGTTTACGAGGTCGATGGCGTCGTTGGGTTGGACGCCAGCATCGATTTGCTGTATGAGATGACACGGCTTACAAAACAGTCGAATAAAATCTGACATGTCAAATGCTTAAGATAAATATTTCCACAGATCGCTCGACAAGATCACCCAGCCTTATAAGAAGTGCCACTTGAACATCCTCAAAGAACTCAAACACATTCCTGCCTGACTGTCTCGTAGTGCCGATCTCTATATACGATCGCAAAAGTAAGACTGGCGGACCGACACGACATTTCGATGTCGAAGTCCAGCTTGTAGTACATCTCCCCCTGACCATTTGGCTCCTGGTCAAGATCTGACGCTGGGATACTTCTCACGTCGGCTTCGATCTCAATTATTTTCCTCACTTCTGTGAGGTTATATCTGGTCAATTAAACTGTTTTCGCCGTCTTCTGTAGGCACAGAGCTGCGATCGGGTATATACGTGCCTTCATCGTCTGCATACATGGGTGCCCCTTTGTTTTCCTTGTCATCGCAAGCATAAATTCCCATTTCAATGACACGGGGATGCCCTTCGGAGACTTTCTGGTCCCAGTAGAACTGGAAAGTGGCTGGTTTCGATTCATCGACAGCTTCTCCCTTTAGGTCGTTGTAAGCTACTTCGGCTTTCCGAGCAGTTTCTCTAGGCAAGACTTACTTTGCGGACGAACCAACTCATAAGTTGCACTCAAGACCCTCCGGTAAAATGGTCGTCCTCCCTATTGGTGTAGTCAGGGAGGCTGATCACATGAGCTACTTGCCTGAGTGGACTTACTTTCGACTCTCATCATGCTTCGTGGGGTTGTATGTAGTGTACGCGAGTGTTCCGTAGGATCTTCGCGCTTTGCGGGTAGCGATTCGCAAGGTAGCAAGCTTGGGCGATACTATCGCCATTGCCCGCATCAAGGCGCCTCTTACAACTGCAGTCTCACTGAATAGGTCAATGTGCTGGTAAATTCTCATGTTTTTGATAGCACTTACCCATCCTCAATCGGGATAACTTTGATACTCCCTATCCCCTCCTCTATCCTCTTTTTCAAGTACTTACTCATTCCGAAACCACCGGTCAATAGAACTGCAGATACTGTTGTGTGGGTTACTTGTATCTGCGACTGTACCAACGATACAATCTTTGATATCACTGGCTCGAAGATCTGCTGCAGGGCTCGGCCCTTGATTTCGAGCTGGCCGTTTGAGATGTTCAGACTTGCATCGGAAGGTAGACCGCGGGCACGGACGAAGAATGACTTATGAGGATCTCCATTGAACTCCTTCTTAATCCAGACTTCGAACTTGTGCATTGCATCCTGATGATAGCCGTCGTCCCAGGCATTGTAGTGAATGAACTTGCGGCGCAGGTAGTCATCGAAGCTACGATTGAGAAAAGTAGAGCCACAGAGGCCTCCAGAACCCGGCGCAGCTTCGTAAATCAGAGGTATTCTGCCCAATTCGGCCACAGTATAGGAAACGAGGTCAACAGTGCTATTAATGAATATATCAGCAGGTTCTTCCGTGACTTTCAGCTTGGAGGCTTGGATTGGCCGCCGAAGCACTTACCCGCCGCCAGCATCGCACATGACGAACGTGGAATTTTGCTTCAAGCCTAATTTCATGGTTTTCAATGCATAAATTCCTGCGGCCTCGGGCTCAGTAATGATCTGAATGTTGTCGTTACTCCCCATTCCAGCATTTTGAGCACATTGTCGTGTTGCAGCCTGTGCCTTCTCTGACCAGACCGCTGGTACTGCAATGATATAGTGAGGTTTTTTGATGAAAGCCTCTCCAAGCTTCTCCGAAATGTACTGTTCGCCATATTTCTTCAACCCTCGTAGGTAGTCTGTAGTCAACCTTTCCGCCTCTGCACCTGTGACAGCAGGCAAAGCAGTACGACTTGGGTACCTTAGCGCAAGGCCCGTTAGGGGATCTCCAGAATTCAGACCAAGCTTGAACCATTCATGTCTGTCTACTTCGTCTTCGATCTGATAACCCCATCTGTAGGATGTTGGAACTTTGTCATCGTATTTGATTGTTCTTACTGGCTGTTAGGACAATGTAGAGCTAGGGAATATGGATTTTGAAGAGCGTCTGCTTACGTAGGCACCCATTCTGTCGTTTGGCCGGAGTCTGGCCAACTCTTAACAGTTTTTGACCCTTCTGGCTTATAGGTTGTCAGGATCTTCCCAGTCTCTGTCACTAGACCAAGCCAACTTACTTCCGACATGTGCACATAACCAATTGAGGAGCAAGTCGTGCCTCCATCACAAGTCAGAGCAAATTCTGTAATTCGTGGTCTCAGAGGCTGCTGAGTATTTTGCATACCGAAGTCTATCCCTATGATATGATTGCTTCTTGAAGCGTCAAGACTAATGCTGGGACCACTCATTGTCGTATTTAAATCATGGAAATTGGACAGTTTTTGGAAATAGAGTCAGGAAGTGCTGGGAACTTGGTGTCTTTTGGATTTTTGTAAAATGGACTGAAGACTTGTTAGTCAATTTGCGGTTGAAGTTTAGACCAGTTTTTTATTGACAGTTCCTGGCTTGCTGAACACAGTGGAAAACGGCTTGAGATCGGAGGCGAATCCAGGCTGGATATCAAAGTGGCATGCTATTTCAGCCTGGAGCCTCATCCCCAATCTCTCATCGTCTGGTAGCATCGCGATAGGACGAAGGGGGTATGACCGGATTGTCCAGTAAGACGTCGTCGACGAGTAGGGCGGGCGTTCGCAATAATGCTGCAGGCAACCTATTCCGGCCGAGCTAGAAATATTCCGCAATTTTTAAAGCAGCTTCACCCAATATAATGCAAGCGAGCGTCGCACTACATGTTCTCTGCAAAGCTGGGCTGAACCACACCGAGTAGTGATACCACAAGGTATGTCCCGCGTATTTGCTCCTACATAAGTTTATAAAAGGTCCGCGCAGATGAAGGCGACTATTAGTCATTGCTTTCTGTGGTTCTATCGTCCATCCATCTGATACAGACTGCGGCTTCCCAACGGCAGACACTGCTGTGAGTAAATCATTCAATGGGCATTTTGTACCGGCACCTTTACCTTGCTCGGATTCACTGAATCTCCAACGTTTGTACCATTGCCAGGCTTGTTTCGCAAATTATGGACAGGATCTCGCTCAGAAAATCGATCAGAAGGCGGCCCGGCCAGAAGAGGCAGTCATCCAACTGTACCGCCAGCACCAAGCACGCGTGCTTCAAAGCACGACACCACCCATCGACACGAACCCGGTCATGCCCGTAGTCAAAACTCTGGGTCTGATCAAGCTTCTCGCTCCGAGTCTCAGACTCCAACAAGTATTTCGATATCGACTGTGACAGCACTAGATCTTGTAAACGAGCGCTCGGAGATAAACAGTGATCCAGATGAAGATCGCAAGAGCGGGTACGCTAGTGGCTCAGAGACCGGTTGGGCAGTGTCGAGTACAAGCACCGAGAATACACGATTATCACATTACATCCCTGAGGAAGAAGTAGCAAGACTTGCAGGACGGAGACCAGTGGATGCCGAGCATAGGGAGGAAACTCGCGCTGACTAGCAGCTTTGGATCTGAGACTGATGCTGGATGGTATATAATCTTATGAGTATTGATCTTACCAGACATGAAAGAAAAGTGGGACATACCTTCGCAGTGAAAAGAGCTGTCCGCATCAAAACTTTCTTACAAGAATTTTGTGGAGAGGAGATCTGCTGGGTTTCACTTCTTAGGAATTCTTTTGATGAAAATGCATGATGTCGGCTCGAGTTTGTTGCAAACGACACGCAGGCAAGCTATAGCAGCTCTATCAGCTGGTGGTGTTCGATGTCCTTTTGAGATTGAAAATCTTTCAGCAAAGATCATAGGCGAGGCAAGCTAGCTAGCAATAGAGATACAGTGAGGCGATCCAAAACCCATCTTCAGCTACCAGCCTATCAACCTGTCCAGCCAGAGGGCAAAGATCGACTGAGTCGCAGACGAAGTCTTCGCACGCAGTGGGAAACGCAAATAATTTATGGTACAGTGATGTTTTCCCTCCACCTACCCACCCAGCCAGCCATCCGTTCACTTACTTATCCATGCATCCTGTAATGCAAGGCAGGAAAGATAGCCAAGGGAAAATCCATCGTCGCGAGAAGGAAAGAAGCTGGGTATCTATTTAAGCAAAGGGAGCAGTGCCTTGCGCATTGGGAGGCACATCGCGGCGCTCTGCATAGTAGTTGCTGTATCTTGCTTCTCCTTTGCGGAGGGTAGCCTCATCGACAATGGGTGCGTGGCCATTCTCTAGACCTTTGCCGGATGTGATGGGTTTGGCGTAGTCTGGTTGAACCGAAAGAGGGCTGCTGATATTAGCATGAGAACAAGGAAAGGTAGATTGGAGAACATACCCATTTAGCTCTCGGTCAATCTGCAAGAACTCCTTCATGGCATCCTTGGTGCCTCGCTCTTGGAGATATGTGAAGTAGTAGTTGCTCAGCTCTTTTCTTGTCGAAAGACTCATACCACTCTTCTTCACCAGGTCTTCATGGATCTTCTTGACCCTCTCGTAGTGCTCGGTTTCCTTCTCAGCGCTTGTTGGCTGGGAAAGCTCAAACTCAAGGTAGCTTGCCCAGAAGTGACGACTTTGTAGGTACCACTGTTGGTTCTTTTGGAACACCTGACGAGCCTCGTCGACGGATCCTTTGATCTTCCACAGAAGAAAGGCCCACTCGACGACGAACGCAGCCTTTGCAAAGAGATCAACGATAGGGTTATCGATCTGAGCCTTGTAAACCTGGATGGCAGCTTCCAAGCCATGTTGACGACGTTCCAGATTTGCCCAAGAGATAATGGTCTCAACATGACCAGGCATACGCTCCAGAATAGCTTCGTGAATATCACGAGCGAGATCAGAACGATCTGACATCTCCTCAAAGTAAGCATATTGCAGTCTAATGCCGGGTCTGCTGATTGGGACGTAAATGGTACTGGCTCGCTGGTAAATATTTCGGACCTCTTCTTGCTTGCCCTCTTGAGCAGACATCCATCTGAGATACCGGAACCAGAACTCATCGTAAAAAGCGCAAGTGACGAGGCAGCGCTCATATAAGAATACGGCTCTGTTGTAGTCACCCTCCGCCTCCTCGAAGTCGAGGTACTTTCTCCAATTGGCCAGCTGAGCGTAGTCAAGCTCAGTGACATGGAAATATGGCCTTTTGATCTCAGATTCGTATGTCCATCGTTTCGTTGTTTCGGCTTGGGTGCTTGTGAAGGTTTCGAGGTAGAAGTTGTCGATTTTGGTCCGCACTTCACGTTCGATCTCCATTTCTGAAATGGCCTTAGGGCCACCTTGGTACCCAGCGCTTTCCGACTCGACCTCGGCACGGAATCGACTGAGAGTGTCGGCTGGTACAAGCTCCACTACCGGACGAGCGTGAGCAAGCTGGCGGAACTTCTCGAAGTATCGAGCATATTGGTGCATGGGGATCTTGATCACACGGCTCAGGATCGAAAAGATCTTATAGTCCTTGTCGTGAGCTTCGACGCGATCCTCAAATTCGAGGTATTTGTCCCAGAAGGGATGAGCAAGAAAGTCCAATCCTACACATGCAGCACCACGCTCGAAGAGTCTACCACCAAGTGTCAGCTAAGCTTCTGGGGAGAGGGGATGGATGTAAGGTGGCAAGGAGTGCAAATACGGGAAGGGCAGGTGTGCTTGAATTAATGATCCTCAATTCATCCATCCTCGGCGAACATTTGTGCAGGATGGTACGATGTAAAATGCGAACGTGTGATAGCAGAAGAAAAGATCCTGATCATGTGGGTGAGAAGGATATCAAACAGGGAGCGACTCTTTTGGCAGTTCTCACCGTCTGCGACCCTGTGACCTGACTCTCCAAATGTGTGTATGCTGCGTAGCATGCGTCGCTCCGCAGATGTCTGTGTTAAAGGGAAGGAAAGAGTCCAGCTATACTTACTCTCGAATTATGTCTGGATCGTGGCTAGTCTGCAACAAATTAGCACGGGAAATATGAAAATGGTGGGAATTTGAAGGGTAAGGTTGACTGACCTCAATCTTGAACGCTGTGTAATCCGTCCACAAGTCGACCGAGGTCGTAATGCTCGCAACCCCTCGCTCAAAAACCATCTCTGCAGCCTCAGTTCCCGCGATAGAGAATTCTAGGTCTGCATATTTCTTCCAGTATCCGAAGAGAAGAGGGAACTTTGCGAGGAATCGGTCGTATGCGCTACGAGTAGTTGCGATAGCTTGTGGGCTGGAGTTGCGATTCAATCCTCCCTCGAGAGATTCTGCGGCGCGTACCAGCTTTTCCCAGTGCTCGAAGTTGTCAGGATCCTCAAGCTGTAATAATAGAGTCAGCGACCTGATATGAACTGCCTTAAGATCAGAGTGACATACCACCTCAGCATCGAGCTTCTTGATCTCTGCAGATTCCTCATCTGTCCCTCCATAGTTGAAGTCGCTCATCGTCGCAAAGTGGGAAGTGGGAACGATAACGAGTGGATCGGAAAGGTGCGGCGTTGCTGATTGAAGGTCGAGACGTGATCAATTGTTTGATGCACAGTATTCGACTTTTCTTGAGGTTGGAGTGAAAGGCTGTAGTCTCTCTACGAGGGATAGAAAGGTGGCAGAGGCAGCTGTCGCGACTCGAGACTGAATTCAGCCTCATTGGCAACTAAGGACGGCGCCAGCGCTAAGCCGAATTGAGACTCGCGCCCAGAAAGAAAACCTTGAAATTTGAAGTGGTGTTTCCTCTTCTTTTCTTCTTCATATGGCTGCTGATGAAGATACAAAAGTATCAAAATTAATAGGAAGAGAATGAATCTTCGCGATCATGATCTCAATATGACCATTTCTGAAGCCACACAAAAGGACCACTTCTTGTCCGATTCGAATACTTTGTTTGCACTATTTCCTTCACTACTTTCCTTCACTACTTGGGATCCTTTGGAAAGGATCCCCCTCCCCTTTCACTTGATCTGAATGTCACTTGAGCAAATTATCACATATTACTTGACTAGGTGAAGCCTGAAGACTTTGAAGTGGCTTCCTCAAAGCCCCTCCTATCTCATATCGACCTGGAGGCGGAAGGAGATTGGTATTGAACTTTCAACATGTTCTAGAGTGACGAACGGCTTGTCAGACTTTGAGGGGGAAGGCATGCCAGAGCATCTTCACTTCTACCTTAGGTCTTAACCTCTTATGCATGATCTTCTTATATATCTCCTTGTCGATGCTTCCCATGACAGACAGCCCAGCGTTTCCGAGTGGGTATTCCTTGCACGATGTCTCACGAGAACTATATCTGAGTCCTCGATTGCAATGCACAAAACTTCACCAGTATTCCATGTTCTGCTCTACTTTTGCTATTTCTGGCTGTCCTTAAAGCATTTCCTGAGCTGGACTGGAGTTTGTCGCGCCTATCAACGAGCTGAGTTGCGGCAAGGCTAGACAGATGCTTCGTCCGAAGGATAGTTAAGTGTTTGGAAACACATTACCAAGCAGTACTCTTGAGCAATATAGATGCATACAAAAACAATTGGCTCCATTCTCCTGTGATCTATATGCACCGGTCACAAGGAGAGTGACTTAATGCTGATTGAAATAAGGAGGAAATATGTGATATCTGCGTTCATTAGTCCTGCCTTCTCCTTTGGATATGCTGTAGTCTCTTTGGAACATGGACATATACATCTGGTGTGATCATCATGTCCTCATAATTCACTAAGTGTCCAGCTGGAATATTCTTTTCCCTGAGCGGTTTCCCATTCTAATGTTGATCTCACTACCAGCCCACGTCCCAATTCAACCCAACCAACATTAAACTCCCTAGCCTAACTCACACACCACACCCAATCACGATCACTTCCCATCCCCAGATCTCAGACTACAGTGGCCCACAAGTGAGCAAGTAGTTGGATGGCCCTATCTCATGTCAGCGTTTGTTTAAAGCGGACGACCAGAGGCGTGAAAAAATGAGAGCGATTAGCTTGGGACAGTCAGGTTGTGGGCCGCTCTGAGAGGGGATTAGAAGGATATAGATGATGGGTCATGGATGGCGAGAAGCGTATTTGGCTAGATTGAATGACCATTCTTCAAGCTTGCAAATGCGTGAGTCGCGTGTAGCTTCAACTCCGTCTCAAACTTGAATCAGACAATGAAATGTTCAAAGGAAGGAGAAGGTTAGGCACAGAGAGAGTCAGGGACTGTTATCGGAATAGAATCAGAGCGGGATGTGTCAGAGGAGAAGAGATACTTTGAAGGAGGGATGCTTCAGGCATAGGAGTTTCAAATAATGAGCGTATTAAAAGCGAGCCAATATACAGCAATGCTTGCAGGTTGAGGTGGACGGGGAAACTTCACAGAGGAGGGGAGATGGTCAAGCATATACGTTGAACGGCTATGACCAATGCCTTCACTCCCAATATAAGCATTACCAAACAAGACGTAGAGCAGGAACGCAATTTCTGTTTCGGAGAACTTAATAATCAGAAGCACAACAGCTTAGTAGGTATCAAGAAATGTTCACTGAAGCAGGTTACGTCACGTTCATGTAACAGCAATATCATGATAGACAAGATTTGCAGTGTAGGTGTTCATCGATCCTAGCAAGCTACTTAGGAGGAGTATGTAAGTAACTCAACGACACACAAGGTAGGGTTTTCTGGTTCTTAAGTTGTCTTTTCTCAGGCAAGAAAGAGAACAAACCGCTATGACAAAACGCAAAGACTCGGGCAAGCAAAGCAGGCAGCAGGTATTGGAAAGGAAAATAATGAGGAATTTCCGAGGGATATCTAATCGATTAGAAGCACACCTCCAGAGTTGGGAAACCGGGAAAACCAATGAATAAAAGGCCCATTGAAAGGAGATCTCCCATAGACGGTATTTGTTTGTTTGCCGTTGAGGCTCTGTTGTGAAGAAATGCATTCCGGTATCAAAAGACGCCCCTGCCTAGGAAGCCCCACGTATGGTAAGGACACTCTTCGGCAAAACACGCCACGGAGACGCGAACAACCGCAAGGAGACTGGGAGGAAAACATCGCAAACCAGAAAGGAAAATATGATCATCAGGTTCGCAGGATGGTGTATTCGCAAATCGCAACCGAATTCGCAAAAGCCGCTCGTTCTGCTTTTCATATCAACTCCCATCCCTACACCTAATGCTGCAATCACTCCCACCAGTAGCCAGGGATACCAGCCACTCTAGCAAGATCGAAGAAGCATGTGAAAATGAGATGTGAAGATTCGAGACGGAGAAATCTAGGACTCGGTGGCAGGCGCAGCGTCGGTCTTTGGCTCAGCGGGCTTGGTCTCCTCTGGCTCAGCGGCCTTCTCAGCCTCCTTTGCTGGCTCAGCTGGTGCAGCCTCTGGCTCGCCGCTATCCGATGAGGTCCAGAGGGTAAGGTTGTCTCGGAGGAGTTGCATGATAAGGGTGCTGTCACGGTAGGACTCCTCGGACAGAGAATCGAGCTCAGCAATGGCATCGTCGAAGGCTTGCTTGGCGAGATGGCATGCACGGTCTGGGGAGTTCAAGATCTCGTAGTAGAAGACAGAGAAGTTAAGGGCCAAGCCAAGACGGATGGGGTGAGTTGGGGTAAGCTCGGTTTGGGCGACATCGGTAGCGTTCTGTGCAAGATAAGTCAGCAACATCAAGGAAATTGTCTACTGAAGCGCATACCTTGTAAGCCTCGTGGGCAGCAGTGGCAGCAACCTTGCGCTTCTCGCCGGAAGCAAACTCAGCCAAGTAACGGTGGTAGTCACCCTTCCTATATTGGGAACTATGTCAGCAAACGCCCAATTATAAAGTTGCAGAATGGACACGCCAGCAGCGGTAAGACATACATCTTGTGGTAGAACACCTTGGATTCGCCAGACTCGGCCTTGGGGATCAAGGACTCGTCCAAAACATCAAGAACATCCTGGCAGACCTTCTCGAGTTCGGTTTCGATCTTTTGACGGTAGTCACGGATGGTGGAGACGTGCTTGTCGGTACCCTTGGACTCTTCCTTCTGCTCGATCGAGGAGATTATGCGCCAGGAAGCACGTCTGGTTCCGACGACGTTCTTGTAGGCGACCGACAGGAGGTTTCGCTCATCAACAGTAAGCTCTCCGCCCAACTGTGTCACGCGTCGTCAGTTGTAATCCTTTCCTGAAGCCTGCATCGTCGCTGAGGCAGACGGGCGCATTGCATACCTTGGCGACCTCCTTCATGTATGTAACCATCTCATCGTAACGCTCGGCCTGCTCACAGAGCCTCGCGAGGAAGGTCTTACTGTGGTAGGGGTTAGCATCAACACCGGATAGGCGCCTGGCGGAGCGAATTTAGGTTTGTTCCGTACCTTTCACGCTAGATAGAAAGATAGAAGTCAGCAGGTTGCTCTTGGGGGATGGCAGAGAGGTGGATGGATGATAGAAACGCGGTCGATAAGGGGTGTTGGGCCATGGAGGGGAAAACAACAGCGGCCTTCAATGCAAAGGTGACGCGGATGCGGCAGAGATGGAACTTACTTCGGTAGTCATTCTTGCCGTGGATCAGAATGTATTTGCAAAGAAGGGAGGGAAGTGGTGGATGGAGAAGATCGCAGATCGATGGAGTGTGGTTGGGTTGTTGGAGGAAAAGTTGCAATCGAAGTGTCGTGCTCCTTCAAAAGACTCTGGGGATTCCACGCCGACGGTGCTCATGCGCTAGTGTACTTCGCTAAGGGAAGGCGGGCTGAGATGGATGGTGGCAGAATCGAAGGTGAGGAGGAACACAACATCAACAAAATGACCTCTGGACAACCCGAAATGTTCTTTTCCATTAACTCGAGTGATTACTCCAGTAAATGAAATCCTTGCCTCGAGTTTTCTCTACTTGATAGCCTCTACAATCAATGTCTGCGAGGCTGAGGGGATTTTGAAAGAAGTATCACGTGGGAAGCCACGACAACAGAAGTCGGGCGGGCGATGGAAGAGGGTCGACCACTTTCTCTATCTCACCTTGGGTAACCCACCTTGAGGCTTCAAATCAAGGAAAGCCTCAACTCATCTCCCGACATGGTAGAGGGTAGATATCGGGAGTCTAGGTACCTGAATACTTGATCATAACAACAACGCTTCCCTTCTGTACGACTCTATCCAAGAACCAAGACAGCGTTGCCATAGGTCACGTCATCTTACTGCACATCTTGGTTCTGCCCATCCTCCTCCATCTGCTGTTGTCTCCTTTGGCTGTTTATGCATTCTGAATGGCTGCTTTGTCTCATACTGGACTGGACGTCCCTTATCATTTGTACTTATATTCGACTGGTTTCTGCCTTGTGGTTCGCAGGGGTGTCCTTTGGTTGCATGTGCTGGCAGCCGTCTCAACCAATGGAGCCACATGGCAACTGTGATGACCCAACAATTGGATGAAAAAGCCTCAACCTGATGATCCGATGTGATGAAAGAAAGAGGTGAGAGGTCATTCGCGTGAGTGATGTTTTCGGCATCGGAATTAAGAGAATGAACTCTGGGCTTCGCAGCAAGATAACCCCATGTGATGAATCTTGGAGGAAGCTGGGAGCAGGATTTCATAACAACCCTGCTGGGGTGGAGGCGGAGGTAGAAATCATATATTTTCAGTGCAGCAAACCTCACTGCCAAAAAGCTTTCGAATTTCTCAAGAACAATGAGGGACTTGTACGTACATTTCGCTGTAGAAATTAACAAAGCAGATAACTGATCGCTGATTGCTTGTATCGTTTCATGACGAACAGAAAAAGGTCCACCATAAACTTCAGTATGTTGCTCGGTAGAAACGGCACAAACAGTAGTACTCTCCATCCAGTGTATCGTTGCCGATTGCCGTTCATTACAGTCTTTCTTGTACATGCTCAAGTCCTCTCTCAGACACGCCTGACAGCGGTGAGGGATCAGTAAGGGATCAGTGAGGGGTAGTCAGAGACATCTACGTAGTACAGACAAGAGAATGCTCCTGTCGCTGAGATGAGATCTTTGGTTGGCTGGGATAAGAAAAGTCAAGCATTCCGGGTCTGGTACAGTACCGACCGATCTGGGGAAGAGTGTGCGGCTTAAAATGATGAACACAGTACCTCCTACTACTGGAAACAGCACAACACACAAAGCACCACTGTCGGTCTCTCACGTACTGCAATCTATTCATGACTCAAACCATGTGTCTACCGTCCGGTACATACGGCAGTCAAGTCAAGAAGAAACACAAAGAAACACCTTCTGTTTTTAGATAGGCCGAATACCCGCGACTCAAGCGCAGCTCCTGGTGGCTCCAGCCCACGCCCACTCTGCCCAGCCCTGCCGCTTCCCACGGGCGAGGCTAAGGCTCCCCAGCCGACCAATCCCATCCTGCACGAAGAGGACACTTGTAGATTTGTGGTGGCATAGACCCAGAACTTACCAAGCAGCACTTGAGAAAGATTATATTCTCTTTCCCCGCCTACGGAGTTCACTTCTTCGTTCTTCTCCGCCACAAATTTTCACTACAATTTTGCCACTACGTTTGGACGAAATATCTGGCCTTGCATGATAGCTCCAAGATAAAAAGAGTAGCCGCCAAACGGTACAACCCAACCCACCAACCTTCACTTCGCCAGTCTGCTACCCCACGTTCACTATGGAAAACGCATACGCCAAATCCACCTCCGAGGTGCTGAAGTTCTTCTCTGTCTCCGAGGCTCAGGGATTGTCAGATTCTCAAGTCAAAGCTTCAAGAGAGAAGCATGGTCGCAATTGTACGCAGAGAATTCCCTTTGCGCCGCGCCGTAATATTCAAAAGCTAACCCGTCTATAGCTATCGAAGAGGAGCCCCCGACTCCTATTTGGGAGCTCATTCTCGAGCAATTCAAAGATCAGCTTGTTATAATTCTTCTGGGTTCTGCAGCCATCTCCTTCATCCTGGCTCTTTTGGAAGAAGGTGGGGGATGGACAGCTTTCGTAGACCCGGCAGTTGTAAGTCTACCTTTCTCTGAGGATTTCCTGAGCCCAACTAATGATCGCAGATCCTCACAATCTTGATCCTGAACGCAGTCGTCGGTGTATCGCAAGAAAGCAGCGCCGAGAAAGCAATTGCCGCCCTCCAAGAATATTCCGCCAACGAAGCCAAGGTTATCCGAGATGGACAAATTAGCAAGATCCGGGCAGAGGAATTGGTTCCTGGAGACATTATTTCAATTGCTGTGGGAGACAGAATCCCAGCAGATTGCAGACTTTTGGCAATTCAGAGCAACAGTTTCAATGTCGACCAGGCAATTCTCACAGGAGAGAGTGAGAGTGTTGGAAAGGACACAGACGCAGTTACAGATTCAAGAGCTGTGAAGCAGGATCAGATCAACATTTTGTTCTCCGGCACCACCGTGGTCACTGGACATGCTACTGCGGTTGTGGTGCTTACTGGATCATCTACCGCTATTGGAGACATCCACGAGAGCATTACGGCTCAAATCTCGGAACCTACACCTTTGAAACAGAAGCTCAACGATTTTGGAGACACGTTGGCAAAGGTTATTTCGGTCATTTGTATTGTTGTCTGGCTCATCAATATCCCTCACTTCAACGATCCATCTCATGGGAGCTGGGCTAAGGGAGCTATTTACTACCTCAAAATCGCAGTTTCGCTCGGTGTTGCAGCTATTCCGGAAGGTCTGGCTGTTGTCATCACAACATGTCTCGCTCTTGGTACCAGAAAGATGGCTGCTAAGAACGCTGTTGTTCGAAGTTTGCCATCTGTTGAGACCCTTGGAAGCTGCAGTGTCATTTGTTCAGACAAGACTGGTACTTTGACCACTAACCAGATGAGCGTCAACAAGGTCGTTTTCATCAACGAGGCTGGCAATGATTTGGAAGAGCTTGATGTACAGGGTACCACATTTGCTCCTCAGGGCAACATTACAAAGAAGGGCTCAATTGTCTCGAACGTGGCAGCCTCATCTAGCACTATTTTCCAAATGGCCGAAGTAGCTGCGCTCTGTAATGATGCTCAGCTTGCTTTTGATGCGAAGTCTGGCACTTACTCGAATGTTGGGGAGCCAACCGAAGGTGCTCTCCGTGTTCTCGTAGAAAAGATCGGTACTCAAGACGCTGCTCAAAATCAGAAACGTGCTGGCGCCGCGGCTCAGGACTGTCTTCATCTTTCTAGCTCTTGGTATGAGGCCAGAGCTCCACGGCTTGCCACCTATGAGTTCTCCAGAGACAGAAAGAGCATGTCCGTTCTTGTTGGTAGCAAGAACCAGCAAAAGCTACTCGTCAAGGGTGCTCCAGAGAGCATCATTGACCGCTGCACTCACACTTTGGTCGGAGCAAATGGCAAGAAGGTCCCCATGACCAAAGCTCTCACTGATCTCCTATTACGGGAGGTCGTAGACTATGGCAACAGAGGTCTTCGTGTCATTGCTCTTGCCAGTGTTGAAGATGTCGCTTCCAACCCACTCCTGAAAACCGCCAAATCTACCGCTCAGTACTCGCAACTCGAGCAAAAACTTACCCTTCTCGGTCTCGTTGGAATGCTTGACCCTCCTCGCCCAGAAGTCGCCGGATCTATCAGAAAGTGCAAGGAAGCAGGAATTAGAGTCATCGTTATCACTGGAGACAACCGCAACACCGCCGAGACTATCTGTCGCCAAATTGGCGTCTTCGGAGAGTATGAGGATCTCAAGGGCAAGAGCTACACTGGACGCGAATTCGATAACCTCAGTGAGAGTGAGCAACTGGAGGCTGCGAAGAGAGCTTCCCTGTTCTCCCGAGTCGAGCCAAGTCACAAGTCCAAGCTGGTCGATCTCCTCCAATCCGCCGGAGAAGTCGTTGCCATGACCGGTGACGGAGTCAACGATGCCCCAGCCCTGAAGAAAGCTGACATTGGTGTTGCCATGGGATCCGGAACCGACGTAGCCAAACTCGCTTCAGACATGGTCCTTGCTGACGACAACTTCGCAACGATCGAGGTCGCCATCGAGGAAGGCCGCTCCATCTACAACAACACCCAGCAATTTATCCGCTACCTGATCTCGTCCAATATTGGCGAAGTCGTATCCATCTTCCTCACTGCCGCAGTCGGCATGCCAGAAGCTCTGATTCCCGTCCAGCTCCTATGGGTCAACCTCGTCACCGATGGTCTCCCCGCCACAGCTCTTTCATTCAACCCTCCCGACCACGACATCATGCGTCGGGCCCCCAGGAAGCGTGATGAGCGCCTCATCGGCGGCTGGCTCTTCTTCCGCTACATGGTCATCGGCGTTTACGTCGGTCTCGCCACCGTCGCCGGTTACGCCTGGTGGTTCATGTACAACAGCGAAGGACCCCAGATCTCCTTCTACCAACTCTCGCACTTCCACAAATGCTCCACGCAATTCTCAGATATCGGATGCAGCATGTTCTCCAACGACATGGCGAAGTCCGCATCCACTGTCTCGCTGTCTATCTTGGTTGTCATCGAGATGCTGAATGCCATGAACGCTCTGTCGAGTAGCGAGTCGCTGCTCACGTTACCGCTTTGGGAGAACATGATGCTTGTTTATGCTATCACGCTTTCGATGGCGTTGCATTTCGCTCTTCTCTACACACCTATCTTGCAGACGCTGTTCTCGATCTTGCCTCTGAATTGGAATGAGTGGCAGGCTGTTTTGGTCATTAGTGCACCTGTCATGTAAGTTTTCTTTCCCTCTCATTTCCTCTCCTCTTCTTCTCAATTGATTGGAAAACGTGACTAATGCTTTTCCCACAGTCTCATCGACGAACTCCTCAAATTCATCGAGCGCCAGCTCTTTATCGAGAAATCCGAAGTCGCGACACCTAGACCTAAGAAGGAGTAAGCGAGACTTTGAGGGATCATCTACGGAGTAAATCATGTATGCATTGAAGGCCTCAAGATAGAGAAGAGAAGAAAAAGACCAGTTCCTGGCAATCAGGATGAGAAAGAGCATGTCTGTGTGTGCACTGTAAATTACCGCGCTCTCTAGATGTCTATTAAGAAGTAGATTTAGAATATTGCATAAATGTACTTGATCTTTGAATGCATATCCGTTTGCTTTGGTCAATTGCAGAAAGCAGAAGTGACGAAATAATAAGTACTAGGTTGGTAACTCGCTTCACCGTAGGTTTTGTGAATGCCATGCTGGAGAATGGTTCAATGGTCAATATGTGTGGCCACGAGCCATAGTCATGCTTATAAGGGTCATATCATTCTCCTTTGCTCTATGAGCTGCACCGCAATGCCATGCATGCATGCAATATCGTATCGTATCTATTATACACAAGAGCAGATCAAGCAGCCCAGAAACCAGCTCGCCTTTCTAACAAGCTCGCCAACTGTATCTGGGATTCCTCACCTGCTCGCTTTCTCTCTGGGGCTCCAAGCTTCCATCCATCCATCCATGTAGAACGCCGAATAATCGAACGCCATACCATGCCACTTCTCTACCAGGCCTTAATCCTGTCTGCCCTTCAATAACCGCTTGGTGACCTTGTCCTTCTCGATGATGTAGACGTGTGCTCCCCAGCCAGAAAGAGCGTCTCTGTCGACAGCGTTCAGGAGAGCTTGCGAGATGGTCTCGAAGAGATCTTCTGGTCCCTATGGGAGGAATTATTAGCTTATTGCCATGATAGAAACCCTCCAGGTCATCCTCCGCGTTTCCAGTATCTTCCTTTGCAGGAGCTATACAGCAAATCCTGGAAGATGGATGGGAACAAGGGATCTCAAAAACCTACCAAATCCGGCTCCCAAAGACCTTCACAGGTACCAAACAACTGGTCACTCGCCGTCCCGCTAACAATAAAGTCCTTCGCGAAATCAATGCACCCAATACTGTCAAACCCACAAATAAACGGCTTCCCACTCTTCTGATCGATACCTGCGACGACCGGACTGACAAAGTACGGGCCAAAGCGCTTCTCGTACAGGCTGCTGCTCACCAGGTTGGCCATGGTCGAGGGTGAGATGTTGCGCTCCTCGCGGAGACGGTACATGTTGACTTTGTAACGGAAGAGGTCGGAGACTGTCGAGACGTCGGTGGCGAGTCCGGTCAGGCCTAGGTAGACGTCGCCGTAGGAGAAGATCTTGGGGAAGTTGTTGGAGACGGTAAGAGACTGGAGACCGAGTCGGAGATCGCATGCGATCGCTACGCAGTCTTTGCCGACCATTGCTACGCAGGCGCCGCCATCTGCAGATTTCTATTAGAATGTTTGCGATTCATAGAGAGGCTTATGTTTTGAATATGCACGTACTAATGGAGAAGGGGGAGCTCTAGAGGCAAGTTGTTAGCTATACTGCTTGTTTGATTTGAGCCTCTGGGATGGGGAGGACACTCACCATTTTGGCGAACTGTAGGTTGGGGTATCTTAAGGGAGTGAAGAAAGAGAAGAGACTCTCTTGTATTCTACGAACTTCGTGGTGATGTTGAGGAGGAAGTGAGGCTGGCGGATTGATATTCGGACGTTGCTTGATTGGCAAGGGCAGGTAGACACGGCTGCGCGTCTGTCGAGCTTCAACAGCTGGAACAATAAAGATCCGAGATTCTGCCGAGCCAGGCACCAGATGCATGCGAGCTCGACTTCAACCTGGAACATCTTGATTATAACTCCGCCCAGCAACAACCAAATTTCCCAAATTCTTCTGCAATTCGGGCGAGTACTGATATTCTTGTTTTCATCGCTTGGACTTTCTACAGAAGACTCACGCCAGCCGTTCTTTGTGCGGAGCTTCAATCCGCAACAAAACACCCCGCCACGCCCGCTTCACTCTTACCAAGATTCGAGAAGCCTAGAGAAACGTCCTCCACCACACACTCCTTCGGAGCCTGTCTTGATTGCAAGAAATTTACCGGTCTTCTCTCAACCAGATTCTGGTCGATACATTTGGCTCTACCATCTTAAGGACCGATTCCAAATTACTTTGCGACTTTCAGCATACAACCAAGAGCCATGGCGTCCAACGTCGTAGTTCTCGACAGCTCCTTCAGGCGTGCGGTGATCAAGGTCAACCCAGGAACATATATGACAGATGTGCTGGAGCAAGCTTGCAAAAAGCTGAATCTCAAAGCTAGCAACTACGGTCTAAAGTAAGCTGCACTTCACCACGAAGATGTATAGGTTTTAATAAGTCTAGGCACAACAATAAGCTCGTCGAACTCTCCAGCCCATACAGACAGACAGGTCTCGTCCCCGGCGCAAAGCTCGAGCTCGTCGTTGCCTCCCGCTCCCCCTCGGTCGTATCTGTAGCCCTTCAGTTACCAGAGTCGGTGGCGGGGTCAATACCTGGTGGACGACTGATAGACAAGTTCCCAAGTGACACTACATTATGGCTCATCCTGCGGAAATTTGAGTCCAAGGACTCAGGTCAGAACCTCAACTTTACTGCCCGGGGTATCACACAGATAGAGAACGGAGGAGCTTCAGGCGCAGGTCGGATATTCTACGAAATGCCTACGCTAAACATAATGGGTCGGGATTTCTCAGACTTTGGAGGCTTGCAAAAGAATTTGGCGCAGTTGGGCTTCAATCAAGGAAGTGTAGCTATACGGCTAGGATTTAAGGCGACAGATCAACCGCTGGAAGAGGCTATGAATGATATTGGACAGTATTTCAAAGAGGCTGCGCCTAATGCTGAGAGTTCGAAACAGCCAAAGGAGGAGCTAGAGACGGTCACAGATGCGATTGCGAAGCTTCCATCAAATGAGCCCGAAGATTTGGAAATGAGCAACACAGATGGCCAGGAAGCTCACCCACCATCAGGCGCAGTACCAGGCAGCGAGGATGCACAATCATCGCCTCTCACACCAGCCAAGCGGCCTGCTCCCTCAGAATCATCACCAGAATCCCAACTTTTGGGTCCCGATCAACGCCCCATCCAAGTCTACGCCGCTCCAACAGACTCAACACCCAAGGCTGCGCTCCGACCACATAATGAGGATGATTTCGAACCCACAGTCGCTCATGCCAAATTGCACCAATCTCGTCTCCAAGAAAGCTCGTTTAACAAGCGCCTTCCCTCAGACGCCGAGCAAGAGCGTCTCGAACAAGAAAAGGCCTTAAAACTAGCCAAGAAAACCCAAGTCGCGATCAAAATCCGATTTCCCGACCAGCAAAGCACAGTAGCCACGTTCACAGCCGCCGAAACAGGAGACAGTCTCTATGCCTTCGTCACAGCATTAATAGCCTCCGAGACCCAACCTTTCAAACTCGTCTACAAGAATCCCGGTCCGCAAGCTGTACCGAGAGGCGAGAAGAAGCTGATCAAAGATTTGGGGTTTGAGGAGAGGGTGCTGGTTGATTTCGTTTGGGAGGATGCTGCGAGTGAGGAGGCGAGGAGGGGACCGGTGCTGAAGAGTCAGTATGTGGAGGCTGCGAAGGAGATTCCGGTTTTGGAGCCGCCGAAGGATGATCCTAAGGAGGAAGCTGGGGCTGGGGCTGGAGAGGCGAGTGTGGATAAGGGGAAGGGGAAAGAGAGTTCCGGTGGAGGTGGGAAGAGTAAGGGTGGTGTGCCGAAGTGGTTTAAGGGACTGGGAAAGAAGTGATGGGGGTTAGAGGTGCCCAGTTTGAGGGCGTTTCCTGCCCGGGTTGGAGAGGATGTTTATGATATGATATGAGACGATGGTTGGTGTCTCTTGTGAATGGCATTTTCTGGGCATCGGGATTACATAGCGAGGAGTTATTTCTGCTTGGGAAATTAGGGCGCTGAGCATGCTATTGCGAACATAGAGCCACCTAAGCGTAAGATGATAACGAAGACAGCTTTATATGCATTAGATAGCAATGAAGTAAATCCATCAGCACAATAGGAGTTTAGCATGCGAAGTGAATAGGAAGTTCATGTATAAGTATGAGTAGGGTGAGAATTACTTGAAAGAAGCCCTATTAGCACCTCATGTAGTCAGACTAGTCAACCCAACCAGGGAGAAGATCAAGAACCCTAGTGGCGCATCTAGTAAAGACAAGAGGCAATACACAGTTAGTCTGAGCGATAGAACCACTTCAGAGCTTCTCAACACAATAATCAGAACAGGTGTTCACAAATAGCAAGTAAGTTTGCCAAGAGACCATGGAGTTGCAGAATTTCTTTTATTTCTTCATTTTTGCATCCCTTCCAGAACCGCTGCTGAACTAGTTCATCGTTAGTTCCACGCAAATTTTGTTCAGACCAGCAAATCCCAAGCATCCATTCATTCATACAACGCCAAACCAAACCATCCAGCATTCCTCCCTCCAACCATACTCGTCATACGGGAAATTTCAAAGGTTGAATGAAGATGGTGTCGGTCGATCGATTCGATGCAGTTTGCGCAAGAGGGTAGGGTATGGTGCGGTATGGCTTGAAATGAGAAGAGGGCGAGACGCTTAGTGACCGGCTCTTCTCGACTCGGCGATGACGTTGGTGAGTTCCTCGACCTTCGCCTTGGCGCGTCCGAAGGTACCAAGCTGTTGGATGGTTAGATATCTGTATGATTGGTGTGCGTCGGGGAAGGGGAAATGTACTCTCTTCTTTGCGAGCTTGCGGGCACGCTTGTCCTTGGAGTTACGGAGGAGTTCGATGACACGGCGCTCGTATGGTGCGAGTCTGCAGGATAACCATTAGCATCCATCTCCATTGAATTTGTACGGCTTGAAGTGAAGGCGAAGGCGCAATATGCGCCAAGGGAAGGAAGTGACATACCCAGAAACCTCCTTCACGATCTCCCGAACGAACTGGGTGCGCTTGCTAGCCTTTCCCTTGGATCTGCTGATACGCGGCTTGACAACGCGTGCCTCTGTTTTCTATATTCCCGCAAGAAGCGTTAGCCCGTTGAGTCCATCTTCAATCGTCGTCTCACTCTCGAGGAGTAGGTAACAAGATTGAGATCCTCCAAGAGGTGAGACGGGCTGGACTGTTTTTGGGGGTAATTCATACGTGTCCCTTGTTTGGGCCGACGGCGATGCCGCTGCGCTCGGTCTTGGTGGATGCCATTGCTGCTGTGGTTGGCGATGGCGTTGTCGTCGTGGGTTGTCGTTGATAGAAAGCTGGAGCTGGAGAAAAATTCGCGAGGCTTTCGATCGCTCTGAGCGATTGTGCGATCACGTGCGTGGAGCTAATAAGCGAAAGTGGGTCGAGATGCCAAGTGCCACTTCCAGCCTCTTGCCCCTCCCATGTTTGGGTTGATATAATTCTTAATCGATCTCGTAGGATATTGTATTCTCCGTTTCTGCGTAGATGTTCATATAAGTCAATCTCGGAAAACGCAGCTGATGGTGAGATACCACAATTAGCAGCACGGCACGACTCCTAAGACTGCCAAATCTCTGCCATGAAGAGCTGTCTCTCCCTTAGAAGGAAATACAGCATTGAAGTACCTACTTATGAGTGGAACATTTCAATTCGACTTCCATATCAACAGACCATATCTCCGTTTGAATTCTCATCCGGTGGCAGGAGAAGCCATTGCTAGGAAGCATGCATGATTACTCAGGGAGAGATGCTCAAGCAAGCCACTTTCTGCCTCGGAATTTGAGAACGGAATTGATTGTCATAATCAACATTGCAATGCACCGTCTCAATGTACGTAACAAATCACGATACACAGGGTTTGGAATGGCTTGGTAGGTAGTAAAGCTAGGAAAGAGCCAGTCCTGAGAACCAGCCGCCGGATAAGATGAATCGGGTCGGGATTTGGTACCCGACCCGATGACGATAAAGGCTGCTCTGGTTCCGAGTCACAAAACCCACCTACGCAAAACTCGGACCGAACCAAAAATAATCTCAAAGTCTCACAATCCAGATTTTCACATGATGTGGAATCTTGCCAATCACAAGCTCTCTAAGCACAGCTGACCCAAGCACTCCGAGCTTTTCTTTTCCCCTCGGAGCTCAAATCGGAGCCCAGCCCTTGAACTCCTAAATGATTCAGCCTCGCACTTGTACCTGGCGCCCTATGAAAAAAGTTCTCGGGTTGGACTACCTTATCAATCCAAAATAAGTGACATGATTCGCGACTCAAGCAATCCAGAAAGGTCCACTTACAAATCCCACTCTGTGGTCACCTCTTTCACCGTTAAGATGATTGGTTTGAAACGAGGACGTGCTTTGCAATTAGTGGGGTGATTTTTTATATTTCACACTACAATCGGCGAGGTGGGTAGGTTGCTGTGGGTATCGGAGACTTGCGTAGCTTCTTCCCATGCCAGCTCGCTCGGCTTCTGGCGACGGGATGGGCAGGGTGTGTGGGATAGGTACGGTGTTGAGCTGTTTTAGAATCCCGAGGAATTAATCTTTGCTATCTTTTGCTTTCCCACTCTTCGAACGTTCCTTTGCCTCTTTCTCATACTCACACTTCTCGATTGATAGTTCTTGTTTCCTTCGTACAGCACAGTTTCGATACAGCTGCTATCGAGCTTATCTTGACTCGTACAGATTTTGAGATCAATAGCTTCATATATTTAACACCGCACAACACCACGCCACCATGGCCTCCGCAGCACGCAACGTCGCTCGCGCAGCATTCAAAGCCCCCTCTGCATCAGCATTCAAGACCACAGCCCGAAGCTCAGCATTTACTCTCCCCCGCCAAACCTTCCGCCAGCAATCCCACCGCAGCTATGCCTCCTCGAGCACGAAATCCTCCTCCGGCCTCCTCATCGGTGTAGGAGCTCTCGCAGTCGCAGGCGGAGCAGGCTACTACTTTTACAGCCAAGGCAACGGCAGCTTGCTGTCCGGCTCCTCAGGCGAGACGAAGGGACTCTTCACGCCCAAGTTCGAGGATTACCAGAAGGTGTATAATGAGGTTGCTGCGAGACTCGAGGAGAAGGACGATTATGATGATGGCTCGTATGGTCCGGTTCTGGTCCGATTGGCGTGGCATGCAAGCGGGACCTACGATAAGGAGACTGGAACCGGAGGGTCGAATGGTGCGACTATGAGATTTGCTCCTGAGGGAGACCATGGTGCGAATGCTGGGTTGAAGGCTGCGAGGGACTTTCTGGAGCCTGTCAAGCGTAAGTGGGGGAGAGATTCGTACACATACATACCCCTTGTGTGATATGTTTTGGGGCGGTAGAGATCACTGCTAACTATTGCCACAGAAAAGTTCCCATGGATCTCCTACTCCGACCTCTGGATTCTCTCCGGCGTTTGCGCTATCCAGGAGATGCAAGGCCCAACCATCCCATACCGCCCAGGTCGCCTTGATAAGGACATCGCAGCTTGCACACCTGACGGACGTCTCCCAGACGCTTCCCAGGGTAACAAGCACTTGCGCGACATCTTTGGCCGAATGGGCTTCAATGACCAGGAGATTGTTGCGCTCAGTGGTGCCCATGCTCTTGGACGATGCCATACCGATCGTAGTGGTTTCTCAGGTCCATGGACTTTCTCCCCAACGGTTGTGACGAATGATTACTACACCCTTCTGTTGAATGAGAAGTGGCAGTGGAAGAAGTGGAATGGTCCTAAGCAGGTAAGCAGCCTTTCGGCTCCCTCGGTCCCCAAATGGAAGACCGAGTGGAGACAAAAAAAAAAGGACAAAGCTGACGAAGGAAATGTAGCTCGAGGACAAGACCACTAAATCCCTCATGATGCTTCCTACCGACGTAGCCCTCGTCTCCGACAAGTCATTCAAGCAATGGGTCGAGAAATACGCCAAGGACAACGATCTCTTCTTCAGGGACTTCTCAGCTGTCATCACCAAGCTGTTTGAGCTCGGTGTGCCTTTCGCAGAGAATACCGAGAAGTATGTCTTCAAGCCAACCAATGCTTAGATTGTCCGATGATACCCAGTAGATGGAAGGAGAGAGAAGGGGTCGAATTGGAGTTTCTGAGTTTGTAGAAGGGGATAGAGCGTAGATTATCTGTTGATTGTGTATTTCTGTTCTCAATTTTTGCTCTTGATTGAGAGGTGTATTTGAAGACTTCTCCCCTTGTAAGATAGCCAACCATAGACAGCGATCGATCGTAGACTTTGAATGCAGATGTACTCCTATTCCGCACTTGCCGTGCTCTCTCGCATGAACAGTGACATCATACCTGCTCTGATCCTCATCTGCAAGCCGTGCTATTCGTAGTTGACTGTCTCTGGATCGACGGCACTTGAAGAGGACCAGATACGATGATGAGGAAGAAATGAAGAGAAGGATGGTACGGAGAATAGGACAGACGTCTAAATAAAGTGCCCCCTCGTTAGTAGCTGCATTATCAAGTGTTCCCAGAGGCCTGCCCTGTTCTCGTTGGTTGGAATCTGGGGTATGGAGGCGCTACCCCGCACCAACAACGCCACCTCATCGGTCTCGTCCACCCCCTTGCCCTCCGGAAATCCTTCTAGATTCAGAATCTAGTCAAATAGCCTTCCAACATCTCAGCCGCATCTATCATCTCGTCTTGCGTCAGATAACATACTTGATTCATAGAGGTCACTGACAAATACGATTTTTCCCGGCTCTAGTACAAGATCGACACCACATTACACTCCTCGACTCATTTTGTATCATGGCACTCCCTCGCGACCCCCAAACAGGCGAGGCTTATGGTCCTAAATCTGGTGCACCACAGCTCTATCCAAAAGGAACAGAACAATTCCGTCCTACAGTACGTCTTTCCACCTCAACTCCTCCCTTCACCGTAAGCCTCGTCTCAAACCTTCTCCAATCCAAATTATTACTAGATACAATTCCCGCGATATATCCCAACATCTTTATCTTATCATTCATTATACTAACGCCAAGGGTACTGGTGGTAGAACACAGATGACTCTTCAGTCAACATCGCCAAAAACAACATGGACACATCCGTCCACCAAACTCTGTACGAGCAAGGCCTTGAAATGAGGAAGAAAGTCGTAGGTGAGGACTATGTCGCGAATGCACTAGAGAAAGGAAGTGGGCATTTCATGAGACCGTTGCAGCAATTTGCTACTGTAAGCTCCCCAAGCCCCTTAACCCCAACACTACTTCTATCATTCCACACTGTCCCCATCTCCACTAAGTGAACTACCAACTTATCAAGTCTTAATTCATGGACGGTTTGGGGAAAGGTTTGTGCTCACCTAGTGATGATTATAGGAATCTGCATGGGGTACAATATGGACTCGACCTGGCCTCTCGCACCGTGATAGGAGTCTGTTGAATCTCGTTATGTTGACTGCGATGAGTAAGTGGACTGAACTTGGTACACATGTTAGGGGAGCGGTGAGGAACGGATGTAGTGAGGTTGAAATTAGGGAGGCGTTGTTGCAGGCTAGGTATGTCGTTCTTTTCTCTTCTTAATCCGTATGTGCAGCTGAGCTGGCTTGAGAATATGGTTCAACAGAGGTCTGGGAAAAGGAGGCAAGGATGGCAGGACGAGATGAGGCTAATGACTTCTGATAGTGCGTATTGTGGACTCCCGTCCGGCATGGAGGCATTTAGAGTCGCGGATAGAGTCTTGAATGAGATGCAGGAGAAGGGTGAACTGGTCAGAGGTTGAAGAGACGGTAACATATCGCTGCAAGAAACCGATCCCAACTTTCCTAAGACCAATACCATAAAAAGCTTACCTAGTTGACATCAAGAATCAGCATTGCTACTTGCTGTTTCCGCTTATCAAAGAATGTGATGTGGCACAGCAAATATAGTTTCATTAATTGCTTCAAAATATCAACGTTCTGCTGTCTTTCCTTCACCTGCAATACCGAGAGACCTCCAAACCAATTTTCCTATGTAATTTAATTGCTACCCGATATTTCCCTTTGCAGCTGCCGTAGCTGTCTACCGAATCCGACTCCTCCTCCCATCCGGAAACCTCCCGCAATTATAACACGACCCGTCACAAGTAGTAGTGAAGAAATCCGGACTACCACAGCAGATAGCTCCTTGTCTAGCATAAGCATTGCCGCTAGGTCTGTCGTCATAGCTGCTCATATGGATCTCGTTCCTCTTCGAGCGAGATCGATCTTCGTACTCGTCTCGTTCTCTGGTATTATATCCATAATCGTGATTGTATCCTAATCCTCGCCTGCTGTTACCTCGGGACGAATAGAGAGAGCCTCCATGCTCAGATGGACGAGGCTTGTTTCTGTTACTCCTCGTCAATTCCTTCCTGAACAAGTATTAGCTACCATGGGTTTGCTGAAGATGAAAATAGACTTGCAACTCGCGCTTCCCCATTCCGCCACAGTTGTAACATCTACCATCAATCGTTGTGGTTGTGAAATTCGGGTTGTCGCAGCTTGATATCTGGATGTTTTTTCCGTTGTAGATCTCGCTGCGGCATTGTGTTGATGAGAGGCCGGAGTAGGAGGAGCTGCTGGAGGAGGTTGATGAGTAGTCTATGCTATGTTTAGCGACGACGATGTTTTGGAGAGTGGAAATTGAGGTTCACTTACAGTACTCGTGATCCTCCATATTGAATTTTGTTTAATTTTAAGAGTTGAGAGCTGGCACGATATTGATCAATTCGAATGTAAAAGGTATGAATTTTGTTCTTCTATATCCAAATGATCATAACGTCACGCCGAACATTTGCTAAGAAGATGGCTGGATAAAAGAGGTCGTCGTCCAAAAGATGTAGCGATACTTCAAGGAACGAAATCATACTTATGTCACAGAAGAATGATCTGGCAGCCTTGTACTCGTCCGTCCAATGAGGACGAGAAGTAACACTGCCCGGGCGCTCAACAACGTAATGAGGTCGCACAGGGCACGCTTACCACAGCCTCATGAGAGGAAATATTCTTTGGCACAGCGTTACTGGGCGATGCCTCCGAGATCCCTTTCACTCCATTGTAACAGCAGAATGCTCAGTTTTGTCCATCATGTAATTGAAGCAAGATTACACTTCGCATGTATGAATTCTTCCCGAGTTCGGGTTCAATGTAAAGAAGTTCGGCGACTTTCTCTTCTCCCACCTGAGATGATGTCGTAACGAGGCTAGCGCAATGCGTTTACTTCGGAGACGGGCGTCGCGGTCTATGCATCTGCCCACATCTCATCTTGGCATGTAGGTAAAAGAGAAGCTTTCCAAACGCAAGCTAGGGCAAAGTGCCCGGCTCTAGTGAGTACTCGACAGGTGGAATGGTATTGTCGGACAACGTGCTCTTGGATGGGATGTTCCGGGACTCGCTTAGCTGGTGTGTACTATTGACGCCCGGCTGATGTTTGATGACCTTGAACGGGGAAGGAGCACGGGGATGAATTATTGGATAGATCTGTTGAGACTTGGTAAGAATTTGGTTGACAGTTTGGTAACTGGTATTGAGAAGTAAGCGAAGGCCAAGATGAACAAATCAACGTGACACGGGGATCAAGAGGGAGAGCGCAATCCTCTGTCATTGGAAACAGGGGTTCTGGGGTTCTCTATCAAATCATCACATAGACTAATGACATTCCGCAAAACAATAGCCATGTTTATCTTGTTCTGATACGCTTGCGCATAATTCTAGAATATCCGTTGACAATCATCTCCAAGACGCCAGCATAACATCACCCACGAGATGCTCAAAATCATCCTGAATTTTTATCATGCAGCCGCCAAACTCCCGCCGACCTGGCCAGTAGGTGTCTGGCATGACGTTCCCTCGCCAAGGGGAACTTGCGGAGGACTGGGATAACAGTATGTAGCGATGTAAATCGTGCCTTGAACTTGGGCTTTCTCGGTTCTAGGGATTCTCAATCAGCGACTTGCTCTGTCAATGCCTACTTAATCTCATATCTGTGAAGAGTCCTGGTTGCTTTGTACTGAGATACTTCAGGTCTTCAGATGACCAAGGGATCCAGATCCAGAAACTGATGAATATTCGTTTTCGTCAAATTGAGTTTGAGCAAAGATCACTTACGAGTCGCAAGGTGTATATTTCTCAAATACCGTCAATTGATTGTCTTCAAACAGGAAGCTGACATCAGGATTCTCGCAGACAACAGGTGTGGCGGATGTAGAAGTAGCGCCACTCAACAGACAGCTCGTTGGATCCACTGCGGCACCGTCGTCGCTGTAGTTGAATAAAATCTGTGCCGGATGTGTGTTGGAGCCTGATGGCGTGAACTTTGAGAAACGGGAGACAGTGAAGGATTTGGGAGTGGGGCACACGTCTTCTTTCTTGTCGAGTGTGGTTGGGATGGCGGTAGAGATGGCTGACAGAGCCAGGACGAGGAGCGAGAAGGTGAGCATTGCGTCGATGTTGTGGTATTGCGATGGCTGATGAATAGTACAGAAGAACGGAATGGACACCGTGATGGAGTTTCGCATGAATTAAAAGCTCAAAATGTCGGGATGGTGATGGCATACTTATACGGAAACCGTACAGCATACTAGAATACGGCATCTGCTGGTCGTCCAATAATCGGGTCTAGTCATACTTACAACTTCAGCTTCTCACTAACATCATCTCTAAGAGGCGAGTTTCTCAATACGGCAACAGGAAGCAGGGATCAAAAAAGCGAAGAAGCCTGAGCTACTATGTAAACGACACTGCCACTGAAAAGCAAACAGCCTTATTTGAGGCACAGCGAGCTAGCGAGTACGTGCATGAGCGGGAATATGTGTAGTACCATCTAGAGCGAACAGATCATCAACAGCGAGAGTACACAATTGGATGATGAAAATATTTTAGCTACCAGATGAGGTGTGGGATAAAACATCACTTGGTGAAATAACTGGTAGAGACGATTCTGACTTTTGACTCAAAAGCCATGTCATACAAGTCATGGAGCCTCGTAAATGCAGTAAGCCGCTTAAAGGGCCGGCCAAGCCTGCCAGTTAAAAAGAGGATCATGGGAAAAGACTTAAATCAAAAGAAGATGCTGCCAAAACAGGACCGGACTAGCGGACACGAAAGAAAAAAGATGGTCCTGTTGTAGCATTGATATGCCGAAGCACCACCCGCTTAATACGAGCTGTAGCTACGGCTCCATGTTTCTGAGTGTGGACGTGTTGCGACAATAACCAAAATAGCAGAGGAGGCAAAGCAAGAAGTAAACTTTGATGGCAAACTTCTGTCGGGGTCTCAGCGGGTCAGGAATAATATAACAGCCTCGCGCCGTACCTGCAGCCAACAAGCAGGGGCATAGTTGATATGCCGCTTAGAGCTGAAAGACAACACAGTCAGACAGCGAAGCGAGATTCCTGGTTCGCCAAATTTTTGATTGATGGCTAAAGTGCTCAATTCCAATATAATTATACTCTATTGTCTTGACAATGACGCAGCTGAGTGGCAATTGAGCGGTAAGCCCGACCCAACGTACGGCGTGTACCCGCTGCATCATAGGCAGCGAGTTCGGCAGTTTTGTGCTCCGCGAAGCGTTTCTCTTGCGGGAGGGTACCTGTTGCGAAATGGCATTTTAAGTACCACTTTGTTTCAGGATGTTCGGCAATTCCTTGTCCTGGTCTTCTTGCTTGGCAAGTAAGATTTGGCCTCTACAATCATACCATTCCTCGGCATGTCTCATCATCTTTCCCGTTGTATTATGTCGCTTCGTTCGAGTGGTCTTGTGCCATCATTTAGCACCATAGCCTCACGGTGCCGCCTTCGTATGTGGTCCTCCTCGGAACTTTGATCTCTTCTACGCCTATTGTCTACAAACATGGCATCAAAGTCTTCTCCTGCTGTACTCTCCCCATTTATCATCTTGACATCCCTTGAACTCGGGCCCATGACGAGCTCGGCAGGCACAAGCTTAGCTTTAATCAATTGCTTTCGGCCTGCATGATCTCGAAACAGAGGTATAGTGAGCTCGCTGAGTCGATTCTTGTTGTGTAAAGAGTCTGCAAACTTCATCATCCGGTCCGTTTCAACTTCCGACCATGGCTCCTTCGCAAGCCACCGTTCGACAAATCGCGACTTGACCAGTCCAGATGGTCCGTATTTGTCTGTTAGCTGAACCAAAACCATTAGACAGCCTTGTTCGACGACATCTCGTAAGTGCCAATTGTCCCATTCGGAGTCGAAGAGGTTATGTTTGTAGTCCGTAATCGAGAATTCGAGTGATTTGACCAGCGCCGCCCATCCTTCTGGTTTGTTGATCATTTTCACAGTCGCTAGTAGACAGTCAATTTCGAACTTTCGGGGAAGGCAAGTTTACACACAGCTATTCATCATCATCGTTAAAGCCCGTATGCCCTGCTCTCTCAATTCATGTTCTGGCCGTGTGATATGCCATAAAAGAGCATCGATGGCGTTCTGATCATGAAGGGCTCGTTCGCAGATAATGATCGCAGTCGTCTCTTGAATAGAGTAGTTGGGGCTGTCTAGGAGTTTGTTCAATGTGCTGAGCTTTAAAGAATCCTCCACATCTTGGGTTATGTATTGGGGCTTGTTTTCGGAGGGAGGAATCGCAGCCTCGTCGCGATAGTAGATGAGCATCTCTCGCATTGCCCACATCACTGCGCCAGCAGCACATCCCAGACCGAAAATAAGGAGTCGGTCGTTACCAGATGGCGATGGTGCCGCCATGATGGCGGATCTACATGTATGAACAAGTAGAGTTTATGGTTCTGGGAGCTTGCGCGCAAGTTGCTGAAGGCTGAAGCTTGAGAGAAATATTGCCGCTTGTGACCGCTCTGACTAACCCCCATCAGGCTGGTTATCGCGATAACTGATTTCTTCGATAAAAAATAATATCATCCATCAAAACCAGTTCGCAATCTTCAACAAAATGCCTCCGTCGCAGCTCAAGAGGTTGAAGGCCTCTTTACGGGAACAGGGTATCACTGGGCCTCAACAATCGAAGAAGCAGAAAAAGCAAAATGCGCAAAATGGCGTCAACAAGGAGAAGAAAGTGGGGAGAAATGTTACCCTCAGTGGAATTCGAGAGCAGTTCAATCCATTCGATTTCACGTCTTCTAAAAAGCCAAAATTCGACGTTACGACGGAACATTCACATAAGCCAGCTATAAGGAGACCAGGTTTGCAGAAAAGTCGCGATGAAGAATTGGTTCGTTGTATGCTACACTAAGCCCTTTCAACTGCTAATGGATGCGACAGCGCCGCCAGGCTTATATCGAAGAGCAGCAGAGTCGACGGAAAGTTGGTGGCATATTGGATAAACGATTTGGAGAAAATGATCCTAGCATGGCCCCCGAGGAGAAGATGTTGGAGCGATTCACGAGGGAGAAGCAAGTTCGGCACAAAAACAGCTCAGCCTTTGATCTAGAAGACGATGAAGGAGGCGAGCTTACGCACATGGGACAATCGCTGTCGTTGAACGGTCCTGCTCTCAAGGATGATTTTGAGGAGGACGATCTTGACCTTTCAGACGCAGAGGATCATCCCTCAGACGAGGAACGCCAGCTAAAACGACGACGGTCAGATGTTGACGGCGAAGAAGACGACGACGATGAAGATGGAGAAGATCGTCCCGAACGGAAGAAGTCCAAGCAGGAAGTCATGAAGGAACTCATCGCAAAGTCCAAGCTACATAAATACGAGCGACAAGCTGCGAAGGATGATGATGAAGATGTTCGGGAAGAATTAGACAAGGAAATGTCGAGTATTCATGATCTGCTCCGGGGAATTGGGCGAAAACCGGCCCCTGTACCTGCAGCAGTGGTAGCTGGCATGAATCTAGACCGTGCAGCATTATTGAACGGTACGGACAAGGTCAAGTTCGACAGGGAGTACGACCTCCGACTGAGGCAGCTGGCTCAAGATGCGCGGGCAAAGCCTACTGAGAAGTCTAAAACAGAAGAAGAGATGATTGAGGAGAGAGCGAGAAAATTGCAGCAATTGGAGGCGAAGAGGCTGCGCCGAATGCAGGGAGAAGAAGTCAGCGATGATGAAGAAGCTAAGGCTGAGAACAATGGACCGGACGAAGAAGACGACGAAGATGATGAATTTGGGTTCGGAGCTGGTATCAAGGTTAGACCTTCAATGGCTGAGCTGGGGGTTGAGGATGAGGATGACTTCCTGATAGACGATGATTTGGTCGCTAGTGGTTCAGACCAGGAGGACTCGGACGAAGATTCGGATGATGAAATCGAAGAGGCAGTAGACGAGGAAGACGATGAATTCGTCACCGGTCTGTTGACAGAAGAGGAGGCGAAAAGGCCGGAGTTCTTGACTGGCGCAAATGGCCCTGTTCAGGAGATCGAACTACCGACACAGAATGGAATACACGGGAATCTGGCATTTAAATTTGCGTGCCCTGAATCTCACGAACAGCTTCTCGAGATCACGAAAGGAATCGACATCCTTGATCTGCCGACCGTCATACAACGGATAAGAGCCCTCTACCACCCCAAACTCAAGAGTGAGAATAAATCGAAGCTCGGTAACTTGGCGGTAGCTCTCGTGGATCATATATCGTACCTTGCAAATCAAGAAGAGCGTCCTCCATTTTCTGTACTGGAGACTATCATTCGCCATATCCATTCTCTGGCCAAGATGTTCCCGGTCGAGATTGCAAATTCTTTCCGCCACCACCTCGAGGACTGGAACACGTCTAGAGCTCTTTCACCCACCCCTGGAGATCTAGTAATTCTTACCGCCGTTGGATCGATTTTCCCAACGTCTGACCACTTCCATCAGGTCGCTACTCCTGCCATCCTTGGAATGGGTCGATATCTTGGTCTGAAAATCCCTCAAAATATCGCAGACTACGCAACTGGAGCATACCTATGCACCCTTTGCCTCCAGTACCAAGAATTATCAAAAAGATATATTCCTGAAGTGATGAACTTTATCGAGAACACATTTTGTACTCTGGCACCGACGAAGATGTCAAAGCTTCCTGGTAGTTTTCCGTACCATGAGCCGAAATCTTCGTTGCGAATTGAGAAGGTCCCCGAGTCTCAAAGAGCGCTGAAGTTTTACGATTGTGCTTCAGAAGATGTCCAGGGAGAAGAGGAGGAGGCACTTAAAGCCGCCTTGATAGATGTCAATCTGAGTCTTATCGACGCAGCAGCCACGACCTGGACGGGCAAAGCTGCTTTTACAGAAATCTTCGAGCCCGCGCTGAAAATAACCCATCATCTCGCCTCAAAAGAGTGCCGGTCTAAGCTCTGCGGCAGCACACAAGTAAGTCCTTGTCCCGATTCATGAAAACGCCATGGCTAATGAACCTAGAAAACCGTCACTTCTCTCTCCCAAAGGCTCACTGTTCTCCTTAATCAATCTCGTCTTGCCCGTCGTCCCCTTGAATTACACCATCACAAACCTCTCGCTATTAAAACATCGATTCCCAAATTCGAAGACAACTTCAATCCAGAACGTCATTACGACCCAGATCGTGAGCGTACCGAACTTGCCAAGCTCAAGAAAGAGCACAAGCGCGAGCGCAAAGGTGCGATCAGAGAGCTGCGCAAGGATTCGAGAATCCTGGCGAGCTCGAGTCTTAAGGAGAAGAAGGAGCGTGATGCAGCGTACGAGAAGAAACAAAAGAGACTTTTGGCTGAGATTCAGGGTGAGGAGGGCCATGAGAAAAAGGAGTACGAGCGCGAGAAGGCGTGGAGGAAGAAGTCTAAGAAGTAAGCGCTGGCAAATGTCGGCTCATGAGTGTATGATGCATTGTTGCTTTGAATAGTGATGCTAGGCTGAACGAAGAATACCATTGGAGAGTCAGAAAAGACAGCTCGTTGAGATACAATTTTGTCTTGGCGCCCTCTTTGATATTCCCGGTGCTAAATCCAAGGGACCGCTTCCGTAGCCTTAGGGCTTCCCCTGCTCATATTGGGTTATGACTTTTGTCAAGTGGCTGGATCCAGGCCTGCATCCAGTGAGTATACGGCGATGAGGCACTTCGAGAGATGTTTTCTTGTCGCTTAAGCCCCTTTAAATGCTTGTTGGACCCACATCACAAGCCATCGCTTACAGCCGAAGCTTCTCTTAAACAACAGCCTCGGCGAACTAAGGAATGTTCAACGCGTCATACATATGACCTTGAAATTAATCTATATATCCGATAGAAACTGAGTAGAGTGGTTTACTTATACAAAAGATCTCGGTAATCTTATTTCTTTGGTTTTCAAATTGTCAGTTTTACCCATCATCCGGCCTTTAAGCACCCTGCTCACACAATTTACCAGTCAGCATATCGTAAACATACAGAACCATGTCGCCAGTAAGTACCCATTTCTTCTACTTACACGCACGATACTGATTATTATTCGAGTCCAAGAACAAGTCTGAGCCTACTCTCCGCGAGCGCGCCCTACAGACCAACAAGACAAACCCCTCCCAACTCGGCGATCCAGTCTCGCTAAAAGCAGAGACATCCTCCTCATCTCCAACATCTCAAGACCGAGGAGCCTCTTCTACGAGCTCAAATTCTGCTACCCAGAAAACGAAAGAGCATGTGAAGAAAGTTGCGCCAGCACCGACGGAAGGTGATCAAGATGGAGGGGCTGGAAAGGATGGGAAGAAGACACTTCGACAAAGGGCTATGGATAAGCTTGAGGAGAATCCAAGTCAATTAGGTGACCCTGTCAGCTTGAAGGCTGAGACTGCAGATAGTGAGCCGACGGATGAGGATCGAGGTGCTGGTGGAAGTAAGAGTGGGAGGTCGAAGTTATGAGTGGAGAATGCACATGGCCTGTCCGTTCCGGTATCACTTGGCTTGGATCAGGGTGAATCTGAAGCTTTTTGAAGACACAAACTTTCTGTTATACCAGTGTAATACAATTGAACGGTGCTTTAGTCCTTCTCTCAGACTTGATCTTAGGGCCGTTACTCTTCCTGATCATCGACATTCTTTAGAAGTGGTGACGTCGGGTTTAGCAACCCAGGTAACGTTCTGCTCCCAAGTAGCATTTGTACCGAGATGTGGAAATAAAAGCGGAGTCTTTGTGGTAAATCCAAGACCTGTACCCGCCTTTATCTACTAGTCGATTCGTGAGATGGCCTGATGCGTTTTGGAAGATATCTGTGAAAAGTTTGATGGCGGGGTTGCCGTCAATAACTGCTGCAGCGGGAGCAGATAAAGACAGCCGAAAGGAGCTTTGGTGGGCCAAGATATCTCGTAGCGCACTGAAACGGGTGCTAGTTTAAGAAGTTTCAAGAAAATTAAGACCTAGCAGTGTCTCGTGGACGCGCTTCAAGAGCGGAACGTTGGACGAAGTGCATGCAGGCAGGTACCGCGGGCGCGGGGTTATTCAGCGCGGGGTACTGTTCGGCAATAGTGGGGCCAGGGGTTCGCTAGTAAACGAGGCGCGCCTAGATCTGGTAAACAAATCACAAAGGTCCCTATCCCTAAGTCTAGCCCATGTCAGATTTAAACACAAATTCCGTGATTTAGCTATATACTTCTAATAGCATCAGCCAAAGAAGCCTGTCGGGCTTCTGATGCAAAATCACCCCACGCCATATCGTGTAGACGCGTGAATATGCTTCAGCTTCCCGAAAGTCTTCTTCCTACTAGCATCAGATCCTCGTCTTGAGTCTGGAAGATTGTTGCAGCCGAAACAATTTTACAATTCCAGTAGAATTACCATCATGGCTTCCTCCGAAAGGTCAATATCTTGTTCGGAAGTATTGTCGCACGGAACAGCAAGCGACTGTTGGCTAGTTTTGAATGACAAAGCCTTCGACTTGAGTGACTTCGCTCCTGACCACACAGGTGGCGCTAAAAATAAGTTCAAGAGACATGATAAAGGTATGAAATCGTCTTGATAGTAGAAGTTATATATATTAATTCAGCAGCGATGCGACGGACGAGCAGCCCGCTGTGCACAGTCCAGACATCATCGAGAAAGAGCTTCCATCTTCCAAAGTAATCAGAACTATGGACCAATTCAACGTTACTGCGAAGTGGGTTAAGTACCCCATGAATGGGCTATCAAGCCATTCAGAACTGCCCTCTACCATGCCATACAGCAGACAGCCAGCATGTGCACGACAATAGCCAGACTGCAGACTCAAGAAGCATAGAGATGCTAAATACATTTTGAAGCTACAGAGGAAACCAAGTTCAACGACCATTTTGCATGTCATAAATCCCATGGCAAGACTAAACAGCTTCATCGCGAACAGCAAGAAGTGTCTTTGCCAGAATTATCCGCCGCGATCAACTTCTGAAACAGCGGATGATACTTCCTACAAAGATCCAACTCCATCATCGTATAATCTCTCGGATCCTTAGCATAATGTTCATCGTAATCTCCCGCCATATTCAAACCCGGAATAGCCGGAATCCAATCTTCCTTGAGCAGCACATCTGGATCACCGTATTTAGCCGCCACAGCTCTGACTTCGGGTGAATCGAGCGCTTTCAATTGACCGTTCTCAATCACGATCACATCTTCCCCAGATGGACCGCCTCCTTCGGCAACGTATGTTGGAAAGTAGAGATGGACGTGCCAGTGTCCGACGAACTTGTCGGCCTTTGCGTCGGCGCGCTCTGGGTCGGCAGAAATGATTGTCCCAAAGCCGATGTGGATTATACCAGCTCGCATACGCTCATAGAGACCACAGTTGAAACCAGTTGCATAGTCAGCTCGTGGGGGGTGTATCTTTGGAGAGGTTCCGATAGATGCCTCCCACCTTGGTGATGGATATGTTAGCATGATGGGAAGACCAATATGAGGAAAGGTACTAACCATTGCATAATCCCTGGCTCATTGAATCCAGTGTATTGAGTATGCGCACAGTGAGCTTTGATCTTTCTCAGTTTTTCTCCAAATATTCCCCCGCCGTTGATTTCCGTGATGACTGATCTTTTGATCTTCATCTCCATCCGTGGGTATGGGGCAATGTGGTTCATGGTACCTTTGATGACACCCTCCCCATCTTCTTGAGGAATAAAGAATGGTGGTCGGCCCCAAATATGACCCGGAAGATAGGTCTCTCCATACGGCACATTATTGGCGTAAGTTAGCTCAACATGGTCGCGACGATACACGCGCTTATCGTCAGACCAGTAAGCGTTGTGGTTAGTGAATCGAAAATCAGTCCCTCCAGGATCAGTGATATGAACGGTTTTGGCAGAGCACACAGCTGCCCAGGTCCACTCGTCAATAGCGACGAGGACCTCGGCTGGCAGCATGTGGCACGGTGAGACGACAGCTTCTGGTACAATGAATGGCATGCGCTGGGTTTTGATGCGACGTTCTCGGAGAATAGGTCCTCCGTAGCCCATGATCACTTTGTCCCATTTTCCTTCGGCATCCATGACCTCCCAGTCGTCAATCCACGAAGCGAGTTCTTTGGTCCGGAACAGGTAATATTCGGCTTCGTCGTGACCTTGCAAAGTAGGAACCGGTCCTTTGTCTTGGACTTCTATGGAGAAGTCCGTCTTGAACCTCTGCATTATCCGTTTGACCGCTTCGATTACTATGTTATTGAAATGGCAATTAGTAAAGCGGCTTATGCGTTGTCCGCTATGTGGATAAGAAACAATTGACTGACCCATTGGATGATGCCAATTCGATACTCGCACCAATACTCTTTCGCCCTCTTTCAGACCCCATGCTGGCCAGAGGCCACCCGAATAGGGTCGTCTAGCAACATTGTCGAGACTAGGCAACAGCTCCTCTACTGATTTGACCTCTGGGATGTTGGGACATCTAGGCCTCGGAAGAGACAAGGACCGAGCTCGAGTTTTCTCGTCCTCTGTCATAGGCACCCAATCATTTGCCGATTTCTCCCAGTCCTCGATGTAAGTCAAACTGCTGGGGGCATTGGGGTAGATGCCAACGATTTCCGGCATTTCTGGGGTCGTGCAAAGGTTTCAAGATGGTACAAGTGAAATGGATCCAAAATGATTGGAAGTGTTCTACTTAGGAGATCCAGAAGAATTGCCTAGATGTCTGCTCATATAAAGAAAGATCCCAGATGCATCACGTGCAGCTTCGGAACGGCTCCGTCGAGGCGAATTTGGATGATCCGAAGTTGTGGAGAACCCAATGTTTTGTACGGGATCCAGGAATGCATGAAGCGGGGGATGCGAATGTGGCGGTGGCACAGAGTCGGCATCATACTAAGGCAGATGTCACTGGATTCTCTTCACGACTACTATCCAATCTTAGCATTGCTAGAACGAATCGTTAAACTAAGGGGTTTCTGGCACTGATGATCACAAAGAGTAGTTGGCTGAGCACTGAATATGTTGTGCTACCATCGAGACAATAGGTGATGACGCTTGATAGTTTGTAGAAAATCGCATACATTGGAGCGCATCATGAGTGAGAGAATACGAGGATGCAGATAATCAGATATTATATTCAAGTCATATTATCAAGACACCAAGCTCCTTCATCCGTGAAAGGGCTCGCGAGCCACTGATACACATGAAAATCCGATGGAACACTATTAAGCCAGAACGCGGGATCATAGGGATCTTCTAGGAAACTTTGCTGCGCTTCCAGTGTGACAAGCAACTGAGCCTGATCATTGCTGTTAGTCCTTGATGGCGCTGAGTCTGTCGATCCCATGGATGTTTGAGTGACACTTCTGTTTTGTGGTACGCTGGAAATGTGTGCCAGAGCTCTTTGGCAGCGACGCGCTGACGCAGAGATTGCTTCATAATGCTTGAGAGTTTCCGTGCACTGGCGCATACTTTCATCTAGTGTAGATATTCCGAATGCTGCTGCGAGATCGGGACTTATCCTGGCTGCCTGGATCGTGGTAGCTGCGGTGTAGCTGTCTGAAAGATGTGAGTCCAAACTGAAATGACGCTTGGGTGGAAGTCACGTACATGAGATATCATACCACCAAGGATTGAGTATTGCGATTCCTGAGCGTGGGAAGATGTGCTGAGATACAAGTGTAGATATCTCCATGGCAGCCTCAATGCATGCCTTCGCACAGGACAGCAGACCGGATGAACGTAAGGGCCCCTGCGAGAGACTATATAACGGTTGGTGCTCTGTACTTGTAGACATGATCGCCGACAATGCCGGACGGTATAACAGATGTTTGCCTCGTAGGTAGCTATCCTAAAGGTCAGCCTATAGTCGGGTCAATCTAAGGGGAAAAGTAGCAGGGTTTCGAGTACCGAAGATAGAGAAAGTGGAAATGAGGGTCACCCTCTTCGGCGTTCTGAAACTTTTTCGGCAGTGCCTCCCTCCATATTCCTAGGCTGTCTTCGAAAGTGGTGGCCTGTTCAAAGTAACAAGATGGTAATCGCTGCTCTTTCTGTCCATCGGGCTGATAGAAGGCAATAACAATGCAATACAGTATATTGAACAGCAATGTCGATTGCGAGAAGAGATGAAACTCATGGCTACAAGAGTCCATTGGAAGGAAAGAAGACGGGAGAGATTCGCCGTCTGGCGGGGATTTCTCCTTCCACCATGCACCAGTCTTGTCCTTTGGCTTGTTGATGAACGGTAGACGGCCAAGACTTATGGCTGCAACTCTGAAGACTAATTAGCATTTGCTACAGTGTCGGAGTGCGCTTACCTATCGAGAGAAACGCAACAGTCCCACACACGCCTTGCAAGGACTCGTTCCGAAGGGATTCTTAACTTTTGATAAGTCGAAGGGAGGTGAATACCGAGGGACTCAGCCATGCGTATGGATGTTCCTACTACCGTCCAGTAGCGATGTGGCTCGTCTGTACTTTGAAGAAACTGAGCACAAAGTATGAGCGCCTGTACAAGCTCGATCGACCATCCACCGAGGACATCCATCCGCATTAGCTTTCTCGCTCGGGAAAATTATGGTGCTTTCTTTTCTACCTCCTCGTCCCCTCTTTCAGTGATTTCGGATTGCGCCGCAAGCGCAAACATGACATTGAGGATGCAATGCGGCATGTTTCTGTCAGTCTGGGACCGCTTCGGTTGCCATAGCTCAGGTTAGGACTTTTCGATTTCTGCTTTGTCAACTACGGGATAAATTGGATACAGATTTTGCCAATATATATTCATGAGATGGTCAGCAACATTGCGCGGCGGCAGAGATAGACTATCATCATGTGGTGGCACTGGAACAAATATTGGGCGAGATCCCAGGTCGGCCAAGGTGATGCCGAATGAAGTAGTGGATGAAGACTCTTTCAACCCACTCCTGGCATTCACAGTCCTTCTGAGGGATTTCATAAAGGAAGCCGAGCTCGAACGTCCAGTGTAAACCTGTTCTATCCAACTGGTAGTAGCATGTAGTGAAGGCCGTTGTCTCTGTTCCATTACACCAGGATTTGGCTGGTGAGCAGAGTCGACGTCAGGAGCTGAAGTCTCCATTGCAGGTCGAGGAGCCACATAGTGGGAAAACGACGATGGGGTTCCATAGCTTCTACCAGGGTCGATGGTAGGATTTCCACCATTGGAATGCATGGTATCATAGTCTACTGGCTGTTTCTACATCGTATTTCTGTTCACGCCGGACATCTGATGAATCTTTTGTTCGTATTGCTCGAGTTTGGCCTCGAGTTCTTTGACGTAATTCTGATTTCCTTCTTCGGGTTCGGATGTACCATAGAGATATGTGCACTGAGTAGCCTCATTCCTGGCCTGTCACCTGTCACAGACTGCAAGTCAAGGTTAAAGAATTCTCAACGCGTGCGGAAGTAAGTCACTGCTAACCTGGTTGAGAGCCATTGCAACGTACTTTGCGTGCTCGACAGACATCGCAAGCAACAGCCGTCTTCCTTCGTTTGGTAGCACGTGTGTGAGGCGAGGCCACAGAATCCGAGATGATGCTTTATGTGGCGGTTGCATGGTGAAAGTCGAGTCAGGACCTCGAATGTGGTCCATGATAGGGTGGAGATTAGAGCAATCGTTTCCGAGATGCTGGGTGGTCTTTCAGAACGATTTCGGGAGAATCCCGAGCCACACGATGAGGCACGTCTGCCCGCTTGTAGCTCTTGCGAGTTTCATAAACTTCCAACAGATAGGACGTCTCGAATCTCCTTCGAGATGAGTATTGTCTTTGGGATCACCCGAGGCCCCGAGCTAAGTCACACCTCCCTAATTCCTTGGTATGCAATGAGCAGAATCCGACTTGTCCCGAACCTGATAGCAGCATCAATTAGGCCAGATTTATGGACCATGTAATAATCTGTTCCAGAGATCGAAATCCGGGGATAATTGGTGCGGGGAAGAGGATCCGTTCGTGGGGGACGAGAGTTTGTGGAGAATGTGTAACGGGGCACGGGTCTCGGGACGTCCGAAGAGAGAACGTGAGTGTTCTAAAGGCACTTCAAGACGGTAAAGGAAAAATGATTGCGACAATCATGTATATATCCCATCACAATAACCGTAGATGTTTCAGCACAGACTACATCAGCTTGTAGATCAATCTCAGATTCTGCTGCATTCTTACTACTACCACTTCTTTTCTGTTCTCCAAGTTCTTACTCGAGTAAAGAATATCGTCGAAGTCAACAATTTCAGCGCACCATGACGACCACCGACCGATCACTCAAGAGTGCTTCCTCTGATGTTGAGGGGGAAGAAAAACATATGGAGAGTGTTGAAGAGACGCAACCTCATACCCATCCTGCCGACTTCACGCAGGATGAGATCGAATTTATGGAAGGTTTCACCAAAGAGCAACGAAAAAAGGTTATTAGAAAGGTTTGTATCATACATTATGTTCAGTCCTTACAATTACTGATTGTACGCTTTCAGGTTGACTGGCGCTTGATCCCAGTCCTCGCTATCCTCTACCTTATGAGCCATCTCGACCGTGCGAACATTGGAAATGCAAACATAGAAGGCCTATCGGATGACCTGGGCTTGTCCGGGACTCAATACAATGTTGCACTTTGCATATTCTTTATTTCATACATTCTCTTTGGTACGATTAATTCCAGTTGAACATCATCGAGATATTTACTGATCTCAAATGTCAGAGGTACCCTCCAATATCATCTTGAAAAGATACTTCAGCGCAAGACCTTCGACATGGATAGGCATCATAGCGACCTCTTGGGGATTGATCATGACATGTACAGGATTCGTGAAGAGCTACCCGAGCCTGGTAGTGTGCCGCTTCCTGCTCGGAGCAGCAGAGGCAGGGTTTTTCCCGGCAGCAGTCCTCATCACATCTTCCTGGTATGTGAAGACAGAATTGGGTACTCGCATTGCGCTCTTCTACACCATGTCGGCACTTGCAGGTGCATTCTCGGGTCTACTTGCTTATCTGATTGCCAAGATGGATGGAACAGGAGGTTACGAAGTAAGCCTACTTTTGTCTTCCAATAAGTCGATGCTAATCCGATTTTCAAAGGGCTGGCGTTGGATTTTCATCCTCGAGGGCCTTGCCAGTGTTCTTGCTGGAGTTTCCTGCCCGTTCATTCTTGTTGATTCACCAGCTCGATCAAAGTGGTTAACAGAAGACGAAGCTCGATACATCACGCTTCGCAAGATTGCCCAAGACGGCGGTCGCACTATCCAGTCCAAGGCTGAAAAGCTGACGAAAAAGGTCACTGTCTCTGTATTCACGGACTGGAAGGTCTATTTCCAAGGCTTCATCTGTTTCTGTGCGGCTGTGCCCAGCTATGGTCTAGGTTTCACCATGCCACAAATTATGAAGAACTTGGGTCACACCTCATCCAATGCCCAGCTTATGACGGTCCCTCCATATTTCATGGGTGCTGTATCTGCACTCGTCAATTGCTTCCTGGCCGATCGATTCCAGTGGCGCTTGCCTTTCATACTGCTTGGACAGACCTTGATCCTGATTGGCTTCTCGATCATTTGCGGCTTTGCGACCGAGATCAAGAGTCACGTCGGACAGTGTTATTTCGCTGTTGTCATCATCTGCATGGGGATCTATCCGATCCCTCCTGGAGCATCCGCTTGGAACAGTACCAATCTTGCTGGTCCAATGAAGCGTGCTGGAGGTATTGCTTTGATGATGTGTGTCACAAACTGTGGCGGTATCGTTGGCTCGTTCATCTACATCAAATCCGAGAGCCCGGCATACCAGACAGGCTTTGGTGTCTCACTTGCGGCAGCAGTAATGGGTATTCTGACGACACTTACTTTGGAATTCGGCCTGTGGAAGATCAATAAGAAGGACGCTTTGGTTGCTGAGGAAGAAGTCAGAGAGAAATATACGGATCAGGAACTTGCAGACTTGGGTGACAGAAGTCCACTCTTCAAGTACACGCTGTGAAGGGAGATGGGATGTGCTTAGACATTGAGAGGGAGCAGTGGTCATTGATTGAAGGGTTGATAGAAGGATGAGTCCGACGGTTTTTTGAAATTTATTTTTGCTGTCATACTACGAAATACTAAATTACAACACACAGCACGCAGCATTCTTTCCTCGTCCCGTATTTTGATTCCCTCCCCTTTAAAAATGAACCATCGTATATTCTACTCCACACCTCGTACAATTTTACACTCTGAAGGATGAAGACTAGGCGGTTAATTCGGCAAGCTGTATTTCGCTTAGCTCTATTTATGTATCCTTTTCCTTTGTCTGCGAAAAAGGGGAAAAGCGGATCAGATTTAAGCGAGGTTTGCAACATGAAGCTGGATTGTTTACTTTCATTGAAATTATCTACCTAGATAAGACCGGTCGCCTGCCCATTGTCTCTACATTCTTTGACTACGGAAAACCATGGATGGTGCTGAAATCACACCCGTAACGCCTCTCCTCCCAATCTGAAGTCTGGTATCTCATTCCTGTTTCCATCCTTCACATCCTGTCCTAGCAATTCCTTCCGAATTCATGCAGGTCACAACTCCTCTCGCTAACGAAATACCACCATTTAAATGCCCACGGCATGGCTAAAAACCTTCGCAGCAAGCTGGCTCAAAAGCTTCCCCTTAGCATCTTGTGGTAACTCCTGAAAGACTGCTCAAGCATTAGCACACACTCCGAACCTCACCCAGCCAACCAATCAAACATACCAGCATAAACACTCTTCCCCTTCGCATCCCTCACCGCACCCAACCTATTCCCAGCAACAGCACCAGCAACCATGCCCCCGAAATTCGCCACGATAAATCCCATCGCACCACCACTTAACCCCCCAACCACACTCCAGAACTTCCCTGTCGGCGCACCCCCGTTCTCAGCCATGCCCTCCTCCCTCAGCATCTCCTCAAACACATCTCCAAACTGCTCATTCCCGAACTTCTGCTCCTCCTCCTTATTCTTCGCCTTGGCTCCGAACCCGAACGAACTCCACGGGAAGCCGCCAGAGGCTCTAGCATCTTCACCTGGGTCAGGGACGGTGGAATCGTCGTCGGAATCGTAGGCTGTTGAGGCTGTGGAGGCGCCGGAACCGAATCCGTGGTATTTGCGGGCGGAGTCGTAGTCGGAGCGGCGTGAGGGGTCGGAGAGTGTGTAGTAGGCATCATTTATTAGTTGGAATTTGCGGGTGCGCTCTGCGCGCTCGGGGGAGTCGGATGCGACTCGGTCGGGGTGAGTTTTGAGTGCTGCTCTGGAGGATGTTAGCTGGATTGTTACCTGGAGCTGGAGGTGGGATATAGAGGGGACATTGAACTCGTTAGATGACATGGAAAAGACAATACCTTTTGTATGCATCTCGAATCTGTTGCTGGGAAGCTGAAGATGGTATTCCCAATGCCGCATCTACACTTGTTAGAATCTGTCTTTCTCAAACATCCGAATCAGAAGGCTGACGAGGCTGCACTTACAGTAATCAACTGGAAGGCCAGCCATTTTGACTTTACTTTCTCTCTTGGTACCTGGAATAGATTGACAGATTTTCCGTAATCCAATAGATAAAATGCGCAGTTCAAAGGTAAGATCTTAGGAGGAGGCAAAAGAGGTGGGAATGGAACTAAGTAAGTATGGAGTTCCAGATTTCTACCCCTCGGACGTTCCACGAGCTTGCTCGCGCCAGCTGCCACTATCTCATGCGTCACTGATCGTGGCGGTGCACTTCCCGAAAACGCTAAGGGAGATAAAGCCACATCTCTGTTTGAACCCCCACTATCCCACATTCATTCTAGCTTGAAAATTACGAGTCTTACCCCCCTGTCTCTACTCGGCTGCTCCTGACTCTCACCGCCAGGACTGGGCTTGGCTTGGACGGGAGCTGGAAGTTATTGGAGGGGCTGGGGTTGGTTGGAAGCTGGAGCTGATATCTCAAGCTTTACTTCACTTCCCCTTCAACAGCTCCACAGCATTCAACTTCGATTTCTGTGCTGCCCAACACTAGGTAACACTGACTCGCAACGTTGAAGTGGGCAATTGGGCTTTCAGTGCTTTTTCAGTGCAGTGCCCATATATCGACGATCCTTTCAACAGGCATTTTACCTGCACAAAATCGCAACCGTCAAGAAGTCCAAGCTCAAGCTCACGAACCAACCACCAGCAAAGCTACAATTCAGACGAAGTCTGATCTGAAGAAGCAACAACAGTTATCAATTAGCCTTCCCATTTCGCATTGCCCAATCAAGTGCAATTTCAAGAAATAGAACAAGGAGCACAAGTCAAGATGGGCTGGTTCGACGGCGTCTCAGAATTAGGCTCAACCTCCTCGGGCCACCACCACCGCAAAAGCAGCAGTAAACACCACGGGCACTCCTCCCACGGCTCTCCGCGCGCGAGTTCGATTTTCGGAGGAGGTGATCACAGACACAATTCCTCTCGGAGTTCGTTTTTTGGTATGTCGTCCATCTTCTCCAAGCCCATCACTATGCACTGTAGTTGTGGATTCTGAACTGAACTGATGATGGATGAATAGGATTCAACAACACCCACCGCTCCTCCTCCTCCTTCTACAAACGCTCCCCGCGCTCCGGCTACCTCAACAGAATCTACCACAAGCTCCGTCGCCTCCTGCGCGATCTAGTCTACTATATGAAGAAACACCCTATGAAAGTCTTCATTCTCGTCGTCATGCCTCTTATTACCGGAGGCGCTCTTACCGGCTTGTTAGCTAAGTTTGGGATTAGATTGCCCGGGGGGATTGAGAAGATGTTTGGGATGGCGGGGGGTGGGGGGGGGTTTGGAGGGAG
>JGI24512J20087_1000230_pt1 | contig 70878 bp, 78 predicted proteins | sample LinPmetageLP35_FD_20087 | JGI IMG/M metagenome (IMG submission 20087) | reverse complement strand
GAGGTTAAGCGAGGTGGGCGGAAGGGGGGGGTGGGCGGAAGGGGGGGGTGGGACGTTATCCATTCGCCTGCTCATTGTTAGCGGGAATGTGGCGTATATCTCGACCTTATACATTCACCATTATCATTGGTGTCGGATACCATCTTCCATTCTGTAGTGATAGCGCATCCACATTCTCTTGCCAGTCGTTCTTGCTAGCGACCCCTGGAGAGCCATCTGGCCAATACAATCTTATACCATAGGTCGCATCATTAGCCTATATTGATCTGTCGCCCCGCTTTGTCCGGCAAAGTCAGGCCGCCAGAACAGAAAATGTCGGTCTTGACGTGCATAGGCCTCCATACCGCGGCGAAGTTATTGATCTCTGCCAGATCCAATTCGTAGGTTCCGGTCGTATTTGGAGCTCCGGTACCAAACTTCTCCAAAAAGGTCACTTTGGTTTGACTAGTGATGAGAGCAATGACAACGCCACCGATGAGAAATTGATGTTCGCCTGCATCCGGTTCAGCAGGTCTTTCCCGAGAATAGAGAGGATCGCCAGTCCACTCATAATATGAGATTCTGCTCGGACCACCACAAATGGTCGTTGAGTCTCCTGAGCATGCCATGTTGCAGTCTGTGTCAGGCGCCATTGTAGCCCCCGCATTGACGATTTTTGAGAAGTCCTCGCAGTCTACAACCCATTAGTATACCGTTATCACGTCAAAGTTGGACGACTCACAGCACTCAGTAGCGCATTCCATACCACCAGCGGGGTAACTTAGCCAAATTGAGAGCACAAATTCAAACAAATTGTGGCAGTATTATTCTCGAGCATGTTGGTGATACGGCAGGGGAATGTCCTTTTGTCGGCATCGTCTCTATGGATGATGGTTAGAGAATTTCGTTTCAGCGCTGGGGCAAACTTACGTGAGGCAGCCCTGCAACGTCCAATTACCTGGAAGTGAACAGTTTTGCGGCTTGGGCGGCTGGTGGACAGTGAGGTTTTCTTTACTGTAGACAGACACTGGGCCACCCGCGCCACAAAATTCTGAGGTCCTTCCTAGACAGGACATGCCACACTGTGTGTCACATGCAGCAAGAGCAGCTCCATTTCTGATGAAGTTGTCGCAGAAACATTGACGCCATACTCCATACCAGCGACGACATATCCCATGCTGGAGCAAGCATTGACACAAGTCTCAACAGTTTGCTGTTGGTTGTCTTGTTGCTGGCTCATCATGATGAGGCCATTGGCATTATCGATATAGCAGCCACTCACTGTAGGTCCAATTGGCGGGTAGGCCTGTCGGAAGACCTGATTGTGTGGACGTTACAGATGAGACTTTTAAACTGCTGGAGCTTGTGGTGGCACTTGAAGGCCCAGGATAGTAAGTGTAAACAGACAAGCGATTTCCCCCACCACTGTCCATAGGACAGCGCGATGTTCCGCATCGAAAGAGGCATTCAGTCAAGCTTACCATGTTTCAGTTGTGTTGCCATTACAGGCCATGTTACAACCAACACTACCATCAGGAGCTGGACCACCTCCATTCTGGTATGAATTATCGCAATCTAGAAATTGGTTAGAGAATTTCATCCAAGGTGGTATACCTACAGCACTCTCCTCCGTAGTCCAGATCGCTGAAACAGCGAAGGCGGGATGCTCAGAACCGCATTTTCAGTTGAGTGCGGGGTAATTATGAACGCTAACATCTGCTCTTCAGCCCTTACGGCTTTCCCCTGTGATGCCAATATTTACCTCCTGACAACCAGCATAACAGCTGCCCTTTCTGGTCGCCCTAACTGTCAACTACGACTCCCCAGGAATGTACCTGCACCCAAACATTTCATACCGAGTGAAGTCGCAAACTTTCTGATCCTGCGACTCGTCGTCGTGTACGGCCAGAAACTGCGAGTACTGGACATCTCCGCGCAAATGTTGGAGGATGAGATTGGGACTACAGGAATGCTGCATTGTGGATTGGCCGACAATCAATGACTGGCCATCACTTCCGTGCTTCCAAGTTGTGCTCAGTAGTGATCTTCAGCTGCTCTCTGTTGACACATTTAACAAGTGGTTTCCAACTTTTTGGCGGTCTCCTATTTTGGCAAGCATCAATGATCCCATCAGCTTGGCTTTTCCCACTCATCTCGGAGTCTTGCAACATTTTCTCCCCTCACCACATCAAATACGCCGGGCCGTCTCACCGAGATTCCCATTTATCCCACAAAAGTGTGACCTCTCCCTCGACTTCGCACACCCTCTCTCATTCCTACGAGACCTCCCAGTCGACGGCTTCTTCACCCTCCTCGCTAATTGCTCCGGGCATTCGATAATCCAACTTCAAGTCGTAAATTTTATTGTCCTCATTGCAGGACCCTCGAAGCTCATGTTGAGCAAAAAATGATAGGAGAGGTGTCCAGGCGGGGACTGAAAGAAGGATCAGTCTACTGTTTGGGAGTAAGAGGAGCATAGGTGTAGAGGAGGTATGTTGGGAGGATGGGTTGAAAGAGGGAGAAGGTAAGGATAGCTCGAAAAACGTGGAGGCGGAAGGATATGAGTTCGAGGGATTTTGATACGTATTTGATAATCTTAAGTAGAGCGAGTACAAGATCGAGATATGAATCACGGTACCTCTCTTCATGCCTAAGATAATCTAGTTGTGATGATTTTAGTAGTGCATTCGTGCGGTTTCTGAATTGTTTACTTGGCCCACCAATTCGCTTCAAGCTAGCGCACACTAGCATGCACCTACAGCATCCTGGCTGCCTGGCTATCTTCTGTACACTGTAAGCGCTGCTTACCCAACTTCATCCTGAGACTGTCACATCTGAAGCCATTTAGTTCATTCACCTCACCACACTGTGAACAGGCGAGGCCTTCCTAATGCCCTCAAGATGACAAGTGTTGCTCAGAAACAAAGCTCCTACACGAGCCTCTCCACACAATCCGCCTTCTCCAGCTCCCATGGGGCAAGGGCCCCTCAACATTTGACGGCGACCTCATTCCCTTAGCCCTCTCCACCGCCCCTCCGTTTATCTCACTCTCTTACATATGGGGCACTACTACACATCCTAAACCTCTCAAAATCAACGGCCATCCACTCCACATCTCCTCAAACCTCTACTCCTTCCTAAGACTTCTCCCTACCCTTAAGGAATTCCCACCTGATAGCTGGTGGTGGATCGATTCTATTTGTATTAATCAGAATGACGAAAAGGAGAAGAGTGCTCAGATGGAGATTATAGGAGAGATCTAGGCGAGTGCCGAGAGGACTGTTGTATGGCTTGGCGAAGAGATCGATACCTTCAATGTTCAATGAAGAAGCGAGGGACTGCCGAGGCGCAATCAAGACTCTATATAGACTCTGTGATGATATGGAAAGTACGAATGGGAAAGGGAAAGCGGAGAGTCGCGCGGCGATGGAGTGGTTGCTGGATCCTAAGAGTGGTGTTGATTGGGGTGCTTTGAGAAGTTTGCTCTTGAGACCGTGGTGGAGAAGGGTTTGGACTTTGCAGGAATTTCTGATTAGTGATAGGAGGAATCTACGGTTTTATTGTGGGAGGGAGAGCATTTCGAGACATGATCTTGAGGAGGCGGTTTATGCAACTTGGTTGTGTAAGGGTTGGGATAAGGAGCTTTTGGGGAAGGAGGCGCACGAGGGTAAATTTGGGCTCTTTCTCACATCATCCTACAAACTTTCCGTTCTTGTGAGAATTGAGCTTACTCGGTGCTTTTCAGCCGGCTGGAATCGTCGACGAACGAGCCAGTGGTACGTTGAACGTCCTCACGAGATGGGTCTCATTGCAATGCTAGCATACGTAGGTGACAGCGGGGTCACTTAAGCGGAAGACCGCATCTATTTTCTACTCGGCATCGCAAAGGATGCGCACTTAGTCCCTCAATTCAACCCAGAGTCGAGCGTAGAAGAAGTCTATACCGACCTGGTGGAAGCATTCACACAACCTGAAAACTACGACAGCTTGGATATCATCTGCTATGCCCTTCTTTCTAATCACAAAGAGAGGGAATTCGACTCTGAGAAAACACGCCGTCGTGGATCCCAGATTGGAGAGCTCATGTCGAAGGCAAGGTCATGCCAGTCATGGCAAGTCAAGGTTCAAGTGAAGGAATGGGGAACTTTCGACCAACGTGGGTGCATAGATCTGAAGTAGCTTACAAAGCGGCTGGAAGCACGAAACCGGCTTTCAATATCGACCCGAGTAACAAGGCCTTGACATGTACTGGCGTTGTCATCGACATTTCGACCGAATAGGCAGCTCAGATTACGACGATGCAGGTGAGCTTACTGAAAGCTTACCACTGCAACAATCAAGAAGCGACTTCAACGTATGCCCTACATCGAATTCTGGCTCGCCAACAGCCACAGAAAGTATCTCCCGCTGCATTGCTCTAGACCGGAAAGATCGCTACCTCTCCGAATCTTTGCCTGTTGGGTTCTTCCACCATGAATTCCTCCAATTCTGCGTCGCCTACTTGAAAAGCCCGTTATCATCCAGAGTCCCCGAGTACTTCCGCTCCTGGCTCAATAGCAACAAGTTTCTGATCATACATGGTCGCACTTTGGAAGAGCACTGTAAAGAGTTGGTTCAGGATGTGGGCATACCTGAAGCGAAGTATTTTCGAGAGGGCAAGCTGAAGAAGTTTTATGGTAGGTTGGAGGATACATTTGTTACGATGGCGAGGAGACTGGTGGTTTGCGAGAGAGGATCTCTAGGAATGGCAGCGAGTAGAGCGAGGAAGGGTGATTTGGTTGTTGTGCTGTTAGGGTGTAGTATTCCTTTGGTTTGAAACGGCATGGCGAGGAATTTGAGCTGGTCGGGGAGTGTTATCTGGACTGGTTTATGAACGGGGAGGGTTTGGATAAGAAGATGGGATTTGTGAGAAGGGAGTTTAAACTCGTGTAGCTTTGGAGGAATTTTGCCGGCGTGACTTGTGTTACAATATCGGAAATCTCGCTTGTGATGGAAATTAAGCCGAATTAAGTAAACAAAGCGTCAAAGCTAACATTAACATTCCTTTCAATCAGCAATGTCTTCCGCGGATACAAAAGTGGCTGGTGAACCATCCGTTTCGAGCCCTTATGCTTCTTATATTCCTCTGTTCATTCTAATGAGATCTCCACCGAAAGGATTGCGGCACAGTTCTTCGAATAGGCTCCAAAGATGAGGTGGAGACTGACGATCACGTTTCGAATCAACCACGTGACTGTGTCTTCTTCACAGCCCTTGCTCTGCCATCCCATCTTTCGTCAAAATCAGCCCAACCATCCGAAACCGCACATATCAAGATCCCCACTTGAAACTCCACAACCCATCGACTCACCACTCAAGACTCCCAAATCCAGCCATCAAACCAGGATACCAATCCTGCCAGCACGCTCACAGCCGCCAAGGAGGCTAATTTAAGCATATCGAGCCCTGAGGCGCTTTTCCGCGCCTATGAGTGGTTATGCGCCGTCCCAGCGGGCACAAGCGAGGTCTTTTTCCAAGGTTCATCTCAATCGACCCTCAGCTTCCTCCTGCATGCGGCACAGAAAACCACCACCAAGCGACGAGACTTGAGGGAATTGAGGTAAGTCTTGACTCGATTAGGGAGAGCCGCAAGGGCTGAGTCGAATCATTTGATGCCTTTCTGTGATGGCGCGAGCGGTGCAGCACGTCAAGGCGGGAGATTTGACGAAGTATTGGCAAATTGCTTGTGGCGAGGTAAAGGTTGGTTGTGTTTGAGGGGGCCCGATGGGGTGGGAGGCTTGCTGGCGACCAACGAGATGAGGTTGACGTTGGAGAGGCACGGCAGAGAGAAAGGAGAATTCAGGTAAGGCTGCAGTCTCAGCCGCTGTGGAGATCTATCAAAGGTTTGCTGTGCTTGCTGCGCATCTAGGCCAAGTTTATTTCCCGTTTTGTTCTTCTTGTCTGGTCTTTGTGCACAATAGGAATTGCTATATCTTCTTGTACTCCGCGAGAACACGAGATTCGTTGTCCAGACGAAGAAACGAAGAGATATCAACGACTTCAAAGTGCAAGCATCCTCAATTTTCCCTGGCAAGGAGCATAGACGACACGACATTTCGATCTTGACACGATGATTCCAGCAGATCACTCTCACGCGCCATGGCGGAAAACAATTCTGATCCCCTTCTGGACCATTCAGCTGGGTCTGGAGTTGCTCATGATCGCGCTGCTCGCGTTGGCCGTCGGAGTTCTGGTCTCATACGATGACAACAATTACTACAGCGACTATTACAGTGATTCGGACGAAGATGCGATAGAGAAAGCTGGGAAAGTGTATGTTACTCCTGTCCCAACCTTGGTGTTTCCATCGAAATCTGACATATTTCTGTAGAGTCGGCCCAGTCTGGATCGCCTTGATCTCAGCATGCCTTATACTCACCATCACCGAAATCGTCCTGCTTGCACGCAAAAGCCTCAAGCCCCTTACATTTCTCATCACGAACATCCTTAAGTCTGCGATATGGACGGCCCTGTTTGTGATCGATATCATATCTGCGGTCAACACATCTACGTCGCGAACGGCATCCGTAGTCGCGATTTTGATCGAAGCAGCTCTCCTGTACGTCTTCCATACTCTTCCGCATTTCCAAAGAAGCGTTTACTGATTATGTTCCTGCCGCAGACTCTCTTTCTGGCTTCCTCTAATCTACGCCTCCATAATCTACCACCGGTTTCGCAAAGGCCGCCAGTACAAACCCGTCAACAACCCACATATGCACAACCCCCCATCAAATCAAGGCACAGAGTTCACGCAGTACTCTACAGCGCCGATTCCCGCATACCCGATCCCAGAACCGTATAAAGGGTATGGACAGCAGACAATGGGCGATGTGGAACAGCAACAGCAGAGGACGGATGGAGGTGGCAGGAGACTGAGCTACAATCATCAAAGAGATCCGAGATTTGAGGCGTACAGAAGGACTTCTGGTGGAGACTTGGGGATGGGAGGAGGTATGAGTCCGCCGGTGCCGAGTGTGCTGGTGCAGCATCACGATGGACATGCATTCGAGATGGAGGGTGGAGCGAGGAGGGAATTGCGGTAGTGTGATGGATGGACGTTGAGAGCGATAGAGCTGTGTTTGTGAACTGTTATTGTTTTTCATGGCGGCGAGTTTGCGCGCATGCATGAATGCATTGGGAAACCAGGAGTTCGGGCTTCGATTCGCTTGGTACTATCGAAGAATACCATTGTCAATTAAGATGCAATTCTGTCAAATCCCCTTCCTCAAGGTGCAGGAAATCCTGACAGAAACTCAATTGGTGCACCCTTACATTGGCATATCACTCTACCATCATCCCTTCGCAAAACCACTCGTCAAGGCAGCTTTTGGGACGTTTGTTTCTGGTTGTTCACACGAGCTTTTCGAATATGACAGGAGAGCCCAGCCTCCATCCTCCCAACCTTCAGAACCGCAACCTCTCAACCTAAGCGAACTGAGCGTCAGGCTCAACAGGCCTCGCAATCAGCCCAAGACAGCATTGACTCACTCACCAACTCCCTGACTACCAAGAGCAAGCAAATCCACAATGGAACTTTTCCGACTACCAAATTCCAAGCAAGGGAATCTGACATCAGGCTTCTATCACTCCACCGAATCCTTCCCTTCATCCACCAGAGTGAGTCGCACACCCTGTCTGTTTCCAGCCACCTCACCGAACCTCAAAGCCTGAACAAAAACCATGACATCAAAAACATGAAACACAATCCACAAAACCTACCAAGGAAGAAATCCCAGTACCCAAAAATACATCTGTGCATCTTCTCCACTGCCTGCCCGAGCCGCAGAGCCTGACTGCCTGAACACTAAACTTTTGGTGGCGGCGGAGCGAGCCCAGGGTTGAGCAGTTGGGTGCTGCGGGTGGAGCTTGATGGTGCTGCGGAACCGGGGAGTAGCTTCCGCTTGTCCCTGGGAGATGGAACCGAGGGCGAGGTGCGGGGTTGATGGTTGGGATGGAGCTTTATTCCTTGCCGCCCTCGTCAACGGATTTTGAGCTTCAGTGAACCGTACGATAATCGTTATTTTTTCATATCGAGGAAGTGCATTGATACAGCTTTTGGGCTTTGTTGAATTGTAATTAGACCTCGCAACTGATTTAGTTGGGTTTGGAGCTTGAAGTGAGAAATAAGCATAGTTGAACTGTGGTTTGAAGAGATGCCTCCGCCGCCATCACAGAAAGAACCACAGATTGTGGAAGCTGAGAATCCTGACGCAGGGAGGAAAGCTACGTTTATTTTTCTGCATGGATATGGAGATGATGCGGATGGGTTTATAGGTGAGTGATACTCTCCTTCTCTTTCCTCTCTTCGTGGTCTCCTCGCAAAGTCACAAAGTCTTTACTGGTGTACTCTAATAAACTTGATCATAACGAACATGGACATACACAATTACTAGCGATGAAAGAATACTAATGCTTCTTCAGATATTGCCCACCAATTTCAATCCGCCCACAAGCTCCCTCATCTGAAATGGATCTTCCCCAATGCGCCTCACAACCACGAAGCCAACAGCACCGCCTGGTACACGCCCACATCCTTCTCTCCCATTCCCGTTGGTTCCTCTTCTGCCCCGTCTGAAGAGTCTCCTGAAGATGACGAGTTCAATGAGTCCTCTGAAAGTGAGAATGAGATCTGGGAAAGTGTGAAGTATATCGAGGGTCTGATTGAGGGGGAGTTGGAGAGAGGTGTGGAGTTGGGGAGGGTCGTAGTGGGAGGTTTTAGTCAGGGATGTGCGGTCAGTGTGTTGCTTGGGCTGGCGGGGAGGTGGAAGGGGGAGATTGGGGGTGTGGTTGGATTGAGCGGGTATTTGCCTAGGGGAAGGAGGGCGTGGGAGGGTAGGGAGGAGTTGAGGAAAGGGAGGGTTGCAAAGCAGGGTGTTGAGGGTGAGGGAAAGGAGGGAGAGATCAGGATGAGAGTATTCATGGGTCATGGGACGAGGGATATGTTGATTCCTATGAGGGTGTTTAGGGATGCGAGGGAGAGGGTGAAATATACGGTTGGAGAGGAGAATTTGGAGAGTCAGGAGTACGAGGGATTGGGCCATACAGCTTCGGGGAGAATGTTTAGGGATATGTGTGGGTTTCTGGAGAACATCGTTCCTGAGTAGACTTGAGTCGTTGTAGGGCATAGTAACTCAACTAAAGACTGACTGGTAATGTCAAATCATAATCGATTTCTGCTTTATGGACTGAACTTCGAATCGAGACTCGCGGAGCTAGCTACCCAAATCAGCATGCGTACGTGAAGGGTTGTTGGGGAAGTTTGGATTTAGTCAGAAAGATGTCGTCTGAAGAATTCTCGCTTCAATCATCCAAGCGAATTGATTTGTCGTTGTGTTTGTTATGATTCCAGAAGCCATCGAAGGGGCGGAAGCGAGCCTCTCGGCAACGGGTTGGGCCGCATGCAGGTGCGGCTGCGTTCAGATAACAGTGGTGCATTTGCTGAGTTTGGTATCAAGCCAAGGTTTTTCACAATCTTGAATCTAACTTACTGCTCCTCCGCATCACTTTCATCCCAAGCAATCGCAGTGAACGAATCTCGGTAATGGTTGTTGTTCTCCTGTGGTACCTGGACTGGCGACATTTGCGCGCCAAGCATCATCAGCCCTGTCCAGCGCAAGCCCAACGTCCGGGTCGCAATGTCTGATCACTCGGAATAAATATATCACAAACCCACCAGATCTTCAAAAATGGCTGGATTGCCCCATGATATGCATCGTATCACTTCTGATGTTTCTCGTCATCACAAACTCTCCTTGGGTAGTGCGTTTGACATGGAAGAAAAAAATATTGCGATGGCTGAAGATGCGAGCCGGCCACCTCTTTTCTCCACACACCAGCCTTCCCATCAACATCCCAGGACGCCTCCTAGCCACTCAAAAGAATGATATACAGTCTAATTCCGCCCGCTATCATGCATTACCCATCAAGCTGCATATGCAATAGGCGGAAAACCATTCAAAATGAATCTTGGAGATTTAGACGTCCAGTTGGTGCATCGTAAGTATCTCTTGATGCGTTGTCTAGCTCGTATGTATGGCCGCTGACAACAGAACAGACAGCCGCCCTCAAGTCAAACGAGTACTTACATCGGAAAGGCCCGTCACTCCTCTCGATGTCCGACTCGAAGCAGACCGCTCTCCCTCTTTTACCTCGACAGACTCAGATCCTACGACCGTCGTAAGATGGCTAACTCCTCCATCCCGAGCATACACACCGCAGCCGCAGAAAAGTGAAGATACGCTCCGCAGCGAGGCTACCATTATTCCAGACGACTACCGACATTCAATTGGAGCAAATGATAGAGCATATGCGTCCGAAACTCCCCTGGTTGTGCGATTCGACGAGGAGCAGATCAGGAGCACCGAGGCTGAAGCTTCGAAGCGGGAAGGGAAGATGGATGCATTATCTATGGATTCGAATCCGCCAACACCAGTCGACGATACGCCATATATAAGATTCGCGATTGACCAATTGACTCGAGATCAGGATATTCGGCCTCTACATCGACATTCCTCGCCTGCGAGTTCCGAATCATATCCTGTCGAGCGGGTGGTATCAGACAATGGGTTGGGATACATGAGTGCAGAGCAGGAGCGGGAAGCAATGAGACTTGTAAGGAAACATAGGTCATCACCCGCTGAAGGACGACTCTTTGCATTCAACGCTACACGACCTCTATCCATCCATTCCCAGCCCTCGCAGCTGCACCTCCCACCGAGGCGACCTTCGGACCCGGACATATTTATGCCAGTCGAGCTGGCGAACAACACTTTCCGCCATCCCGACCTAACGTTCGTTCCCGCGATCTTACGACCCTTCTCCATGATCACGCTTTCATGTTTATGTCTCTTAATGACAGCCGCGCTCATGTTTTGCGCCATTTTCTCCACGTATCACGATGGTCTCACCGAGTGGATTGCTGGCATATACGGAGGCCGATATTTTGTCTTCTCGTTTCTGCCGCAGATTCTGGCTGCCTGCGTGTTTCTGTATGTTCAATGTGTCATGGGTGCTATTACGAGAATGATGCCGTACATGATGATGGCAATGCATGATGCTGAGAGCCGCGCGAATGCTCTATTCCTCGGCATTTTTCCACGAACGATGTTATGGCCTAGATGGAACGGACCTATCAGTATCAATATTGCGAATACCCTTTTCTGGCTATCGATTTTCACGATTCCATTGCAGGGGTGTTTGTTCTCTGTTATTAATGTTGATGGTGTATGGCGATGGACAGCTGTTCAGGGCGTCGCCTGGACACTGGTCGCTATCTACCTTTTGATGATGTTTGCGGCAGTCATCACAGCGTTATTTTTCTACAATCGCAAGACGGGTGTAATGTGGGATCCTCGGTCTCTGGCCGACGTTATTGCTTTGTTGCCCCGGAGTAATTGTTTGAGAGATTATCCCGGTACGGATATCATGAGAAACAAAGAAGATATCCGACACAAATTGGCGCTTCGGAGCGACAGATTGGGATATTGGAGGACACCAAACCGAGAGCGAGGAATCTTTTACTGCATTGGCGAAGAGGGCGCATCAACTCGACAATACACTTTGCAAGCAGGCAAAATTCACGAGAAGCCACAGGCGGCCTGGGACGTTGAGAAAGCGGAGCTCTACAACACCGATACGCGTTTTCGATACATCCCTTGGTTTCTCAAAGACACGTTTGTCATCTTTTGGGCTGTTGCAGCATTTATCTTTCTGCTGGCGTTATTCATCGTATCATTTTTGCCTTCGACCGCTATCCGGAAAGGATTTCCGCCAATTGTCTCTGTATTACCAAATTCGGCTGGCTATTCCCCAGCAAACTTCTTGTACAGTTTTATACCCTCTGTTATCGGCATGTTGCTTTATCTGTTTTTCCAGCCCCTCGACATGGCCCTTCGAGTCTTGCAACCCTGGGTCGAACTCGGACGACCAGCCGGCGCCACAGCTGAAGCCTCGCTTCTCCTCGACTATCCGGCCACGCTTCCCATCGCATGCAGTCTCAAGGCTTTGAGCAACGGCCACTACCGCGTGGCCATAATTTCGCTTCTCTCCACCCTCTTCATCCTGATCCCCATCCTCGCCGGTGGGATCTTCTTCCCCCTCGTCAACCCTGCCATGCAAATCCGCATGATCCCAAACATTCCATCCTTCTACGTCGTCCTCGCGCTCCTCATCCTGTACTTGCTCGCGCTCCTCATGCTCATCCCCAACCGCTACGAAATGCACCTCCCGCACGGCGTATCATGCCTCGCTGAGATCTTCAGCTTCGTGCACGCCAGTCGGATCCTTGATGATTCGGCTTTCCACGAGCCGAAGTCTAAGAGCGATCTTGTTACTAGGCTGACGGGTGAGAAGACGAGGGGGCCGTTCAATCAGCGGGGTGAGAGGAACAGGTTTGCGTTTGGGGTTTACATGGGAAGGGCTGGTGGTGAGTGTCTTGGTGTGGAGAGACTCGGGAGAAGAGGGGCGCAGGAGGTGGTTATCCTGGGTGGGAGATGAGACGACGAACTATGAAAGAAGTGAACAGATGGATCAGTGAACGAGAGAATGGAGAGAAGGAGTAAGTATATACTAACCAAAATTGGGAAGCGAAAGGAGTTAATGGTTGACGGTGTCATGGCGATGGATGATCACGATGATCATGGAGCGACGTCTGGTCGGCGGCTTTGATGCATTTAGCGAGCGATGCTTTAATGAGTATACGGTGTTATGGGATTTGGTACGAACACGAATGACGGATATGATTACGGATAATGGATAATGGATGGTGGCTTGCGGTTTGGATTTTGCATTTTTGGGAGTTTGGGCTTCGTTTTAGGTCTGGTCTTAATCTGGAGTTCTTGGAGTGGGACAAATAGATTGTATATATAGACATCGAAGGAGAAAGGCGACTACCTGCGGACTGTATATATTTACGTGGAGATGGATGTACAAATTGAGAATGATTTTTGCTCTTATTCTTGGTTTTAGTTATTGGTCTTCATCTGCATCTTGAGTTTAGCATGTGCGACTCGCACATGCTGATGCTGATGCCTGGTCCATCCAGGCAAGAATCGCTTCTCGACATCGTTTCACGCGCTCCGTCTGGCCAACCAGTTCTAGTCGCTACAGTCATCAAATCATCGACCATCCAACCAATCAATGTCGATACCAAACTTCAAAGTCTCGAGCAATAAGCTTCAGATACCCATCCAATCAACAGCTCGCAACACGTGGCACCACCCCTGGATACAACCAGGCACCCGCCGAAAGCTCCGTACGTGGTGTACCTGACTGACTGACTGACTGACAGTCGTGTCAAGTCATGTCAAGTTGGATCTGATCTCAACAGATCACAGCTACCTTCATACCATTACACTCATCAAACTTTGTTCTCTTCTTATCAGCTTCATCAAATACCCAAATACCAGTAATCTATCAGAGTCTAGCGAGCTTCTTTGTATCCCACGTTGCCGCGACTTTGTGATAGAAGCAGGGAAGAACACAGAAGTTGAAAGTGCCTAGCCTGTGAAGGAGATAAGCATGACTTTCACGCTGCACCCACGCCAGCGCGGTGGTCTTATGCGATGGGAGCGTGATGCGATTATCCTGCATTTCTTTTGGGGCTGGCAGTTTATTGTTTGTTGGTGAGTTTGTTTTTGTAGCTTTCCAAAATTCTGATGGCGAGCGCTGTTACGATGTTGTGGTTGGAGTACAGGAAGATGAGGGGAATTCTCATAGCAAAAAACAGAGGGAGAATCCAGGAGGGGAAGGGAAAGTATTGTGCACAGCAGAACTGAAGGTCATGATGCGATCGCAATCGAGCTGACCATCTTGACAGCGGCATGGAACTCCTTATAATGAGCGAAATAATGGGCTCAACATTTTCCGCCGATTACAAGAACCGGGAGATGAGGTATGCTCTTCCCTTCTTCGTCTACCAAGAGTAGAAAGAGTATACTAACCCTCCCTTCTCATTTCTAGGCCATGGTACACGTTCTTCATACTCACTCTTGTAATCCTCGTCGCGATCCTTGCTGAGATCTGCCTCTTCGCGAATTCACACCTGGGAGTCAATAAATGGCTCGTTCTGCAGATCTTCAAGCTGGCTTTCGCTGCTACGGCGTTTGGAATTTACGTTGGCTGTGCGGGGAGACCTGGGCAGGGGGTGCATAGGAGGGGGTCTTGCACGCCGCAGTTGGGGAATTGGAGGACTTGGGAGGAGGTTCGGGAGATGCTCGGGGGCTTGGTGGGGTTTTGGTAGGTCTTTCACTTCTTTTTGGATTTGTTGTGCTTTATGATTGGAAGTGGTGGGGACTCACTGAACGTTTATGGGTTCTTTTGGACAGTGGAGGACCTCAGATTGACTGTTTGATAGGACTCCATGGATTGCTGGCCTCGTCTGCGGAATCCTTGCCAAATTTCAGGATGGAAAGCAGAGAAAAGAAGAACTCGTGGTTGAGGAAGAGGTCAGGAGGCCGTTGCTGCCGAGGAGAATCTCTCCTAGTGAGAGGAGGGCTGTGTATCGTTGACGGAGATGGCATGGATTAAGCAATTGAAAGCTGTTGAGAAATATTACAGAGGAGATTATCAAGCAACAGAATGCCTTCCGGAGACAGGAGAAATTCTACGCTACTACGAACGATTCTTTCGTGGACTCGAAATCTGTTACTGGATGATATGAGCGTGAGCATAGAAATGTTGGTATCAGAAGATGAACGAAATCAGGTGCCCTGCACGATGTAGATTAATTTGATACGTCCGCATGCTTCATAACCTAGAAGAAGAAAAAAGGGCTTCTTCGCTTCGAGCTAAACATCTGTCAACTTCTTAAACAGGACGATTTAGTAACTCACCATCTTCTACTTCGGTACACCATAATTATATGGTTGACTTCCAGGCTTAAGGTGCTGGCCCCGTCATGAGAAGGAGAAGGCAGGGGTCGCCCGGTCATGTCCGCACTGGTGGCTTTCAACAAGCCGACTGATTCGGCAAGAGCAACGACGCTACATTCAAAAGGGTCGCCAAGCGAACTCTCGGAGCTCTGGAGGGGGACGGACATCAAGCTGAGTGAGACTGACATCTGGAGCTATCAGCCCCAAGTACTTCAACCATATCGCCAATCTTGAACCTCAAAAGAAGGTCATTCGCACTTTTCGGGGCTTCAAAAAGTAACCTGCGATAATATTCGGCAATGGCAATAAAAGATCTCATAATCGTGGGAGCTGGTGAGATGGCTTTCTCAGACGAAGAGCAAATAACTAATTCAATTAGGCCCGTTCGGACTTGTTGCTGCTTATACCTGGCTCGAACTCAATCCCAACGACGATGTTACAATTCTGGAAGCAGGACCTGATCTCGGGTACGTTCTCGCAAAATATTGGAAACATGTCTGACTTTTGTAGGGGAGTCTGGTCTAAGTTTCGAGTCTACCCCACGATGATGACGCAGACACCTGCAGACATGCTTGGCTATTCTTGCTATCCCATGCCAACCCCATCCAAAGAAGAGTCCTTCTATGATCTGTTTCCTGGTCACAATGTCGCTTCATACCTTGAAGCTTTTTCGATGCACAAGACCTTTGCTGGAAAGACGATCAAGGACCGCATTATCTTCGAGTCTCCAGTGTCGAACGTCACGAAGGTGGACAACCTGTGGAATGTCGAAACATGTACCGGGACGGCATTCACCTGCAGGAAACTCATAATAGCGACCGGTCTCACCTCAACGCCCAACATTCCCCCCTTTCCCAGCAAGGACTTCACCCCACCAATAATTCATACCCGTGATCTCGCTGCCAATACACCCTTCCTCTCCTCTCCAGAAGTAAAGTCAGTCCTCATCCTTGGTGGTTCCAAATCCGCATTCGATACTGTTGTCCTCCTCTCCTCACTCAACAAGTCTATAACCTGGGCAATCCGGACCAACGGCCAAGGACCTGCTCTTCCAGCCAACCCTGATGCACCATGGCCGCTATCCAACAGCCACGAGATCATATCCATGCGCTTAGTCTCGAAGATGAGTCCTTGCATTTTCGAGCCTCTTGATGCTCTGACGCGGTTCTTTCATTGCAATTCGATCGGTATCAAGATGGTCGATGCGATGTGGGCGGCCATCGATGGGATGTGGAGGAAGACGGCAGGGTATGAACGGAGTGAAAGCATGCAGAATCTAAAACCTGATCGTCCAGTATTCTGGTTCAGTGATGGTGCAGCGGTGTATAATAAAGAAGGGTTGTGGGACATTGTTGCGAAGGCAGACGTCTTAAGGGACGATGTGGTGAGCATGGAAGGCAAGGAAGTGTTGCTGAAGAGTGGTAAGCGCGTTGAGTGCGATGCTGTGATCACTGCGACGGGTTGGTCGAATGTGTATCCCTTCTTCAAGGACGGTCTGGCGACAAGGCTGGGCTTGCCTGTCTTGCCTGAAAATGCTGATGTGAAGGATGTCGATACTTGGGAAGCTCGTATCTCTCAGGCGGATAAGATTGTTACGGATACCTTTCCTCGACTAAAGTTGCAGCCTAAGTTTCCGGATCATGCACAAAAGGCTACACCAGGAAGGCTTTATCGATACATCGCGCCTGTTGCTGATAGCGAGGATCGTTCGATCGCGTTTCTTGGAACTACTGGTACGACGCAGAGCTTCCTGGTTGCAGAAGTGCAGGCGCTGTGGGCTACTGCGTACTTGAGTGGAGGTCTTCCTCTCCCGAGTGAAGAAAAAATGAGAGATGAGATTGCGCTTGCGACTGCATGGAGAAGACGAAGGTATTTGGGTGATGGGTGTACAATCCTTTTCGAACAACTTCCTGTGAGTTGCTTTCGTTTAGTCGTCTCTGGATGATATCCTGCTTCACTCTACAAGACTATAATATGTCTGGGGTGATACAATGCTGACTTGATGCAGTACACGTCTATGTTGCTACGAGATCTTGGTTTGAACGACCTTCGAAAAGGGGGTGGGTGGAGAGAAGCCCTGTCGCCTTACAAGTCGGCTGATTTCAGAGGTGTGCTGGATGAGTGGAGGATTCAAAATCAGGTCGTTGGTAATAATGATCGAGCGGAATGACCTTGACATTGATTGTATATAAGCAGCAGAGATATCTTCGGTAGAGGTCTGTATCATCTCAGGAAAGCAGAGCATGTTTGATTTACAGTGCAAATGTCCATAGAAAGAGTGTAAGGGACAATACAAAGTCTCTTGAGCATACTGACTAGCAGTCTCTCGTTACTGTGAGAAGTATCATTTCGAGGGTTCACCATACCTGTCTGTGTCTGACTACCCCGCCTTTCGACGACCCCGCAGCCAAGCTTCCACCGAATAAGCGAGATATAGAAAAACAACAAAAACATTGACCCGCTTTACTCCATGATGGATGCCATGGTCTTGGTATTCTCCTACAACAAGCATGATGCTATAGTTTCACCTCAGGGTATCGAGAATACCCAAGGCCTTGCACCGACGAAACTCAATCGAGGCAGCGTATAATTTTCGATAAATTCACGAAGCAGGGACTTCATCTCATCTACTTTTACTTCTGACCATTCTCTCAAGATTGGCCAGTGGTAATGACATTATATGGCTAGAGAAATCAATACCGCTAAAATGTCAAAATTTCTCGATTGAATGTGAGCTTCAGGCCCTCAAATATCTGCGTGACTTCTGCCTCGTCCAACAGATTGAACCGTTTAAATGTACGCTTGACCATGTAAACATAAAATAAGAACTGGCTTATTTTATACTTGGGTCGCCTCGCAAAATAGAGATGTCATCACTTTCAATATATCTGAGTTCCCTAACAACATCAATCTTTCATTCTGATCGCATCTGGAAACGGAAAAGTTCTCAGGCTTGCAGCACGAGCAAACCTTTAGAGTTCAGTGAATACAGTTGTTAAATTCCCCGTCTTTCGTGAAAGTGAAGTAGCAAAATGAATGAAGTGCTACAGAAGACCTGTTTCCGCTTCTATTGCATAAGGTAAGTTCAGTCTGTTCTAAAAGCTGCTGGGACAAATCAGTCTTTCACCATTAATTTCACTTGCAGCATCCATTTGTTGATTATCAGCTACCAGTATAATTCATCACTCAACCTTCAGAGATAGTTGATGAATCATACCGAGTATCCCATCTCAGTCACCAGTAGCGATTGCCCCTTCAATGAAGAATTATCAGGTATTGTCATCTATTCGAGCTATTGCGCAGCCTTGAATCGGCAGATCCCTGCTGATCAATGCACTAAGGGTAATCCAACTCCACAATCAAACACTCTTGGTCAAAAACGTGAATTGGTAATAAGACTTACAATACTTGAATTCTACCAGTCAATTTTAGCCGTGCTTCTCACACTAATGAGTCCGATTCTCCAAAAGTTCAGGGTGAATGAACCATCTGCTTCTGGTTTTCGCTCATCGCTGGTCTATTCCAGCTTTTCATGTGTTGCCATCAAAGAAGACACTAGCCATCCTATACCTGCCCATTTAGAGACATTATTTGTGGCGGGTAGCGGCGAGTGAAAGTACCCCAGTCACGGAGAGAAAGGGAGGAGCGTAGCAGTCATGACATGGTGTGCTTTCTTCGGCTATAAGTAGACGAATTACTGGCTTCTATATCCGTTCTAGGCTTTGTAATGAACACGTCTGTAGATTGTCGCTTGCAAAGCCCTGCTCGATAGCTTTTTCTTCTGTTACTGGTACCCCATTGGCTCCGACCCCGGAGTTCTACATCCCAAAAGGGACCTCAAATTGGAATATAATCGAATAACCTACTACCTTTAGCAATAATGTTCTAGATCAATGCGTCCTGTTAAAGCAAATTACTTCCAAAACGGGGGCATTTGCCGATTCCACCTCATTCACCGGACATGCAGGCAGATCAATCTCTCTATTATCGGAAACTGTAGCCACCTCTCGTTCAGAGCTTCTATTCTTCCCCCTGCCTTCCAAACTCCTACTTAAGACAACTTCCACTAGAAGCTCTTCCTCCAAGCTGACCAACAACTTCTCGACTCCGCGACTCCCCTCATCAACGACACTTCTTCATACAGTACTTTACTCTTACAGATTGTGTCACGCTCTATCATACACATACAGGACTTCATAGTAGTACAGAGCCATGTTACTATTCTTGGTCTATGCAGCTGTGCTACTTCTTGGTCTGCCTGTCACGGTTCAAGGCGTCTCAACTGTCCATGTCTCGATTACCACTTTACTTACAATCGCTTCGTGCCCGGCTACAGTCAAGGAATGTTCTCGAAGCAACACACCTCCAGAACATTGGTCCATGCTCTCAAGAAGCCGACACTCCGCCTCTGTTATCGATTTAATGTCATGGAATCACGACAATTGTCTTCAAACTTATCACGGGCAAAAGGGCCAGCAATTTTGTAGCACTTTCATGAACTCATTCTGCTCTGACCGTTCAGGTTGGTCAGGTCACGCTCTTCATTGTGAGGGCTTCATGACATCTCAAGCTAACTCAATCGCTGAATCGTCCGGTCTTGGTAAGTTCTTGCTCTTCATCACCCACTTTACATGTATGTCTAATGCTGTTCCAGACTATCAGTCTGGGGTACTTGTGTCAACAACATCCTCCATTGTATCCACAGAGACTGGCTACAGCACAAATGCACTGCCAACTGTGTCTTCAGCAACTCAGGAGAGCTTGGCAACAACAATTCGAAGCGATGAGGGTCAATCCTCCACGTCAGTCATCCAGACAACTTTGGAGGCTCCAGACCAGTCTTCTCAAATGAGCTCTTCTCTGGAAACAGGAATATCTCAAGTCATTCCGACAACTACTGCACTGGTGTCTTCTGGTGTGCCTTTCTCTTTCACATCAATCTTCACAAATGAGCAAGGTAGCCTCGCCGCGACTGTCATTCAAGCTAGTTTTTCGGATTTGATGCCTGTTGTACAACCATCCTCTTTCACACAATCTGCATCCGGAATCTCCCAATCAGTCTCTTCGGCACTATTTTCCTTCACATCGGTCTTCACAGACCCGCAAGGAAGCCTAACAACTACTGTGATTCAAATAAGCCAGCCTGCATCAGGCACTATATCTGCGCCAGGAGTTTCTCAGTCACAACAATCATCTGGAGTCTCGCAGTCACAGTCGTCAACAGTGGCATCTTTCTCTTCCACCTCGGTCTTAACGGACAATCAAGGCACGCCTGTTACGACTGTTATTCAAGTTTCGCAGATATCTCAACCTGCTCAGCCAACGCCTGAAACTTCTCAGTCACAATCTGGGTTTGAGACCGTCACTTTGGTGCTGACCGACTCTCAAGGAATTCCGACCTCAACTGTAACTCGGCTTTCGCAACCTCAACCTGTACAAAACAGTCAGTCAAGTGTATCAGCGTCTTTGCGAACAGTGACTGTCGTTCTGACTGACCAGCAAGGTAATCCAACCACGACTGTTACACAGCTTTCACAGGTTACATTCACTGTCCCGAGCAGCCAATCTGTGTCCGATATTTCAGTATTTCCTTCAGTAACACCACCTCCTTCCCCGACAGGTTCCGTCACCGGCGTTTTCCCCTCGGTTACACCAGCTCCTGCCTCTTAAATATCTTGCCAGCCTTTCCCAGACTGCCTCCTCTCAGGACCTTTGACCACAGATGGCGGTCCAGTGTGCTCGCCATTGCGGGATTGTATTTTCCCAAGAGTTACTGGAAAGCCTACCACTTGTTCACCGTTCCCTGGCTGTCTGCTCACTGTAATTCCTGGAACAGTGCAGACCGAGCTGGCATCATATTGTGATGGCACTCCATTAATTGATTGCATCTTCACCAAGCCAAATCCTACTTGCGAAAAGAATTTCCCCGAGTGCCTCCTGGACGGCGGTATTGACCCGGACCTATGGTAAGTTCTCATTTCCTGCTTGCCATCTTGAATTTCTGAAAGACTGGCGTACTAATCTTTCAATAGCCCGGGTTATCCTTTTCCTGATTGTCTATTTACGCTCTATGATCCAAAAGTCACATCTGTTATGACCACAGTTCCCCCTGGGGTCACGATCAGAACTTCGAGCGACGAAGATTACACGAAGAACACATTGAGCAGCAGTACAGATAGCAACGGAGATCTCATCTTCTTCCCAATCATTGTTGGATGCCGCGGCTGTACGAACTTGCTCACGATCATTGACGGCGTCGACAATTTCTTCAACACCATTTTTAAGTTCCCTCCGATCCCCTTCCCTCGGTTCCCAAAGATTCCAAAGCTTCACTTCCCAGTAAGTATCCCCTAGGAATCCATCTATACCCCTAACTCCGATTTGAAACTTCTTCGCCTTGTTTCTGTGATTTCCATGACGGCAATTTCACTTGTGGCTGACTTTTAAAAGTGTATCTTCTTCTGTAAGAAAGGCCATAAGCATCACAAGCACAAGCCTCCAATTTACGACGAGCCGAACAAAGAGAACGAACAAAACGACGAGACATCAAGCACCTCGGCGTCCAGCTCTGTGTCGTCCTGTCAGGCTGCCACCGCATCAGTCTGCACAGTATTCTCCACGGTCAAGGTCGACGGTACCGCGACTACCACTATGACTACCACCTCTTGCTCAGCAGAGACCAAATGTTCGGCCACCGGAATGTCTACAACTACAGCGATCACCTCCACACCTACCCCCACTTTGGTCTATTACTTCTTTCTACCAGATAGAACAAAGGACGTCTCTATCATCAATGCTTTCACAGCGAAATTAAAGGTTGAGACTGACGAAAAGACTCTGTTCCATTCTGGTACGGATGAATATACGTCGTTTTGGTCTCAATACCTGGACGCAAACCAAACAGAGGTTTATTCCAAGGAGCCAGCAGTAAGTTCCCCTTCCCTTCAGACCCAAATCATGACTTACTTCTTGTAGGTTCGAAGTATCGTCCCTGATAGCGAATTTGACAATGTCATTGATCGTACTTACGACTTTCGCGATTCGCTTGTCAAGGACGAACCTGCAGATACGTGGAATGATACCGCTCTTCTGCCAGATTGGCTTGTTAAGAGAGCTCCTGAGCCAAACCAGCAGAGAACTCCTGAAACCTCACTGAAGGTTGTTTCACAGCCTCAAGGTGTCGCTCTTGATGTTATTGATACTTATGCATTCTACCCGGAAACCCCAGGAGCCGCTAGAATATACATTGTAGATAGCGGATATGCGGTATCACATCCTGTGAGTCGAATGGAACTTCTCTCCGAGTTGCGTACTGACTATTTCCCAGTCCTATGTTTGGCTCAGAAACAACATTGGAAATCCAGAGTGGATTTGGCCAGGTGTCCCAGGCGCTGAGATCCATCGGTATCCGTACGAATACGAATTTCCGGAAACTTATACAGACAGCGACGTATGGCGCAATCATGGCACTGGCATGACCGGAAGAGCCGTGGGCGTGAACTATGGCGTTTCAAAGGCATCGAAGCTTACCGTCATTCGACTTCCCCAAGCTATCCCTACTGACGAGGAGATGGCTGAGTTAGGTCTTCCATCCGCATCATTTGGCAGAAGCGTGAGCCGAAACTCTGCATTGATAGATGCTTTCAGAAAGATTCGAGATGATGTAAAAGCCAAAGGCTTGCAAAAGATGGCAGTGATCAATGTTTCACGCGGAATCATTTCTGAAGCAACGACTTTACCAGCACTGCAGTCCAGCGTCTATGAAATGTTCGATCTCTTGCGACAGCTGGCTTCACTTGGTGTTGTCATCGTCGTTCCATCTGGAAACGTTGAGGTATGTTAAGATCACAAAATTCGAAACCTAACTGAAATAATCTCTGACGACATTATTTAGGGCTCCGAATCCAGAGTAATGACTAGCGCTTTTGTTCATTGGTCCACAGCCATCCCAATTATCGTCGTTGGCTCAGTCTACAATTCTGGCACTGTCTGGGAATATACACAGGATGTCCCTGCCGCCGCATTTCCCGAGTCGAAGGTTCATGTTTGGGCACCAGGAGTTGACATGTACTTTTCAACTACGGTTGCCATCAACACTCAACGACAAAAGCAATCTGGGACTTCAGGATGTAAGTGAAGAAACGATGTTTACACAATGGTTTACTAATTTGTGATCAATTAGCGACTGCAATGGTTTCGGGCTTGATCAGCTACTTCCTTGGTGTTGATTCCCATCGAGCAAAGATCCAGCAGATTGCGGATGGATTGCCAGATAATGCGGGCTATGGATGGTCAGAAGCCATCAAGAAGTACCTTCAAGATACTTCTTACCCCAGAGGTGGGCCAAATGGCCGTCCTGTCATGTACAACGGAGCAATTCCTTGGACTGGGGCCGGCCATCCTGTTTGTCCAGCAAATCCAGCCCGAAAGAGACAGGACGGTGGTCCTGAGGGAAGCAGCTGCATTTTTGAAGGCACAGATCCAGTCAGCAGCGCTTCAGCCAGTCTTGCTTCTGCATCATCGGCAAGCCTCGCCTCTGCATCGAGCGCCAGTCTTGCATCGATTTCAAGCGCTAGCCTGGCTTCAGCATCCAGTGCCAGCCTTGCATCTCTAAGCTCGACACAAATCGCATCAAAGACTACCACAGGTGCACTGCCAACCGGTAAGTGTTGCTCCGCAAGCGAATTGGATGTTGTCTCAAGAAAAGCTGTGAATACACTTTTTGATGATCTATGCTGACTTGATGTACAGGTACCGGCACGTTCTCCGGCTATATCGGATCAACATGTCTCAGCGACAATGATCTGGTACGCGAAGATGCAACCAAAATTACTGTCCTTCTTTGCGGCCGCTCATATATCTGGGACACCAAAGGACAGCCTCCACGCGATCCACAAGGAGCCACTTCACCCTTAGTATTTGGCAATGTCACGCGCGACGGCATCGACACCTTTGGCCTAATTAACCCTACTGAAAATATCGCTCCTGCTTGTGCAGGTGGTACATATCCTCGGTCGTTGACTGAAGGCGAATGCGAGAAGGCCTTCGCTCGTCTACTCGATGAGTGTAAGTCTCCCTTCTTTGGTCATACCAAAGTCGATTGCTAATAATATACAGGTCCAATGGGAGGACAACTTGTATGAGTCACCGAAGACCACAATGGTTGTATGAGCTTTGATTTGTCCCAAGTTTCTCTCAATCCACCACCGGCAGGCACCACAACCACACCTCCACCACCGCCCGAATCTGCAAGCCAGCCACCTCCTGAGCCGACTAACCCTCCGCCTCCACCTTCTTCGATCAACAACGAGAACTGCTACAATTCGGATCAGTTTGAAAACCAGTTGGCGATCACCCCTGGCCTAGCCGAATCCGCTATCACGGAGTTCTGCAAGCGCACATATACCTGGCAACAATTCAACAAGCCCGCTGATGGAGAGCCAGGCTCTGATCCACACGTCGTCAGAACAACACCAGGTGGACTGAACATCATCGAGTTGCGCGCCGTGGTTGCACCATACCTGGAAGGAGAGTCCGATGAGGCATGCAGAGTCAACAAGTACCCGAGAACTTTGGAATCGGACGTCTGCGCAAATGCATTCAGAGATTTGAAGGACTCGACTTGTAAGTTAATCAATTGAACTCATATACAGGCACTAGACTAACATCATTAGGTACGTATGGCGGCCAGAAAATTGCGACCTCAGCCGATGGATGTTTTGCATTCGAAATGAAGCAAACACAGAACCTCAACAGTTGAGTTGTTAGAGGGGAAATGATATGTACACTAGAAACTGGCTCGTTGAGTCAAACACTTTGCATTACTTTCGCACACAACAAAAAGCATAGCGGGGTAGATATCGTGTTCTAGAGCAATAAAAGAAACCCTCGATTAGTCGAAAACTGCTATTTTTCTTGTCCGAATCGCACTCTAGCCGTGAACGCAGAAAGTTCCCGTTTCTGCGAAACGACTTGGCGTGCGCCGCATGTCACTTTTCATAAGGACGACATTTAACATGTAGGAAATGGGAACACAGTCTGGACCGAAACATCGAACAGCTGAAGGGAGACATTTGACACAATTGAAGTAGAATATCACTTCATGAGACTCGACTAAGATCGGCACTTACTATAAAGGATGTGCTAATAGAAATGTGAATCTCAAACGAGATTTTGATTTGTGTTCGCGACGCGAGAATCACCATCATGCTGCGGGTTTAGATTACACCTCATATATCTTGATACATTTACATTTGTGGTACGGAGGTATGTGTAGTTCATGCTGGCCATAATTTCTGATTCTCGTCATCATCATGTGACTGATGTCTGATGTTCTCATGCCCATTGTTTCCCTTGTACTCCTGTGCCCTTACGCTCATCCCATCATTCAGCACCCAGAATCCAGGAAGTCTCTATCGTTGCAATCATAAAACCATGAAAAGACAAAAGAAACAACTCATATCGTACCATCTCGTAAATCATCAATCAGTCGCTTTTCCACCATCCTGTATACCTAACGCCCATCCATCATGATCGCCTCATTACTCATCCTGTATGACAAAAGAAAGAAAAATAATCAACGCAGACAGAGGGAAGCATTCACAAAGTAACCCGCTTCTTCTTCTTGAACCAAGAGTTCAACGTGTCACTCAAATTCCTCCGAGCAACCTTCCCACTCCCTTTCTCGAAAGAGAGCTTATCCAACTCCGTGTTACTGGTGCTTCTTCCTAGATTCAAAACAGACTTCATTGCACCGACAAAGCCTGGACCATCTTCGTTTTCATCGTCTTCGTCGTCAGAAAACGCGGATGTCTCGACCATCATGTCCATGAGATCTCGCTCGTGGAAGTGTGGGTACTGAGGCGACACTGGAGCCGAGCGCATGAAAAGGCATTCAGATGAAGATTGAGACTCGACATTTGTTGCCGCTGGGGCGTTACGACTTGATGGGAGGGTAGCTTGACCAATAGACGGGCCGGATGGAGCCGGTGTGGTCATGGCTCGGGAGCGCTGAGGTCTCAATCGTGGCTCGCTTGGTGCCGGAAGAGAATCGCACTTCTCGTGGTAACGTTGATGAAGCTTTGGGACTGCTTGAGTATCCGATGGAAAAGCAGAGTAGAAGGTTTTGGCGACAGGTGATGTTGGGACAATTGGAGCACCAGCAAAGCGACGAGGAGAGCGAGTAGCTGAAGAGCGCGATAACTGAGATGCTTTGCGAGACTGGATACCAGACTGGATCTGTGAAGGTAATTTTCGAGTCGTGCCGAGTTGTCCATGGTCTCGGACCTTGACAGGGTCGGAAATGTTGGGGTAGAGCAGGGGCTTTGGTGAAACGAAGTCTTCGTTCGTATCCCACATGCGCCAGATCTGCTCTTCGTCTTCCAGTTGTGAAAGGGAGCTGTCAAAACTGGAGTGATTGTTGGTGTAGGTTGGGCTGAATTGAGATGGCTCAAACATGTCTTCCATTACCCAGCTGTCGGACTCGCCTGAGCTGCGCAGTGATGAGGAGGAACAAAGATCCTGAAAGTCTTCAGGAGGAACTTGAAAGTCAATGGTTCCGTGGTCGACTTCGTGTTCTGCCATTATATCGTTTGCTGCAAGTGATTGAGAACGAGGGGTACCACCGAGATGCATTCTCGAAACTATGGCTGTGAATGGCGATGTGAGAAGCCAACCGCACGACTCGCGGGGCAGGGCTGACATGTTATCTTTATCGATTGACGATTGCGCGAAGAATTCCGTAGGAAGGGGCGAGGCCTTCATGGTGGACGAAGGGGAATGCAGGTAAGGGCTGGAATGCCAATGACGAGCTCGGACAACAAACACGAAGGTACTCGCAATTCAATCTGTTGAGCAGAACAAAACAACGCGACATGAGAAGTAGGTGTTGCTTATAACTTTAGATCTACTTGGATCCCAACTTCATCTCAAGGTACATATGCACGGCGGCAATTGAGAGCTGCACAGGCTGCATTTTATGAAGCGGCTAGAAAATATCGACGACGTGCATAACGAGCTGTCAAATAAAGTGGTGGCTACCCCCCCTAGTGAGCGGCTGGCTCCCCCGGGACCGATCCAATGCACGCCTGCAGTAAGGGTTCCATGGCACTGGACATCCCTTGTGCAAAATATGCTGATCCTCAAGCATAAAGAGGCTTGTGCAAATCACTCCTGGGACAATCGGGCTTTAGTGGCTGCGGGTACGATCGAGGGCGGGCGCCACACAAGCCGCCCGTGGTTGTCAAGCATTATGGGGAGGTAGAGGATAACCTTGCGGCAAGAAAGCGAACGCGAAGCATGATTCGAGAGAATTTGGAATCAATTGGTGCCTTTTAAAGCCGGAAACAACAATGTTAGCTGTCAAGACACATTTAATAGTGACGCGCGCGGAATAAGGCATCTCAACGATATCTGTATAAGGTTTTCCCTTCCATCAGTCCGAGCTTCCCCCGAAGAAGACGATTTGGATCTGACGAGATCTCAAGATGACCTCATTTTATCTCACCTGTTCAGCTATCGAGCTGGGTGCGCCACCCCTTGCGTCTGCGCGGCGTTCCGGGCGACCCACCACAGTCCAGACCGTCAAAATTCCTCATAGGAACAACACGACTTTTTGCAGCTCTCTTAACTGTCGTAGAATCCCACAGAAAACACAGCTGAGACACAAGCAGGCAAGAAGTTTTCTTACATCCTCCCTCCACCCTCTGCACAGGGTGGGAGTGGACAATGTATTGGAAAGGCGGGCAGCTCCAGAACAAAAGAAAACATGGGATGCTCCTTTAGCGAAACCCCTTTCCCGGGCTGCCCAACGCGTGAGATCACATAGGCAATCGACGACCTCGGAAGGGACACATTGGGCCGAATAGAGTATCCTGACTGTATTACTATGCGCGGGATAGCGATGGAATGGCGACAAAGCATGCCACTTTGTGCTGGATCTTGGGGTGGTCCGTTCAAAGCGGGTTACGATCACGTGCGGTCACATTGATCGGCCTGTTGCTAAGACATCCTAAGCCTAAACGAATTTCTATCACATTCGGAAGCGAACAACAATACCAGTTTCTCCATCTAGAACCAAAAGCAGTCCTTTTCTTCTTCGTAGCCCCAATCTTCTGAATCATGGCGGGTGGTCCACATAGGAAGACCACGCTCTCCCAACCATCGTCAGGGGCAAACGTGTTCCCTTTGATTACGCTTTCGTTGACGTGCCCTTTCACACCTTTCCAATCATCGCTTGGATGGCTCAACACGTGACATATCTTGAACTGCTCTGGATGCTGTGTCGAGAACTTCTCCATTTGGTCCTGGAGAAGGACATCGTTTTCGCTCCTATTAGCATCAATCACCCTCAGCTGAGTTTTGTCTTCATTCTCGCCCAGGATTCGTGCGATAAGTGCATAGCCAGGAGTGATGCCGGATCCACCGAGCATCAATGAGACTTTCGAAAAGTTGCGCTCTTTGCCTTCGATGATGAACTTGCCGTTACCATGGTACGATATCTCCCCAGTGGGACCACGGATCTCAATTTCTTCGCCGATCGGTATGCAATCCAGGATATTGCTCATCGCCCCTCCAGGCTGGCGCTCATCAGGAAAGTATGTTTTCACGACGAGATCAAGAGTCCCGTCTTCCTCTTTAGGCATGACTGGTCTTGTTGGTGTGTAACTCCGAATCAGCATTTGGAGCATTTGGCCTTTGAAGTGGAAACCAAATTGAATATGCTGGCAAGTTTCGAGACCAAGCTTCGAGGACTTTGGGAGGCTGAAAGTATTACGGCGGGTATCTTTGGAGAGCTCGGTGCGTTTGGATAGTTTGACTGGTACCCATCGGTGTTTCTGAAGCGCAACATCCGAGGATCGAGAACCTGATTTGGCGGCCTCTTGAGCCTCTTTCTCTGCATTCTTCTTGATAAAGTTGGCCGCCTTGTCGGTCACAATTCCGAGGATACATTCTGTGGCGGGGTCAGCCTGTGGTAACATGTTTCAGATCAAGTCAGACATTCGACAATAACATATGACTAGTTGACATACCTTTCAGCTTCTTTTGTGCGTAGCCGTCATGGATTGAATTGAACTCATCTGTTGTGGCTTGCCAGACTTTTCCGCCAGGCCCGGTAATGGCAGCCTTTCCTCCTGGGTGCCAGTCCAAGACGCTCGTTGCATCATAAACCTTTCCACCCACCACAATCCAGCAGTCGTTATCACTGTTATCCTTCTCGATCACTTCGCGTGTGAACTGTTTTTTAGGCGCACCAGCAGCTTGCTTTGCTTCGTTGATCTTTTCGGACTCAGAAAGTTTCATCCAACCCTCTTCTTTAGTTCCTGGCTCTACAGGATGGCGGAACAGGATCTTTGCAATGCCTTCGCCTTCCCCTGCGATTTCTGGCTTAACAACATACCAGCAATTGTTCATCATCCCCATTGTATTCCAGGATGGCTCTCGTGGCTGAGTGTTCTTGAACACATTGAAACAACGCACGATTATTGATTTACAGCGAACCAAGTGTGCGATTTCCACATCAAGATGCCAGTGCAACCAGGTCCAGAATTTGTTTCCATGTCGAATTGGTGCTTCTGGAAATTTGCGAATGCAATAAAGCCAGGTATCACCATCATCAAGGGATACATCCACTCGTTGAACTTCGTGGCTCCCTCCATCGTATGCATAACCTTCGATTCGGTAGGTTTTACCCTTCGTTGCCTGATCCAGGGAGACTGTCTCACCCTGTGCAGACTTGACAATTTTTGCTCGTTGCATGCTGTGCTCGGATGCATAAAACCAACGTCTGCAAACTCGCCGTCTTTTTCCGTAATGAATGCAGGGAGGACTCGATTGTCCCAGATGTGGTAGTGAGATTCGTTTTCTTTCTCGCTCACCCAAACTCTATGCAGCCACTTCACACATCGGCCCCCAACGTATCCAGGAATGATAACGCGAATGGGATGACCATGATCTGGTGGTAGTGGAACATCATTCATCTCGTAGGCTAGAATCACGTCGTTCGTAGGATCCATCGCATAATCAAAGGGGATGCATGTGGCATATTTCCCTTCAGATGGCTCATCTGCACCTTCAAAATTGACCCAAAGCCTGCGACCTGGATTGACCATCTCCGGAATACCAGCAGCGAGAAGGACATCCCGTAGTCGAGCACCTTTCCAGTAAGCGCATGAAACTGCACCACTTCCCCAGTTGAACCCTTTGGATCCTTTGATCATATTCAGCTCTTTCCTCCTGTTCCCATCACAGGCTAATGCCACGGGAATATTGATACTATCAAATCGTTCTACCAGCTCGTCCATGCTCAATTGTAGTTGTTGGCTAGCCTCAAGTCCACGAATCTCTAGCTTGTGAAATTCCCAGAGAAGATGAGGGACTGGACCATGATTTCGAACGTAATGGAATTCATTTGGGGTAATGAGACCAGCTTCAAATAAGGGAGTGAGCTTCGGCTCTCCATTCAAAGGATGCTATCAGTGGTGTTAGAACAGAATGTAGCGAAAATTGCACTCAAACACACCTTTCCTGTCAATCGAATGAGGTTTGATGATCGCGGGATCCAATTATCAGGACTAAACTGATCTGCTTCGTCAATTGAAATGAGCGGATCGGAATCTTTGACTGGTGAATTCCTTTTGCCATCATTCTGGGTTAGATTGTAAATGTAGTCTTTCTCATGCTGCAGGGACCGGAGTAGGGCAATCTCCTGTGGTGAATATTTCTCCCTCAGCTTTTGGAATTCGCTTTTGTCTTCTTCATCCTCTTCGGAGCCCTCAGCATCTGCATCGCTCCCTGATGATCCCGCATAAGCATCGTGATGTTTATCACTTTCACCATTCGCCCGTTTCCACTCATGCTCTTGCTGAACTCCACCCTCTGCCTGACTTTCATTTGCCTTTCCGCTGTCGCTATTTTGTGTCTTGGCTTCCTGATTTTTCTTTCCCTCGGCGGCTTCTTCTTCTTTCTTCTTACGCTCAATATTTGCAGGCCAATTCTCCACATTCTTGATCCAAGTCTCCTTCGCATTCAGAACATACCGCCATCCTACCGAATGGACATTAGGCCTTCGCAAATGAAAGTCTTCCTGAGCCTTGATAGAATCTCTGGAATCCACCAGTTTCCCCTCTTTGACCTCTTCTCCAAATTTCTGATATCTTGATTGCGCTTCCTCCGCTTCACGCTCATCATGAGGGTCTGAATCCTCAATTTCATCGCCAGAATGAGTCAGGCCAGGAACACGACTTTGACCATTCACAAATCCGACTCTATGCTCATGGCCAGAACTCCAGTCGGGCTCATTTTGGATATCTTGAACGGACGATCCTGGGTGATTTCGGACCCAGACTCTATGGGGGATTGGTGGCATGATTGGCAACTCAGCAATGCTCCTGTGTGCAAAGATGGTCAGGGTGAAATTGCTAGTTTCCAAGACTCCTGGGAAGCCGAAGATATCTCGAAGACTTGCAGTACAGACCAAAGAAGCATTCTGGTCCTTCCATCACCTTGGCGGCGATGACGTATTGATCTCCAATGACATCTCGCGTTTCTCGCATTTCATGTGGTAAGAAGGCATCTTAGGGTGGGTCTAAAAGCAACCGCTGGGCGCGATCAAAATAGTCGAGACTTTCGCGCTTCGACTTAATCCCGTTTTGCCGACTCGGTCGAGACAACTGTCCCTATGAATAGCCAACCCTGGAGACACCATGTGAAGGGGATTAGAAAGGTAGCGGATGAACTTTCACTGTCCTGAGAGTATTCCAATGATGTGTATGTAAAGCCTCAAAAAGAATGCGACATCCTGTGTATTCCGTTTCCCCGAGTACATCCACAGAGTCACATGGCGACGACCGCTGAATGACTGAGGTAGTAACAGACTTTGTTCCACTGTTGTGACTACTCGACTGTTCTGTAAAGAGTTGGTAGTGGATATTTTGGACCAGCGCCTGAGACATTTCTTGGCTTCACAAATATATACACAGAAGATAAAAACTCACACAGCACTCAGAATCTCAAATGGAGGCGAAGACTCCTAAGCTTGACCTTGCCACCCCCTTCTGGTCAACCATCAGATTGTCGTAGCAGCTGCTTCCCAGGCCTGCATTCCGGATCCACGTTGGCTCCCAATAGAACAGCCCACTGCCTCCACTGACGCCTGCTACGATAGCTGCGACATCTTTCATCCAAGTTGTCTGTCCATCAGCACTTTTTGGGATGGAAGTAGTGTCGGGAGGGAAAGCGTATTTTGGTGATGTGCAGGTTACTGGCCAGTTGGTCTCTGCAACCACGATCGACTTCTTCCATGTTGATGCCATGTTTGTCAGAGTGGTCTTGAGATTGGCGAGAGTAGCGGAGGGGTTGTAGAATGGGTAGTAAGATACACCCATGATGTCGAAGTCTGTGGTGAGGAGTGGGCCAGCTGCCAAGACGCTCTTATACCACCACTGTTGGGTATCCCATTTCCAGCCATTGTCCAAATGAATCATGATCTTAGGCTTAGTGGCAAGGTTGGAATATTTGATTCCCGAAGAGGCGGAATGCAATATCGTCGCGATGTTGTAAAAAGACGAGGTTGACCCAGTTGGAAAGAGAAGACCTCCTGTGATTTCATTCCCGATCGAGACAATTGATAATGGAACGCCTGCAGCAGCGAACGCATTTGAGACATCAAGGGTGTAATTGTATGCTTCCCAGGCGAGATCATTAATCGCGGTCGGCCACCCTGAGGGTATTTTCTACGTCGACTTAGACCCTCGATATCGCCTTTGCAACAGCTCAACAACATACCTGGTTCACTGGATCCGCCCAGGTGTCGCTGAAGAATATGTCCAGATAAACATTCAAGCCAGCAGCTTTGGCACGCTTCGCTAGCTTGAGATTATAGTCCAAGTTGTAGTTGCCATCTGATGGGTTGACCCATAATCTCTGGCGAACAGTATTGACTCCGCTTGCCACAAGAATTGTCTCGAGCGGTGCGGTCTTTCCGGCAGTGGTTTTGTATGTATAACCAGCAGCTTCCTCGATCAGAAGAGAAGACCAATCGACACCTTTGAAAGTCAGGGATGCCTGCACCCCTGCGAGAACAGTTGCAAGAAGGTAAATTGGATGCATCGTGAAAGGATAACGGGCGTGGTGAAATGTGAAGACAGACCACAAACGAAGAAATCCCATCCACCTTATACTTCCTCGAAGCACCTAGTTCCCGGCGGAGTGTAACATCCACATGATCATCCCGAGATTTAAAGTTGCCCCACTCGCATCTTCAATTTATCAAGACCAACCAGACCTTCAGGGAAGTCCGAATCAAGGTTGCCAAGAGATATTTGGCATCTGACGACCTCATTTGACATGTTTTTGAGTTCATCCAATCGAAGCTGCATGTTCTCACTGAGACCCAATATTCCACCATCCAGAAGAGAGCTTGTTGTTTGGATGAAACGAGTTCAAGCTGGTATCTCCACAACTTAATTTATCCGCCGCAGCCAGGGTCCCATCCCTGCCCCGTCTGTGATGTTGTTTCGGAACCGAGGCGTTAAGCGAGAGGGGGTAATAGGGGGTAGCGGGCCGAGAGGTGAAAGAGGAAACACTAACAACATTAAGAGAATGTCAACTGACCAAGGATTTATCAGCATATAGTTGGTAATTTTCGGAAAGATCTATCCCGAGGATACGAGCAAAGTATCCTCAATCCGAGGACCGGCTCAAAGGTAGAAGGAAAATTATGATTTTGTACCACCTAACCCCAGTGAGAGGCTTACAAAAATGAACGATCACGGAAAGGTTAATGATTCACTTTTAGAGTGCCAGTAGGCTTGAGTATTGTAACGTAACATCGTCTAACTTTCAAGTGTTGCAGCATGGCTTTGTTCATCTACCCTTTGTTGCAAAGAGAAGATCACCCCAGCTGGGCATATCATTTCCAGTAACACGACGCTCTCCTCCAAGTGAATCTGCGTTTTGCTTGGCCTTCAGAGTCCAGGGGTCCTTTACCCCATTCGCAATAGCGCTGTAATGCAAGATATCCCAAACCTGTTTCTGAATTCCTCGCTGATCTGTGGATATCTTTGACCAAGGCCCGTTGACAAGAACCGCCTCACAGCGATAGAACTTCGGATCGTAGGGAACAGTCTCGTTGAGGTTGTACTTTGCTGAGTACTCCGATCCTTTGAAAAGAAGGTTGTTTCCATATGTGAAAAGATTGTAGCCCTGATTGTTGACCACGCGGGCCGCCAATGCCAGCCATCCAAGTCCAGTCATGGCGTGGCTCTGGTCTCTCCCAGACTCAGAAGATTGACCCGAGCTCGAACTTATGGTGGAGTCTATGCCAGCACAAAGATCGTTCTTGTACGCGTACAAAGCGTAGTTGTACATGGCCACATCGTCGAGGTAAACAGCGAAGCTGAGGAGAGCCTTGATCGAGACGATTCCGTAATTAGCCTGGCCGATGATGACGCTTTGTCGAGCGAAGAGCCAGTAGAGCTGGATGCTAAATCCTGAACCGCCCTGCCATTTTGCTCCTTGCTCGACCCAGCCACCCTCCCATCGCATGATCTCGGCAGCGTTCACGAAAAGGTCTCCGTCAAGACCGATCATCAATGATCGATCAGTACCGATGATGTTGGTCAAGTTTGACCCCCACGCATCAAGGATTGTCGTACTTCTCTTCCAGTGAGCATCATCTTTAGTGATGTACCCTTCACCAAGTCAGCTTGATCAGCACTGAGTACAAATTGAGAACATACACATGATTGCATTTTGATAGGCGGCTCTTGCATCCGACGTGAACGAGCTGTAGTTACTAACCCCACCACGACTAATCACTGGGAATGGACCGCGCATAGTGTAAGTCGACAGGGAGTACGAATCGTTGGAGAATGAATCATATGTTGACTTCCATGGTTCAACGCCACCGAGAACGTTATTTCGCATGGTTTCAAGATCGCTGTGGCTGTGCCATAGCCCTGGATGGACGAAGTCACTCGGCCTCTTCTTCGATCCTTGGGTAGATGGAACGACAGGAATAGGACCTAAATATCATGAGCCTCATCAAGTTCAGACACAGCTCGGATCAGCGTACCATTGAGGCCAGGAACATCGGCAACGAGAGCCAGTGCACATTGTGCGAGTGCGCCAAGCAACAACACCTTTGATCGTGTTAGCCGATTCCGAGTCTCCCAACACACAAAGCTCACCTTGAAGCTCAACATTGTTTCGAAGTTCGCTTGACTAAGGAATGTGCTTGTACGATGATTCGCTTGCCTCGAAAGTCGTCTTCACTTGCGAACGAGATATATTTGAGCAATTCGCAGCTCAATCAGATTTGAAAGAAAATTGGATCTCCGGGGTAAAGTGCATGGTTATGGGCCGGAGCACCCCACAATTTGCTTTACCCCGCGATTTTCGGGCAACGGGCTATGTCTCGGCGCAGGAACAATTACAGTCAATACGAAGCTGAAATCCCAATGTTCGGGATAATACCAGAGGGTTTCTCCGACGGTCACGATACCTTTGCCGAGATTTTGTTTTAGTTTCGCTTGTCAGTGCAGTTACTAAGAACATTAAACATCACTTGCTGCTAACATTCGGAAATGGAGCACACAAGGTATTTTGACCCATTCAATTATTCCTTGAAAAACGAGCAGTAGCATGTTAACAACAACAATTTAGGCTGGGAGACTCTGGATTGTACATCTCGAAAGTTGTACTTGGGTGCGCCCTTTTCGGAGATCAGAGGTGGCAGCCATGGCTGCTTGAGAAAGAGCAAGCTTTACCATTGCTTGAGTATGCCTGGAAGCAGGGGATCAATACATGGGATACGGTGAGTTGGGAATTTGATGAATTTAACTATGAGTTCTTGGCTCAAGATATGAGAGCTGACTCCGATTGTTCAGGCAGATGTGTACTCGAATGGACGCAGCGAAGAGATAGTCGGGGAAGCCATCAAGAAGTATCAGATACCCCGAGAAGAATTAGTGATCATGACCAAGATTTTTATGCGCTGGACCCTGTCAACCAACCTCCGATCAGTTCTCTCATGAACAAGACTGCTCAAGGTCTAGTTAACCGAGTTGGCTTGTCTCGAAAGCACATACTCGATGCAGTCGACGCATCGATTGCGAGGCTGGGAACATATATTGATGTTCTACAAATTCATCTCTTGGATCGAGACTGCTCGCAAGTTGAGGTCATGCATGCATTGAGTGATGTGGTCAGCTCTGGTAAAATTCGATATCTGGGGGCGAGTAGTATGCAAGCGTGGGAGTTTCAAAAGCTGCAAAATATCGCAGAGAAGCACAATTGGCATCGATTTATCAGTATGCAGAACTATTGGAATCTACTGTATCGAGAGGAGGAGCGCGAGATGGTTCCGTACTGTCGTGACGCAAACATTGGGTTGATGCCTTGGAGTCCATTGGCAAGAGGTGTCCTTGCAAGACCTTTCAAAGTGCGCGACGGAGTTCGGAACCAGAATGACAAACTCTTGTCAGGTTTGATTCGAGGTCAGGCATCAGAAGAAGTGGATGAGATGATCGTAGGGCGAGTGGAAGAAGTTGCGAAGAAGCGTGGTGTAAGTATGGCTATTGTGGCTTTGGCATGGAGTTTGAGTAAACAGGCTTGGCCTGTCACTGGTCTGAACAGCGTTGAAAGAATTGACGAAGCTGTATCTTCTTTAAACTTTGTACTTAGCACAGATGAGGTTGCATATCTTGAAGAACTTTACAAGCCGAAGGAAGTGAGTTATTAGCGAAATGTCAACAGTCGAATCATAGTTCAATGTCACCAATTTCCCGAAACCTCGTTTATCTTTCCCTGGTCTTCATCGCCGTGCAGGAATCAAGCATGCTGCTTAAAGCTATGATGATAGTCTATGCATCGGAATGGCCTCAAAAGAAACAAGCTACTTTTGGTCTCTAGCTCTCGAATTTGCCATGGAACGACGAACCCCGCCCCAGACCCCACCTTGACGATCTCGACTTCGACCCCGCTATCCTCAATGCGCTGGGCTGCCTCGCTGCATTCTTCTCCGACACCCCAAGGGCCGCCACACCTCCAGAACTCAAGGACAAAACCAGGTACTTTCCAAACCACCAGCGGGAACCCGGAGCATAATTGCCTTCAATTCCCTTCCTAAGGGGTTCCCCGGACTCCACATACGCCACAAATTTGGATCAGTCGCGTCTTCGGGGACCGGGCTATTCAGCGGAGAGGAGTCCGCCAGCCACCAAACACCAAATCAAAGTTGGGGAAGAGCGCCTCATATTGATCCCGACCGTATGGTTGACATATAACAGTCATGATAGTTCCCGAAGTGTAGATCAAGCACGCTCATCGGACACAGTCCAAGATCAAGTTATTCAAGACTTGCATATTTCGGATCAATTGGTCGCTGCGAAGTTCTTTCTTTGAGTCGAACTAGACACCTGCAAACTGCCTTCACCATGAGCACTGCGAAAGTTCCCACCATGCATGAGCACGACGAGATCGTATCTCCAGCCGTTCGCGACGATAACAATGAGAAGGCAATGGCCAATGATCCCGAGGTATGTGCAATCGGGTGCGTCCTATACATCTGAACTAACAGGGCTTGCAGGCAACAAATTATTATGACAACACCGGGATTCATATCGATGAAGCTCTGAGTAAGAAGCTATTCTGGACCGTCAACAAGAGAATTCTCGCCTGTATGCTTGGCGTAAGTCCCCAAGCTACGGGTCCTCGAGCCTGTGACTGACTTTCATGGGCTATAGACGTACTTCTGCCAATCTCTCGACAAAGGAACCTTAGGATTTGCCTCTGTCATGAATATCAGAGAGGATGCCAATCTCAAAGGACAAGACTATTCATGGCTGGGCACGATTCTTTACATGGGTGTCTTGGTTGGAGAATGGCCCACGAACATGTTGCTGCAGCGATTCCCCGTTGCGAAGTACCTTTCTGTCAAGTAAGTCTCGGTTTGGAATGTGATGCTCTGGAGCATACTAACGATGATAGTGTTTTTTGCTGGGGAGCCGTTATCGCATGCTCAGCTGCCGCTAATAACTTTGTATCCCTGATGGTCGTCCGATTTCTACTCGGGTAAGATAACATGAGCATCCAATCTGGCGACTGATGGCTAACTTCAATACAGAGTCTTCGAATCTTGTGTCCAACCGGCTTTTATTATCATGTAAGCCTGATTTTAAATGCTAGTCAAGGAAGTATAGCTGACTTGAATCTTTCAGGACATCGATGTGGTACACCAAGCGAGAACAGAGCGTTTTGACATCCCTATGGTACTGTATGACAGGAGTGCAATTGATGGTGAGACTCAACTCGTACACAAACAATGCATATCATGCTAACACAAAAGTAGACTGGAGGCCTGATTGCCTTTGGAATCTCCCACTACGAAAACGGCGTCATCAAATCATGGCAACTCCTCTTCCTCGTTCTTGGTCTACTGACCTGCGTGTGGGCGGTCTTTATCGGATGGTGGCTGCCCGACTCCCCAGTCGCAGCCAAGTGTTTCTCCGAGGATGAAAAGCGACTGATGATTGAACGAGTCCGTGCAAATGAAACTGGATTGGACAACAAAACCTACAAGAAGTATCAAATGCTGGAAGCCGTCTCCGATCCAGTCATTTGGTGCTACGTTCTGTTGCAAATTACCAGTACACTCGTCATTGGCGGTCTCGGCGTGTTCTCCAACTTGATTATCTCTGGATTCGGATTCTCCTACCTGCAAACCCAACTACTCAACATCGCTCAAGGTGCAGTGACGATCATTGTTATGATCGGATCTGCAACTCTTGCTCAGACGACAAAGCAGACTTGCTTGGTTATGCACGCATGGACCATCCCACCAATCATCGGGACAGCTATCATCTACTCAATCCCTCCGACTGCATCTAACCGTGTTGGTCTCCTCATTGCTTTCTACTGCACTCAATTCATTCTCGCTGAGGGGAATTTGGTATTTTCTCTGATCTCCCGCAACATCGCTGGGCGAACCAAGAAGTCCATCTCGCTTTCCATCACATTCATCGCTTGGGCAGCTGGAAACATGACTGCACCCCAGGTAAGACTCTTGAAACAATCTTTCCTCATTTAAAACTGATTACCTTTCCAGATCTTCCAAAAATCTGATGAGCCACGCTACCAGAAGGGCTTCACTGCTCACTTCTGTCTCTACGTGTTGTTCAACATCATCCTTCTGGTTACCAGATGGCTTCTCACCCGCCGCAATGTCGAAAAGAAAGCAGAATCCCAACAGACAATGAGTACCACCGAAGCTGATGGCGCGGAGAAGATTACTCACTCCCGAGCATTCGATGATCTTACGGATAGGGAGAATCCTGACTTCCGCTACGTGTACTAGTAGATCAATGAACGGATGTTCTATTCTCCGGTACTGTCTGGCAGTCAACAGACCTCTATTGTTGTCCTTTGTAGCTCTGGATGACCTAGGAAACGGGCAGAAGGTGGAAAGGTGGGATTATGGAGTTGTGCAGTCGTGAGTAAGCGCGAGAGAAAAGCAAGAGGAGGAATGTCCATAGGCTTCACTCCCCAAACAATGCAATTCTAAATAATTGGCTGTAATATTCATGTCAGGCCAAGACAATTTAAGCGTTCTCCCTAACATTTCCATGCTCATGTTCGTAAAACTTGATGTCTCAAACTTCGGTTCTCAAAACAAACCAAGTAACGTGTGCCCCGACAAGCGTTCAATTGCATGTTCGCAGAACTTCAAAGCAATTCAATTGGATCGACTCTCCCTATTGAACGTTGATGCGATCATCATTCGAATCAATCTAACATTCTACATATTCTAGTGAATTATTCAGTAGCTCAAGATATATCCTCGGAGATAGACACGAATTGTTTTGGAAGCGACCAAGATTTAGGACGACCTACGACATTCTGCACAGAGTGGAAGCGCTTTCGTCGTTAAGTAAAGCGCATTTATTTCCTCTATTACTAATCCAACAGATCTTTTCAAGCCTCTTAGCAATAGTTCTAGAATGAGATGCCTGGTGTACAATTAACGGTCCCCGGGCTATCTTCCGGAGCGAGCCCGACAGTCCTCGCAAATCAACATGTGACCGTCTTCATCCACTCTCCATCTTACATGCGGCTTAATACTTCCCCAGCAGTTTTCCTTGATTCTGGACCTCTATCGACCTGCCAAGAGGTTCACACCAACGTCTCCGCGCAATATCCCGGATGCCGTTTCTTACGGCGATGAAGGACCCTGCCAGAGAGGCGCAGAGTTCAGATCTGACACTACGAGTGGATCTGTAAGTGAGAATAACGTTTCGCATCTTGGTTGTTCTTTCATTTATTCGGTCTATTCTGCCTAAGATATGATTCGTGGTTGGGTGTTTAAGAGTTGAAGCGCCTTCTTGTTGAACACTTAACGGATACATCACCATTCGACCTTCCTCGACTTTTCTTTGCATATCATATCAGATTAGGACATTCTTCGTTTGTTCTCAAACATACTTGTGAAGATGTCTACTGCTCTACATCCAGCACCTCTACCTTCACTCCCAAATGGCCATTCTTTACACCAGTCGAAGAAGCGAAGTCGAGACTCGCTGGGAGTAAACGGCAATACTGGTTCGGAAAGCGCAAGCAAAGAAAGAAAACTGGTGAGTCCGAGATTTGACATCTCGTGATGCGTTTGATTACTTCAATACCTGATGTGAAGACAGACATCGTCCACCTCATCAAACAACACCCTCACGAATGGAGCATCCCCACAAACCCTATCAGAACTCGACCTCTCATCCCCATCCCTTCGCCAAAATCTTTCAAACCTTTACTCTGAGTCCGTCTCTGCCAAAATCTGGGGCGTAGCAGAGCGCGCTTTGGATAAGGTTCGCGTCCCCCTCCAAACCCAAAGTAAACAAAGCCTCTTCCTAACCGCCACAAAAGAGCGCCCCTCCGACCCTGTACCCAGAGTACACGAAGCCCGGCTCGACAAAATACGTGTATCGCGAAGCTGATTTCTGGACTTCTGGTTTCTTTCCTGGATCTTTATATCTGCTTTTGGAAAGGCAGAGGAAATTTGGGCATCTGTTAGAACCGTCGCCATATGATGGAGGCTTACAATTACCACATGGGGTGCAGCTTGAGTATGTTCCATTTCTATGTTTCTACTCTCTTATTACGAGATACGAATAAACCATGTCTGTTGCGAGTTTTGACAGTGAACATCCAGATACGCATGCAAATGGTGGACCACCAATCTTCACAAGAATGCCCTCGTTACCGGAACTCACGATCTAGGCTTCATGATTTCGCCATGGGCACGGAAAGCATGGGAACTTGAGCACGACACCAGAGCATACGATACGTGTATCACAGCCGCGAAGACATTAGGTGCGCGCTTCAATGAGAAAGTGCAGGCGCTGAGATCTTGGGATACATGTGTGACAAAGCGGTATTCGTTTACAGACCCATCGAAGGACTTTCTTGTTATCATTGTAAGGCACCCATTTCCTCTCTGTCTTCACTTTATTCTCCATCGATATAGATACTGACACAAGTCTCTTAGGACAACATGCTCAACCTCGACCTCCTCTTCTGGGCCTCCCTCGAACTCCGCTCCCCCTCCCTCCGCGCCGCCGCAATCGCCCACGCCCGTACAACGCAAACACACCACATCCGCGCCGACTCCTCAACATACCACGTCGTAAACTTCAACCAATCCAGCGGCACCCCCAAAGAATTCCTCACCAATCAAGGGTACTCCGACGATTCATGCTGGAGTCGTGGACAAGCGTGGGCGATCACTGGCTTTGCAGAGACATATCGCTGGACGAGAGATATTTCGTTTTTGGAGACGTCGAGACGGTGCGCGGATTACTTCCTGGCACATTTGCCGGAGGGCGGTGTGCCGTATTGGGATTTCAGTGCGCCGGTCGAGAAGAATATGCCGACTGATACGTCGGCGGCGATGGTTGCTGTGTATGGGATGTTGTTGCTTCATGAGGCCTTGGCGAGTTTAGGCGAGAAGTCGACGTATCTCAATGGTGCGTTGTATATCTTGCAGGCGGTTCTGAAGAGCAAGATGGCGCCTGAGGCGGCGTTTCGCACACAAGAGATTAGGGTGCCGACGGTTGAGACGGAGGTGAGTGTTGAGAGTGGACCTTTGGAGGTTGACATGGGAGGGGGCGAGGAGACCATTCTGGTTGGGGCGACGATTAACAACTATCGATTTGCACCGAGGAGATGGGCAGATCATGGGTTGGTTTATGCTGATTATTATTTCTTGTTGGTGGGGAACAAGCTGTTGGAGATGGGGATCGGAGGCCAGACTGGTTATTGAAACGGGTCGTAGAGATAGAAATACATGGGTAGATTCCAAACATTTGTTCATCATAGCTGGGCAGTTCATTACCATTCATTACTTGTGTTATTGATACTTGCCCTCCATGTGCATCATTACGCCCGAAAAATATATACATATCTTCATTATCATCTTGGGACTTCGTCCGCTCTTTCTGTACTCGAAAACGTGCTGATCCTTTGACTCGGCAGAAACGGATACTCGAAAAACGACATCAAATCATTATAATCCTCCCCTGAAGATCCATACCCCATGGCTGGAGGGTTAAATCCCAGCTCTGGTCCTCGTGGTACAGTATGATCGTAATTTTCCATGCCGCCCGGATAGAACGGTGGTAATTGCTCATGGCCAGCTGCAGGTGAGGGCATTGATGAGGAGGCTTGAGGTTGGAAGGATAATGGTAGCGGGGGAAATGCGAGTGAAATGCTGTCAGGAGAGTTCTCGTTGGGACCGGGTTGCATGTAATTTTCGTCAAAAGAACCCATCATGCTCGAGTCGAAATCTCGTGTCATGTGCGTGCCATTAACAGCCATTCCACCAGCCGTGTCGATCTCTGATGAATGATGCATCGAATCGGGTAATGAACTTGTATCATTCTCGACTCGCTGTGGCGAAGCAGAGGCGGTTTTCTGGCCAGCATCTTCTGAGTATGCTGCTTTCCGGATGTCGAGCAGGCCTGGTCCTTCATTCTTAGCCTGAATAAGTCGAGCAGCGAACTTGGACGCCAGATTCTCTGTGGTACCTTTCGACTGAGATTGTGAATATGAGCCGTTCCACCTCCTCGAGATCTCAAGTAAACTGTTTGTCAACGAGTCAAAATCAGCTGGTAGGCCAACCTTGTAGTAACTACTGTGTGCGAGAAGCATTCGACCGCTAATGAACAAACAGAATGCGAATTGGGGATTCGTGAGGATCGTCGAGCCGTGGAGGAACTTCTCGGCGATGATCGCGATCTCCGAAGCTGCAGCTAAGCAAGTTTCTGCACTCGACGAAGAAGGAAGACGAATGGAAGTTCGTTGCCACTGGGGCGAGGGGTATGCAATGCCTTGATGGAGAAGGCCGACGGCTGTGTTATGCGTGATGTGTGCGAGTGTGAGATTAGGATCGAGGATTCCGTCGACGTTAAGTACTGATGCCTCACGCCATTTCTCGGGAAGGAAGATCTTCCATCTACATCAGTCAGCTCTGTTGGTACCCCTCTGGTAAAGGCTTGACTCACTGAATGAGTCTCAAATCTAACTCTTTGAACCTCATCAACCATAACTGAGCATCATGAAAATTCGAAATATCCACTGCATGCTGTAAAAAGAACATGGTGACTAGACTCAAACTCTCTGTTGCTTCGATACAATAAGCAAAGGCACCTATCGAGTCCTGATCCTCCCGCTCCTGTCTTGAATCGGGGTTCACAACTGTCGTGGCAGCCGCCGCATCTGCAATACCGAAGTAAGGTGTTGGGGTCTTCAAAGGCTGTCCGGCTTCCCACAGAGCGCCCTCACATGGTAACCGTCTTTTCACGTCCGCGCTGGTCAGTGAGACATTCCATCCTGTCGCCACACTGCAGAATCGATCCATCAGAAAGACATTCCAGAATACTCGCCGCCTCTCTTCTCTTTCTAGCCAAGACTTGCATGGCTTCAGAAAAGCCATTCTATGCATTAGATATTCCGCAGATTTGGGAGCGTTTGGATCGTCGTTTTCTTCTACGCTCAGTTGAAGTTGCTCCACTGTTCGAGTCATGCTTCCCACGATTGACCAGGCTGAAGGTCCACGACCGCTTCCGATCTAGAGGCAAATTAGGTCCGTTCTTTGAAATTGTCAGAGTACTTACCGTATCAAAAGCGCATATTACCAGCGCCTGAAGATTTTCAACAGAGAAGGATTCCATACTCTGCAAAATCACAGTCTGCCGATTTCTCCGAGCATATTGAGCTCTTACTGCTGGGTTCGCAAGTCTTGGATCATCAGATAGCCTCGAACATAGGGAAACAATCGCATGAAATATTGTCGTCAACTTCTGCCGCTGTGCGGGAATTTTCATGCGTTCCCGGAATTGCTTGACGTGGAGGATTGGTATCCATGGGTGGATTTGGGTGAAGTAGATTTCGACTAGGTCGTCCACCAGATCATCTGCTGGCAGTATCTCGTCCTCTGAGCAGTTGTTCACCACAAGTGGTCTCCTGGGAGCTTCACGCTCGTCCTCGATCTCAATGCGACGGCGCTTATGTCTCTGAGATAGGTCTTCGAGTTTTTGTTCTACCCCACTTTCAGGCCCGTTGTCCCCCAAATTCGACAGTGCACTTCTCAAACGATCAGTTCTCTCCTTAAGGTTATCAGGATTCGAGATCGCTGTATGAGACAGATCAGATTCCGGGGATATTGGGGCTGCGGGGTGGATGGTGTTTAGCGTATTCCAGACTTGTTGCCACAAGACGCCCTGTCCCAAGAACATGTGTTCGAGCGCAACAACACGCTGAGTGAGACTATCCACGGCGCCCGTTCGCAGTCCAGGTTTGGATTTTCGTTCATCGTAAACACATTCTATGCCTTGGTAGGGTGAGCATGGGACTTCTCAGAGGATGGCATCACTGACCTGATTTTTCGCAATGTGCGCATGGCTGTGTTCGCGTGCATTTTGACTTCTTCCTCCTACACGGCTGGCATCTGTAGCATTTGAACTTAGCTGTGAGCGATGTAGGGTTTTGAACATGAAACTCACGCAGGTCCATCCTCTTCAGGACATCCCTCCTGCCCATTTACTGTCCCATTCTCGCTTGAACTTTTGTCCCTTTTTCCAGGCATTGTTCCATCCGTCAGTCACAGTCACTGTATCACTGTTGCTAATGTCGGCTGATTCGTGTGCAAAATGTTTTTCAATGTTTCGAAACTCTGCCAGAGTCGCGAAAAAGACGACATCAGATGGAAAAGTAATTCTTGGGCTCGAGGATGATCACAACGCAGGGACACAGACAGGCACAAGCAGCCTAACCACACACGCGAAAGATTTGCGCGGGGTAAAAATGGGGACCCCAGTGCCTGCAAGATCGAAGGAGCAGGTGCCCAAACTTTCAAGTCAGCGTCCAGATTCCAGCATGAAGAAACTATCGTGTTCTTGGGGTGTTTTCCGTTTGGCGTCCCAATCAGAGCGCTGGAAGGATACGGTTTAGCTTGGCAGGCGGGCGGCGGGTGAACTCTCGGAGTGCATGCCGAGGTAAATGATGAGGGGTCCAGCGATTTGGGGGAAGTGGCGACTGGGCGACTGAAGAGCAAGGACCAACACGAAGACATACGATCTTCAAGACGAATGTTTACACAGATGCGCGCCAGTCGAAGTTAAGAATTCTGTGCCATCAGCTGAAGATTGTTTGGGTACTTTTCGTTGTCGGTCTGCCAATAGGCCCTGTAAGCGAAGCCCCTGGATGAGATCAACAAAGGCCCAAACAAGCCACACAGCCTTAAGCAAATGAACAGCTTATTCCAAGTCCAAAAGACAGTCTCCAGTCCAATGGAAGGGTTGCAGGACTCAACTCCCGAATCAAGTTTACAAGTAGTTGAGCTGCCCATAAATCTCAAAAGGCTGGCTTCTGGAGGCGCTGGCCAATTCGATGAAGTCGATTTTTATAGCCTAGAAGGGAACATAAATACAACTGATGCAACTCTTAGCTACATTCACTTAAAATTAAATTTCAACTTTGGTCAACCAACTTGTTTAACGGGCAGCAAGCATTCAGCTTAGGGCTGTTCAGGGCTGTTCAGGGATTACAATTCGACAATGCCGTGTGAGATGCGAGGGAACATGTCAGCCGGAGATCCAACCTTCAATTTGAAGCTTAGGGCCCAGTCCGTGGTAAGGGACATTTGGAAACTATCACGCACTCTTCTTTGTTGTATTTATGCCTGCACCAAAGTTGACGACGCATTCTAAATCGATGAAATTTCAGACACACATGAATGAAGTATACAAGATTTTTCTATCAGAGTCGCTTGTTTCTTTGACCGAATAGTTCTTTTTATGATTACCTTATGACTATCTGTGATCGATTCAGGCCTTAATCATATAATGCCAATAGGACCTTGTGAGAGTGAACACACTACGCGAGACACCCTGGGCAAACAACTGTATTTCATGACGGAACTCTCGTATGTATCTCGCCCAAGAGCTATATATTGAGCTCATCTAGCAAGAATACTTCCACTACTCAATCAAAAGCAATCAATACTTCCCGACCAAAATGACAAGTCTCTTGAGGTTGCCAGTAATATCTCAAGGTCCTCAAGACGAAGCTCTCAAGCATCCACTTCGTCGTACTCCTTATCAGAAACCGCACCATGCCACTTCGTGTCTCCTAAGCCCACCACAAAGTGCGTCATGATTGAGCCCTTTCCCGCTCCATGCCAGTGCGTCGTGCCCGGCGGCGCATAAAGCGTATCTCCAACTTTAAGCGCCCGTGGCTTGCCACCTTTATCACAGACCCATCCCGAGCCCAAAGTGACCTTCAGGATCTGTCCTTTCTCGTGTGTGCCAGTAGCTGCGAGCGCATGGTGTGAATGTCACGTTGGCTACAGCGACGTTGCCATCTGCATGGATCATGTCGAGGTAGACGTCACCGCCGTTAAAAGTTGGGGCGTTCTTGATGGTGCTTGTTCCCTCTTTTTGGGATGAGGGGAAGATTATTGTAGACGGCATGGTCGCGTTGTTGGAACGAGGGGAGGTTTGGTTTGTAGGAAGGCTAATAAGGATATTAGAGTATGTTATGGGCTTCTGATCTATTACTAGGAAATTCAACAATGCGTCAATGACCGAGATCATCGCGAATACTTATGTACCCTTTGTTCTTCGAATGTTTCATCATAGAGAGGTCGGTAGTTAACAATCCCGATCCAGTGATGTGACGATGTGGATTGGTGCCCGGTCTAATTGGTTGTTCGAGCCTGGTCAACACAGCTAACGAGTCAATACTCCCCGCTTTTCCAGGGAGGTGGGTAATGCTTTAGGTCTTTTATGCAAGTTGCTTATCGTACACAATGTATCGTCTTGCTATTACCACACAGTATGAAATTGCCATAAAGCATGCAAAGCTGATGCAGGCTTAACGAATGTCCCTTTTGAAGCGGATCTAGGACTTAGGACATACAGGCGGTGTTACGTGACTATACATCATTGTGTTAGCGGAGTTTGGAACAAGTACAGCATCTCATTGTGCGTCTAGCTATTCATGACCTTGACCTCAATAGGTACCACTTGACCATGTCACAGTCCACATCATTTAGCATTCCTGATTCTCCTTTGACGATCCTTGTACACTTTGGTGAATGTCCTCAACTAAAGTCCCTATTCATTTCCTAGTATTGTGGTATCACAGCGATATTACCGCTTGTTGATAGACGTTTGGCTAATTTTGCCAAAGGAAATGACGAAACGCATTGCTGCTAGCCACATGAAGAATGAAGTACTTTATTTCTGATTCGTACTCAATGACATCGTTTCGTTGATAGTATACGGATCTCGCTAGGTGAACCATGGTTGGCTATGATGCTTGTCAAATCCCGAGACGGAGGAAAGATTTACAGATATTCAAGAGTACCGAGGATGATGCGGGCATGACAGTAAACTGCAATCGACAGTAACTCAGCTCAATACGCAAGATGCGTACTCACCGAATCGCGGCGTTTGACTTTCAACGTCCACTGACTCTTACACTTCCGGACATGTGGTCAACACAATGGGCATTATATGAAGAGTTTAAGTCAACTTGGTCCACACAAGTTATGTTGTCGAATCGTCGTATCACTTAGAAAATGACAGGTTCTAGGATATTTCTTCAGTTGCTCGAAGCTCATTCCACAGCAAACCGAAGGAAGCATTTTGATGTGGATCACGTGTCAGACTCAATCCTACTTCTCAGCGACTCGCACCCTAGCTACGAAGAGCAGACAACAACAACAACAAGGACTTCAGCGAAATTGTATTCACCATGGATAGCTTACGAGTTTTTCATGTTATCCGCTGAAAGGCATGAAGGCGCTCCTAATGAAACACGAAATGAGGAGCGCTGTCACGTGCGCGAAAAGGCATCAATGCATAACTCCCCAAAAGCCCATGGATCTTCCAAGAAGCTTGGAAGTTCACATCTGCAGGAAGCTCAAATGATGCTAGGAGATCCAGGGCTTTCGTCTCTCCGACCTACTTAAACAGAACAACCCGGCTCCGTTATTGTTTTGATGCACCGTACCGATTCATCAATTTACCAAACGATGAACAGCCTCGGAGCAAGGCCCTCCAGCTTGATCCTCCCTTTCCTCATAGTGAGACATCTGTAACTTCCCGTCATACTCTATACTCACTTCTCATAAGTCTTACTTCATCCTATCTCATATCATATCTCATCTTCAAAGCTTATTGTTAGCAAACAGCATCTCCACCTCGTCATTGGCTCGTCCAGTTGAGCCCAAGCCAGCGGGACGGAAAGGGTAGCTCTCCCATCGGGTCCACATTTGATCTGAGAGCCGAGCGAGAGCTCTACGGGCAGCGGGCAGCGGGCAGCTTTCCGTCATAGCTGAGCTGAGCTGTCCGTTTTGCAGCTTGGATGTATTTCTGGCTCGTGTTTGACGATTTGATAAGAAAAGAGGCTGGGAACTCGGTTGAGAAGGTGAAGCGAAAGATAGCAAAGCACGTACTTCCGTACATGAAGAAATGTCAACAAGCGATGCAATGTAAAGGAGATGCAGATTCCAATGCACCAGTAAGGGACATGATGTAAAGGGGTCTGCAGAAGAAGTGCCCTTAGAACCCTGCACTCGCAGTCTCCCGCAGAGTTGGAAGCGAGGAGAGTCGTGGCTGGCGCTGGTTGGGTTGAGGTGCACTAGCAAAGGCCCGCTCCGTGAGCACTGGGCAAGGGCAAGGGCATGGACACGGCAGAGATTCCCCAACCCCCTCAATTATCGAGCTCATCACCGAAGAGACCAGGAACCACAGAGCAGAGGATTCGAGACTTGTACCACCAGAACTTGGTTCGGTGTGATTGAGGTCCACTACTCAAGATCAACTTAGTTATTGTCTTGGAAAGCGAGACAGCTCCATACAGATCAATCAATACCTCCGTACAGGGACAGAGAGGAAAGTGACGGGGCTGCTTACCTCTGTCCACAGCCATTGATGCACGGCTTTCTGATTGCATCGCACCGCATTTCAACAGCCGGTGCGCTGAATTTGATACCTGTCGCACAGATCCTACCTGCCCAATTCTGCCCTGTGTACCTGAAGGAAGGCGCGTTCCAGGGCTTCGAGGACTGAGTTGACCCTCAAACCGAAACCCACACTTTCGTTTCTTCTTTCTCTCCACCTGCACGCAACATCATCATCACCACCACGACGAAATAGAACACGCAATTGACGACAATCTATGCGAGCATGACCTCCCTAATATCAATATCGCATTATCTGGATTCATATCTCGCCATCCTACCCCCTATCGATATTGAACGGGCCGACAATCGCATGCGCGACAAACCCGAAAGAAAAGAGAGCGTTGGGTCGAGTCTGTGACCGAGTTGAATCCGCATCACCACTCGCGCATGCGCCGAATCAATCCACGCGACTTTTGACCGTCAATTCATGCGCGCATGCAATTATTCAATTGAAGAAGAGAAGGAGGAGCCGGCGCGTTTTTCTGGCCAAGTTTTCGCGTTGGGTAAATTAATATTTCATGCGTGCGTGTTTTGAATTTACTTGTTCGTCGCCAGCAAGCTGGACCTCAAGCTCGCTACTTCGCCATCTTGTTTTCACCCCAGTACCAACCTCCCCAATTCAACTCGACCCGCCTCAACTCCCACCACCAAGGACATCCCGACACCTGAGCTTTCTCTACCACATTCCTTTGCTCTTCACACACACCTTTTCCCAGCATTTCACATTCCTACCGCCCAAGTAGGAAATTCGCATTCCTCGATCCCAATCGAGAACCACAACACCAAAACTACCCGAACTTCGTGATACCCCAATTGGAGTCAGAAATCGCACTCCGCGGTGAACCCACACCCAATTCACCTTGTCGACCTCCCCTCGACCTCGTCCAGCAGCAGCTCTGACGACTCCATTTCCTCCCATTTCTAACGACCCTAACGAAGTGAACGAACCTTTAACGCCAACTCCCACGCAGCGCCAGCAGCAGCAGCGTCCCTTACGTCGAACACACATTGAAGCTGCATCTGCCGGTATTAGTCCACCTCCACGAGTTCGCTTTGCACAAAATCAGCCTAGAAGCGAGGAATTGACTCATGATTTCGACGAAGATCTCGCCTCTTCAACACCAATAGCAAGCTCTCAACACTACTCTCCCGAAGCTGAAAGACGACCTCACCGTGCCCTGCGAATTTCTCGAACCACTGCCAGTGCGATCCTTTATACCCTCGAAGAAGCTTTGAGACAACCCAACCCCTTCACACCTGATCTTGTGGAGGAGAACGCTTCGATGTCCGATCTGATCGGTGGAGGGTCTGGCCCTGCAAGCAATAGCAGGACCGGGAATGGCAGACCTCAACCCCCACCTGGAACATCTGGTTCGCCCAGTCTCAAAGGTCCTAGGGAGATTATGAGAGAGCGGAATGCAAGGGAAGCTAGGAAGAAAGCAGAAATGGAACAGAGGGAGGCTTTGGAACGTGCAAGAGCTGCCGAGGAGGCAAGATTACTCGAGCAAGATAGAAGAAGAAGTGCGGAACGAAGGGCAGCAGCTGCTGCTGGTGCTGCTGGTGCTGCAGCACAACAAAGGGCCAGTGGAGAGTCTGGCCAGCGGACATCAGGTGGAACAGCTGGTCAAAGAATCTCGGATGGGTCACAACAACGCAGATCGGATCCTCCGCAAGAAGAGCTTCAAGGTCTGGGGCGTGGTGGAAGAGCAGTAGGAGGTGGTGAGAGTGCGCCATCTGCCAGACCAAGGCCTACTCAACAACAGCAGTCTCAGCCACCTAGACCTATTCCTGGGACATCACGATCAAGACCTGCTCAAGCTGAGGCTGAAAGTGGTCCGGCGCTGACGTCACAACCAGCGACCAGATCTTCATTTCCACATGCCTTTGAACGATGGGAAACCTTGTCCGCTCATTGGGAAGGTCTCACATCTTTCTGGATACGAAGATTGGAAGAGAATAGCAACGATCTGAACAGGGATCCATTATCGCAACAACTGTCTCGACAAGTCACCGATCTCTCGGCTGCAGGTGCAAACCTTTTCCACGCTGTGGTCGAGCTGCAACGATTGCGAGCTTCATCTGAGCGAAAATTCCAACGTTGGTTCTTTGAGACTCGAGCTGAGCAGGAACGTGCACAAGAACTTCAAGCAGTCCTGGAAAGCAGTCTTGAGCATGAGCGTGGAGAGAGAGCAACAGCTATCGCTGAGGCGGTCGCAAAGGAGAGAGAAAAATCAAATGTCACCAAGCAATTGGCCGAGATGAAGCGCGAATTGCAAATATCAAAGGAAGAGGCAAGAAGAGCTTGGGAGGAACTTGGACGCCGAGAGCAAGAGGAGAGGGATCGCACTGCAGCTTTGAAGGATGGTCGGCCTACACTTATCGGTGGAGTTCAGGTTGTTCCTATGATGCAAGGAGTTCCTAGCAGACATACTAGTGCCCGAGATCCAGCACAGTATTCTGCTGCCGAACCCGAAGGACCTATTGATAACAGCGATCTCGCTTACCAAGAGTATTCTCGATCTCAGAGATCAGAGCCAGCCGACCCTTTCACTGAGACCCGAACCAGCTCTCGACCAACTTATACTGAGGCAGATCTCCCTATGCATCCAGCCTTCACCAATTCCCAAGAAAATTCGGCAGCCCCAGCCGTTCAACCTGCTTCTCCTTCCGCATTCTATCAACAACACCAAGGCACTTCCCTGCATCCAGACCCAACATTCCGCCAACCATCGGTCCCATCGGAAGCAGGTGCCATGAGTGAGGAGGAGTACGAGATTGATTCACAAGGTCAATTCATCCGTGATGCCAGAGGCAACAAAATCCGTTACCAAGGCCCTCCCTCTGACGCAGACACAGATGAATATGACGTTGCCTCAGAACGCGAGCGTGAGCAAGCGAACCTCCAACGGTATGGTCAAGTCTCCGGCGTCGAATATGGACGCGGACCTACCTCTACCTCTGGGGGCCCAACCTCGAACCCGACAATCTCGGAACCTGTCGATTACTCGGGCCAGGGTTATGGTGCTGCAGCTCCTGAGTGGGCGGCTGTCCCGAGACATCATCACCCTACCAGATTGAGTGATGTATTGGAAGAGGACGAGAGAAGTCGAACGAGTGCAGGTGCGAGTCAGATGAGTCGACGGGAAACCTAGGAATACACCCTTTCGAACCCGAGACTTCATCCAGACTTCATTCAGAAACCACTATCTATGAGTGGTGATCCCCAGCATCACTCACACACTACCTAGAGCTTGTTAGGCGCAACAAGCGAGCGAGAAGAGAGCACAGCATCTGTATGGCGTCTTCGGTGTTGTGGTGTACGGAGAAAATGAGAGAAGAGAAAATTGGGTTGGTGGTTGTCTATATGTATGGGCTTTTGGCTCTTTTGGCGGCGGATGGATGGATTTTGTATGTTTTTCTTGTTACTTACTATGTTGTGGGAAATCGTGTGGTGGCACGATGATAAATAGGTATGGTCAGGAAGACTGGAAAGCGAGCGAGCGAGCATGCTAAGCATCATGTTCTTGCTTTCTATTTGTTGAATTTGTCGGAGATCTGGTGTTGAGGGAGCATGGCTCGCCAAAGCAGAGCGAGGGTGGAAGTGGGCGGGTCGATGGGAGAAAAGAAAGAGAAAGAGGCGTCTTGTACTGTAGGAATATGTGGCATGGCTGCTAATGGGGATGGACGGTGGGAAAGGAGGCATTCTGCGTGCATTTTGTTTGTGCATATTCTCGGCGTGTGGTTTGATTACCATGTGGGATGGTATCGTATGGTAGATACTGAATTGCTATTTCTCTTGTATAGAGAGGAAGGAGAGAGGAGAGGGGAAAGAATAGGGGAGATGAGAGAATTAATTGAACGTTGAGTGGCTCTTCTGACTACACTTATATTCCATACTGTGATACTGTCATGAGCGAGATACGTGAGTTCCATGAGAATAACAAGAGTGAGATGTGTGATGCAGGATGGAAGGTAGTTGTATTTTCGGATCTGTAATATACACCAGAGGGAACTTTAGCAGTCACTGAGTGATGCAATCTATCTCAGAAAACACAAGGGGGAACTCAAGTAAGGTATTTGAAGAGCTTGAGCTTCCACCTCGCTCTCGCAAATGATGCACCAGCCACCATTGTGGCGGGACCTGTCTGGCTGTGTGGTGGTGCAGCGGAACAACGTCCGCCCGCGCCGACCCGAGCTTTCGTGGAAATGTTGATTTGATGATCCAGATGATTGATCACTCCACTCCACTTCAAGCTTCAATCCGGACTTCAGCACCACATACATAGGCCAATTTCTGCCTCCGCAGGGACAACCAGAAAATAGCCGGGAATATGTCGAAATCAATCGTACCAAATCCGCGTGTGCTATCATCTCTTTCGAGAAACGCCTGCTCGCAATCCATTCGAACGGGACCAATATGTAGGAATCTCTCGACCTCTACCTCAGTGCTCGCCAATTCGCGGAGAGGAAATGGATCTGGAGTTGGAGCAGCGACGAGGTGTTTACAAGCTGTGCGGAGAGATGCTGTCGCCTTGGGAGGTTATGGGAGGTGGAGTGTGACTGCTGGTAGGAGCGCAGGAAGTGTGAGAGGTTATAAAACAGTGCAAGAGGCGAAGAGTCGATATAAATCAGGCGTATGTCTTTCCTCTTTCTTTCCCATCCCTTCTGCTCTCCTAAGTTCCCGTCATTTCTATATCCTCGTGCTGACAAAGTAAAAGCCCTTTTCCACCCTCGCAGGAATTCTCTTCCTCAGTAGTGGCGCAGGATTGATCTTCTACTTTCGATATGAGAAGGCGAGGATGGAGAGGAAGCGTGTGGCGGAGGCGGCGAAGGGGGTGGGGAGGCCGAAGGTTGGGGGCCCGTTTGAGTTGGTGGATCAGAGGGGGGAGAGGTGGGGGGATGAGAGGATGAGGGGGCGGTATTCGTTGGTGAGTGATGCTTTCAATATTCGGGGATGGGGTTCAGAGAAGGGGAGGGTCTGTGGAGGGGGTCCAAACAGTGATTGACTTCACATGGACGGATGCCAGCCGAGATCGGAGAAGGAAGGAAGTACATGGGGAATGACAACATGCTAATAACTACCCTTATAGGTCTACTTCGGCTTCTCCCACTGTCCAGATATTTGCCCAGAAGAACTCGACAAAATGGCCCAGATGATCGACCTCGTCAACGCCTCACCACTCCTCTCCTCCCAGACTACCTCATCCTCCACCACATCTACCACCTCCTCAAACCCCAACGCTCTTCCACCTCTCCTCCCAATCTTCATAACCTGCGACCCCGCCCGCGACACCCCCGCCGTCCTCGCGACTTACCTCTCCGAATTCCATCCCGCGATCGTCGGTTTGACCGGCACATGGGAACAGATCAAAGACGTATGCAAGAAATATCGCGTGTATTTCAGTACGCCGTCAGGAGTCAAGCAAGGTGAGGATTATCTGGTTGATCACAGTATTTATTTTTATTTGATGGATCCGGAGGGGGACTTTGTGGAGGCGATTGGGAGGCAGCATAGTCCGGAGGAGGCGGCGGGGATTATTTTGGGGCATGTAGGGGATTGGGCGCAGGGGAGGAGGTAGGTTGCAGGGAAGGATGGACTGGAGAGGATGAGGGGAGTGTCAGGGGAGAGGGGAAGGGGTGTATGATACGATACAGCTGTATACTTGTGTATTATGTACAGAATCACTTGTAAAAGCATAGATGGCGAATATGGGGCATGGAAAGGAGGGTAGAGGAAGAAAGGAGGGGAGAAGAGAAAGACAAAAGACACCCAGCTCAAATAGACGCTTCAAACAAGCTTCAAGCAAAGCCCTTCTGTTCTCAATCGTCTATGAACTGGATCCTCCGCTTCAGCCTGCGCCTCACAAAAGATACCTCTATGTCACATATACGAAGTCGGGTAGGTGAAGCGGCGTCTCATTTTCATTGAGTCCGTGCTCTCTCTCTGCCTCTAGATCACAGTTGATTTCATCCTTAATCAAAAGGAGAGACCTAGCCGACTAATCGTGCTGGATTGGACTATAAAGGAACCACATTCTGCCTCGAAACTATGCCACAGCACAAACAATCATCGACACAAGAGCCGCAGTACATGGTTATACCCCCTACGGTTGAGGTTTCATCGAGAGACGATGGCACGTTTCTTCAACTATCTTATCTTTAAATCCGATGTCTTTCCGCGCCTTGTAATTTCATGTGAGGAAATTCCGGGACGGTAGCCGTTATTGTCCATGGAATTGCTGTGGCTGTCGAAGGATGGCTGTCGATCGATGGACTGTTGTAATTTTTCACACCTCTCTACCGACTCCGCTTTTCAGCCTGCATTTATGCCATTCCGTACTTGGATTATTCAACATCGAAATTTCAACTTGCGGATCGAGAAGAACTCATTCATACCGTTGAGATAGTCTTTTGTTCACGTAAAAAGAAAAGTTCGTATCTCCAGCACAAGCATGAAAGTCTGACTTGCATAGTAATGGTTTGTGGGGGTAAAGGGCTGTGGTGAAAGGGGTATGTACTTGTGTACTGATATGTGCGAGAGGGCACTTTTATGCCTTCTCAGTAACTTGCAGAGAAGGACTGAGGGTGTCTAGGTACTGAGTTTGGGGTATGAGCGATGCCGTTTCACTTGATCTCGGTCTTGAGTTACTCGTATGCGTAGATGCCAAATTAGGAAGAGGTGAAGTGGATAGATGGAGAGGATCAAAACGCAGCTCATTTCGAGCGATACCTATTCAAGTAGTGGCTCGCATTGCAGCTGGTACTGCTAGTTCATTTTGCAGTGAAACAAACAGGGGATGAAGGGGAGCGAGATATTGGGAGAAGTATAAATATACCTTCCTGGTCGAACATCCGGTTTCGTTTAAACACTCAGAGAAGCCATTTCATATGCTATGTGCAATTCATCGATATGTAGCCTAGTTGACTGCAGTAGCTTGGGTGTAACGACCTTGTACTCTTCCGGTCATCAGTCCTCGCGTAGGCGCTTTAGCCGAGAGAAGAGGGCATGCATGTCTTGGCATTCACCATTTGAGGCAATATTATCGTTGTCAGTGCTGGAGCTGTTATCATTCGTTGGACTGAGCGGCGATTAATCGAAGAAAGCTTAGCAGCATTCTTCATGGACGATTGAGCTAAAGCGTTAGTAAAAGACCGACAAATCGGCAGGAATTGAAGCAAATAGTAAATGTCTAGATAGGTAGCTTATACTTGTCCAGAACCCGATCGTCGGTGACGATCTTGAGCTTTTATTAGTATTTACCTCTGGATTCATGTATGTGATATATATATTCTGGCTCCTAGGTGAGTCATGTGTCAGCTCTGATGCGCTCGCTCATCAATGTTTCCCAAAATCTGGGAATGGTATTCACATGCCAGCTTCCGCGTTCCATCTTAAAGAGACAAGAAGACGAATGCGGCGAATGAGGAAATAAGTATAAATTCAGCCTGCATCCTGTTAGTTACGGAGCAAATTGGTAGATATTCAGGAACATATCGACCTTATTAAGGTTCATTCCATGGTCATCTGTTTTATAGTAGGCAATAGGCGGGGTTCTCAATCAGATTTAGAGGGGAATTTTGATCTGATATTGTTGTGTCTAGCTCAAATTCAAATTCGTATGTGGAAATCTGGCGAGTATCCAGATTTGTGGTGGGGCTTGTTTATTGTTGTCGCTTAGCATGTTGTTGTCGTTTTCTCGCCACTAGCAAGCCGCATGTGGCATTCCTGTTGTACTTTTACTGAGATGACATACGCGGTGTACTGAGTTTGCAATTGATCTGTTGTCAAGAATTCATTTCCTGCTGCCTGCAACTCAGCTATCATGCAAAACCCTCGTCGACTGGGCTTTTCGTTGTCCATCAGGGCCACGTTCAATTTCTTCACTAATAATGTGATCTACCTCGCTTCAACTGATCATAACCGTTTGCAAGTGGAAATCTGGGCTGTGACAAAAAGTTAGGCTCGTAAGCATGCAACGCTAGTATCTGTCCACTGTCTGAAGACATTGAGGGGAGCTGGGCTATAAAACAACGTGTATTTGTAGGCAAGTAACGCTGCATCGGCTCACTACATTGAAATAAGTTGAAAGGACTGAGCTATATTGACTTCCCTTTTTGAGAATACTGTTCTAAGCATGGCACTAGTATTACGCAGTAGTCGAATTTGCGTGGTAAATATCTGAGACTTTATTTTTGTACCAACAGACCAGTGCAAAAGAACTTATCGCCACAATCCTCCCTCGAATCTTGATCAGAAAACATAACCGCAGCCACAAATTACACCAGGACATTACGGCGTGACCTGCATGCCGCAAATCGTGATTTCAAAACCTTCATGGTCCATTCAGCCATACCCAAACACATTTCCGCACGTCAGCAAGCTCCCTAGACCTCCTAACCCATCGAAACCATAATCTGAAATTCCATCTCCTCCGGATCAGCTTTCTGCGCCTGCTTATACCAAGCCTGAAGAACCTTCTTCAACCTCTTGAACCCCGGTTCACCCATCTGCTTCGTAGCTCTTGTCGTAGAACAATTCGGCCACGTCGGCGTGAAGATCAGCTGCTGGAAGCTCTCGAGCGGAGCTTCAGATACAGCTGCATAGAAAGAGAAGAATCCAAACAGAGTGTTGTTCATGACGACATCGAAGGAGAACCCATTCTCGAGGTTCATCTCGCCGCTGGCAGACTCGATAAGGAGCTCAAGGGTCTTGACTCCGGAGTTGTGGAGGCTGGATTTGACTATTGAGCGTTCCTGGTTGATTTTTGCTTTTGGATGGGGCCTGGTGGTTTGTTCTTGTCGAAGAGCTTTCAAGGCAGCAATTTCCTCTTCTGATGGTGTAGCTGAGAAGGGAATTGGTTCGGGCACGTGCGCGTAAGCTCCACTACGAGGTTGCGGCAGGTCTCTTCCTGGCTCGGGGGCCTCCGCAATAATTCGATCTTGCTCCTCTGTCAGGTCGTTGGCGCAGGACCGATCTGCACCTGCTTTTTTCAGGAAGTCATCAGTATCTGTCGCCAATTTCCTCGCTGTTGCAGCAGCGGCGCCCATACTAATGTTCGAGCTGTCTGAGATTGGAGCCGAAGGAGTCGCACTCATCAAATTCTTGGGGACGACAAAAGCGCTTGGTGTCACTGAAGCTGAACTCGATTGGGGCTCTACTTGCTGAGGTTGTACAGCAGCTGTAATCGTCGTCGCTCGCATTGTTGCATCAAGAATAGACGGAATTGGTGTTACTGGTGTTGTTTCAGACGAAGTGGGTTTTGACAGATTCTCCGATCGTGGTTCGCGAGCAACAGAAGCAATCGAAGCATCTACTAAAACAGCAGATTCCGAGGCATTCATAGGCTGTGCAACAGGAGGTGGAGAAACATTGGCGATAGGAGGGATCGGAGCATTTGTGTTTGTCTTGAAGCTGTTCAAACGCGGAGCATTAGCACAAGGTTCTGTTCTAATTGTACTCGGTGTAGCATACGGAGACCAATAAACCTTAAAACTTGGGCTTTGAGCTGGTATTGATGCTTTCATTTTGCTAATCATTGGCGTTAGTGGTTTTGTCAGATTCGGGACTAGAAGAGGCCGACGAGACTGCTTTCGTGGTGCCTCATTATTTGAAATTGACGAACTGCAGTCGTTCGCAAAGACTGCTTGCCGAACAATACGAGACGAATGGGGTTGTTCAGTACTGGCCGTAACTACTGGGTCGGCGTCGGCACTCGTTGAATGTAAAGTGACGGTAGGAGGTTGAAGCTCTTCCACGGGGCATATAACCTGACTGACTGGCCCCTGATTCGATGTGGAAGATTCACTCATAGAGTCCGAGCGGGCGTTTGCTTTTGGATTTTCCATGGACGCGTTGCTGTCGCCGAAGGCAATGCTTGTCGGCGACTTACGAATAGGCTCAATGGCAGCAGCAGGGCGAGGATAAGATAGAGCGGGTGGCGGTGGTGATAGTGGCGGAGGAGGTGACATCTCTTCTTGTGTGGTCATTGATACCTGTGGAGGTGATTTGGTTCGTGATTTCGATTTCTTCTCTCGTCTTCGAAGTTCCTCCCATTCAGCAGCTTCTGCGCAGACCTCAGCTCTCTTCTCGGCCCGGATACGCTCTTTGGAAGACATAACCGAGTCTTGCGAGTCAGCAGGCTGCATTTCCTTAAAGTTTTTGGGTGTTTCTAGCGCTGAGCCTCGGTTGCCATAGTGAGATAGGAATTTGTCGAAAGCCCTTGACGGACTCGAAGGGCTACTCATCGGCGGTGTAGTCGGTGGAGTAGTCGGCGGTCGAGGGTTTTCGATCACACCCTCTCGTCTGGACGTGGTGCTGATTGAGCTCGACAATGCGGGAGGCATTGGGATATCAGCAGGTCGCTCAATATCTCGGAAGTGTAACGATGAGTTGTCGGAGTGCTTTGGTGGGAGGGCAGACTGAGGAGGGTAGGCAATCAGAAGTGAGGGAAGTAGCTGTAATGAATTAGGTGCTGTCTCGTCACGGAGACTTTGTATGGAAGTAGTCGGAGCAGTCTCGCCAGATGGGGGTGTTATGGAATGCTGCAATGGTTGCTCTGGTTGATGGTTGATTGTAGTTGGTGCAGGATGGAGTGCATCTGGAACAAGCTCAATTTTTAGGTTTCTAACCTCCTCAGTCTTGTCGATGGCCATGGGATTAGTGATGTAACCATCGTCACTACTGTCATCTAGGATCCAGGCAGACTCGCGGGTTGTGCCTGGTCTGATTTTGGTATGAGTCGGCGTCTGGAAGCTTGATGACCTCAAGTCACTCAGTGGCGGTGTAAAGGCATCAGCAGCTTGGCTTCTAGTACTTGGCGTAGTGTGTTCTCCACCTCCGCCGAGTCCTTCGGCAACTGTGTTTGTTCGCAGTAAATTCCATGATTGTTCACGGACGAGAGATGCGCCGGGAGAAGTGTTTGGACTTTCTTCAGTTTGTCTGTTCAGATTGTCGGCGACAACAGCTTTTTCTGGTGAGCTATTTACTGACTGGTCATTGTTTAAGCGCAGAGTGGTGATCCTGCGAGCATCGGCGACAAGCTTCGAAATCTATCATTCGTCAACAGTCGGTCAATATGGAGAAATAGCAGCCAGAAACATTACCTCTTCATCCGAGTGGGACATGTTCTCATCTGCCATTTCCTGTGCCCCCAACTCATCTGTAGCTATCTGCAATGCATTTACTGCAATGGAAGCCAGCTGCGCTTTCATTTGGGTTACATTTTGTGGATCTCGCAGATTGGGAAACACGACTGGGCTCTTCGTTGCCTTCGAATTCCGACGCTTATTGGCCTGAGACTTCGCAGTTGGTGCCGGTTGGGCTAGCATATGGTCAATATATTCCAGCTCCCAAAGTTCCTCCTTCCTCCTCCACTTGTTGGCAAATGGCTTGGTCATCTGTGCGGCTCCATCACGCCTGAACTCCAGTACAAAGAATGGCGCTTTGGTAAGCCGATGTGTTAGGAGTTCCACCCTGTCCCGTATACGTCTCTGGAATTCAACGAGAAGCAAACCATTTTCCAAGTTTTCGAGTTCAGACCCTTTCCGAAGGATGTTGATGAGCTCTCGCGGGGGTGCCGCACCATAGTCGTAGTGAACATAGAAGTTGCGGTTATGCATGAACGTTTGGAGTTTAACATCTGCACTCTCGGGCCACGGGCTATTTTTCTAGGATTGTCAACTGGAGATCATCATGTCGTAGCATGGCTTACTTTTGTCAACCACTCTGTCGTGAAGTCCGTCAACCTCTTCACGTCGACCTTGGGGTTCAAGGTTTGGATGTATTGGCAGCAGAGCCTTGGATCTGGGTTTTTAGGCGGCTCATTCCATGGCTTGACAGTCGTCTCAGTAAGACCCTCAAGATTTTCAGCAACGCCAAGATCCTCATCATCACTCTCGTCCTTTGAAAATTAGCGGGACACTTCGATCATGAGCGAACGCGCTTACTCTACGTCTCTTCTTACGAGACTTCGTGGATCGTTTGGATCTCGCAGAGACCTGGCCATCTGCCTTTGGTTTGGGATTTGAGTGCCTTTTGATGTAGGAGGAAATTCCCTTCCGGCGGATGATGTGAGCGATGGCGTTGGTAATACTGTAAATTGAAGATGCATATCAGCAAAGTATCATGTACACGCAAATGGAGATGTTAATTCGGCAAGAAGCTTACAATTGCTGATCTCTTGGCCATACAGGTCGACCTTGGTCATTTTCGGGCCAAAGTGACTCTCCACGAGACTCCTCTACCAGAAAATTCGTCGCGCACAATACGGCATCATCAGACAAGGTGTCTCTGTTTCCAATGTAATTGCCCCGTTTTTCATAAGATACGAAATGGGCATGGAGATCTTCCAGAAACCGCTTGTACACTTCCTTTGATTCCAGTTTGCCATATCCGAGCTGCGAGCAATGCTCGTCAATGCCGGTCGTTGTAGCTCTCTTTTTACCCATTGTAACCAACTTGTTGGTGGATGTACGCTGCGGGGTATTGAGATTGGAGAAAGATTGTCGGAGAAAACAAACGATGTTGGTGCAAGGGCAAGCTTATCAAATGGCCATGGGGCGCATCTGGTTCGCAAAATGGAGGCAAACAACTGCAGGGGGGGATGAAACATGGCACAAGGATTGGAAAGATGGTAGGCACAGAGTGCCAGCAAGCAGCCGTGGTGCATCGCTGGAGCCTGTGTGATTGAGCGATATGAGATGAGAGAAAGAAAAAGCAAAGATTCACCACACAACACGCATCACTGGTAGCAAGTATTGTGGGAAAACCACAAGAATACCACAGAAGATCAGAGGCTTGCAGTACAAATTTCTACAGCGACTGGCCTCAGAACTTTATCACCAAGCCCGTTCACTGTCATGTTCAAGGTTAGATTGTGCCATTTTTGTGACGACAAGGGCAGCTGCATAAGGAGCTCTCCAAGGGTTGAGGATGGCCTGGCCCGTATGGACTAGAGTAAATGCAACGGGTACTAAGACGATCCCAAATCCAATCCATTGTAGAGTTTTGTTGGTCGATCGAACGTAATGATTCCTGCTTCCGCCCTTGCTTGAAATGTTGGTGGCTTTCTCCGCCGACCAATCCGAATCCGAGTGGCTAGCCGAGACTCTCAAACCTCTCTTTTGCCTTGTCCTTCGTTTTGTTAAGGAAATCAGCATAGGAGCCTTTCGTTTGTCGCTGCGCCTCTTCGGCAGCATCACCAATCTTTCCCCCCTGCGCGCCTAATCCCACACCTTGAGAATAGAGTTCAGTTACGATCGCATCGGTTCTTCCTGTGCCCTGCGCCCCCAGGCCTTCTCCAGCAGTCCATCCCATTTTGCCCAGTAGCGCCGCACCTTTTGATTGTACTGGAGCTTCTTCAACTTCATTCTTAGCAGTTGACGTTCCAGGTGGCTCTTTCGCACGGTTGTGTTGTGCAGCAGGTTGCTTCGGCTGATTGAAAGCTTGCCGGCGCTCCTTGGCTCGGTCTCTGTAAGCACCCTCTGCCGCCGCATCTCCTGACTTCTTGAGCTTCGCCATAGCTTTCGCGACAAGGTCTTCATTTTTGAGGTTATCACGATGAAGCTGACTCATGCGTTCATGTTTATTCACCTCGGCCTCCGTCTTAAACTGACGTGCACATAGAATGCAGCATTTACGATCCAAGTCTGCAAAGGTTTGGCTCGGGGGTACTTCTGGCGTGGACTGCTTCTTTGGGGTCGATTGCGGATTAGTAGCATCGTCCCCAGCTTCTTTCTGGGGAAGACCATGGATCTCTGCATGTCTGTTCGTCCAGAATTGGAGATGAGAGGCCACAACTTTAGTCTCTTTTTCCGTCTTTCTCTTCTTGACTCTTGGTTCTCCTTCATTTCCTGAATTGATGAGACCTTCTTTTGCTGCAGCCAAGGCAAGTTTGGTATGTTCGGATTCCTTGCTTTTCACAGTGGATCGTGAAGGAGGAATAGCGGTAACAAGTTCGCTGGCGTATGCTGCTTCGTCCCAGTACATCAACTTGACAGCTGAATTTGACAGAGGGCTGAAAGTGAACTTCGCGTACTCTTCCCCAACCTGGTGTAAGATCGGTACGAAAACCCCAGCATGGATATATGATATCGTGACAGGCTTAGAAGAGATCGTAAATTTGTCCGACGAATTGTATTTGACCATGGCAGCCTGTGCATCCTCAACAGTGCTGAATTCCGCAAAACCGTATCTCCAGCTGTCATCGGTCTTCCTATCACGAACGAGAAGAACACGTTGTAGAGATCCGTCTTTGGCACCGAGGCTTGCGTCGTTGGTCGTTGAGGAGATTTGTCTCTTCTTGGATCCCTGTCTATCAGTCGGCGGCGAGTTTGCCCTCGTTTTATACAGCTTTCCAACCCCCTTAGCAAGTAATTCCTCATTGACGCCAGGTTCCAGACCTCGGAGGAGGAGAAATTGAGATGCAGCGCCATCAGGAGAAGCATCGCTATCACCGGTGGTCGCGAAGCCAGAAAAAGCAGACATGTTGCTCTGTGCAACGACAAGGCCATGTGCGGTTGACCCTGCTCTTGATTAGAACGCCGAATTAAACAGAGAAGAATACTCACGAGTTCTAGGAGCATTGCATCGGAAGCAAAATGTGCGATGAGAAAAATTTGGTAGGAAGCACTGCCATATGTTAAAGTGAGAACTATCAAGGAATAGTAAGAGACCTACTACATCACATTTCCAATCATCTTCGCCCCTTCCGGCCTTCTCACGGTCGTCTCGCTCTCGACCAAAAGCTATCCGAACATTTGTAGCTTCTGTGGGGCCAGCTTCGGTAGGGTCGTACACGCCATAGAGGGGTACCGTTGGGTAATAACGATCGAGGAAACGTCTCGCTTCTGGAATGCTCGTAAATTGCGCAAAGGCAAATCCTTTTGATTGACCTATGGGGTATTAGAGCCAGAAATTCCGAGTTCGTTAGATGCATACCAGTACGTTTGTCCTTGATCAATCTGACTTCTTCCAAGCCCTCAAGTCGCAATGTATGTTGTAGTTCTTTCAAAATCTGTAAATTGGAGAGAAAGGCCATACGGCCAATCTTATGCTTAGCCAAAGTTCAAGAGTTGCTCAAGTAACACTTAGGGTGAAATTAGGTTGGAGTTGAGGATCCGCAAGAGGGTAGAAATGGGGCGGCCAACGTCTTCCTGTGTCCAATCGAAGGGAAGTCCTTCGAGGATAACATTTCGATTTGGAGGTGCTCCGAAATAAGGCGATCGACTTCGGCTTTTGTCTCGACGAGGCGACTGGTATCCTTCTCTATCTCGGTCTGTATAACGCGCTCTGCCTCGTGGGGACCTCGATCGATCATATCCCCGTTCATAGCTATCCGGCCGGTCCTCCCTGTAACGGCGCTCATTGCTGGCAGAGTTGAAAGCTCTATCCGTACCCGATCCTCGTGGAGGTGTTCTTGAATCATCTTTAGACATCGAATATCAGCATAGTTCCAAGTCAGGCTCTATATCCAACTCGATTACCCTTCCACGTCTGGTAGCCTTGCGACGACGAGCCGCGGTATTCGGCCGCGTAAGGCTGGTCGTCGTACATCGCAGAGTCTTGGTTGTAGGACGAATGTGTTGGGCGATTTCTGTCCATGGTGCCGAAATAGGTCTGGATATCTGTTGCGAGAGTGTCGTGAAGTGTGTTCGGTTCTATCAAAGTAGATAGGAAGCCTTGTCGGGGCAAATGAGGCTGTTTTGAGGCGGCCGCTTAGTCACGTGGACTTGGCAGAATTTGGCTCTCGAACTTTTTGGTCATTTCGCAAACAGGCTCACTTGGATTCAGATAGTATACTTTTACAACTTTACAACATGGCGAAAGAGCTGGAAGATGACGGATGCTATATTGCTCTGACGGATGACTTGCTTGATGCGAAGTCCATGATGGATCGGGTGCGAAGTCCCAAAGCTGGGGCCATTGTCCTATTTGCTGGTACGACTACCTTATTCTACAGAGCATGAAAGATTCTCATTCTTCTAGGTACCACCCGTGATAATTTCGGTGGTAAACCTGTAAAGGAGCTCCAGTATACCTCGTACGAGCCACGTGCTCTCCAGACGATGCTCAAAATATGTAAGGAAGTCAAGGAGAAGCATTCCCTGACGTCAATCGCCATGATCCACCGCTTGGGCGTCGTGCCTATTGGGGAAGAGAGCATCTTGATTGCTGTATCATCTCCCCATAGACAAGCTGCTTGGAAAGCAGGTGAAGAGGCGTTAGAAGAGTGTAAGGAGAAAGTTGAGGTGTGGAAGAAGGAGGAGTTTGGAGGCGATGAAGGTGGGGTTTGGAGGGCAAACCGGGATGGAGCGGCCGGAGTGAGGATAGATGGAGAACAGAAAGCAAGTGAAGATAAGCCAAAATCTGGTCCTCATGGGCCGATACTGCGACCCGGCAGGCCTGGTGAGCGAGGACATGGACCGGTGGTGCACCCGAACAAACTTCCGAAGACACAATGATTCGCTAAGATGGGTCTTGTCGATCGCTCTATTGTCTTAAAGATTTATAGTCTCGATCGGAGGAAAGCTTTGCATCTCCGAGTATCTGCACATTAAGAGGTCAACTCGGTCGACATCGCCGGCTTCGCGAAATGCTCGTTGTGTTGAAGGCTGTCTCATTGCTTGATCTTGGGGGTTCCAGGCAGTGCTTGGCAGATGGAGACTTGAATCAATATTGAGAGGCGGAAAACTGGGACTTCTATCTCCCCCTTCAATATGCACCTTAGCATATGACTAAGCTATCACTGTCGCGATGAATCATTTTTGTCAAGGAGGGCGTCGTGTGCCCTTCTCGTTCGATTGGCGTTCCGTATTGCTCCTTGTCGATCATTTGGGAGCGCATGACACCATTCTATCATGCTGAAATACCGGTCAACCAACCAGCAGTGGATTGCAATGATCTAATCGCACCTGTCTGAAGTGACAAAAGACCTTCTGCTCTCCTGGCCGGAGATAAGCAGGGAGATAATGAGACCGGTCGGTCCGCTCTACTCCCGACAGCCAGTTGCCTCCGCATGTGTGTTCTCGATCTTCAACTACTTCTTCCCTTTACGCCTACATGTGGGAACATTGTCTCCTGTATCGTCCATTGCAGCTAGATAAGTAGCTGAAATCTAGCATGCTGTCGGACTGAGGCACCTTCGTTTCCTGCTTATTCTCATTCCTATGCTCTTTTCGCTTAGGCAAGCTATCACAATTCCAAAACAGACGGATCAGACCTTCCCTTCCTTGTGAAATACCCACGGCACATGTTGTGTACTTTTTTTTACAGTTCCTACGAACAACTTTTTACTTCATCGCTCGAAACTCTACGATAGTACGAAGCAAAGGGACAAAGTTCTCGAGGTCCTCTTCGGCTTGCATCCTCCGCCTGAGATTCCTGCAACTTCTTGTTTTGCGTCTACAAGACATCGCATCCATGTCTCTACCACATCTCTCGATTTCAGCGACACAATGCGAAGTGGATCGAAAAGCCAATGGTGTATATTCTAATCAGGCTCGGATTGAAGGAGTCAGTCAAGCTGAGGAGATAGAAAAGCACCATAACAAGCCTGAAGATGGAGCGAATAGTATCAAGATTCAAACTGATCAGCCAGTACACCCTCAACAAGCTTTGAGTGTGAGCCAAGCTATCGCTTTCCAGGACGATTCGGGAAACCCTGGTGCAGACCAGGATGGAATCCCACCAGAGCCTCTGTATTGCATTCTTAGCGAGCCTGCAAAAATCTCCATCATTCTCATCGCTTCCTTCGCTGCAATCATATCGCCAATATCAGGAAGTATCTACTTTCCTGCTCTCGACTCGCTTGCGCATGATCTTGATGTGTCGGTGTCATTGATCACCCTAACCATCACAGCCTACCTGGTAAGATAAGGAATTCCTACACACTGCATTGTGGCTGATGAAAGTTGATGATAGATCTTTCAGGGGATTGCACCCTCATTTATTGGCAATTTCTCCGATAGAAACGGTCGACGCCCAGCATACATCATTTGCTTTGTGATCTATGTCAGCGCCAACATCGGTCTCGCTCTTCAGAATAACTACGCGGCACTTATGGTCCTACGCTGTCTCCAGAGCTCCGGTAGTAGTGGGACAATTGCTCTAGGTAGCGCTGTCGTCGCGGATGTGTCAACACGGGCTCAACGTGGCAAGTATATTGGGTATGCTTCGATGGGTGTTACACTTGGCCCCGCTCTCGGCCCCATCATCGGTGGTCTCTTGAATCAATTTCTGGGCTGGCGCTCTATTTTCTGGTTCCTCACGGTGTTTGCTGCTATTTCTTTCGTAGTCATCCTCATCACTATGCCCGAAACTGCTCGTAACGTAGTAGGCAACGGTTCAGTGCCACCTCCACGCTGGCAACTTTCCTTGACTCAGTACTTCCGGCAACGCAGACATATGCCACATCAATCTACCGTGGGTGTAGAGACAGTTCAAGTAGGGGGGAAGCGTACCAATCCGTTTGCTTCTCTCAGAATCGCGGCACGGAAGGAAGCAGGCCTCATCCTCTGGTATGGATCCCTCCTCTACGCCGGCTACTTCGCTGTTCTGAGTACGCTTTCTCCACAACTGGCAGCACGCTACGGCTTCAATTCCCTGCGGGTCGGGTTGTGCTATTTGCCGCTGGGTATAGGAAGTCTGACGTCCCGCTGGACAGTCGGCCGGATACTGGACAAAAACTTCCATCGCCTTGCCCATGTCCACGGTATCCCTATCATACACAATCGCCAGCAAGACATTTCTTCCTTCCCTGTAGAAGTGGCAAGGCTTCAGATCACTCTTCCTCTAGTCTACGGTTCCTGCTTGGCCATCGTCGCCTATTCCTGGGTGATGGAGTACAAAACATCCTTAGTAGGACCCTTGATTATGCTTTTCTTCGTTGGACACCTGGTCACTGGCGCTTTCACTTCTCTTAGCACGCTTATTGTGGATATGAATAAAGACGCGCCTGCTACAGCTGTTGCGGCAAATAACCTTTTCCGGTGTCTGATGGGCGCCGGCGCTGCCGCTATCGCCAATCCACTTATCGATCGCATTGGAATTGGTTGGACTGGAACTTTCATTGCTCTCCTCTGGTTTGCCTTCAGCCCAAGTCTGTGGGCTGTCAGAAAATGGGGGATAGAATGGAGATCTGAAGCGCATGCCAGACAGGAGCAGAAACGGAAAAAGAAAGAGAACGGTTTGCAGATTGACCATCCAGATCTGGAGGCTGGACAAAACAGGAAGTCCCAAGCTGGAAGGAAAGAGAAGCCAAAGTAGAAGCCGCGACCTCGTGATCAGGAATCCCAGAAGTCGAATGCATGGACACCCCAAAGGTGCTTGCCGAGCTTTGCAACAACATTCCTATCGACTCTCCCTGTCTCGAAATTGAAAGCTTTTCTCGTTGAAAACTCATCATCTTTAAGGCGGAGGACGGTATACATTTTGGAGGCGAAAGCTCTTCCCTCCACTTATCACAATGAGATTCCTATTCATTTAGTGATATCTTGGGGATATGGCGTCCTCCACTTTAGTGTGTGCATTCCAGGCACAATTACTTGGATTTTCCCCAACAGAGCTTCGCTCCTTCGGAGATGTGTTAATTCATTGACTGTTCTCCCTTCCTGAATCCCAAAATAAACACAGAATGCAGCCACCCATCCTGCCAGTAGCGTGGAGTTCACGATATCCTGTTCTCTCACAACGAGCTTCAACTAGATGTTGGTCTTTCCAGCCACCTCAGGCCCAGAGGTCATCGCCGCCAGCGCGCATGATTCCCTACAAGCAGGTTGGGTCGCTAAAGGCCCAAGCCCATGACCGCCGACTCAGCCTCCCCAACTCGAGCTTGATCATCCTTCATCACTACGACACGATATGACCAGTAAATCCTGGGGTTTAGCGTTGGTGGCGCTCGAAGACCACTCACGGCAAGCTCAATCAGTCTTGGCTAACGGCTGAACATGCCTTCTCGGCTGGCGGGATCGCGATAGAAGCTTGGTCGGACTATTTTTAGAGGGAGGTCAAGGTTGCATCGAGAATTTGCTTGAATGATTAGGGTGGGTGAGTTTGAATGTTTATTTGTCGAGGCAGAATCATTTTCGATTGGCATGATGCTCGATACGATATTGTTATTCATTGTTTGTGTTCGATACGAAGAGTTCTATGCGGGGTAGTCCTCGTGGTGTCAGCCGATTATTTGTGTTACGTTTTTTTGTTGGAAGGCATCGACATTTCTTGTGCCTTCAATGGTCTCACTCTCACTGCAAATCTCAGCTCCTGTATGAAGCCATAATCATGCTTCTGCTAGGAACACTTGGCACTGTCACTTATCTGCAAGGCTGAGAAGTTCATTGCAGCCAACGCTAAGCTTACATGGCAGCCGAAACCCTGACCCATGAGGCACAGGGACGCCTTTTCTGGCGAAGCTTTCCGTCTCTTACTATTTCTTTGTCCGGTACTCATTTCGACTCTAACATGCTTTCAATGGCCGCAAGTGGAGCGATGCTCACATGTCCCTACAGGCTGCAGCCGCAGCGCAGCAACCAACTCGATTTCTTGTGTAAAATTCATCCATGCCAGAGACTTAGTCGGAAGCTCTTCCGAGAACCAGAGCATTCAATTGGACGTGACTTAGAGCATAGCCCGTGTTTGTTGTCGATAATCCTTCACAAACATGAACAGGATCTCAGGATGGCTGTTACTTGGCAGTTGAGGAACGAGTTTGTCCTTGGGTGATGAGGGCTGATGGGGCGTGGCAAATCAGTCTGGCTTTGATATACGAGATATACAAAATGATGAAGTATAAGTATTCTCTCGAACGCTTCTCTTCAGAAGACAACCTCAATCTCACCCTCTACACTGAGTCCTCCTTGCTCCTCGAGATTGACTTCTAATCTTGGATTTCTCCCATCTCTTTGGTGCATACCAACCGCCACCATGCGTGTTGACTTCCTTACTCTCGCTTTCCTCTTGGGAGCAACCACCACTTCGGCTCTTCCAAACATCCAGGGAAGCAAGAATATTGCCCGTGACGGACACGGCAGCTGGAGCTCTCCAGCTCCGCCCGCTCCAACTGGCTACAAAGAAGAACACTGCGGCGATAAGTGCGGTGGCGTCTGCGGTGACGGGATCATTCAAGTACCAGAGGAATGCGATCTCGGGCCAGAGCTGAACGGAAAGGAAGGCTCTGGCTGTACTGCTGACTGCCGCAAATGCCCTGTCGCCGTTTGTGGGGATGGAAAGCTTGACCAGGGAGAAGAGGTTCGTTCAATCATTCAATCTCCATTACTTCTTTCTAACCATGGACAGTGTGATCTGGGTGCTCAGAACGGCGTCCCAGGCTCCGGCTGCGACAAGTCCTGCAAGAAATGTGCCGTGCCCGTGTGCGGGGATGGAAAGCTTGACCAGGGAGAAGAGGTTCGTTCAATCATTCAATCTCCATTACTTCTTTCTAACCATGGACAGTGTGATCTGGGTGCTCAGAACGG
>JGI24512J20087_1000224_pt1 | contig 72394 bp, 72 predicted proteins | sample LinPmetageLP35_FD_20087 | JGI IMG/M metagenome (IMG submission 20087) | reverse complement strand
AAAAAAAAAAATGAAAACCCAGGCGTCATCATTGGAAAAGTCTTCATAGTAATGATGGAGTCTCGTAACGAAAAGCTCTGTGCGCCAATCAACCTGACCAGCCAGCGAAACCCGAAACAGCGAAACCCGAAAGACTGACATCAACAACCTTGACGGATGGATGCACCCGGGAATCTGGACTCAATTTTGCCTTCAGCCTCGTGGAATACCTTACGTTGAAAGACCAGTGGCCTTTGACCACCTTTTTGGTATAGTAAGGCGGGATAACTTTGGGCCAAACAGGGCATTCTCTTCGAACTCCGTGCGGGTTGACTCATTCGGCTCGTTCGGTAAGGGCCGAGCCTCCTGGTATCCCACATATATATTTGCGCTCTTCTTCGACTTTCTTAAATCTCGAAACACGTTCTGTTGTTGATGAATTATCGTGAGATCTTGGCAGGTGTTGTTGATTCGCTTCCTGTTCGTGTGAACTATCTCCTGTTCCAAGACTTCCCAAGACCTCTTCTTTGCTTTGCACCCGTCCGCGCATGCTTGGTCATCCCCGTCCCAGGGAAGGCACCCGACGCATGGAGTGTACGCCGAGAGGTTTGCTGACCATCCAGCCAATGGTGTTGTCCTGTTCTTGCTTTTGCTCTCAAAATAGCCTTTGTTCTCAATATTTGAAATATTTGGTCGGTTCAACTTTGTCGCGTGCGATCTGCTTTTTTACGTTTCGATTTAGAAGTTTAGACCGATACAAGCCAGAGCAGCTTCCTCCTTCATCTTCAAGAAGTGCCCAGGAGGCGTTCCACTTTGTTGCTTGGCTGCCAAGTGGTGCTTATCTGCCAGCCACCACGGCAACATCCAAGCCTCCTGCCCATTTGGAGGATTGGGCGTTGGAGGCGCTCAGGCCAAGTGTAACCAAGACATCAGAAAACTCAAGAAGGACAATGGCCGAGTAATCTATGAATCTCTTCAATATCCCCGTGGGCCGCGTTACAAGTCTCAGTATCTTTCCAATTCTATTTGCTACGGGTCTACGCGGGCACGCTGCGCGGCGGGGTTTGCGCATGGCGAAATTCCAGAGTCAGATCAGATCAGACAGTTGTTATCATATGGCGACGCGACCCCACCGTATGTACTCACGGCTTCTCCGATCAAGTGGATTGGCACTGTGACGATCTTTTATGTTCTGTGCCACTTCAAGTTTTTCCGCAGATGTGCCAGAAACAAGCACAGAGGACAAGAAGCGAAGAGGGACAAGAAAGCTGTCAAGATCGTTCAAGCTCTCCAAGGAGCGCAAGCTCACCTCTTGATGGCCTTTGCCCAGCGGCCAATTGTTCAAGTCGATCCGAATTGTTCTCTTGGGGTTGTCTTGGGACACTTGGCTCTTGATTAGCCTGTGGTCGTCTACAAAGTCACCTTCCTATGTGAGACAAGTGCGCTGAGGACCCTGGTTGATCTTTCGCGAGCGATTCGAGTCGACGACAAGTGGATCGTGGAGAGAGGACAAAGAAACGACAACTCGGAATTACAAGCGCATATCGTGATAGCAACTCCATCTGCGCCGTGGTAGGGAGCTTCGGCGGCCGCATATAATTTTGATTCTTCAAACAGCTAATCTTACAATGTGGCCATTGAATTCAATGCTTTGTACCGTGTCATCACTCTCCGATACTGTCAAGCCTCCCGGCTGATGTTCATTATACTGCGCGATAGTGGAACGGCAGTCGAAATATGCGAGAGGGCTGGAAGTAGCTGAGTTCGGGTACTGAAGGGGTGGGGAGTAGTGTGCCCGCGCTCGATGTCCCCAGGAAGCTGCCATATCAGTGGACCTTCGATACCAACACTAACAGCAGCTCCCCGATGCAGCGTTGTCGTTATCTGCTGCTATCATCTCGTCATCTGGATCAAGCCTCGACCTTACTTTAGCAAGGCTCACCTGGCGCCGAGGCCATCTTACAACTTGGCATGCAATAGAAGTTAAAGAAGATGTTTCCAACCTGCTTCTTTGAGCTTGTTCTCCGATTCAACATTCGTCTGGGCTGTACAGCTAATCATCTTGGACTTCAGAAAGGCCATCGAGACTCGCAGGCGCCGGTCAATCTGGAGAACCGCGGTCTGTGATATGTCGACCGGCATCAGCCCCGCTCATATGCTTCCAGTCCCTTGTCAAGGACACTCTATATCCATTCAATGTTGTCGCCAATCACCCATGACATTGGCTGTGTGAAACTTGACATGTTTCTGGAACTGTTCTGGTCCGAATTGGCTGTGAACCCACGGCCTCACGAGCCAACCATTGACCGTGCCATAATCACCCCTAGCAATCCTTCATGCTCCTGCCCGTTAGAGTTCAGTGATTGTTACCTCGCAGGTACTTGGCGACATGGGATCGCCCAAGATCGCATTCCCATGGTCGAGGAACGGCTATATGAGGGCAGCTCCCCTTCCAAGCATCCCATCCTCCAGGTCTTTGCCCATTCCGTGAAGTCTACCAGGCCCTGAGCATCACTCCCATCACCGCAATCATGAGTATGTTACACCACGCTTTTATGCTGTTGTGCAAGTTTGCTGACCTTTCTTCTAAGAGGACGGTATTATGGATGATACCTTCACCTCGGCTCCGAGCCAGGTCGTTGCTGGTCTTGATGATAAGCACCATGTTCCACTCCACCCAACAGGGGGCGAATCCTCTCCAGCCACCTACGAGAATGGCCATGTCATTCCCACAGAGGAGGAGATGAGTACCCTTCCCAGAATTGCTGGAAAGATGCCGTGGACTGCATATCTCCTGTGCGGCGTCGAGTTTGCCGAGCGAGCTTCATACTATGGATGCAAACAAGTCTTCAAGAACTTCATTCGTGGACCTCTTCCAGTTAGTCTTCTTGGTTTCAGCTGGGGTTATTTGAGTCTGACATAAAACAGAAAAACGGCAACGGTGCTGGAGCTGTAACTAGTCGCTCCCCAGCAAACGCAAGTGCTGGTGCTCTCGGAAAAGGCACCGTTATTGCGTCAGCGATGACAGACGCGTTCACCTTTCTTGCATATGCACTTCCAATTTTCGGAGGATGGCTTGCCGATAAGCATCTTGGTCGTTTCAAGACCATTTGCATCGGTGTTGCGGTCTGCGGTGTTGCTCACGTTATCATGATCATTGCTGCCATTCCTAAGCTTATCCAGAACGGTACTGCCATTGGACCATTTGCCCTCAGTCTTTACATGCTCGCCGTCGGTGCGGCTTTGTTCAAGCCCAATATCGCTCCAACTGTTCTGGACCAAAGCCCTCACAGAAAACACCATGTTGTTGTCCGAAAGGATGGCTCAAAGGCAATTGTGGATCCAGAAGCTACTTCGGAGTCTATCATGCTGTGGTTCTACCTCCTCATCAACATCGGTGCCTTCATCGGTGTTGCGACTGCCTATCTTGCAAAGTTCGTCGGTTTCTGGGCTGCTTACCTCGTCCCTGGTATCATCTACTTCATGCTGCCAGTTTTCCTCCTCTGGGTCAACAAGGCGCTAATCAAGAAGCCACCTGGAGGAACTGCCTTGGAAGATTTCGTTTACGTCAATTACCTTGCTCTCAGAAAGGCTGGTATCAGGGGCATTGGCCGCAAAGGATACTGGGACCGTGTCAAGCCGTCCGTGCTCGCTGCCGCGGGTGACACCAAAGTTTACCGATACGATGACAGATTCGTTGAGGATGTTCGCAGGTACGTTTTGATTCTCGTACTCTCTTCCCCCACATATTTGTCGTGCTATAGCTTTGAGGAACCAAGAAGCGATGGCAGCTAAAGGATAGTGGTTCTCCCCTGGCTGAGCGTGCCACCTCAATCCTCAAATGATGTTTCGAGAGTTTCCAGAGATATGTCTAATTTTCTTTCTGAAACATCTTGACAAAGACAGTTGCTAAGTTTTCCCTCGTTTAGAACCATGGCTGCTTGCGCTATCTTCCTTTTCTTCCCAATTCAGCAAATCAACGATGGTGGTCTTGGCGCTGCTGCCAACGCTCAGTCAGCTTCATTGACCAACAACGGTGTCCCCAACGATGTCCTCGACAACCTCAACCCCCTCGCCATCATCTTGTTGATTCCCATTATGAACCACCTGGTCTATCCCGGTCTCCGAAAGATGGGTATCCGTTTCGGACCAATCTCCCGCATGACTTTCGGTTTCCTCATTGCATCCATCGGAGCCTCGTCCTACGCTGTCATCCAGTACAAGATCTACGAGACGTCTCCCTGCGGCTATGCTGCAAGTACTTGCGAGATCGAGCCCCTCGTCTCACCACTCTCGCTCTGGCTCTACGCCATCCCAACTGCGGTGACTGCCTGCTCTGAAGTCTTCATCAACGTCACCGCCTACGGACTTGCTTACTCTCGCGCACCAGAACACATGAAGGGATTCGTCATGTCGCTCTCACTCTTCATGACAGCGATTTCTACTGCCATCTCCCTCGCCACTGCTGAAGCAATTCAAGATCCATACCTGATCTGGTGTTTCGCAGCTCCGTCGGTTATCGGATTCATTGCTGCACCTGTATTCTACTTCCTCTTCCGTCATCTTGATAATGAGGACTTCTTCCTTGAGGAGGATGCGCACCCACCTTCCAGTGACGTCGAAAGTGAGCGCAACTACGATGACAAGAAGATCACTGGTGTTACCGAGACCCCAGCTAGCAAAGTCTAGTCGGCCCTGTTCCGTGTTTGAGGTGCTCTGTTGTAGAAGATGGAAGGACAGATAATGATGTGGGCGTGTGAAGAGTTTGTTTGTATCTAATTTTATACCATTGAGATGAGGAGATGAGATATGAATGAATGGATGCCATCTACCACAGCCACTTAATATGGATCTTTCAACGCGAACTATGTGAGGTGCTTCCCCAATGCAAGCGAGATTATCCTTTTCTCAGCGTCTGTATTGATATGGAATAGCATCTAGAGGCCCGTTCCAAGAACTGCGAAGTCTTAAGCTGTGTACTGTTCTAGTGACTCACCAACAGAGCGTGGAAGGCAACCAATGGCGGACCACCACGTGAGCAGGGTTCCGCCACAACTCCTTAACCCAATTTCCTCCACCGCGAAGCCAGAGCTGCCTACACGGCGATCTTCTAAGCGCAATCTACCATTCTCTCAGCTGTTTACTGTCATCTGTCGCCGAGGAAGGTAGGAAGATGTATCGCGTTGGAGGAAGGGTTGAAGGCTATTGGCATCACAGGACTGCATCTGAAATGGCCGTATTCCATACGAAGCAGTGGGGGATAATGCTTTTCATGGTCCCTCGAGTTGACACATGCAGCCCCGATATTAATTAGAGCTCGATGATTGGCGAACGGTGCGGGTTTGATTTCCATCGAAAAATCATTTGTCAAGATAGGATCCACAACACTGTCAGAGGGTATAAATGATTCTTTCAAGCTGAAGCGAATCGACCGTGGTTCAGCTATAGCAAGAACTGCGAGCTCCCAGATCCGTAACTGAAGCTCCCCAGGTAACTCGGGGAATTTGTGGAAATGAAGCCTCTCGTCCTCTTTAGTAGATGTTAAGGTAGACATATTGCGGACTTGAAGGTTCTCTTGAAAGTTTCGAAATGGACGTTAAAGTATGTTTTTAAAGACCTTGAGGCAGAGCGAAGCTCGGTGTAAAGTTTCAATAAATAGATCATCCGGTTACACAGAGACTGAGAAATCACTGAATCATGGCAGAGCTTGAAAATTTGCGTCCAATGTTTTGTTATTGGATTGTATGATCAGGGAAAGCTCTCGCTTATACCGCAACCAGCTGACGATTCATGGGCTCGCTTGGAATAATGCAAATTGTCTCTACGCCTTGACGGAATTTACCACCAGTCAGTTCATGTAGCGTTACTCATATCATGCATCTGAGGCACAGCGCCATATTCTTCAACCTTCATTGTCCGTCTTTATGGTCCCATCGCTCACTGGTTGTCCTTTTGAGGATAGGTACGGACAGGACATGATTCCCTCTTCGTCCACAGCTAAGTCATGCCCGCAAGAGCACCTTGGCTTCAAATCAGCCTCCCCTGCTGTCTCATAACCAAGTCTGATATGGAAGACATTCACATTCAACACAGCCCTTGAGCGATCCTGGACACTCGAACCTGGCTGAAAAATTGCAGGGGTTCATGACGCAAATATTCTTCCGCATCAATTTTCCCCGGTCTTGTTGCTCAACTGTCCTCGGAGTCCCAAGAATATCACCCGCATGACGTACATCTTCAACAGTCGGCTTGCGACACCTTGGTAGTCCATTGTTCCATCTGTCTTGACCGCTCCCACTCTAGAACACAGGTCGATGGTCGGTAGCACATGTATATTTTCGAGGTCGCGTCCCTAGAGTGTAACATTCGTCAATACTTGCCGTGAAAAGCTCTTCCCAAGAGCAGGCTACGAAGCAACCAGTGAGATTCTTGACCGATCTCCAGTGGGCGATCGTGAGGATTTTGAAAACATACCATTCGGAAAGCGTGTACCATCAAACGAGCTATTGCGCCGTGGTCATCGAGGTAGCCAGGTTCGATTGCAATATGACGAACAGTCCGGAAGTCGGAGAGGCAATTCATGGCCGGAGTAATACCGGTTGCCATCGGTGTAAACATCAGAACATCTTTCTCAGTGCTTAATGGAAGTGGCGTAGAGAAGCATGGTACGAAAAGACCCGTGGCGAAGCTTAGAGGGTGGGATCGTAGAGCGGTCTTTCGAGAAGTGTAGCATGCGTAGAAAATGGCTGAAAGTCGGCGTCGAACTTTCAGACATGGCTGAGACTTGCGATCGAAGTCGTCGGACATCACTTCATCGGAAAGATTATTGCAATGAGGGATGCTGGAATTTCGACCGACTCCCATACCTGGAGCTGAAGTTCGGTGGCTAGCGTGGCAAGAAGTGGGAAGGTCGTCGGGGTCATCTCGTTACGATGTTTGGTTTTCCTGATGGCTAATGATAAATAGTACAAATAATTGCTACAGTGTGAAACTGCAGTATTGAGAGTCATGAATATGGTTCTGCTGATAACGTCAGACTAGAATTAGCATGGAAAGCAGAGTGCGGAAGTGTGCTTTCTAGATCTGGTCGGACCAGCACGGAAGGCGCAACTTTCGATCGCGTAAGTCTTGCTTGCATTGATCGGCGCGTCACTTAATGATTTCAATTATGTATAGACAGTAGTCAATAAATTCTCGGACGGATAGTCGAGGAAGAGCCTAATGATCTTTATGAATCCATGCTCAACTCCTTTCGATTTTCGTAAGTACTATTGGATTTGTTTACATTTAAGCGAGAGCTTTGCCATAGTTCCGTCGTGGGGCAAAATAGTGGACGGAAGTGCCCCTCTTAATTCGCACAACTGGTAGCAAAAATTACGTTAAGAACAACGCAATGCAAGGCCTCAGCCTGCCAGGGTAAGATTTGTACGAAGAAGAAATGTAAACATCTCAAAATTGGATTGTGCTGAGAGTATTCCGAGACATGAACTCTAGAAGCTCTCTGACAAGATTTACGACAACGCTAAAGTTCGATTGCCAGAAAGGCCAAAAAATGAGGTGTCCGAGATATTCTCGGGGACATGAACTCGAAGAACTGAGTGTGCTCTCTGACGGGGAGTCGAACCCCGATCTCCCGCGCTTTGTCTGTTATGACAAGCGGAAATCATGACCGTTAGACCATCAAAGACTCGCTGCTTTTGCGATTTTAATGATGATGTTCTTCTTATTTCATTATAATTAATTGTCAAAACTGTGTGGGCTTGCTGATAGGCCCTTGACTCGCGTAATTGAAGTTTTCACATAGTGGGCCAATCAACTGGTCCAACTACCCCACTTGGAAGCGCTCATCCCACTTGAAGCAATGGTGATGCAAAAGCAGCGTTGCGAATGAAAGCCCGAATATTTCTTGCCCTTCTTCAACTTCTTCAAGAGAATCAACCATGTAAAGTCTCTCTATTCGCCATTCACATTGTTACTAACATAACATCTGTTCGAAGCAAGAGCGCAGCACCGGAAAATGACAGCAGCTGATTCGACGAGAATGGAGGTAGTAAAATTCTTCTGCAATCAATAAGAATTTGTTTGTGCTTCAGGTTCGTGGATTGTGCTTCCCCTTCTGAGTGGTTCCGTATGATCACGGCGCATCAGGTTGCATGCCTTACTTGTCCCAATTCAGAGCAGCTTGCGAAAGTCGCGAAGCGGGAAGATGATTTGGTGCCGGAAACAGGTTCTCATGCAGGTAGGCCTTTTTGCGAGCAGAGGGCTTTGAAATTGTTTCAGTGATGCTGAGTATGACTCTGGAGACAATCCATCTCCTCGAGGCTAGCGTAGTCAAGGCTGGCAGCAAATAGTCGAGAATGGCATTTAAGTGTAAGTAGACTCGAGCAATTTCTCATGTTCACTTCGGATAGGTCTCGCTAGTTTCTATTAAGGCTACAGTCCAGCTGCAGTCAACCGTGGTTCTTCGAGATCCCTTGAGACCGGTAGTCATCTTTGTGTCCCCCATCCAGTCTGTGGCTTGAACCCATCACGACGTCGTTTATTACAGTACACCTTAGTGTAGCTGACTCCTTGCATCAAAAGAATGATCGAAGTAGACGCTCCACGGTGGCACAGTCAGCCTTACACAAGATTGTTGATGTGACCGGTAGAATCGCAACGTCACCTGACTGAAGCGCGATGTAGCACAATACGTCTCTTCCCTTAGAAACATCGCCATTAGAACGGTCCAATTTCAGCAGAGTGACCACTATTCAAGATCGCCGCCGCGCTTACTGGATATTGAGATGACTTCATTTGATGTTGATGCCCAGGTACGATGCAAGATACGAGGCGCCAGTCACTCATTTGCCTGCAGGGTCATTACTCAACCGATACGGTGTCCTCTGTGTAATGGCCGCGTGGCGGGAATGAACGGCACATCAGAACTGTCATATTTCACATTACTGTCATGGTTCACGGACCAGGCGTTTGGAACATCTATCGGGAGCCATGTCTACAGCTTCAATTCCTTCTCCATAGAACGCTTTGGGAAGGGGCACTGCACTTGGTTAGTAGGACGATATTCATCAGAAGTAAATGTTCTAGAAAGAGCAGAGAAATCGAGTTGAACAGCTAAAGTTCAACCCAAGCAATCTTTCAAGGACTACAGTGGAGGGACGGAGAGGTCAGCCATTCGACTCAAATCACCTGACGAAAAGGTATTGTTTGCTTCTGATTGTACCCTTGAAAGAGTCCTTACGCCGGATAAATAGCTTAATGAGACTATGATGTCAATGAAGCTATGCTATTCTCTTCGCTAATGAGATACGCAACTTTTGAACCTAGACCGGCGACATCTGAGCGACCCCGTCTGAAATTATATCGCGGGATACTGCGGCTTTGGCAGACGTGACTGTAGCGCGATTGTGAATATAGCTGCACAACACGGGGAATGCCAAATATATCCCGTATAGGTGACCTGACCTGTCATTTTAAAGGTGCCTGAAGTCGCGATTGAGGCAAAGCATCCGGCTAGCAGTGACATGTGCCGAGATGCCCTTGTAATTTCCAGTTGTGCCTGGCTGGCTTCAGACAGTGATTTGCTACCTTGCTGGCTCTAATATCGTGGATATATCACAATTCTCGTACTGCGCTTTGGTTCATTAGTATTTGATTCCTGACGTGGGACCCAAAATTTCAATGTGACAATTATCGAGACCGGAGAATTTTGGTATGGGAATGCTCCGATTGGACGAAGTACGACGATGGTTTTCTCCCAGACGCCACTTTGGGACGAGAGAGTAGATAAGGAATGCAATTGCTTGACGTGAGTGGTGTGCTAAGGTTTTGATAATGTACTCCAGGGTTGCTACCAGTCTTCGCTTAATCCGGAGGAGACTAGCGCACCTTCAACCGATCTGAAGACGTTATACGTCTGAAGGCATATCGGCATCGTGGAATTGCATGTAGAAAGTAGATGAGAAATGGCGACGTCTGGTTGGCGATACAAGTGGCCCCTGGCAGTCGAAGTTGTACATCAGTGGCCAGCAAAATCTCACCGCTCTGGTTTCACAGCGAGTATCCCTGATGTCGCCCTTTTGAGTCCATATAGGCATGCGGCAGAAGCGCCTGTCATTAGGAGTGCAAAGACTTGTGGCGCAAAATTTTGATGTACCAGCACGCCTTATTCTAGAGTAGCCTAAGACAAACGTCCAAGGCGAAGGGCGACCGGCCGCAGCAGCAGGGACTCCGCCCTCTTCCTCAATCCGTCCTACATCCGACAATCATAGCAAAACGTGCTCAAGCAATTCTGCAAGTTCAGATCTGCTGACCTATGCAATGTTGATGAGTACAGAATTATATGTTCTCATCTTTTGAATGGTTGGCGGCTCTCACCTCCATCATTCCGTGATTGGATCGCGAGGAACGTCGCACTGTTCCGGATCCTTCCCCGGTTTGACGACATCATATCAACCAGAATCCATGTATCCGGTCTTTCGCCCAGTATGGGGCCCCAGATGAGAACGCTCTTTCGGACCTACTTCCTGCTCAGTCGTCGCCCTCCTGCAGCCGAGTCGGCCATGTCTAAGGATTTTATAAGAGAAGGGCCGCAAACAACGACAATCGCTCCTTGATAGGGCTGACTATTCTTCTTGCGGCCTGCGTTTTCTCAAAAGGCAGTATGGTACACCACTGATACCCACCAATCTCAAAGCCAATGCAAGTCAATCATCTTCCGAGCTATCGTGAAGATGGGTGGTGCGGGGTGTCAGCGCCCTCTGATTGCCCTTTCCTACTCCCCTTATCGCTCATTGCTACAGCCACACAAAACCCGCATTGACGACCTCGAAATCCCCCGGTCTGTCCTTGCGGTTGTGTAAATCACTGTTTGCGAACAGGGAAAGATACAATCATTTGACGCCGTGCGACTCAGCATGGCTCGGTATGCCGAATTGACCTATGGGATATGTTCCCAAGGCCGAGTTTGAAGTCACGTTGCCTCGATCTCCAGCTGGACGAGCGTTCAGATGAACACCTCACCGCCCTTATGAAGGTGTCGTGAGATTTGACGCCCTTGTAGGAGTCGCGCGTCGCCCTGGTGGCATCGTGGAGCTAGCTTGTGGCTATAAGATGATAACCTTCAGCCACTCGCCTCCTCCTGAACCTGTTTCTCAAGTGCCAAAAACTCTTCGACAATTCCTCCGGTTCAACATCCTTCCAATATTCATCGAGATAACTCTTGCCTGAGAGGCAAGTTGTACTTGGCAAGACTCTTCTCAACTTCGTCGCAGCTCACTCACTCGCTCTATACACCTGCATCTTTTGCCCACAAAGCCCTCAGCAAATTCGGCTCTCAGGTTTCTCTGCTGTTGTGTTTGGTCGTTCGGATCTCACCACTTGTCTCTCAGTAGAGACGCTCCAGTAATTATGCCTTCTCCGATGCTGTTTGCCGTTTTCGTTCCGGCGTTAACATTTGCTGGTGCTTAGAGGTCCAGAGCAACATCACCTCTCTCAAGTTATCCTCAGCCCTGTGTTTCAACTATCAAGTTCCGACATTCTCTTTACGTGGCATACTCCTGCACCGATTACAGAGCATCCAATTGCCCACTCGCCATTGGGAACATCAATTTATATTCATATAAGCCCTCACATACTCGATACCTGTGCATTCGTCTCAACCTACATCTGCCTCCCAATACCCGCAGAATTGGCAACTTTCGCAACACTTTCAAGAGGCTGCTCCCACAGGCGTCAATCCAACCATGCCATCCTCCTCCACAAAAGCCCACAGCGGTTCGCACAAAGGCTCCTCCTCTCACAGGTCCAAGACATCTCACTCCCACAAGCACTCCAAAAGCTCCTCATCATCCAAGAACAAGTCCAGCGATGAGATTGTCGACAGGTTCGTGCGAGAAGACAGGGACCATCGGTCCTTCGCTGTCGAGGAGTTCGATGCCCACCAGGAATCGGCAAAACAGAGTCATGCGGATATTCTGAGGGATGCGGTTGAAAAGAATTATTGAAAAGGTGTATCAATGAGAATGGGCGTAAATGGTCGAAGGATTCGCCGATGTAGAGCGTTTGAGGGGCGGACCACAATGGCTGTTTGGAAGGGACTCATCTTCGTGCTGTTTGTACTTTGCTGCTTGTAGTTGTGTTGCTTTTGATTCGACTCTTGATATGGAACTGTTTGAATTGTTGGCGTGGTGAGTGAGCGAAGGAGCAGGGCTGGAATTTTGTAATAACATATGCGGGCATTGGAATATGATGAAATATCAGGTTGACGATCTTTGACATCGGATTTTGGAGCATCTGCACGGAGTTGAAAAAGGCTCCGTATGGAGACACAATATTGTACATTTCGCTCTCTGCCCTCTATGAACTTTTAAAAATCCTGAAAGAGAGGGTATGACTGAATACAAGAACGCTCAGAATGCCTCCTCTTTGACGCCTCCCAAATGCAATGACTGTACATGTATGTTGCAACGGGCGATTGATACTCGCAAGGGCCTCCAGATCGAGCAAGGTTACATTCGGTAGGCAAGTGACGATCTCAGTCGTATTCATTGGTCCCTCTGGTCCGAGTCTGTCAGCTTTTTAGAGATCACTGTTTCGGGAACAAAATGTCGATGGCCGAATCTCCATCGTCCTTTTCTTCCGAAACAGGGTTCTTCTCGATACTCGGTCCGCCAGTGAGAGTGTGCTCGGCCTCTTCGGTAACTGGATCCTCTCTCGAAACAGCATCTGCAAGCGCTAGATGATATCGGGCCAGTTCCACATCGGTGATTCTCGAAGGACTCTTGACCATCATGTCCTCGCCTTTAGAGCTTTTCGGAAAAGCAATGACGTCTCTGACAGACTCGCACCCTGTGAGAACAGCGATGAAGCGATCGAACCCAATCGCAAAACCAGCGTGTGGTGGGCAGCCGGACTCAAGAGCCTTGAGGAGGTGCGAGAAGTCATTGATGCGCTCTGGTTTCATCTGGAATTTCCATGTCAATATATTGTACGGGGACATTGGCAGAGTAATGTACCTTTAAGATGTCCCTCATTATGAACCTCTGCATCTCGGCATTGTGTATACGACGACTTCCTCCGCCAAGCTCCACGCCATTCACAACAAGGTCGTAGTGATCCGCCTTCGCCTCTAGAGGATTGGTCAAGAGCATATCGACATCCTTAGGAGTTTTGGGTGCTGTAAAGGGATGGTGCGTAGCTGAAAAGCCTGCAGTTCCGCCTTGTCCTGGATCGGAATCATTATCTGGAGAGAACATGGGGAAGTCCACTACCCAAAGGTATCGGTGGGTTGGATCAGGCTCGATAAGGCCTTCTGCAATGGCAGCCTTGTAGATAGCCAGCCGAAGCCTGCCGAGAGCAGTTGAGCCCCCCGATAATGGAAGCCTCTCGCGTGCTTGCATGATGATCAAATCACCATCTTCGAATTTCTGATTGCTCTCAAAGGTAGCATCGTCTTGGTATGATGGTCGGGGTTGATCTTTCCAGATTGCTTTCAATTTGTCTGCTCCCTCAAAGCCAAAGGTCTGGAGACCCTCAAGTGGCTGCATGGAGTCAAAAACACAAAGTCCAGGTGCACCATCAGGGTTCGATCTGAATGGTTCGGCTTCAGGCGAGTCCATGAACGTCCGGATAAACCTTTGAACATTCTTTGGAGGAGCATCAAGTCGAAGCTTAAAGGCTTCGACAATTGGATTTGGGATCGAAGTGAGCATTCCACGGAGCTGGGCAGGAACAGCATCATCAATTTGGAAGATCTAGAGGTCAGTGTGGTCCAGCTAGCTAATGTAGGAATTTCCAAACTTACCAGAGCATTGATTCGAATGTCGGGTTTGTCTGAGCCATGTCTTGACATTGCGTGTTGGTACGGCATCTGAAGGAAGGGCTCCGTGGGCAGAGGGGCGTTGACGACTGTTCCTCGAGAATCGAGATGCGATGACGGCCAGTCGGCGCAGAACGCATATACGTGTTTGATGAGTCTTTCCACCACATACATGACGTTATTTCCACCTGCGAAAGCCATTTCCATATCTATCTGAGGAAAATTAGCTCCAGGTACAGTCACATATCGCTATATAGTAGAGCTTTGATTACCTGCGTGAATTCGGGTTGTCTATCAGCTCGTAAATCCTCGTCTCGAAAGCATTTTGCGAACTGAAAGTACTTGTTGACCCCGGATGCCATCAGAATCTGCTTATATTGTTGAGGGCTTTGGGGAAGAGCATAAGCATATCCTCCTCTCCTTGTTGGGACAAGAAACTCGCGAGCCCCTTCAGGAGTCGACTTGAACAAAATGGGCGTCTCGATTTCCTGGAAACCAGGCAAGCCTTTTCTTCGAATGAGGGCGGCTATCGCTGACCGAAATTTTAGGCGTCGCTTCAGGTTCGTATCAAAACGGATCTGGAGATGCCTACTTGAAGGCGTGTATACATGTTCAGAAGTAAGATGGGTATCGGCAATTGTATTGAGACAGTCAATTTTAGTTGGAATCAATTCAACTTGGTGCCGGGAATATGAATCTGGTGTTGGCCTAGATTCTTCTTTGTTTTTCTTACTGACATGTTTGAGACCCAGAGTTCCAGTAACACTGACAGGACTGTGAAGTCTTATGCCTTTCAGTTGAGCACATTGCTCGGGATCTCGACAAATTATCTGTAGAATCGTGCTTTCGGACTCCGACTCTGCTCCAGACCAAATGCGCCCGAAAGCCAAAGTTTCTGACAAAGTTGTCACGCTTGTCAGATATCCAACGGCTGTATATTTGGTAGCTCCTATGTGAGATGCGTCGATCGTTGCATTTTTGGACCATGGGAAATTTGGGCGCTCGATATTCACTAAGCATTGAGTCAGTAACATTAATTACCATGTGGTCATGCGGGCTCACAGGTCTGTCGATATTCCTTCCAGAAACTCTGTTCAGCAATGTTCGGTTCTCCTGACTTCACTGCTAGTTCTGCTTGCTCTGCCAGCCGTATCTCGCTCTGGTGGAAGCATCTTCGCCGTGGCCAGGTCGGCGCACTAAGCGCTCCGCAACGACTTGACACGGTGGATTGGAGAGTCCATCGGGGATTGAGACTCCTAACATGCCTAGCAGGACATAATAGCGAATTCATACCTCCTCCAGACAATTGCGTTTCGTTGGAATCCCATCATACGACATATGAGGTTAATAGTTGAAGCTCTCCAAGTACGTACTAGCGCATGCGGCAAGCTCTGCCGCTAGCGCCCCAAAAATTTATATTATGGAAGTCACAGTTCAAGTCTTCTTTTCCTCTTCATCCTTCCAAGTTTTAAACATGTAAGCCTACGACGTGCACCGCCTATGTTTACAATGCTAACAAGTCTTGCAGATGATGAAAAGCCAGCGTGTTATTATGAGTACGATTCCTCCTCCTCGAGCTTCTCAGACTCTCCCTTCACCGGGCTTCAGTGGTCAGGTTGCGAGAGGAGATGGGAAGAGTGATATAAGCGTTCGACACACCAATCTTGTTAACTTTCGGACGCGATGAAGGCATCTCTGAACCTTGAAGCTTGGAAGGCATCAATACCGTGGGACAATGGACAGTCGAACCTGCGGCTCTGTGCATCGGTCCCACGAAGACATAACTCCCCATACTTTTCTTTCTGTCATTATTTTATCTACATGTTCTTCGCAGGGAAGCGTCTACCAACTTCTAGTCCCGCCCGCTTTCAGCATTCACCGACACCTACCTACACCTGAGAAAGTGTATGGTTCCTGTCATGACCTTCTCTTTCCTTGTTCGCAACTTAGGTAGGAAGCTATATCCGTGGATATTTGCGTTGCTTGTGAAGAACCAAGCATGCGGGAGACACTTCGCAAGGGAATAGGATTACACGCCCCAGTACTGGAAATTATGAAAAGATCTTTCGAGCAAAGGTTAGGGAGAGGTTAGAGATAGTATTGATGGTGCACGGGAGGTTTAAGGTTGAAGCAGGCTAGCGGTCTAGGAAGTTGACCGTATCGTCATCGTCCCAAGAGTCAGAAAGTCATATGAAAAGTATCCGTAATACAGTATTTCATGTATTGTTTTTATGATGTCTTGTACTGTTTTACCTGGGCTTTCCTTACAACAAATCCCCTTGGCACCCTGTTGAAAGAGCCCCTCCGCATTGACCGACCCCGAGATTGAGATTCGCCAATCACAGCCACGACCCGCTCATGACGTGACGCTGCACTCACTCACTAACCAAAGGTACTGTACCTACGAACCCTTTGACAACACTTGCACCCTGAAGCCAGCTCAGCCGGCCCGTTGCCACCGGACAAAGTACCCAGACGAGTTGCGAAATTGATTCCGAAGTATCGTAACATAATTCCACATCATGCACCGGCCATTTATGAAGTCACCTGTGTTTGTTGAAGCTGCCAGCAAGCCTTAGTGCCAGGGCTATCGTCGCAACAGTAATAAGTCTCGTTGTATCATTTCGAGTAGATTGGATTGCTGGTTCAGGCCGAGCGACAGAGCTTCCCGGGCTGGAACCACCAGCAACATCGAAACCACCAAAGCAAACATCTCCTCCAACTACAACCCATAGCGACAACAGAACAGACCGGATAAACCGCAGAAACAAAACACCTTATTATTGTCTTTCTACATCTTCAACTACCAAGTCGTTAGAGCTAGCCATTGTCCCAGACGAGTGGCTGTCGCAAGCCCCTTCTTGGGCGCCCTGACTTGAGATGGCGAGCTCGTTCGAGAAGTCGGTGAAAGGGGCAACGAAGATCAAGGTGAGTGAGATGTTGGAGACAGCTCTAGGAATCTTTGGAATGTTTCTCTGGCAGTTTACTGATCGTCTCTCTACATAGGCAGCTCCGCCGAAGTCGAAGTGAGCTCCCTCCACAAGCTACCTCTTGCAGGACTCTACTGACCCTACCTTTGGAATAGATACATCGAGCATATTCTGATTGCGACACATTCGGGAGAAGCAGGAGTTGCCGAGGTGTTCCGCGCGCTGCAGAACCGGTTGCGAGATTCAACATGGACGGTTGTATTCAAAAGTCTAATCACAGTTCATCTGATGATACGGGAGGGCTCGCCGGATGTTACATTGGGATACCTCGCACGGCATAGAAACATGCTGGCTATAAGCAGCTTCTCTGATGGTATGTCTATGGTTACGGAGATTGGAGGGAAACGGTTGAAGGCCAGCCATGACAGTCAACGTCGTTGAAACCATGCTGACGGAGCATGGCAAAGTCCAAACGCAGGGCCGTAATATTCGGCATTACACGAACTACTTGAGCGAAAGAGCGAGAGCATATCGAGAAACGAAGACCGACTTTGTTCGAGGAGCGGATAACCGTCTAGAGAAGATGACCGTGGACAAAGGACTTCTGCGGGAGACAGAGACTGTTCAACACCAGATCACAGCCCTGCTGAAATGCGACGTTAGTTCCTGAGATTGACATCAAGTTCTTTTGCTAAGGATGTTTAGGTCTTGGATAATGAGCCCGAAAACGAGATCACAATTACGGTATTTCGAATGCTGGTTCTGGATCTTCTGGCGATGTTCCATGTGATGAACCAAGCTATGATCAACATTCTAGGTAGGATCCCATGAGTTTTGCGTGTCAGCTGTACTAACTTGATATAGGCCATTTCTTCGAAATGTCAAGACCAGATGCAGAGCGCGCAATGGAGATCTATAAGAATTTCACAAAACAAACGGACTTTGTGGTCCAGTATCTCAGCACTGCTCGACAATATGAGCATCAGACACGGGTTGAAGTGCCCAAACTTAAACATGCACCCGTGAATCTGGGGAAACAACTTGAGGACTACCTCATGGATCCAGATTTCGAGGTCAATAGGAGGCAATATATCGCAGAACAGGAATCAAAGTCGAACCGAACCAATGGTGCTAGTAAGGCATTTTCAGCACCCTCGAAAAGCGAGTCAGAGTCTCGTGCCGCGGCAGGAAAGGCATTCCCTGATGCCCAACCAGCTGTTTCAAAACCAGCCCAACCTGCCAAGGGACCTGATCCAGATCTGATCGATTTCTTTGAATCAATCGAGCAAAATCAACAGCCGATGGCAACCCAAGCCGGCATGCAACAACAAGCTCCACAGTTTGGTAATGGAGCGCCGTACCAAGTACAGCAGCAGCCGCAACAGTTCCAGCAAAATGGGTTTGTTCAGCAGCAACCGACAGGCTTCCCAGGTGCCAATCCATTTGGACAACCAAATCAACAACAACCCTTTAACACGGGATTTGGAGGAGCTCAACAACAGCCTCAGGTCCAAACGAACTTCACGGGTGCTGGCTTTGGAGGATATACCCCTCAAGCCTCATTCCAGCCTGGAAACCTTTCCTCCATTCCTCAAGATTCACCTGCCTCGTTCCAACAACAGCAGCAACAAATGCCACAACAGCAAATGCCATTGGGAAGTATGCAGACTGGAGCCCAGCAGACTAATCCCTTCCGCCAATCAATGATGGCAAATCCTACAGGAGCACCTGGACCGTCCTTTCCAGCGTCGCCTCCCATCACTTCACCTGTTCCCCACCAATCCACCAATCCTTTCGCAAAGTCAATATCTCCCGTTGGGCAACCATTTTCACCACCTCCTGACCAGCAGTTTCAGCAACAGCAAAACCAGCAGCAACAAACGGCAGCACCCATCCGACCAATGGCCACCGGGACAAATCCATTTGCGAAGAACATTGCTATGAATAACATGGCCCAACGACCCCAAACGAGCGGAGGCTTAATGCCACAACCCACTGGTAGTACGAATCCGTTTCGCCAGTCCCAATTCGTCAACACAGCTACAGGATCAGGCTGGCAACATAATCAGCAGCCAATTGGAGGAGGCCTCGACAATATGGAGACTGTTCCGGTGTTCCCACGGCCAGCTCAGCAACAAGCATGGCAGCAGTAATGGATCGGTAGTAAAGGGGATGTTTTCTTCTTCAATGAGACCTTAATCATAGCACGGCGTTACGAGATCAGTTAGTCGTTTCACTTTTTCACAGCTTGGAGATGGAACAAGAATTGGGTTGGCATTCAAAATGCATAATGTGGTATTACATGCTACTTTCTGTTAGATGAGAAATGGGCGCCTTGTATTAAACGTCTAATGAAAGACCATTGAAAGTGCCCATTTTGCACCCAATATGCCTGTAACTCCATTAACCATGCCCCTGCGCCGTGAACTCCTGTAAAGCCCGCTGTAAATGCCGCTCTAGAAGACATCGTCTAGGTCCATTTTGGACTCGAGCCTTAATTTTCCCGTAGAAGCTTGTACCGCTGCCATAGAAGCCACCCCAGATGATGCAACCGGTGGCGGCTTGCTAACAACTTCATCCTCTATGAACACCCCGAGCCCAGAAAACGCCTCGAACATCGTCCTGGCATAGTACTCCTGCATGCTGTACCCACCAGCCATATGCCGTTGATCTGACTTCGCGTTTGCTAACCACTCACTCTGGTAGTCATCCTGAAGCACATATCTCGACGGCGTAAGATCCACTCCTCCAAAGGGATCATATGGTTTCTCAACCACAGGTGCCTCTCTCTTCTTCAGCCCTCGCAACGTCAACCCACCAGCCGCACTCCCATTCGCTTCACCCAAAGCTTGTGCCATCTCCCTCCTCGCACCACTCTTCTTCAGGATGATCTTCTGAGCCTGCATAGTGATCTTCCTAGCATCCTCATCTGTATTCGCCAGTCTCTCCAACACCTCTCTCCGACTCTGCTCAACATCCGCCTTCGCAGCCTCCTCCTCCCTAACAATAGCCAGACGTCTCTGCCTCGCAGCTTCTTTCTCTGCCTTCTCCCTCCTTCTCTCCAACTCCGCCTCCTCCAACCCAGCCTTGCGATTATCCTCAATGTCCCCCATATTGCTCTCCTTGTATCGCTTCAGCCTCTCTTCCGCCTTGACCTTCTCCTCCCTGCTCCCCTCCACCAGATCAAAAATTAAACCCTCGACCTCCTCGAGGTAATTGTTCCAATCCAGTAGCGTCTCAAACTCATCTTGCCGACGATTGAATATGGCGCCTACTCTCTTCCTGATATCCACCTCGCGCTCGACTTTCAGGTCACCGAAGAACGCTTTGTGGAATCCTTTTTTGCGAAGAGTTTTGCCGCAGTAAGGGACAGGACAAGATGCTGGACCTGAGGTGAAGATCCGGTCTACGCACGTCGAGCACATCTTGTGGTAGCATTCTGGATTGATGAGAAATTGGAGGGAGGGATTGAGGTAGCGATTGGATTTGCAGACGGGGCAGATATCGTCGGAGGGATCATTGGGAGGAGCTTTGGAGAGGTTATTTCGCAGCATGTTTGCGATTCGAAAGAGCGTGAGGTGGAGTGGGAAAGTGGCGTGGAGTTGAAAGATGGTGTCGAGGCAACGAGGCTGTTGTTTTGTAACACCGTCGCGCTAAGATCGGGGGAGGCGATTTCAAAGCCTTGTCCCCGCGATTCGAGAAACATCCCACCAAGTAATTCAATTTCCGGAACAACAAAGCCACCACAATGGCTGACGAGAAAGGTGCGTACTACTTCACTTTGTGCTTCATACTCTGCGACTTGAATCTCTCGGAGATTTTGATGTTATTATTCATGGGTCAGCTCTGACCAAACTTCTAGAACCAACCAAAGAGCAAGAGGCTGCAGCCGCCGCAAAAGAAAAAGAAGAACAAGCCGCCCTTCCGTACAAATGGACGCAAACAATTGGTGATCTAGATATCTCCGTCGAGATACCCGGTAATCTGAAGGCGAGAGATTTGAATGTTGAGGTCAAGAAGAAAAAGTTGCTGCTCGCGATCAAGGGCCAGGAGCCCATCATCAGTGTATGTTTACTTCAAGCACTCAAACCTAGGCTCTTAAGCAAAGGAGATGAGAACATAAGGCTAATGAAATCAATTACAGGGTGATCTTCCTCACGAAATCCACGTCGACGAATCAACATGGACACTAGTATCCTCCCCCTCGGGCACCAAGCTCCTCGAACTCCACCTCGATAAAGTCAACAAGATGCAATGGTGGGAGCACGTAATTACCACCGCACCCAAAATCGACGTCACGAAGATCCAGCCGGAGAATAGCAAGTTGGGTGATCTGGATGGCGAGACACGGGGTATGGTCGAGAAGATGATGTACGATCAGCGGCAGAAGGAGGCTGGTCTACCTACAAGCGATGAAGAGAAGAAGCAGGATATGCTCAAGAAATTTATGAGCCAACACCCTGAAATGGATTTCTCGAAGGCCAAGATGAATTAGAAAATGTTGGAGATGCTGCTATGGTGGTTGTGGTGGAGGGCAAAGGTTCGTGAGGTTACAAGGTTAAGAAATTTGCGTTGGTAGCGTGAAGAAGGGCATAGATGCACCGCGAAAACGTTCTTGGAGACTACACACCTTGCCGAGATTTATAAGGTCAGAAAAGAATACCAAAAAAAAGGATATCCCCATAATGTTGTTTCAATGTATTCAAACTTCTTGGTGACATTTTTTATTAAGCGAGACGGTGAGATGAGCCAAAACAAAGTCGACCAGTGTTGCCATCCGAGAGGAACTCGGGACGAAATCTACCATCGATGCGAAACCACATTCGAGAACCTCTCAGCTTATCTCATTCCAAAAATTTGGTATTGTACATATACATATTCCGGTTGATACACGCCTCCCTAACTTTTTTGTAAGCCCTGATGCTATTTAGCCTCTCAATCCATCCGATCTTTTTACTTGCATCGTTCCCTAGGACCATATTTTCTCTATCTCTCGCCCGCCAAACGACGGCTCTGAACCTCCGACAAAGCCTTGCTTCCACTCAAGAAAGCCACCAGGCCAACCACTCCCGCGGCAGGCAATGTCTGGAACAAGTTCCAGCTGGAGTAGTAAAGGAAGAAGATGCCTTCCATTGACAGGATTGATCCAAAGAACAAGCTGTGCGAAACTGGTGCTGCGCCAATGGCTTTGGAGAGGTGGCTGACGTTGGCTCCGAGGTATGCCCACTACATTTTATTAGTACTGACAAAACGACCTTGAGGGTAAGGCTTACAGCTCCAAACAGAACTGGCACAGTAGCCAGAACTGCGAGGACGAAGAACAGGGAGATGATCTTTGGTCCGCTCTTAGGGTCTGCCTTGAAGATGTGGTGGATCTCCTCTCGTTGTCCGTATCTCAATGGTGCCTCGTATTTTGGCAGAGGGACGTTAGAGTCTAGCTTGACGTCGAGGTTGAAAATATGGTTACTGAAGCCTTGAGTGGTACCGAAGGATGCTAGGAGGACAGTGGCTTGGAGAGGTTGGGTAGATGTGAGGAGTTGGATGGGAAGGTCTTTCTGGGTCTGGGGAGCACATTAGCAATTGCCATCCAGCTTCTAATCAGAACAGCTTACAAAGTCGACTTTGCCCTTGCCATTCTCCTTGACAGAAAAAGGGAAAGTAGCTTCTAATCCTGTATCCTGGTCTCTAAGCAAGAGGAATGCCTGATGTGGTCTCTTTGCCTTTCCATCTTCAGTCGCCGACAAGACAATCTTCAGCGAATCTGCAGCGCCCAATGCAACTGCTTTCGCAAGGGGAACTTTAGCAGAAAGCCTAATTCAATTGATTAGCACCCATCCAAATCATTCCCACATGTCCATTCGGTATTCCGGAGCTGGGAATAAAGACGTACTTGTCCTTAAATGCGCTTCCAGCGCCGCCTTTGCCAGTGACCGAAATCACAGCTTCTTCAAATCCCCAAGTAGCTGCGTCTGCTACGCCCGCACCAAGCAGCAGTATTGAAGGAAGTAGTGAGCGTAGGAATCGCATTGTTGGGTGTGGAATTTCGTGTGGTGGTGGAATTCTGAGCTTCAGCCGCGTACCTCACTGACTTGGAGTCTTGAAAGGTGGCCGAACTCGTAGCGTGGACAGGGGTGTGCAATTGCCGGGGTATCAACGACAGAGACTTTAAACAATCAGCAACTCTCACTCATGATCACAACAAAATGATACTTTTACTACAGAAGTTGCCTTTTAACTTATAGCTTTACTTATCGTGGTCCTTGGGCTTTGGGCTTGAGTAAGTACTTTGCTGTTTCCTACATTTCATTATCGAATCTTGCTAGTTTGTGAGAGTTTGAGCCAGAAGCGTTTGAGTCAATACCTTCATTGCATTCATGTTCTATGTCAAATTTCTTGATAGCATCGATGTCTCCTTTTCCCAGGAGGTCTTCTTCGCCTTTTACATGGTTCAATTGGCCTTCTTTGAGCTATCTCTCGCCACTTCAGATGATTGTCCTACCAGGACTTTATTAGGTCCGTATCGGCAGACTCCGCTGTGCGGGCCTTGACGACAGAGATCTGGATGTCTCCTTCAAGCCTATCGGGCCCCGCGGCAGCGCAACAGTTTCTCATAGAAGTCCCATAGGCTGTTCATCCGCGCAGATAGCTGATAGAGCGGGTCGCTGAGATGCGAAGTATCCATTAGCTGTGGATACATATTTGAGGCTCGGTGGCTCCCGGCTCCTGTAGATATAAAGAGACAGAGAACATCCTCATCTCCCACACAAGTCTTCACGCCTCGAAGTAATAACTACATCACTACCAGACAAGTTCAAAGTCCCTACTCAGAGTTGCTACATACCATTCAATGGCAGTCAAGACACTCGAAGTTCGCCCTCTGCAGGCACCCAATCCGACTTCTGCAGTTGACTTTGGTGTTGAGATCTATAACGCCGATCTTGAAAATCTCTCGGAGGCCGATTTCCAGACAATTCGCAATGCGATTTACCATTCCCACGTTGTCGTCCTCAAGAATCAAGCTTCTCTATCAGCAAAAGCCCAATTTGAACTCACCAAGCGCTTCGATCCTACCTCTGAGAGTTACGGCCATGGCAAGACTCTTGATGCAAAGCGTTCCGTCCTTCACCCAGATCTGAAGACTATACCCCATCAGCCACAAGTCCAAGTCATCGGGAATGGTCTCTATGACGAGTACGAGGGCTTGAAGAATATCAAGCTTGTCCATCCTCACCACAAGACATTTCACAAGGTCGCTATTCCAGAAGAGGATGACCTGGACTTCACGAGGTTCTATAGATGGCACATTGACGCCGCGCTCTATGCTCTCAACCCACCAAAGGTTACTTCCCTCATCGCCATTAAGGTCCCAGCAGGCAGACGTCAGACTCTCCGCTATGATGACGGCACTGGTGAGGAGATGGATGTCCCACTTGGTACGACGGCCTTCGTTTCCGGCCAGAACATGTACAACATCCTAAGCGAGGAGGACCAGGAGTTCGTTCGCAATGCTAAGGTCGAATACGCTCCACACCCTTACATTTGGATGTCTCCAGCCAAGAGCAGATCAGATGGTCTAGGAATGGTATCTGAAGGCACTGAGCTCCCTCTCTCAGACTTACCTCCAGTCGACGAGAGTGCTATCAAAATTCTTCCCATGTGCTGGAAGAATCCCGTCACTGGCAACCTGGCTCTTCAGATCCACCCCAGCGCTATCAAAGCCATTCATCTTCCCAATGGAGAGGTTATGACAGACTTGAAGGAAGTCAGAGACTTGGTTCATCGCTTGCAACGCCCTGCCATCTCTCCCAAGTACGTCTATCCACATGATTGGGAGGAAGGCGATTGTGTTCTGTTCAACAACCAGGGTGTGCTTCACTCTGTTGTCGGTGCATTCAGCCCAGAGGAGCAGCGACTTTTCAGACAGTGCAACCTGGCTTCAAGTGAGGGTGTTGAGGGGCCAGACGGAAAGCTCTACTAGAAGCGGGAGGAAGAGAATAGAGGAGAAGGGGTGAGACATTGCATGTGCTTTGGCTTTCTTCTTGTGATCGTATTTGCGGCTATGAATTTGCGACTTTCTGATGGTGTTGGCATGGGATGATTTACGAACTCGGCGTTGACGCATCTAAGCCTCCTATTATTGAAGGGGGAACTCGGCGTTTTTCGTAACAAGCGTATACCCATTTGGCTTTGGTTACACAGTTTTTGCTCTTCAAACAGATAGAGAAATAGGATATGAAGTTCCTGCAAAAACGAGAGCGAGATCTTGGACCAGAATTCTTTGCATCATGAAGGTGTGCCCAGTCTGACAGTAATGAGTGGCATGACTTCGTAAATCCATCAGCATGTGATACTGTCCTCACACTATCCACAACACAGCACAAGCCTCGAAAGAGCCTGATATCTCGCACACCCTCAGATATGTCAAGGAGAAGCCTGACTGGTAGGATAGCGATTTTCACATGCAGGGACTGCGAATTCCGTACTTGGGGTCTGGACGGGTGCGTTACACCTCGCGATGAGATCTTACACAGCAGCTCCCAGACGCAGTGTCACATACAATTGCAACGACATAGAATTGAGTGTAAGACACGCTTCTCAGCCTCGTGATACCTTGTCAGAGTCAGCCTCGTGCCGAATAGCCATTATTCTCTCATATCTGAAATCCGACGCAGCATTTCCAGGGTTTGAGAACTGAATGAAGCTTGTGATTGTCGTCTTGGCAAGAACATACATTGGCTTGATTGAGGAACAAGAGCGGATTGGCACGGTCCGCTGTCTGAATTCAAGTCAAGAACTTCTCGAATAAGGCTCTACTCGTGTCTCTGGAGCCAGTGATAAGCGTTCATGATGTTACTTCTTCGTGGGGTTGTTCCTAAGCGCTGCAGCCGAACGACTCAGCAACATCTAAGTCGTCCTTAGAGGACAATGGTGGTAACAGCATCAGCTGAGGAGAGTAGACTTCTCCCGTAAGCATGAGGCGGGGATCCCGCATTTTCGTCTCCATTCCCGCAAGAAGGAAATAATGTGCGAATGGACATATTCTCCTGTGGGGGAAGATGGTATCGATGTTGTTATTGGCTTGAGGCTGTTGGAGAGCTTAGCCTGCTGCATCTCTGGGTGGCTTCATGCAGCACACATGGACCAACGACATGACTGGGAAAAGCATCAAGAGGCGATCTTTGCGCTGCGACAGCGGCGTGTTGCAATTCACATCACATCCACATCCACATCCACATCCATATCCCACTCGCTGTAATACAGTAATTACTCGTCAGCTGTTGTCTTTCCCTTGGTACAACACACTTGACTCAAGGATGACATATCTCCAGCCTTTCGCTTTCATTCGATGACGCCTGCCTGTCCTTGTCTTGTCCCCAAGTCAAGTTCAGCTCGTGACACCCCCCTGCCCCCCTTCCGAGCCTACCTTACCAGCCTGGGACACCCCCGGACCAATTTCCGCACTGCCGATGTTTGGTCACTTGGGTCCTACATCACCGCTATTTCGGTGCTACTCACTTATTTGGTGTAGGTATCTTTGGCGTGGGCTACCGCTGAACACCCATACTAACGTACAACCCACGACACTCCTTTAAACACTGCCGACCCTCCCGGATTCCTTTCCTTCGTGGCGCAGACATATTATCTTGAGTCTCTTATACCGACCGGCATCAGAACGAGCACGCTTCATGGCGCGCAAGACAGATGAGAGATGGTGTTGCTAGAATACCTTCAGAAAACCAGTCCGCTCTGCTACAACAACAATGCATCCCCTCAAAAACAACTCCCGACGTCTGCGCCCGTGAGAGGATATCTATGCAATGAAGACCCCAGCCTTGCAAGACGCAGGTCTCTCTCAGGGGGGAGGTGGGGGATCTTAGGCCCCGCGGCGAGGATATTGAAGGGAAGCGCGGATCTGGTCAACAACACGGTTTTGGGACTTCGAGATGGATTGACGGAGGAGCAGAGACTCGCCAAGGCGAAGAAGCATGAGAGGAGGCAGATATTGGCTCTGCGGATGAAGAATGCGAAAACTTTGGATCAGTGGAAGGCCGCGGCAAAGGAGCTAGATGTCCTTGATGACAACGAGGCCTGGAAAGCGGATTCTACGTCCCCTGAATTCGATGCGGAATTGATCGAGACCCGATTGGAACAGCTGGACGAGGCGAGGATAAATTGCGACGTTAAGGCCATGCTGCATCTGGTGCGGACGGCGCTCGCTAGAGACTTGGGAGGCATGGGCAATATCAGACTCTACAAACATTCGCATATTGGCACGAAGGATCTCATCGAGCGATATATCGATTCTACGCTTGATACGATACGCTCGCTGGTTGATAAGAGCAAGATTAGTCTTCCGGATGGCTTGGAGACGAAGGACATCCTTGAGCAGGTGGTCTATGCAAGGCAGGCATTTGGGAGAAGTGCTCTGTTACTGAGTGGAGGTGCTACATTTGGAATGAACCATGTTGGGGTTCTGAAGGCCTTGTTTGAAGCCAAGCTGTTACCACGGATCATTTCAGGGGCATCCGCAGGCAGTATCGTTTGCGCCGTTCTCTGTACAAGAATTGACGAGGAGATTCCAGACGTGCTAAAGGCTTTCCCGCATGGAGATTTAGCTGTTTTCGAGGAAGATGGAAACGAAGACGGGATCTTGGAGCGGGTTAGAAGACTGTTGACCCAAGGTGCTTGGATCGATATTAAGCACTTGACGAGAGTTATGCAGGACTTACTGGGCGACATGACTTTCCAAGAAGCGTACAATCGTACCCGGCGCATCCTCAACATTTGTGTTTCGTCTGCGTCAGTCTACGAACTCCCTCGGTTACTCAATTATGTTACATCGCCAAATGTTATGATCTGGTCGGCTGTTGCAGCGTCTTGCTCCGTACCTGTCCTGTTCTCGGCAGCGCAACTTCTGGTCAAGAACCCTATCACAGGAGAGAACAGTCCTTGGAACCCAACGCCACAGAAGTGGATTGATGGTAGTGTGGATAATGATCTTCCCATGACTCGACTGGCAGAGATGTTCAATGTCAACCATTTCATTGTGTCTCAGGTCAATCCGCACGTCGTTCCATTCCTGGTTAAGGATGACATCTCAATCACAAAGAATGCCAATTCGGAGGGCAGCTCTGGACCTGGTTGGGTTTATACTTTGACAAATTTGGCTAAAGATGAGGCTCTTCACCGAATGCAGGTTCTTGCCGAGTTGGGCATTTTCCCTAATTTGGTCACTAAGGCTAGATCTGTGCTGAGCCAAAAGTATTCGGGCGATATTACGATTCTGCCAGAAATCGAGTACAAGGACTTCCCAAGGATGCTGAAGAATCCAACCGCAGACTTTATGGTTCAAGCATGCCTATGTGGCGAAAGAGCGACTTGGCCCAAGCTCAGCAGAATACGAAATCACTGTGCCGTCGAATTAGAACTCGATGCTGCAGTGCAGAGGCTTCGAGCAAGGGTTGTTTTCAGTCCTAGTCAGGTCGACTTGAGACGAATGACAACTGGAAGTTTCAGCAGTCCGGTCAAGAGGTTCGGACGAAAGCGACGGGACAGTGGAAATAGTGTCCAGGCTTTGGTACCAGCAGATGACTATCCAGAAGATAAATTAACCAGGAACAGAAAGAGCATGTCAAGGCCCCCGCTACGGACCTCAAGTACACACTGGAATGTGACGCAACGCTGCCTACCGCCTCTTCCCGCTCCCGGTCCTCGCACAGCTCATGGAACGCCAATGCCTACGCCTGGTCTATCCCAACCTGTGAACAAGAAATTGGAGCTCGGCATGCCATTTCCGGATATCTCTTCAGCGGGGGACACGTCTCATTCGCCTCCAAGCTCAGATGCAGATATCGATTCACATACAGATGACAGCAGTCCAGAGCCAGACATCACAGATGACGCCGTGCCAGGCTTAGGTCTCTACTTTTCAACACCAGATCGCAATTCCTCAGACGCCGTGGACTTCTTCTCGTGTAGCCAACCCATAACTGCTAAGACAGACCATGTCCTCGCTACATCACCACTATCATCCCGAGTAAATCTCGCAATCTCGCCACTAGCTATGACGAAGAAAGCTCCCGAGCCCGTGAGTACAGGCCAGCCGAGCAGTCCAGAATTGAGATACAAGAGACTCTTCCACCCGCCGCCAAAACAAGATCAGCCGGAGGTCCCACAATAGGATCGATATGCTTAGAGCTGTTTCCCCACGATCTGCATCACATTATATTTTCCTTTGTCTCATACAATCGTTGTAATTTAGCGCATAGCTGCATAGGGCGGGCGAGAACCATGGACTGGGAGCAAGCAGGAGTTCTGATTTCGATTTTGATCTTGATTTTGCTGCTGTTGAGAATTGTATAGACACGAGAAGGGATATTGATTTAGGCATACTGTATTGGCGTTTCGCACAGCATGGCATGGTACGAAGCATGAGACATGGATTTTTCGGAACACAAGGATATTTTTGGTATGCATTGCAGAGATGAGCGACAATTAAACAATTATACGTATGTGCTGGCTTCCGTTACTCTTGAGTCCATATTCTGTCTATGCTGTTCCACTCCCCGTTGCTCACTCAGTAGTCCTGAGACACATTAGAACAGCTGATACCCACAACGACTCCCTCGGGCTCGGCATACTCAGAACGGCAGCCCCTGCTCAAGCAGCTAGCGCTACGTTCCAAGCCCAAGCAAGAGTACACTAGTCCACTCTCTGGCTCGAAATCAACAATCCCATCACACACAATCACGGTATTTCCGATCTCGCCAATCAAGTGGTGTCCAGATATATACAAGCTCTTGCTAGTAGCAGAACGTACCACAGTAGCCTCTTTGCCTAGCAGGTGCGGGGGAGGGGCAGCGGCAGCGGCTACGGTTACGGCTAAGACTCCGTATGTGTAAGTACAAAAGGTGGTTATAGCTGTATAGAGGTTGGATGCTGGCTGGGTGTTTGGAGTGCTGTGGTATGGTGTGTTGCCTATCGAGTACGAATGCGACGGTACTATATGCAACCAGAAATTGGGTGATGATAACTAGCGGGATCCTGAGCGTTCATACATTGGTTCGTCCAACTTCTTGTGCGATCTGTTGTCTTTTGTATACACGGCACGCAAGTGCTCGTCGTGTGACTTGTAAATAGTACTCCAAGTCCCACTCAGACGTGAAATCTTGACCATGTATTGAGGGATCGTGTCAAGCGAGAGCAAACGAGAGGGAGACGTTTACTGGCGAGTCTAGTCTGCTGCTTAGTGTTCAACTCCTACCAAGTGGCTCAGCTGAAGGAATCCCCCTTAATCTCCAAACATACTGTACCTTTCTCGTAGCTATATCATGGATTTACCATCCTCGAGGGCTTTGATTAATTGTCCCCCTCGAGCACTGTCCTTGCACAATTCCCCTCCTTTATTTCAAACTCTGGGATGGGATGTCAATAAGGTGAAGTATTTGGAACCATAGCAGCAACAGATAGCCTGAATAGTCACCGGGCAATAGCCACGGATCGAGTCATTTGCTGTAAAGGAAAAGCGGATGTTCTTGCACCTATGCAGCGAAGACAGTGGTTTGGTACAAAAAGGCCGAGCTTAGAGCAGGATCTTTACGAGACTTTTGATCGGGAGAATGTTACGCTGGTGGATCTGACTCGGCCGGGTATCGATAGATTTGATGAGAGAGGGACTGTGACGGCAGATGGAGAGAGGAGAGAGTACCATGTTGTGATATTATCTTGCTTTCATGATTCCAGTTATGTCAATGTGTTTATGGTGTATAGTCCACAAGCACCAACAGTATTGTCGAATAGGCCGCCCATCATCGAAATTCAGGTAAATTGGATTGTGGATGCGATCAGCAACATGAGGGACGAGGTTGTAGAGGCGGCGACCCCGAGGTGGGGAAGCGGCGAAGAAGTTCCTGGCAAAACACAAACACAACCCTTGTTTTGCGCGGAAGAGTCTTTTTTACTTTGCTGTCAATACCTCTCGATAGTCCATGTCTTCAGCTCCGCCTCTTCCATCCCATTGAACATATCCAGTTCACCCCGCTTGGTTGCTACATATCGAATGACAAGATCTTTTCCCAGCAAGTTGATGAGATCTTCGTCCCCTTCCAGTGTTCCCAGTGCAGTGGGTAAGTCTTTCGGTAGTCCTATCTTGATACCAAGCTCCTCTCTTTCCTCGTCGTTCAAGTTTGCCGGGTCCTTCAAGCAATCACCTGATACCAGCTTCTCGTTCTCCTTCACGCCATTCGTACCAGCTGCGACGATAGCGGCCATCGCAAGATAAACGTTCGCGAGTCCGTCGAGGACTTTGATCTCAAAATGGCTGCCTTCGACTTTACGAAGTGCAGTTTCACGGTTTTGGGTTCCCCAAGCCACCCATCGTCCTCCAGCCCAGCATCCATCTGCCATTCGATTGTAGCTGGCGGGATTACTGTACGTGAATGCTATGATTGAAGGGAGATGCTTCAAGATACCTGCGTAAAAAGGCTCGTAGACTTCTTTCTCGTCTCCGCCAGGTGAGGAGATCGAGATGTGCACTGTGAGGAGACTCGGAATCAGTATTACTTCTTTTGTATGAGATGATGGGTACCAAGTGACGGGGAGATTGTCTCGGGAGTAAGCACTGGCCGTAAGGTAATGACCCTAAGACATCCTAAAAGAGGGGAAAAGAACTTGGAGAATACCCACTGTGTGAAGCCGTACCGGCCATATGACTGAATGGTTTCGGGTACAAAGTTGCTCGCATTCCATGGTTCGCCACGATAGTGCTGATGATCTCCCGAGCCTGGATAAGAGTATCGGCTGCCTCCATTGCAGGCAAAGCCGGAAGAATGAACTCGTATTGTCCAAAGCAAGATTCTGGGTGGAACTGTTCAAGGAAGATACGTGATTCTGCAAGTTTCTCGTAGATCTCTTCCAAGATTTCCGTGATTGTGCTGTCATGCATTGCACGGCTGGAGCTCCAGGAATGGCCTGCGGAGTTGTATAGAGTGTTTAATGTGCCGTCTTGGTGAGAGCGAGACATGAACACGATCTCGATCTCGAAACCAACTAGGAATACTAATCCATGAGCCTTGGATGTCTCAAGAGTATGCCTCAGAAGAGATCTTGGACATAGTGCAACTGGCGATCCATCCTTCTCGACGAATTCACCCTGGATCGAAGCATAGCCTTCACAAGGACCAGCTTTCAGTGTAGACATGATGGCGCGCAATTTGTGCTCGCCAGTTGGCATAACTCCAGTTAGGAGGGTATCGTTCTGTAGAAGGCCCAGTGCAGCTGTAGTGATACCAATCTGTAGGTGTGGATTAGATTTGAGCATGTCAAGGGCGCGCCTGACAGGTATAACTCTGAGGCGCAGGATAGACGTGAGATCAAGCCACTGCAGACGAAGAAATTTGATCGAAGGATTGGCGTCGAGGAATGACGTGAAAGAATGGAGATCAGTGCTGGGAGGTGGGAGAGTTCTGACTGGCAAGCTGATTGCAGATGTCGTAGAGAGCGGGGTCGATTCTTCGAGGGGCGTCAACTTAAGTCCCAGACCGTAAAGGTCATTCGAGGTAGTGAACAGGATATCTTGGACTGCTCTGATAGCTTGAGAACCAGTCAAGACACTGTCACGGACATATTCTGAGAGTACCTGAGGCCATCAGCTTCTCCGATTGCCCTGAATATGATAGGGTACTCACCACTTCTAGGGCTTCGCGAACCTGAATAATAGCGAGAAGGTAGGTCTCCGGAAACCAGTGGCCATCAGTGCTCCACATCATCTTCTCGGTTGGACAAAGCTCAAGTATTTCTCGAATAGCATTTTCCTGGCCTTCCTTGCTCAGAAACGGAAATACCTCACCAATATCAGCGTACACATTATCATACACGCTTGCTAAATACCCCGCTTCTTTCGTCCAGGGGTAACTGGCGTGTAGAAGAACAATTGGCACTGTGGGAAACTTTCGGATGAACTCCTGGAGATGAGACGGAGATGAAGTTGTCAGCGTAATGTCGTTGTCGCCGAGTCCGGTGTGAAATTGGAACGGCTTCTTGTAGGGCCCGGGAGACTTAGCTATAAGCTGCGCAGTTTTGTTGACGAGACTGTCAAAATCATTGTAGTCAGCTCTAAAGTCCTGAGTAAGTTTGCCTACATTACTCGTATAAAGTCTTGCACGGCGATGGAAATTCTTCAGAGACCACGTACTAGAAATTTAATGGCAGATTATCGACTCTCGTAAAATGAGTGACCCCATCCTCTCTCAATTGGGTAATATGATCCACAAAAGTATCTTCAATGTCAGCGACAGACATATGGGCTGGAATAGCAAGCCCAGTGCGGTAACATATGACCGACTTGAATCCAACGACTTCGGAATCTGCGAGAGCGTCTTCGATAACCATTTCGAATGCTTCGCGCAAGCCGCCAAAAACATCCTCAGGGGCGAGTTCGGGGTTTTTGAACAGCTCGTTTATGATTTCTTCTGCAACTTTCTCAATTCGCACGATTTTCTTGCATTCACTGCGTGTGAGTCTGTCATGCCAGGCATAATCATAGACTTCATCTTTCCCGTCTAGTCCATCGTCGACGAGGATAATTTCAATTCCCTCTAAGCACCTTTTTTGCCACGCATGGTGTGGTCTCGCGTTCTCGATATCGATGGCCTTGCGCACATCATCCCATGTCGGTGGACATCGCAAGACATCTGATAGTTGCTTGACAGCTCGGATATGTGACAGCGTCGATGTTGTTGTCCTCATAGCATCGCCATGGGCTTCTGTGGTGATTGCCAGAAGTGGATATTTGGATAGTGCTGAGGGGATCAGGAGAGGATGAGCATGATTGTCGATGATAGGGGTTGTTCGAATGGCTTTGATCAAAGGGTCCAGCTCCTCCATCTCGGCAGCTTCGGAAATCGCGTTCGGGATCAAAAGATTATGGATCAAACGGCTTCAAAACCCCCGACAAGTTCAACGAGGAAGTCTGGAAATTATCTGTTATTTTTAACTGATGAGAGGTTCAATTCAAATCAAGGTGGGGGTTCGAGGACCAGCAGAAGCTTTGACAGCAAGTGGAAATTTAAGCAATTTCTCACCGTCCCTTTGAAAAGGGTTGGGGAAGAACATCTGGCTTGCACATAATCTTGACCGGTATTCCGAGTTTGCTGAGTGGAATTGCTTACTGTCATCAGGAAAGTCAGATGCCAGGCTGTTGAGTCCTTTCGCGTGAAGTTCCACAGTGTCCCACCTTACGTCTTACTGGCATATGCCTCACCCACGTGAGTGCCCAGCTTTTATTTGAATTATCGAGGCTTGCTAGCCAATCCGTTCATATTTAAGACTTATTTTCAATTAGAAAATAAACTATCGATAATATTTCCGACAATGGCCACCAGGGTAAAGCGAAACTTCCTCCCAAGGTTGAACTCGGTTTCATTGTGGTATGCACGTGACCATTCTCTTCAATGCTTTATCTAGGCATCGGCGCCCGATACAAAGGCGTACGTATGGCGATACAAGGGCGTATACGCCTTGTTTTTTAAGTGAGTATTTAGGCGCACGTACGCCTGGGGTACGCTTATATAAAAAAAAACGTGACTTAAGGTGCGCCACTGGAAGTGCGCCTGCTAATTAAACGTGACCCAAGGTACGCCGCTGGAGATGCGCTTGCTAATTAGACGTAAAGCTATGGGGGAAGTGACCTAGTAGCTGGGAAGGTGGAGTGGAAGGAAAATGTAGTGCGCAGTGCCATTAGCTCACCTAATTCCGGCGTAAGCGCGCTTATGCTAGTCACGTTTAATTAGCAGGCGCACCTCCAGTGACATACCCTAGGTCACGTTTTCTTACAAGCGCACCCCAAGCGTACGTTCGCCTAAATACTCACCTAAAAAACAAGGCGTATACGCCCTTGTATCGCCATACGTACGCCTCTGTATCGAGAGCCCTAGGCATCGCCAAATCCATCTCGTCGCAGATTTCAAAATACATCAGACACGAATGTCAAGTTGCCAGAAGTCACGAAACTAGCAGGTTTCATTGGAACCCCCAAAATAGTCTGAATATTAATGCGTTCTATTTCATCGGGTGTCGTTTAAAATTCTACTAGGCTCGATCTCGAACTCCATTTGGGAAACCCTTGAATCATACTCTACCGTGTACGTACGTCGAGACATGTCGACTGCCAGCCGAAATATATGAGGCTCTCTATTGGAGCATTTGCTGCATCGAATTAATTCTATAACTCTCCCTCCTTTCCATCAACTCAGCATGATTCCCACTGTCAACAATCTGGCCACCCTCAACAACAAATATTATATCCGCTCTCTGCACAGTATGGAGACGGTGTGTGATAGCTAGGACAGTCGTGCCGCGAGCGGCTTCTTCCAAGCCGCGTTGAAGCGCCTCCTCACTAGCTGCATCGAGAGCACTGGTACTCTCATCAAGAAGCAGCAAACGCGGACGTCGTACGAGAGCGCGAGCGATGGCAATTCTTTGGCGTTGTCCTCCCGAGAGCCGTGAAGATGCCGAAGCTCCACACTCGGTGTCGTAGCCATCGGGTAGGGCAGTGATCACATCGTGAATATTGGCAAGTCGGCATGCCTCTTCGATCTCAGCATCGGTAGCCTCATGATCCGGCGGAGCTCCCAATGCTACATTGAAACGGACAGTGCCGTCGAACAGCGCAGGCTCCTGAGGAACAATGGCCATAGTTTCTCGGAACCCAGCGGGTAATTGAGCGATGTCTCGTCCGTCGATGGAAACCTCTCCCTCGGATGGAGAGTACAGTCTCTGCACGAGATTCATAATCGTCGACTTTCCAGCTCCTGAAGGCCCTACGAGTCCACAAAACTTATTTGGGGGGAGCGTGAAGGAGACCTTGTCTAGAATGGTGACATCCGGGCGACTTGGGTAGGCAAACGAGACGTTCTTGAATGTCACGCTTGACCCGCCACGGGACTGAATGACTGCACGACTACTTGTCTTTATATCCGCTTCCACGTCATCGGTAATCTTCGCCGGATCATCGCCAGCTCCAGTATGGTTTGTAGATCCTAAGTGTACGACCGTCATGACCCGAGATAATGCAAGCCGTGCGCGAGAGAATTCGGGAGCCAGGGAGAACATGCTGCTCCAAAGCTGTGCGCTTGTCAACATTGCTACCAATATGACAAGGAAGTCTGTTTGCGTGTATCGTCCTTTCATGATGAGTTGTGAACCCCACCAGTACGCAAGAGCATTGACGAAAATTCCTGCTGTGTAGGATATGGCAAGGAAGACATTTGTTACCACCGAGGCTCGTACCACCTGTTTCTTAGGTGCAAGTAGTAGACGGTCAAAGGAATCCATGTATTCCTGTTCCAGAGACAACACTGCAACTGTTTTAATGGACTGGATGGCCTCAGTAGCAAGCGATGTTGCTGTAGAAAATGCTTTCTGGTGGCGCTCCTCGTAGCGAGCAAGCATCCGGAGCTGCATGAATCCGGCACCCAAAAGTATCGGAACAGTGACAAGACATACCAGAGCGATCTTCCAAGCAAAGATGTGCGATACAATAATAGAGATCACGACATTCATGCACACAGCAAATATGGTGCCAAATGTCGACCCGGAAAATGCAGCTACGGCTACACTATCCTTGGCAATAACGCCGAGTAAGCTAGTTGGGTTTCTCCCTTCTGACTGATGCCAATGGAGAGTTTGCTCGAGCAGCGACCGGAACGAGAGGACGCGGAGGTTGTAGAGAAGTCTTTCAGCTATCGTACCAAACCCAAACCAGGCGAGGAAGTTTGCGAAGAATTCAACACCGGCCAGCATGAAGTAGAGGCCGGCGAACAGACGGCCCATGGATCGGATCTTCTCAATGGTACTCTCGCAAGGGTTTAGGGCACCGACGGTGAAGCCGAAGATGACACCAGCAGCAGTGAAAGTAGCTCCGACGAAGACAGCCGCAATCATCGCAATCGTGAACCACCCAATTGATGGTCGGATGAGCCAAGCCATTCCTCGCAAAACCGAGCTGAATGGTTTGACAGTGTCGAGCTCGGGATCTTTCGCTTCTTCTTTAAGGTTTTGGCCCACATCAGAAGTCGTGTCTCCAACTTGGACATCGTCCAGTTGCTTAGTCGGAGTGATCTCAATGCTTTGGCCCCCTCTCAAGGTCGAAGCATCAAGCGAGTCACCGGATACAGACTCTCCAATATGTTTGCCAGCAGTTCCTAGGGTCTGTAATTTAGCCATTCGAGAAAATTCACTTTGTTCCTGAGCCATAAGTTCAGAGTACGTTCCCTGCTCGATGACACGGCCAGCCTGCATCACAATGATATTGTCGGCGTTACGAATTGTTGACAATCGATGGGCAATGGAAATGATTGTACGTTTCTCAGCTGCAGCGCGCTCGACTGCGAGTTGAATCTTTTTTTCACTAGCCGAATCCAGAGAAGCGGTTGCTTCATCGAGCACAAGGATTTCCGGATCGCGGATCAAGGCGCGAGCAAGTGCAATTCTTTGTCGTTGTCCTCCGCTTAAGCGGGAACCGCTGGGGCCTGCTGATGTGCCATATCCTGACTCCAGATTCTCAATGAAACTTGCCGCGTCTGCCTGCTCAGCAGCATCACGAACTAGCTTTATTATCTCTGCTACTTCAGGTCCCAGAGACTCCGTGGCACAAAGCGCGTCCTTTCCTTGTCCTTCACCTGCGAGACTGGCCAGCGCAGGGGTATTGAGGAACGGCTTGAGATGTTGATGGGCAGGCTTGGACGAATTGACAAGCCCAAGGGCAATATTCTCCAAGATACTACGATCGAGAAGAGACGGCTCTTGCTGTACGAAACTGATGAAACTCCTGAGAGACCGAACATTGAGATCTCGCAAGTCATGGCCGTCCAATTCAACATGCCCCTCGGTCGGATCATGTAGACGAGCCATGAGAGCGGCAATTGTGGACTTCCCACTTCCTGACAATCCCACAATGGCAGTATATGTTCCTGCTGGGAATTCAAGATGGACTTGTTGTAAGACTGGCTGTCCTGGGCGGGAGGGAAACTCGAACGATACGTTGTGGAGAGCCAGAGACTTGGCAGTGCTCGAAGGAAGAGAGATCCCGTCATCGGATGTGCCATCGATGGCCGAAGGTGCCAATATATCCTCTTGAAGTCTTTCGTACGCAGAAATGGCAGCTCCAAGGAATGGAAGCGTCGGTGCAATTCCTCCCAACATTACACACTAGATTATTGGCGGATCAGCACATATGGTCCAAGAGGGCATGGACTATGAGCTTATTCCTTATAGCAAAATGACTGGAGGACATTACTTACGGCATCGACGAGTAAATATATTATTGCATATATCTGTCCCACGCTTGCACTGCCATCTTGTTTGGCCGCAGAATCTGCAATACGGATACTTCCTTGCCAGAATGCCAACGCATTTCCCGAGTATGCAATAAAGTATAGCAGCCCAGTCTGGAGAGCAGCAATCGAAGCTTTGGTGGTAGCGAATTTCTTCGCTTTCGCCATATGACCTGCGAATTTCGCTTCGAGACGAGGAGCGGCACCAAAAGTTTGAACCACAGCAATATGTGACAAAGCCTCGGATGCAATGGACGATGCCGATGAAGTTTCCTCAGTTTGGCGTACTACATACTTTCCAAGATATTTTCCGCCTAGTATTCCCGAAATCAGGAAAGCTGGAAGCATGCAAATCAACATACCAGCGAGCCGAGGCTGCTGGGAGAAGGCAATGATGAATACAGTTACGAAGAAGCTGACCGTGGTGATGATGTTGCCAACTTTCTCCGAGGTTCCCGCTTGGACTGCGGTGATGTCTCCGTGGAGACGACTCGAGACTTGACCAGCTGCTCCACGAGTATCGAAGAACGCTGGCGGCTGGCGGAGAAGAGCGGAGACATATCGAGTGCGCAGTCGCTGTGCGAGGCGTTGACTGATGATGTTCCAGCATGTCAGGTGGCCGTAGATCAGGACGAGAGAAATGGCGCCAATCCAGGCCGTTTGAATCACCTTGTTGTTGATAGTTGATTCATACTGGAATGGATCGACAGCAGTGGAACTATCGCTCTCAGCAGCACAGGTCGCACTGTTAAAGTTGTCGATGAGCTGCCCGAAGAGAACTCCCATCAGAGGAAAGGGAATTCCGGCACCGATCGCGGAAAGTGTACCACAGATAATGAGTAGAACGTCTATCCATGACGGCTGGGCCGCAAAGAGCAGTTGGAAGTAAGTGAAGTAACTCTTGAAGAATTCCGGTCAGTGCTAAGTTGATTCGCTTCCAACACATATTGCAACTCACTGATAGTACGTTCGACTTCTTAGCTAGGACAGCACTGCTCTTATTGCTAGACTTCTTTTCCGAAAATTGCATGTCTTGCGCTGTTAGCGAGTTTTCAGTCGCCTCTTTCTCTACATTGACAGTCATCTTTTCGCTTTGTCTATCAGATCAAGGCGAAGGAATAAGAAGTCGTGGGAATTTTGGATGGCATGAGGGATCGGCCTGCAAGTCAGTGATACACTGGTGACAAAAAGCAGCACGACATGATCGGCGTCCATCTCCCAACCGTGACCTAGTCCGGTCGGGTAATCTGAGGATCTGATAAAGTCGACTGCTGTTGAAAAAGCATTTCAAGTGGAGAAAGTGGAGCAATCACGGGTCGGTACAGTACGTGTGCATAAACAGGGAAGATTCTTTCATTATCTAATCAGATTGCCGATCAATATAGTCGACAAAAAAGAATCAGTTGAGTCTACGTTGCCAAGGTCTTGGTAGTAACAATTCTGCAATTGCTAAGGAGCTTCCAAGACAGCCCTCTCCGTAAGTGGCGCCATGCCCGGTGTCGGACAGCCTCTGACAAGGAAGAATTTTTTATCTAATCAGATCTAGAGATACAGTACTGTATGGAACAGAGGAACTGCCCTCGATTCCAAGACTCGTCCGCATACTTCATCCGGTGCCTGCCTGTTGCATTAATTCCATAACTTTAATTTCCAGGATCGGTTGCCACTATTGACCTCAGAAATCGGGAAGAGGGTGATTGAATTTACCAGACCACCTCAGCCCTATGGAATAACCTTTCAATGATTCGAACCTATGTGCAGAATCCAGAAAGAGGCTATGGTCATGAGGGTGATATGGTGACAATGGGCAAGCATGTATCAGCGCTGTTGGAGACTAGATCTCTGCTCCCATTCGTCCGATTCTTGTGTGTGCAGCATGCATTCGAGTCCGCAGTATCAACATGTTGGAGCTTCCAGACGACCTACCATTGCTCTCCGAACAGACCTAGTGACGGGACACAGAAGCCATAACGGGAACGGCTTTTCTTGGCTTCTCTTGGCGCGTGGGTGACGGCAGTTCCGCGGCTAATCTGACAATGTTTCGTTGTTCATGAATTCATTATTTTCAGCGGCGAGCCAGTCAAGTAAGTTGTGAGCCTTACAAGAGATGGCCACAGAAGTTGCGCGGGCCAAAAATTTGAAGTGACAGGGATCATCAGAAGAGACGCAAACATGGACTTTCGCCGATCAGTTCGCATTCCTCTACTGTATTTGTCGTAAAGTGGCACACATATTTTGTAAGTTGTGAGCACCCAAGGGCAATGTGAAAGATTCGGGTTAGGCATGTAACAACCTCAACTAATTCGCTCCATTTTCTTGTGCTAACCAATCCTCCTTTGCTATTCGATACTCCACTTCACCCTCCTCAATACCAGGTGGCGGAGTTGGGTATACATTATGAAATGTTCGAATGTATTTCATCCCACACGCAGACATGGCTGCCCGAGATCCCTTGTTGATTGCCATCGCATCGCCCGATATCTGCTCCACACCCAGGTCCTGGAATGCATGTCGGAATATCTCGCGCGTTCCCTCCTTCGCATATCCTCGCCCCCAGAACTTCGGCAGGAGTTTCAGGCCAAAGATGACATTCTTTGTGTCGAGTTGTGGTTGCATACTCGTGTCGGGTGTCTCGCCAGCCGCCAGTACCCACCAGCCTACAAATTCGCTCCCAATGTAGCCAGCCCACGTTCCAAGGCCGTGAACTGCTAGATCCAGCATGCAGTTCAGGCCAATCTCGGAGTCACTGGCGCTCAGTGGCTTTCCATAGCCAATGTACTTCATGACGGCTGGGTCGGAGTCCAATTCAAATAGGTCGCCCTTGTTTTGTGGCGTGAGGGGAACTAGCTCGAGGCGCTTAGTTCGGAGAGTTTGTTGAGTCGAATTTGGGGAGGATTTGGAAGGCATTCTGAAGGCTGTCGTGTATGATGCAGTGTGTTGTGGATTGTTTTGGTCTTACTCTTGCAAAAAAAAAAACACCGTGAGTTCTCCAGCTTTTCACATCCTTACCTTGCTCTTTATATAGTCATCAGTCCTGCCTGCTTATGCGACAAGGGGGGAGCTTTTGCTTTCGATCAGAGACTGTCGATCAATTGGCAGAGGTCAGGATCAGTGAATAGCTTCATGTCAAGCAGTCTGGGCGATGGGGGTAGTCAACAGAAGTTTGACACTTGGCTCTGGATCTGAAATTCAATGTTCCTTTCAAGGCCTGATCTCCGACGGCGTGCGCAGCGCGAATCTCGGCAGTCCACTGCTTGTCACCATCATGTTTACTCAGCTTCGAGGATCGCTACGATCTGATAGACCTGCCCTGCAGAGAGTCGAAGCCCGGGGTGTTTGCCACGAGGTGACACGCAATCACACCAGTAGAATGGAACGGAGAATGCCAGGTGAGCATTGTGGATCGCATGAGAACACAGCAAGGAGATCAAGTATCGAAAACCCGTGGAAATGGACAAGCGCGAACTGATATTCAAATCGTCAGCTAACTGCAATGATGCAGTTGTTGTTTATTTATTTAGGGAAGAATTTCTCGGTTGGCAAAAAACAGACCAAGAAGAGTAAGTATTTTACGCAAATTGTGAGGTCATTCAGATTCTCTTTCTCCTTCGAACCTTCCCTTGAACGCCCAATTCCGGGTATCGAGTCTCAAAGGTATATCCTCGACAAGGACTTCGTCACTCATTGCCGTAAACAAAACAGTGCATCTTGGCGAGCAAGGTCCCGTGGTTAGTAAAATGCTCGGCAGCCCACTTATGTGTCGACATTTCAGAAGCACCCTGCGTCTTCCGCACTTGATCGCAATTGATTTTCACTGGTCGGAGATAACTTCTGAAGTCGATCTTATCTAATCTTATCACAGGAACGCCCGAACCGCGCTGATGTTCTGGACTTCCTTTATTCTGCCCCTCTCTCGGCCGCCACCAACAGCCAAGTCTGTTGCTTTTTGATAATGGGACCACTAAGCCCCTTGTCATGACGGCCGATGCAGGAGTCTGCATGTGTGCATACATCCGATCAGAAGTGGTTAAGTTCTCATGTGCTGCTCTTTAGAAAAAAAATTTGATTCACTCATCATCTCCATACATCATCGATTGATCTTCCAAAAAAAACATTGATCACTTGTTTCTGGAAACAAAAATGGCAATCATGGATAAGCTGCGAGGTCGCCAGACTAATGGTGAACCGGAGCCAACCTCAAATGTCACGAATGTCAATGGAGACATTGAAACTCAAGGGGCTCCAGAGATAACTTCTGACAGCAAGGAAGGAGGCGCCAACTTTGCCGATTACCAGACCAAAGAAGAGCTACCAACCGAAGATGCCCAACCGGGTGTCCAGAAGATCGAAGCTGTAACTCTAGCCTGGACCAAAAAGTCACTTGCGGCCCTGTTGTGCCTGTATGTATTCCCTGATAACCTACGCCCTTCTCGCAGTCTTCGAGGACAATGTTGCTGATATTAGCGTCACAATAGTATTTGGCTCTTGTTCTTAACGAATGGAATGAGGCTGTCAATTTTGTACAGCTTGGTGCCGTACGTCACAAGTGACTTCCAGTCTCATTCCCTTACCACAACTATTGGAATTGTATCAGATGCCATGTCTGCTGCCACGTGTAAGTCTTGGAAGAGCCCATTATTTCCTGTTTCAGTTGTGTCAAGACTTTCCCGAAACATGTCACCATCAGACATGTCACCATCTTCACTTCTACATCCTTGATCCGGCATTGCTAATTCCTGCACCTGACAGACATTCCTGTAGCAAAAATGCTCGATGTATGGGGTCGAGCTGAAGGTTTCCTTGTCATGGTGTGCTTTGCCACATTGGGTCTTATCTTGATGGCAGTATCACATAATCTAGCGACATTTTGCGCAGCGCAGGTAAGCTTGACTACAGTATCAGTTGGTATCGGTACTGACCAAGAATTCAAGATATTTTACGCCGTGGGATTCTCTGGCATCATTTACATTGTCTGTGTCTTGGCAGCTGATGCTACAAATCTCCGAAACAGAGGTCTCGCCTTCGTATGTACTCTTTGCTTCCTACATTTGTCATGAGTCTAGGGTTTCGTATCCTTAGATAGCGATTCAGAGACATTTCTTTAATCCCGAGATTCTGAACTTTGGATCTTGACTCTTGCAGCACTGACGACCTCAAAGGCGTTTACTTCTTCCCCGTACATGATTACAGCTTTTGCGGGCTCCAAAGCTGCTGCAGGTTTCCTTGCAAATGTAAATTGGCGTTGGGGCTTTGGGTCTTTTGCTATCATTCTGCCTGTTGTCACAACACCTTTGTACTTGATACTTAAGCTCAACCTTCGCAAGGCTATGAAACAAGGCCTGTGGGAGAAGAAGAAGAGTGGTCGAACTATCTCGCAACAGATTTGGTATTTCGTTGTTGAGTTTGATAGTAAGTTTTAGAACACCCCCAGATCTTAATACCATAAAGTCACGGACTAACACAACTTCACAGTTCCTGGAGTTATTCTTCTCGCCGGCGGTATTACCGTTTTCTTGTTGCCCTTCACACTTGCGTATTCTGCGCCCCAGGGGTGGAAGACTCCTTATATCATTGCGATGATCATTACGGGCTTCGTCACTTTGGTATTCTTCGGCTTCTATCAAGTTTACCTGGCTCCATCACCTTTCATCAAGCACAAATTCTTGACCGACCGGACCGTCATCGCTGCTTGTCTCATTGATATGACATATCAAATGTCTTATTATTGCTGGGCAAGTTACTTCACATCATTCCTCCAGGTCGTCACGAATGTTGGAGTTGCCGAAGCAGGTTACATCGGTAGCACGTTCCAAGTCGTCTCTGGCGTCCTGCTCTTTCTCGTCGGTTACATGATCCGCCGCACCGGCCGCTTCAGATGGCTCTTTTACTGGGCAGTCCCCCTTTACATCTTTGCCCTTGGCCTTATGATCCATTTCCGCAAGCCGAACGGCAAAGTCGGATACTTAATAATGTGCGAGATTTTCATCTCGATGGGAGGTGCAGTTTTCATCTTGTGTATGCAACTCGCCGTTCTCGCTGCAGTCGATCATCAACACGTCGCAGCTGCGCTTGCTATCCTCTTCGTGTCAGGAACAATTGGCGGCGCGATCGGTAACGCTATCTCTGGAGCCATTTGGACAAATACCTTTGCAGGTGCTCTCGCACGGTATCTGCCCGAATCTGCGTTACCCGACTTGATGAGCATTTACGCAAGCTTACCGGTCCAGCTGAGCTACCCTGTGGGAAGTCCTGAACGTCTTGGTATCCAGCAGGCGTACGGGTATGCACAGACTCGCATGCTCGCTGCAGGAACTGCTATCATGACCTTGTCCTTCATTTGGATTGTTTTGATGAGAAATCTTAAGGTTTCGGAGATGTCGCAGACGAAGGGTGTCGTGTTTTAGATTTAGATGGCTCAGACATCAAGCACCGATCCTTGAAAAAGGTAAACAAAATGGCCAATACATTACAGGCTTTGTAGCTTAGTGGCTGAAGTCGCTTAGGAGCGCTAGAGGGGTTCTATGTCGCAAAGGGAGGCTTTGGATACTTTATAAGCTTCGTCTCAAACCTAGAACTTAGGAATCAACTTCTTTCAAACTCCTCCTTGATATCACCTCCGCTTTCTGTGGCCTGTGGTCTATTGGAATAGCTGGGCTACATTGTACCTCAGCATGCCACAGACCTGTTGGCCCTGTGGCTCATGACCTGCTTAGTAGGCATGGTGGTGCTGTGCTGTGTAGAAAAGAAAGAGAACAGCAAATTGGAAAAGATGGGGGTTTTTTTACCCCAGGAGAGATGTGATGACTAAAAGTACCAGTAGCGCGACTAGACTCCTAGAATGTTCCTGTAGCATCTCATAGAAGTATTGCGAATTGTACTGTGAATTGTATAGGTATTGTACTGGCTTGACCATACATGAACGTAATGTCAACATTTACTTCTGATGTGGGCAAATAAGCGAGCGAACTATGTTATGAGTTGCAGCCAAGGAGATTGAAGATCCAAGGTACAACTTGAATTGACGAGTGGGAAATACTTCACTGAAGTAGAGGCAGCGAATGTCCTGAAAAGAAGGCAGGGATATTGAAGATCTTGAAGATGTAAGGTACAAAGGGACATGATGTGAGGATCGAACACGGTAAATCCGCAACATACTCGAGGATATAGAAGTTCAAGGCATCAGAACTCGACCTAAACATGTGGGATGTAACTGAAGTAGAAGTAGAGAACACTGTGAGAGATGCGCGAGGACATTGAAAGTGAAGCAGAGCATATAGCAATCAAAGAAAAAACGCGCGAAACAGAAGAAGCAGGCGCTTGGCTCCGACCAGCACTGCTATAGACCTGGTAGACGCGGCGATACTGAACTGAAGGGTTCGGCACGGAACTGAATGGATGGGAGCTGGAAAATCGTATCTACTAACTTTACTCTCTTGCTTTTACTTCTTAGTCCTCTTCTCCTTCTTTTCTCCCCCCTTGGGATGGGCGGGCGACGTGTGTGGGAAAGAGTGGCGGCAGGATAGCCAAACCTCCCGAGAGGGGGCACATACCTTACATGTCGTACTTTCCAACCGCACTGACCAGGGCGGAGAGGAAGAAGAATGAGTGGGGTATGTAGAATGGGAAAGGGGAAGAGGAAATACATAGATGATAGACAATCAATGTAAATATTAAATCACTTTCCCGTTATGAGACTCGTGTGTCGAGGGGGATATCGCAATCTCTTTTGAGAATTCTCGTTTTACTATTCCCACCCCGACTTCGCAGTCAGACTAAAAGTCTCCCATCTCACACCTTCTTCGACACCTTTCCAGTCGCTTTCGTCTGGAATCGCAACTTTACTCCATCCCCTGATCAACGACCGCCAGTAACATGTTTCCGCGGCCGCGGACAAGAGTCCTCTGTCCGCCACCAACTCCCTTTGTCGTTCTGCGATCCCCTCAGCGACATTCGGATGCGCCCTCAACCACAGCACTGTCTGCTCTAAGTCCGCCCAGTCCGGGTCAACGAAAATCACATTGGCCTGTGAAGGCGTATAGGACGTCGTCCACCTTGGGTTCGGCCCAGCTCCAACTTTGGAATTGGCCGATGGGGAGAAAGGGAGAGTTGAGGAGAAGAGCGGGCGCATTAGGTGCGTGGTATGCATCAGGTAGCTTGGTGGGGGTGTGATAATGATTGACCTGCAGGCTTGGTGGAAGGGGAGTCGGCCAGAGTAGGTTATGCCCTAAATGACAGTAAGTTAATATGGGACCGATCTGAGTTAGGACACGTTGCTTACCTCGGTATAGATGATGTATTTGTATCTGCAGAAGTCCTCAATCTTGATGGAGTTGTTAGCTCCCTTTGAGTTCGACTCCCACTCTAGATTTTCTACATCCGCCCACTCTTTACCTTTCGTGGCTGCAAGTAAATGCGGTCTCAAAGCTGTATTCCCAATCGAGTTGAACCATGCGGTGCCCCTCCACACTACCTTATCTATCTTCTTCTCCCAAGGCGTTTCTTTCTCAGTTTTCGAAATCTTGGACAAAGCTTCATCCATTGTTCCAATAAAAGGGAGTGGCCAAGACCAAAAGCCGAAGTGTGGCATTATCCAGTAGTTTCCTGGCATCTTTGGATCACGCGAGAAAGACCAGCTGTTTTGCCGAGGGTTGTCGATGATAGAGTAGGTGAAGATCGTATCAGGCAGAGGCGTTGGAGAGGTTGTTATTGCGCGTTGAATCTGATGTAGAACGGCATCTCGCTCCTGTAAGAAAGATCAGGTTTGGTAAAGGTAACTGCATTGATATAGTACTTACATATAGCATCTGCCGAGAAGCTCGACTGTCGGCAGAGATAATATAGAGCTTGAAATATGTATCAGTAAGTCTTGAATTTCCAAACAAATTGACAATGTACCTTTCCATTTTTTATTCTCCCTTGCACTAGACCTTGGTGATCTGGTGGCTCCTTGTCGAGCTTAAAAGGACCCCTCGCTACGGCGTCATCAATTTCCTTGGTGAGACCTGGAAACGCAGCTCTGCATTGTTCTTCATTCAGCGCACGATTTTCAAGCTTGTCCTCTGAAGGATACTTCGCTCCCAGTAATGAGAACAAAGTCGGGACTTCCAGATTCCCCATCAACCGGGCAAAAACATTGCAAAGCACGAATACCGCGGAAGCTAATAACGCTGCTCTGACGAGTCTCTTCCGCGAGAGGATCATGCTTTGCGATCTTCTAGGACAGGCCGTTCTACTCGTCTGGGGACAAGCATGATGAACTGTTGAAGAGAAAGAAGAAGGGAGAAAAATTTTGATAAGATAGACAAGATATGGGAAATTGTACGGATGTTTCGCGACTTTGCGCGGGTGAGGCGTGTTTTGGGGAAGGCAATTTCACAGGCTAATATCCCACAAATGGGGCTGCAGCTCAACTCAAGATGACACGTCTTATCTCCCTATCCATCTCTGCGGCGTGGCACTCATTCAAATTGAAATAGGAATATCCTGGACGCCGAGTATGCTGTCTGTAGCAAGCGAGCGTTTCGTGAGTTAGTTTGAGAGATTGCTATGCGGGAACGAGGTCTGAAACAACTCGAACGAGCTGCTTCATCTTCAAAGTGCTAAGCTGTCAGGGTTCTGATGATCACGTGACATTTATACACTCATTCTGCACGCTCAAGCCCCGGCAAATGCAGTTTTTGTCCTCTTTCCGTGTGGAAAGCGTCAAGTACGCATTTCTTGTACAGCATAGTAGATAAATCTAGGTTTTGGTAAGCTTGTTCCGGTACCACGTCAACAGCATGGTATCAACAAACAACCGAAAGGGCGAACATCATCAGCCACGAAGCCAGGCGTCATTCTCATTCTCATACCCAGACTATGCTTTCCTACGACCCAAACGAAAGGCTAGGGAAGCACTATCATGATTTCCGCGTCGAAGTCCGCCTTCCCGCAGCTATCCGCATCTCGAATATTTCCCCTGCCAAACTTTGAATCGTATCCGAATCCCAGACTCGCCGCTCCTCGAGTGGGTGCAATTCGAGCCTTCCGCTCCGACACTTCGCTTCGAATTTTTCTTTATCTAAGATCCACTACTTTCGAGTATTAAAGTATAGCATGTTCCAAGATGGATACGGTGCATGCAGACAGACCGGCACATAGCAAATGCTCCAAGGACTCGTGACCTTCATAAATTCCGGTGCCCACAAGCAACATCGATCACACTTTGAAAAGGGAAAAAGCTGCAGCAAGGCTGCAACCAGATCAGAAAGAGGTTCGAAAGAAAGAGATGCAGGAGAATTATCAACTCAGATGATCCCTTTCAACCTCAGAGCTGACATAGAATACGATATGATGAAAAAAGCAAGCGAGGAGTACGGTAGGACTGCCGAGGGGTCAGAGGGATATATATGGAGACATCTGCTATCTGTCGATGACAGGATTGCCGACCCACTGCCAACTTTGGCTTTCTGGTGATATCCGGACGTTGGTATTCCCAAGACTTTGGAAGCATAGTGATTAGTTCATCGCGTCATATTCATCACCGCAAAGCTATGCCGCGTACCCCAAGCCATAAAAACAGAAAAGCGCCCATGTGTCCCGTCCCACCCAATGGAGTGCAGCAAATACCACTTCTAATGCCCAGCCCTCGCTGTCTCGCCCCAATCCCGTATCAAGTCCCCGCTCCAGCTATCGGATCAAAGATCTAAGCATTTCCCTTGAAGATATCCGGCCAGCACTTCTCCTTGGGCCACAGCTTCTGGTCATGCGTCTCGGCGTGAACTTCGAGTTGCTTCAGGTTGGTATTGACGATCTCCTTGCGGCAGTTGGCGCACTATTTTGCACCGTTATCAGTCTGCTGCTCGATCAATCTTATTCTCAATCTTCAACCAGCGTTGGCTAGCCCAACCCTGCCTCAGCACTCCAAGATCTCGTTGCGGCTTCTGACTTGAAGTGTCCAAAGACTTGTATGGGCGGCTAGTTGGTATGGAGGGTTCAGGAGATCTGGCTGGATGTAGTTACCAGACTCGTTGGCTTGGGTGCCTTGACTGGGAGACCGTTCGCCTTGACGGGGGCTCGGGTTCCTGCCGCCTCAGCCTTGCGGTGCTCGCGCTGGACCTGCATTCATGAATGTAGATTAGCACAGGTTTGTTATGCCAGAATTTCCCCTAGACTTCATCCGAGCCAGACCACTCTCTGCTCAGCCATATTGTCGCTGGGCGAGTGGCGGAGCATCACCCCACCATACTTTGTTTGTGGAAAGCGGACTTACTTTCATCTTCTTGGAAACAGGCATGGTTGCGGTGTCTTGTATATTGAATGTCTGAAGTGTATCTTGCACGCAAGTCCTATCTTTGGTGTTTGTTTGTTTGTTTAGTAGTGAGGGGAATCGTGAGGCGAGGAGGTTGTCTTCGAGAATTTCTGGACGAGGCAGGGGTCCTTTAAGCTTATCTTAGCGGATTGGTCGGCCAATCTCCGGCTTCCTTTTACAGGAAGGAGTGGGGCATTGCGGGTACCATATGTACCCAGGTTTCGACGGCATTGCTATTTCATGAATCGAAAGTAAATGCGCTGTAACGATCAATGTGGAAAGAAAACTTAATGATGAGGTTCACTTGAATTAATCACAAATTACAAAGCGAATGTTTCTCAAGGCTGCTTTCACGAGAAGATTTCTGAACTATTTCGAGGGCATCTAGCTGTACTTCCATGGACGGGTCACACTGGAAGGCAATGTTGTTGCTATGTTTCATACGCTTGAACTATCTCACACTGAAACTGGTCTCATATTACACTGTTCTGTCATCACTTCATCCCGGCATTGCAAGAGACATTCACTCATCCTGCTTAGTCTCTCTCATCCTGCTTAGTACTCGCTAAGTCTGAGTTTCTTTCCAATTTCCCTTCTTCTCGCGTTGACCGTCGCCCGCTCTGATGGCTTCGTCGATCCATCATCCATACCCTCTCCCCGAGCTTTTAGGGCCTGAAGTAACATGCCTGCATCAAAGAAGCCATCTGTAAAAGTCAGCATCATCTCCTACCGCCATTTGGAACAATAAAAGAACTTACATCCTCCCAAACCCTCATCGTCGCTGACAGCTGCACTCTCATCTGCAGGCGTCATCGTTCCTGGGGTCTTCTTGCCAGGCTCATGGGCTTTAATCACTCTTCCTCTAGACTTGAGTCTGCTTGCTGGCTTGGGACGAGTCGCACTAGCCTCACGAACTCGGCTTGCTTTCGGACTTGTGCCGCGGCGTTGAGTCAAACGTAGAACTCGTCTGATTTCAAGTAAATAACTTTCAAGGGCATCGACAAATCGCTTTGTTTGTCTGTGCTTGCTACTAGCGCAGATACTGATGCCTTCATCCTTGATGATATAACCAATACCGAAACCATCCCCAGACGTTGGTCCAAAGCCAAAGTGTCGGAGCGAGGGATTGCCGCAGTTGGAGGTGGATATGATAGTATTGTTCAGTTTATCCCATCCGCTGTCGGCGAATAGAAGAGGCATATTGTGGTTCTGCCCACGAGAGGGCGAGGAGTTTCCACGGGCGCGATTTCCGTTAGAACGGACGGAATGATCCTCGTCCCCGTCGACAGACATCAAGGAATTCCTGCCTGGGCTGCCAACGGCTGACGCAGGATCTCTTTCAGAGCTACCATCAATGGGGCTAGAGTACCCGTTACTGCTCATTCCAGTGCTGCTCGCAGCTTCGGCTCCATCCTCGTCAAGCGCCTTCTGCCAGACGCTAAATAGTGCGTAAAGATGTCGGTCACAACCTTGTGCCTTAGCACACTCCCTGGTATTTGCAGTGTGCTGCTGGCATGCCTTTCGTAGAGCATCAACTTTCTGCTGTGGTGGATTTTCTGCCCAGAACGTTTGCACGAAATCTACAGACTCGGGAGTGACAGAGCGGACTGCCTCGGTGCGGCCATGGAGATAGACCTTCGTCATTGCTGGTTCATACGTGCATTCCACACGGCCATATAAACCATAGTATGCAGCCTGGAAAGCCATCTGAACGAAAGCATCTGGTGAAAAGCCCATTCCAGTCATGAAATTCTTGCCATATGCAGCGAAATCCAGAGTTGCAAACTCATTTTGCTGGATCAGATCGGCAAGGCGAGTCTCGGCAAATCGAAGAGCAATGCTGAGCTCGGGGACCATATCCCACTCCAGCTTATGGGGTGTGGTGCTGACATCACCAAAGCTGTCTGGATCTCGCTTGGATGGGTCGGGACTCGTCGATGCCCAAAGGCTTGGAGCCTGTCCATTGATTGTCCGGGCAAATCGAAGAATGGTATCGGTGTAGAGATCGCTTGCGAAACGAAGAACGGTGTGGCCATCAACACCAGTATGCTCGAAATTGATACCTGCGCTACCATTCTTGCACACTATGATTTGCAACTTATCGTACCATCGATTGGTGCACGTTCCGATTTGCACACCCTTTTCAACTTGACTGGTTCCGCAAAGCATGTTTCCGCAAAGTTCAGCTCCAGAAGCAGGTTCGGTATAATCTAAGCAAAGAATAAACAATGCAGAGTCGACTATCCCAAGGCAATCGGCATTGTTGGATCCTTCATCTCTGGTCATCACATCTCTCAAACCGGACCATACCTTTCGATTCTCCGTACTGAGGACGCCGAGAGCACCTTTAGCTGCCTCTTGAATTGGTGTTTGCTGAGCGTCGTCCACGATTGTCTGAAGATTGATCGATACATCCTTCTCGGTCATAATCAGGTCCGAATTATCGTCCAGAACATCAAACCAGTAGAACTGACCATGGCAAAGTACAACAATGTGCTTGGCATCGGGGTCTTGGCCAATATGACAACCATTCTCTGTGGGCACTCGAGCTGTTCCAAACAATCTCGAGTATTGATACATGCAGAGAGGCTGTCCTCTGATAGTGTCAGGTGGAAGCTCTTCCTTCCTCACGGCCCGGACGAATGACAGCGCAGACACCACTAAAGATGCAGCACGGGTAACTTGATTGTTCCTTGCAGGTGTTGGGTCGTCCTCGAGCAAAAAGAAAGGATTCAAGTTCAGGACAACGGGGTTGTCGAAATTCAGGTAAGAGTCATACCCTTTATCGTGTTAGTACATATCAATCGTTATGATCTGGACGACTTACAAAATTGCTCGATGTAACTCGTCTTCCCAGTGGCGTACTTTTTCAACCGATCTTGTAGCTCAGGTCCCTCGGCTTTGAGGAACTCCTCTACTGCTTGTTGAGTTTCGGCATGCTCCCTCGGACTTTGAAGTGGCTTCAGGGCAGCGAGATACTTTGATGTACTGCCCTCCAAATCTGGTATGGGCAGCTTCGGAAGCTTGTCTTGAGCTGCAAATGTGATGCCAGCCTTTAGTTTAGGCTGGTCACTCGCCAACGGGTTCTTCTGATCTTTAGTGTACTCATCGGTAACCTTCTTTGCTCTATCGTGAGACCGGCCTGAGTCTTTGGCAGTCTGAGGATTGCCAGGCTCAGCCAACGACTCATTTAGAGATTTCGGCATCGTAAACGTACGGACGGCTGTGTGAAATGACGGCATCTTGGTCAGCTTGTTTATTTATGCGTAGAGTGGTGAGATCGAAGTGCTGATATTCAGACCGCGTAGAGCCGTGCGGTAGAAGTAGTGACAATCTTGAAGGTAATAGGATGGCATCCCACTAGAAGGAAGGGTTTACTTTTGGAAGAAGAGAAGAACAACAAGGTAGGAAAAAAACAGACGTAGCAACCGGGAGGCCATGATTATATCTGGGGTACAGCATGTAGAGCGTGGTGGGGGTCTGCCCCGCATGATTGATGCTGCAGAATGCCATCCATAGACTGAACTCTCAATCCGGCCAGATGGCCCATGTATGAGAGCATCCACACCCGCACACTAGCTGAGTACGATGCCGAGCTAACATCAATGTCCGCAGCACCGAATTTTAAAACTTGGGGGAATTTTGCATACCAAGAGAACACAAGAGAGCATGCGTACCTTTTCGTGGTGGCTAATATGGAATCTTCCGCAATGTCGCCCCGAGATAGTCCGCAGCGTGATCTATTCTTCCCGAGGGTGTAACTATCTTTGGGACCGTGCCAGTGAGTTTGGTAGTGATGTTAGATGTAAGGATGGATGCTGGTTTCCAATCTGGTACCCTGGTAGAACAAGCTGAGCCGAATCAACGACAATATCAGCACATGTGATAGCGCCTAATACTGCTTTAGTGGGTTGCAGCAGCGTCAGCAAAAGCTTGAGTTGCTCCAATGGATAGGCCAAGCCGTCCGGACAAGAGGATGTTTGGGCACACCTTTTTACCGGAGGCGAGAACAGTGGGTGCAGGTGGTTTTCGTTTAAGGTGGATAGTTTGTCGTCGGACGTTGACAGCGGGAGCTGCAGGTGCGTGTGGAGCCAAGGTATGGATAGAAGGAACAAAGGCGATAGGGCAGGCTCGGGTCGGGTGGGTTTGTATTTGTATTGGTATTTGTCTTTGTAGATGGATGGAGTACGGAGGGAGGAGGTAGCAGTGCAGGTGCAGGTAGAGACTGTCAGGCTAGATGATCCGGAGACCTGCGACCTGAACTGACTGAGAGCAAGACCTTTGTAGGTTCTGACTTGGCTACAGAGCGCAGTACCGTAATACCCAAGATATTGCTGGGATTAAAGTGCTGGATGAGATCGTAGATAGAATGAGAATGAGGTGAGGAGGTGTGACCTGGGGTTGCTGTGGGGTAAATTATCTGAAGACGGGGAAAGCTGCGTCTGGAGAGAACATGGGCCTTTGCCGGCAGGATATTGAGATGCAGAAAGCAGACGACTGATAAATATCCACAGCACTATTCTAAATGTCGCGCGCGCGCGCTCGCTCGCTTGCTCTAGAGTTGTCTGTTCAGAAAATGGAATTGTGAAATTGGAATTACCGATGATACTGTACAGAAGTTCTCGGTCGCTCGCTCGGGTCGCATGTCATGTCATCGGTCTTATGACGATGTGCCGAGCATGCCATGCCCAGATCCAGAACCCCGGGATTCACAAGCGAGGGGACGTTCCGTTTGACCGGCTTCTCTCCACTAACCCTTACGATTGTCTTGGACTCCAATATGCCCATCTGGACTAATCATACTTCCACAACAGATGTTCTAAGACCTGGAAACTTCGGCATCGGAACACCTTCATTGCACAATCCTGATCTTTGCCCTTCCTCCTCCAGCAAATGCCATCGCTAGCGGCACTGCACACGTTTCCCTGGCTACCGTTGCCTTCCCGGAGGTTTACCTCCTTGGCTCATTTTCATCGATTGAAGTTCGATTTAACGGAAAGGACTTTGCAAGATGGAGTCGGAAACCGCAAGTTCAATGATAGTTTCGTTCTGCGAAAGTCAAGTGTAGTTCACATGACCCTTCACAAGATCAACGCCACCTGCCCAGGTGTGACTTGGACAACATCGAGAGATCTGGTGATGCTGCATTATGTCTTGTTTGAAGCAGTGCATACTTCTATTTCGTCTTCTGACAGATTTTCGTATTTCCAAGGTCATTGTAACTATTCAGTGCCCCTTGTCTTGTTAAATGGTCAGTTGGTCTTTTCAAATTGCAGAAGTATGGTTCTAAGCTGCACATCTTATCCTTTCAACGAGGAATAAAGGCATCTGTCTGGTACTTGGAAATACTTGAAAGCCAAGGCTTTGACTTCCATGAATCGAAAGGACAACACGTAGGTCCCAGAACGCTAACTTCAACGCCTTTAGCGCAAGTCCGATGTGGATGACTTCACCAGTGGTTCGCGTCCGTGTGATTTCGCGCATCGTAGTAGAAGACGAAATGCTCAAATATGCGTAGTTGCCATACGTAAAAAGGAGCCTGCAAAATTCAATAATATTTGATGAATTACAAAGCCTTCAATCTCTTTATCCCGAAGTGTAATGAAGGGCAGTAAAGCAAGTGCCGAGAGCAAAACTGCGCAATCGAAAATATACTCAAGTGGTACGGGATCCAAAACTTCGCCACTACTTCAGTCCAAGACACGATCTTATCCTCGAGCCACAATAGGAATAGCAGCGACATAGTTGGCGCTCTTTCCAGGCGCAGGCTCGTAGTTTGACTTCAAGTTGCAGGATCCAGCACCACCTGGGTCAGACGTCAGCAGATGTCTCATCCAAATATTTCAACACACGACTCGAGGAATCTTTTCCTGGATGGAACTATGCTTACCTCTAACTGGATAGTTCACGCCTTGACAGGCAGTCTTATTACTACATCCATCCAAACAGGTCTGGAGATCAGGGGTTTGGTATGTTGGCACCACGTTTCCCTATACCAACAATGTCAACACTGCTTCTATCACCGAAACCGCGAAACTAGAACGGGGGCAACTTACAAAACCAAGCTGATATCCACATTTGAATGTATAAGCCACACCTCTGTACACCCTGATTGTGCCATCAATGGCACTACACGCATCAGTCGTCTTCAGACACGGCGGACTGATGGCTGAATCCACATTCGCGTCCTTGATAGGTGGTATCTTAGTGTTCCCGTCCGACTTAGGAAAGCATCCCGGCGGAGACTTAATGAAGTCGATGGCTACACAGTCAACACGTTCGGAGCAGAGGGTCTGACAGTCTTTGAAGGTCTTGGCTTTTTCACCACCGCCGAGGTTGGTACCGTATGTGGCTGGGTAAAATTAGTATTTGTCTTGAAGAGGTATTTAGGGATAGGAGTATAGCGTACCAACGCCAGTGTAATTTATGAAGTTCATTCCACCAACTTGAACACTGCCAGGGAACGGCGATGTGCATGGTGTAAGTGGGGCAGGAGGAGTAGGTGCAGAGCACTGTGGAGGAAATATGTGTCAACGTTCCTTCTTTTGGATGAAATGAGGAGTACCAAGTGGCGGAAACATTGTTTTGGGAGTAGGCACTGGCCATAGCGATCCGAAGACAATCTGAAAGGGAAGAAAGAACTCGGAGAACACCAACCATTCCCACGAAGCTGGCAACCGGCGTACCAGAGCAACAACTTCCCGATCTGGAGATGGGATCATACGAGTATGTCGTGCCGTTACTGCAACAAGCACCTTCGAGGGATTCTGCGTCGTAAGAGAACTCCTGTTCTTCGGGACAACATCCTCGAGACCCGTCCTTAGGTGAGGTGTATTTATTGCCAAAACAAGGCTTGGGACAGACATTAGGCTTACAGAAGCAGCCATTTGGAGTACCGTCAGGAGTATATGAAGCTTGGTAATTGGGTCCATAAGCAGGGTCTGGGTGTAAAGTTTAGCCATGCTGGTAAGAAGATGATGAAATGACTGCCTCACCATCTGCGCAGACCTTGTCGGCCTGCTCTTTTGTCAAGGCACCTAGTCGGAATGTTAGATATGTAACATCACTTCATGGGGAGAACCACTTACCATGGACACCTAAGAAAGCAGTAAAGCCTACCAGGCTGATGAAGTAGAAGAAACGCATCTTTCAAAATGATCTGCTGTTTAACGAAAGTATATAGTCAGTGAGAAAAGATGAGTTAAAACCACGGGAAAGCATGGTATCGAAGGGACTTCTGTTACAATATATAGCGAGCTGATCACAAGGACAGGATCAACGGACCGTAGTCGAAGAGATTGCAGAGGAAGATCTCTGACAGCCACCGAGAATAACCTGAGGATTTGATTTGGTATATCCATGGCCAAGCCCGAGGATCAACTTAAGATGTACATTATCTGTGTCTCGTCAGTCAGACTTGACGTGGGAAAGAGACACTGTACATCAATTTCCATCGTACAGGTAGCTTTAAAAGGAACCCAAAGCTTCTAGGAGTGGTTGAGCCTGCCCAATTCCACACTTCGTGGAATTGTGTGCCAGTACGCTGTGAGACGACGTGAAATCTTCAGAACACAGTGTAACGACTGCTTTTTGATATCAACACACCGATTGAGTTCAGCCAAGCGTCCTTTCGTAATGCTTTCGATGGTCACCGTCTGGGTCGAAAAGATATGCTGCTCCGTGGCCTGGTGCCTAGCAATTCTAGTCCTAGCAGTGATACAGCAGGAGGCTTTCGCCGATCCCCCAGTATGCATTATCTAGTACCTGACTTGCAGATCGGTACAAGAGCTTCCCGATGCTGCACATCGGCCATCTGTGTGACGAAGCGTCCCGAACTTTCTTTCTGTTCGTCAGCTTCTGTATTTCATACACAATGGTTATGACGGGACTCCCCATCAAAGCTACCTCGGTTGTGACTTCAAAACTGGACAAGCCCGAGATGCAGGTTCCCTATATCCCGACCATGTGGCACTGAGTGAACACCGAGACATGTCTAGTTTTGTATCTACCGCCACTCTGACAGTCCAGAGGCTGTACTACAGCAGCTCCTGTCTTCGATGACAAGCACCTTGCTATGTGATGTCGATACTGGCCACGTGAGGTGTTTTTCGTGACAGGGACCATACTTGGCCGCAAGCAATCATGGATACTATTACATCTTGCGAAGGGTCAGGGTAGTAATCTTGGTCCCCGGATGATACGAGGGTTCAAGAGCAGTACATAGGATCAGGCTCACTAATATTCCTTCAGACACTTTTAGACCAAGAGGAAACGCACCTGCAATGATTTGCAGATATAAAGCAATACATGAACCACGGTCTAATCTCCGATGCTAATGATGCCAGATGACGCGGTCAAGAATAAGTCAGGGTACAGGCATAACCTTCGGCACAATCCACCAATCATGATAACCCTTCCCAGACTTTGGTATCTCGACCTTCAGCTTCACTAGGCCTTCCTTCCCGACAGCTTCGACGGCTTTCTTCACTGTAGCAATTGTGATACTAGTGAAAATACAAGCTTTCAAGCAAGCCTTGATGTTACTCAACCAAGCATCGTACGATCCTTGGCAGAACGCTTCCTTGTCCGTCAACTTGCTAAGAACCTCGAAGCCTTTCTTTGCTCCCAGAGCCGAGTCGCTTGCAAACTTCAATAGTTTAAGAGTTGATGTTTCGGGTTGTGTGACGTACTTGGTGAAGTCGTCGAAAGGCGTTACCTCTGGAAGACCAATGCCCTGGAAAGGCTTCATTCGTACCTCGTATCTCATATTGTCGTCACTGTATGGCCTCGGAGGTGACTGTATGAGGGACAGGCGACTAAGGGCTGTGAACAAACACGACAAGGCATCCGAGAATCCATAGATAGCAGCAGCCTCCATTGAAGAGAAGTTGATGAAGCTCAGCGAGTTCATAAACTCTGGATGTTCTGCAGCTGCAGTCTTGGACTTCTGCAAAGATGCCCTCAAGTTTCGTACAACGAAACCTCTGATTCGCTCGAGGTGGCGACTTCGCGTCTTTGCCAAATACTGTAAATACCAATACATGCCTGCGAGCTCATCTGGTTGATATGTTTCAAGCTCAAATCCCAATTGGACCAACCATTCCATCAGCCGAAGTTTGTAGAAGTAGGACCAAGACGACAGTGGAAAGGAGTAGATGGGTTCGCTCGAAATTTCCGGATCCACGATTGGTTGCTCCCTGGTGAACTCCCGGAGCTCAACATCCAATTCTTCAGCATCCATCTGAAGGTTATCCCAGTCGACAATCGTGTGGCAGAACGTGCGTCGTATCCTACACCTGTTCTGGCATATCGTTCTCATGATGTCCAAATAAGAGCCAGCTGCGCGAGATCGGAATATCTCCATACGGGCAGCTATGTGATGTCTCGGATCATGAGGTACTTCGATCTCGTCGTTGAGACGGTCTAAGAGCTGGTCTGAGGGCAATACAACAGAGGCAAGATCGTCGTCTAGAACGTGCCGAATGGACATTGTCCCCAAAATAATCATATCTGCAAAAAGGTAGTGCTGTAGCAAAGTTCGGACATAAACCGACGGCTGGGGTTTTCGAGCCTGGAAGAGGAAAACAAAGGTCTGTTTTGTTGTGAGTGGTCCTCCAGCCAAATTGAGACAAGGCCCACTTACCATGAGGCTGTGACTGTCGTAATACTTCAAAACTTCGACCGCTACCGAGGCATCCAAGCAAAGTCTTTCCAAATGCTCAAAAGCAGCCTCTTGACTGACCTCCACAATCGGACGTGGCGGGACAGTACTCGCTAGCTTTCTTTGTATCTTAACACTGAAGGAAGACGGGAATGATTTCCCAAAAGGTAGAGATGATTTCAGATCCGGGATAAAAGCCAAGAGCTCTAACCAAAGCTGTTTAGGGCTTTCAGAAGTTCTGCTATCTGCAGCTTCAACAGTTCGAAGAAAATGTAGCCGAAACTTGAGTCGGCATTCTAGTGATTTCTTGATAAGTGGTTCGATGTCCTCAGTATCTGCGAGCAGGGTAATGGTTTCGTCAAGGAACTCAACAATCGCTTCGTGCTCGATGCCCTCCAGAAGACTTCGGTGAAATGTATGAGTAACGAAATCCTCCTCCTAGAGGTCTAAATTAGAGAAGCCGTATTTTCTGAAGCTTTTGTTTACATACCTCATAAGTATGCTCAGACTTGACTCGATTGTTCACATAGTAGCAAGTCTTGATCAGTCCAAGACAGTATGCTCTTAGTATCCTTGAAGTGATAGGTTCATCTGTAAAGCCATCACTTCGGTCAACATATGTTTGATCGATATCTAGTGGGCATGGCGATAGGATCCTGTCGATATACAAGCTAGTGAAGATAGTTTGCGCAAGAGGGTGGCCCATGTGCCACGCCATCTGTGATTTTAGCAATTTTCTATCCTTCCTCGAGAGTTTCTTACCTCATGACATAGCAGCTGATCGATTATGCCAACAATCTCTTCTGGGAGCAAATCTTGAGCGAAGTCAAATTCATCTTCCATCGTCTCTCCAGGCTCGAGGTAGCCGCTATCCATCTTTCGATCCATAATCTGCCAGCCTCAGCACCAAGTAATAGCCACGTTAAGTATTCCAAACTCACCTCCAAGGCCCCAACAGACTCGAAGAGCGTGAAGAATGGATCCTTGATAAGCTGGCCCAGATCCAGCTCTATGAAGTCTATTAGCACGTGATTTCCGATAGAGCCTTTGCACTCGGAGGGAGAACTCACGCTGAGCGGCATTGGTGAACTCGTTGGTGATATCCATAGCGACCACGCCTTTGCTTTTCAACTTTGGCGCAGGTGGTGGCTCGGGGTCGAAAGCTGCAAATGGATTATCCCGCCTGTCGGTTTGGTCGTTGATGGCAAGGTTCGCTGCTTCTACGGAGCAGGCAGTGAGTCAGGGTAGCCAACATCGTGAATGCGAGTGACTTCTTACCATGTGAGATGGCAGACACGCCATTGCTATGCATGTTTGCGTTGCTGCAATATTCTCCGAGCAGCTCATGTCAATCGAATGTTCACCGCAGGCTCAGTCACCTAAATATATTTGAAGTCGGAAGTTCTCGCTTCAGGATTGGTGCTAAATGGAGCTCGTTGAGAATCGACCTATGAAACGTGCATTGGAGGCGCTTTCGAGCACTTCTTTACTTAAGCATTACAAGACTGGTGATTTGCCTAAAGAGATTGAAGTCCACATCGAAGTATGCAATGCCTAGCTTATGGACCCTTATCGATTTTTGGGCTTCGATACAATGGAGGAAGGCGCCAACACCTCAAACCATCCTACACACGTCGGCAGACAGAGCATCGATGATTTTCTTGCAGAATCTAGCTAATCCAAAATAGGCTGTAGATTCGTCATGCTGGGAAGCTTGCCAGGGCAAATAAGCGTCCAAGACGAGAGCATTCAGGAGTCGGAAGTAATGAACAACATGCTCCTCGCTCGTCTCACTTGTACCAACCTGAACAGAACGAAGTCTAGTCTCTCGTGTAAAGTGGCGATCGGAACTTCGAATTGATGGGCTTGTCATCTTCAAATAATATAACTGTACAATCCACTGTCAATGTCCCTCCGTCCTTCAAAACCGCTCCTCTTCCAGCCATGCCATTCATCCCCCCAACTTCCATAATATCAATATGCCATTCGGAAATCTACGACTGGGAGCCAGCCTCTGCCATCGAAGCAGCATTCGCCTCTGCAACGCTCTTGCTCTCGCCTTGCTTGCCATTCTGCGTTCAATCCATTGTTAGTCACGTCCCTCCAAAATAGCTATCCAACCCGCTGGGATATCACTCACGTTCCACTTGGCGAATTTCAACTCCATCTCTCCTCTTCTCTCTGCTTGCAGTCTCTTGTCATCCTTCAAGCTGCGTCGGACGACTCGTGCGGCGACCGAGAGGTACTTGTTGTAGCTGTTTAAAATCTGTCAGTCCCAGCTCTTTGCGACGAAGCAGCGGCTCAATTGAGCATGGATTGGCTTCAAGGAGCATCAGAACGTACGTGAGCCCTGACGCTTTCCACGCAAATGTCATTTTGAATGATTGAAGGTTGTGAAGTGACTTGCAGCGTTTGATGTGGTTTGGGGCAGTTAGCTGTTGGGCTCGGAACCGATCGATTTTCGAAGATGCCGAAGCATCACGTGATCTAGGCCCCTGTCCAATTTGATGCCTAGTCCGAATTGAAGTCCTGGGCTCGCATTCACTTAGGAACTCACAAGTGGTTCAAATGCACTTGCTAGATATAGGGATTTTGCACGGTCAAATTGCTCATATATCTACAATACACTCTAGAGCTGTTGATACAACCCCCTTCCCATTTCCCCAGACTAATGAAAACTTTATACCTTAAGTCCCAAGTCCTCCGCGTATGGGAGCACATAGAGATCTCCAACAGCTGAAACCGTTGCCTTGCCTTCCAATAATGCTTTGGCAGCCTGTGATATTATCAGCATGAATCTCAATATTCTGAATTGTAGAAGGCCACATACCGACTTCAGCTTCTCAGCAGTTACAGACTCGACACTCTTGCCAACCTCGTCAATCTGGAAAGCCTTTCCGCCGTGAACAAGACCAGCGCCAGTGACGACGAGTCCAGCCTCGATGTTCTGACCCTCTTCTAGAGCACGGTACTTCGCGAGGGCAACGGCCTTTGTGAAATCCTCCTTGCTAATAGAACCCTCAGCAACGCTCTTGAGTGCCTTGACTGCCTCAGCAGAAGCGCCACGGATAGCTGCTGCAGATCCGCTGAATTGGATAGTCAGGAGACCAGCATCAGAATAGGCCAAGTGAGTAGTGGCAACGCTAGCACCGGGAAATGAAGAGACAGCCTTGGAGAGAAGCGAGAATCCAGGGGACCACTTGATGCTTGACTGCCCACCAAGAAGAGCTGCAAGAACAGCGATTTCTGGCTTGTATGATCCACCTGCCGTGAAAGAGCTTGAGCCAGGGAAAGCAATGACAAAAGAGTTGCCTCCATTGTGTGCGATACGCTCCTCACCACCGTAGTACTTGGTTGCCTCGCTCGACAAACTGCTGGACGAGTTCTTTGATTCCTTGAAGAATTCACCAACCCATTTACTCAGATCCGCCTGGCTAGCACCATTCGCAACAACAGCGAAATTTGGCTTGGCGTATGCGCTCTGGGAGAACTGCGAAATGGATTCTTCGTTCAGGTATTTGGACAGAGGCGTCGAGGATGATGGGTAAAGAGGCGTGCCGAGACCTCTGTGAAAGGCCACACCATGTGCAGAGTTGATAGCAAGCTCGGAAACATTTCCCAGGAGCTTCTTCTGGGCAAGCTTGATAATGGGCTCAATCTCCTCGTGGTACTCGTGGGCTAAATGGCAAAGTCAGATGACAAGTCGTAGCCCAACTCCCGAGACAATTGACCTACCGGTGTACTTTGTCTGCGAGACAACCTCTCCAAGCAATTCTGTGAAGTATGGTAAATCTTCTCTGAGGAATTTGGCTTCGATGACTAGGGCCTCTCTGGTGTGGTATGCGGTCAATTGGCCTCCGAGAAGCTCGGATTCTCTCGTGATTCGCAGTGCGGATCGCTTAAGTGTGTTCTGAAGAAGAAGAAGAAGAAGAAGTCAATCTCTGGTCCAAAATAAACACAATACACTACGTCTGTCCACCCACCTTAAACGCGAATTGCTCCAACCCAGAGGTCAAGCCAGGAGCCGATTGATATCTCGTTCCAGCCTTTGCAACGACAGCGAGTTTCGTAGTTGGTCCTGCCACATCTCTGCTGGCAACCTTGACTCCGTTCACATCCGCGGTCTCGTACGAGAATGAGGTCGATCCGGAAATGGAGGCAGCGAGGCCGCGGCGGTTTGCTGGATGAGCACAGCATTGCCTGCGAAGGGCAAGCTGTGCCTTGGGACCAATCGCCGACCGTGAGATCATTGTGCGGGGAGGATTGGTGGATGGAGAATCGCAAGAATTTGACTGCTTGGCCGGGCTTTGGAAGTTGAGGACGTTGAAGCTCTATTCTACTAGGTAAGGTAGGGAAGAATTCGGGTCAAGTAGGGCGAGCTTTTAAGACCAGACGCGCAAGTAGGTCAGCGCTGGAGGTTGACTTTCATTGGTTCCAACAGGTTTGGCGGCTGGGCGGGTCCAGTCACAGCTCGAGTAACTGGAAATTTTAGCGAGCCTAGGATGGTGGGGTCAAGAGTCGTGACCGACCCTCCTGTTGCTCGAAAAATAATCATACCCACCTACTTGACGGTTCCTATCTTCTACGTCTACCCTACAGAACCTTTCTACGCCACGATCTTCCTTCCCCGCTCAGCCTCATCTTGTCAATGAAGAACAGGTAGCAATTGTGGAAAGCTCTGGGGATCAGGGATAATCTCTAGTAGCAAACAGAAATGTCTCGAGTAGGTCTCGTCTTGATTTGTCTTGTCTTGTCCATCTCTCCCCGCGCAAAGCTAGCTTTGTGAATACCGCCTTTTTTGCAGAGCCGCAAAACTGACAAGCTACAGTCAAAGAACGCAGTAGAGCTTTGCGCTCTGCTTGTCGACGAGATCTATGGCGAATTAACCTCCGTATGTGTGCCACTGTCACATCCAAGTCATCCTCGAGCGACTCTGTTCTATGGTTCACCAGGCTGAGTAAATCATTTTTGATTTCGTCATGTCTGACTTTGCTATACAGCGCATATTCACAATGCTCCTACGTCGCGGACGACTTACAGCAATCAACTTGTCCAGGCACACTCGACTCTCTCCACGTAACATCAAACATGGTCTGGCTGTGCTCATTCAGCAGGGTCTTGTCTTCCACAATCGCGATTCGGAGGGAGGTACTTTCTACGAAGCGAATCATGACGCGGCATATGGCCTGGTTCGATCTGGGAAGATCATGGAGGCAGTGGAGGCTCGGTTCGGTCCTTTCGCACGAGACGTCATGCAAAATTTGTTCGTGATGGGCCACACCAGAATCTCGGAGCTCGCAGCAGTATATGAATCAGGCGCAGGGGCGCATACGAATGGAAAGGTCAACGGACATGCTACCACGAACGGCGTTAATGGCCACGATGAAGAACATTCGACAATTGGTCCACTGCATACTGCATTGGCTCATTTGCTTCAGGCCGGTATGGTTGAGCCGGTTGTGGAGAACATGCTGCGAAGCCCCACGGATCTTTACAACAAGGTTGAGAAAGAAGTCGAGCAAGCTTTTTACCAGGGTGGAACAAAAGGTCTAAAGCAAAAAGAAGAAATGAAACTCAAAATCCAGGCACGCATAGACTCGGCAAGAACCGAAGGTCATAACCGATGGCAATTGAAGGGCAAGAAACGAATGGCGAACGGAGATCACAATGGTACCAACGGCAATCACAAGCGCAGACGACTTTCCAATGGAGGCAGCGATATTGCTAGTGGTGATGTGTTGTACGAAGATGATGGCACGAGACTTGACGTGGGTTTATCTAGCTTTCGAGGCAGGGGAAAGGATGCTAACATCACATGAAGTCGAATCTGGTAGTTCGCATCAATTATGAAAAATGTACAGTTGCACTACGTAACCAAGTGCTGGTTGCGTTTGCGTATGATCGAATTGGAGAGACAACGTCTCTGATTTATGCCGCTGGTCTCGGACTACTGGAAGACAAAATACCAAGATGCCGATCCGATTCAAACCTCGAAGATCAACCAGATGGCCCATCTTTCACTACTATGCAGCTCACAGCGGCGCTCAGCAAGTCTATCAATGCAGGCGCGGGTATTGGAAAAGCTCCGGGTGAGAAGGCTAAGAAGGGCAAGGCACCAGATGTCCACATGGATGATCCCGAGTCGGATGAAGACACCATAGTCAACGGTAATGGCATTAGTGCTGTTGATGACGACGACCCATTTGCAGATGAGCCCCCAAAGCCAGCAAAACGTCCGAAAGTTACCTTCCAAGACAGACCAGAACCTGATCATACCGACCGCGGCGAAAATCGGATGCAGCAAGTCAAGAATCACCTTCAGCTCCTTGAGTCTGACGATTGTCGATTTCTCAGGAAATGCGGTAACAGTGGCCAGGGGGAATGGACTGTCGATTTTGAGCGCATCATGGAACATATGCAGCAGTCAGAGCTCGACACCATGCTGTTGGAGAATTTCGGCACATTTGGACACCGATTGGCACGTATGCTGAGAAAGTTTGGAAAGCTTGACGAAAAGCAACTGCCCAATCTTGCTCTCATGAAGCAAAAGGACGTCCGTACGAAGTTGGCTGAGATGCAGATGGCTGGTGTTGTCGACATTCAAGAGGTGCCAAGAGATGCAGGTCGCCAAAATCCCAACCGCATCATTTTCCTTTGGTTCTTCGACAACGACCGAGTCGCTACAATGATCTTGGAGAATGCCTACAAGATGATGTCGAGATGCTTACAGCGGCTTGACTTTGAGCGACGCACGGTAGCTGACGTGATCAACCTGACGCTACGAACTGACATGCTCGATCAAGACCCGGAGACATACCTTGATGCATCCCAGTTGAATTCATACCAAATTTGGCAGACGAAGGAAGAGAGTCTCTTGGGCCAAATCCTCCGCCTGGATCAGCTGATTGGGATATTCCGGGATTTCTAGGGGCGTGCTACGAGCAGTGACGTGTGACGATATTTTGCGGGATGGTTATTGCATAGGGATGGCGTCTTTGCTGCATTTGGACATGGCGTTTGATATCGGTAGCGAAAGACACGTCCTAATGCCTTTGAGACATTGTGATACCATTAGTTCTGCTATGCTGCCAGCTGAATGGCCAGAAAAGCAAATACACATCTACTCCTGAGCTCCTCGTGGTCTATAATGTGCTAGGTGATCTGCTTTCTTTCGATCTACAGACTTAAAATTGCCATTGTATATGAGAGGCAGCGCTGTGGAAGTGCATGCTAGCGAGATGCAAACATGTGGCTTGATCTGCACTTTCTGACATTGAGGATGAAGCATAATAAGTCAAACCGAAAGCCTCATTTGAGCTTCCAGGCTTGATCATTCACCACATCGATGCTCATTTAGGAATTTTGGGGACAGAGAATGATGATTGATTGGCTTGGCAGAAAGGCAAGATGCTAACCTAAAGAAAAGCGAATGGCTGATTTGTGAGTGGGGTCATCACTTACCTATCGTTTCATTCTCCTTACCTTTCTGTTTCTTTGTTTACTGGAAGTTTTGAGGAACATGCTCGGTGCTGCCAACCCGTTTGTGAATTGTTGTTTTATTTAACCTAGGGAGGAGTTTGGCGACAGGCATTCAATCATCCTCCTTGAGACCGAGCGTGGAGGTTATATAGCAAACAGGGAACCTTTCGGAGACTACGACGCTTATACTACACTCTCTACACTGCGGGAAGTATCGATTGCAAAGGCTACCTTTCTGATGTGGCTGAAATTTTCGTGTAAGTTGTGTTTGTTAAGATGGCTTCGGAGCCAACCTCCCCAATTTGAATAGATAAGAATACTGACAAGCCGAATCGTGAGATTGTGAGAATCCTGTTGCATTCACTTTGGACTCTGTATCATAACATGGCAGTAAGCAGGACGTTTTGTGTTGTTTGATTCTACAACAGTGATCATGTCGATTCTTGTACTGTTTCTTCGGCGAAGATTTGAGCTCATGTATTGGTCAGGGAGCAATGATTATATTGTAGTCATGGATACAGAAGATTGTACAAACAATGAGTGCAATATACATCAAATATGTATAGACACACTTCGATGATGAAGAGGATGTGCTGTTGATATTTTGAGAGCTCTCGCGTAAGCAGTCTGCCTCTTTTCAGAGGCAGGACTAACTCAATTGGAATAAACAGACACTTGTCGATAGCAGACGAAGCCAGACAGTCTCTGGGTGGAATAGGTAGCTGTCTGTATCTGTATGAAAGCTCTATCATTTCTAGGTCTCATTGGGACTGAATAAGCTCCGAAAGCCAAGTGACTTCGCAAAAAAAAAAACATAATCATTTTGGTCACCTGTAAGAATATAAGCAGCCTCAAGCAATGGTTCTTGGCTTGGTTTCCAGGCGCTGTTTGATAAGAAGTGAACAACGAGAGGCATCAATTCCACCTAACAAACACTATCCTGTCTCGTATCAGGTCTTGTTGATGTCAGTTCCGTCTTGCGTAAGATGGATCGAAGATCCATCGATGATGCTCCAGCCGCTTGACCCACTTCATGCAGAGCTACTAGAGTCCGTGCCAGTCCATCCCATCCTCGCATCAGTGAAGATCTGGGGAACATATTCACATGTGAATGTAGCCTTGGATTCCTTTGACAAGGTAACGAACAGGAACTTATTCTTGGACGTTTCCCCACTTAGTCTGATCTTACGATACACCTGAGTGATTTGATGGTAGCAGAACTTGTGAAGCACATGGCATTTAGTCGTAACACCTGTAGAACTGCCTGTCCTTCGGAGCATACATATAATTTGAGTTCATGGTATAAAAAACTTGACCATTAGTTCTTGCTCTACTTGTATAGCTCCGCTATTTCGATCCATTTATCCATAAACGCGCCACGTAGCCAGGAACTGACCTCAGATGGTCCGTATTTTCCACCGCTCACTCCACCTAATATCCTACCTGGCATGGAATCAATCTCGGAAACCTCTCTTTACAACCCCAGCTTACTCTTGGTGAGCCCAAGCCAAGCTCCAAATCGCAGGGTCTCCTCTGGCTTCCATAGGAACTCTCTCCCCGCTTCCCCGTCCCCTCGATCTAGCACCCCGCGAAATGTCAGCCAATCCACCTCTTGCATCTGTCCTGACCTTGGAAATCAAAGTTACCCAATCCTCTTGATGCCCCTCAACACCACACCCTCTCGGAACACTCCCAGCCACATGAGACAGCGCATCGTCCACACCACCAACGTTTTTTTAATTCAGAGACATTTACACTATCCCAGCTATGTATCTAAATCAAGCAAATTCTCCGAACTCAAAGTTGATCCACCCACACAGACAGTACAAGCACTGTAGATCAGTATAGAAATGGACCAGTGAGAAACGTGCTATCAGCCATCTTCTGGACACGGCTTGGCACCCCCCAGGCCTTCTTTCACGTGGTGGCTTGATTGGAAATTCTCCGTGGATGCTCTACCTACAGAAAGGGCTGGAAGTCTTGGTACTGAGGCTGGATTTCTATGCACAAATGATTTACCAGGTTGTCATTACCAGACTCCTCTTCCTATTCTGCACAGACAACTCCACTGAAAACACCGGAAGAGATCTAGAGCTTGATATTTTGATTCTGATACTTATCTCAGCGAGCAACTTAACGCCACATCGGACCCCTCCGCTCGAACTCTCTCTGCCTCCTCCTCTAGGATCGAAACATGACCCCGAAGCAAGCAAACTCACAGCGCATTCCCCTGTGCCTCGTCGAACCTAAGATAACAAATCCCAAACTCTAATACCTCAAGCGAAGCCCTAAACTATGACTCAAGAGAGTATATCCGGAAGCGCAAGCCGAAGAAAACTCTAGCAAGTCGTAAGTAGCGGTGAGATCTGGGTCATCTGTTTACATCGTGATGTTATTCTTGCACGTATCTTTGACCCTCGAGCATTTGAACAACGTTACCACACGTCAATGCAAATGGTCTGATTAAGGCCGTTGACAGATTACCCTGCGATCGCGGCATCGGCTCGCCAAAGCATCAGCGCCACAACACATATCAGGACATCGTATCTAATCTGCATCTGCATCTCGATACCTTGCCGTACTGTACTGTACCATACCCGGAACAATTCGGCCAGCCGGACAACCCGTGCCCAAGCACAACCTCGGGATGGCGCCAAACCATGCATCCGAAAATCCATGTGTTCCGTAACTCGGCTCCAAGCAAAGAGAAAAACTCACCAATGCAGTCTCTGCATGCACGAGAACTGAAGCAGTGAAAGAGGGGCAGGTAGGTGGCGTGAAGACTTGACATTGGAAGAGTAGACATGGCAACGCATGCTATGCAAGTAAGCAGCCATTTTTGAGACTCGGCTTCGTCGTGCCACCACAGATATGCAGAGTAGGCACTCGGCGCAATATGGGGGGGATGTATGTGTGTGGAAGAGGAGGGGACGGTACGGCTGCACGACTGATTGCAGGATCGCGTTCATGTTGTGCAATGTGAGGAGATGAGAGGAGAAATGAACTAAGTCATAACTTGCGGGGTAAAGTGAGGACACGGAGAGGGGGCTTTTGATTGAGCTTGGTGAAGCTTGAGATCCCCGGATAATGAGATGTGAGAGGTCGCAAAGTATGGTACCTGTACCTATTTAGTGATGTCGTGTCGTGATCAATGGCCATGGTCGATGGTCATGGTTAGGAAAATGATGTTGAAAATGAGTTTGTTGCTCATTTGGTCTATGTATGTGCTTTTGTGGTCAACATAGCCAATGACCTGATCAGATAAACGTATCCATCCTTTCGCAGGATCGTCCCTGAAGACCCAGTTCTATCCTGTAAGCCAGCCAGCCGTGAAATTCGTTGAGTCTCCCATCCAAACAAAGAGCCCATCCACACCCGATACCCCCAATTAATCCAGATTCCAAGTGACTCCAATTCCTTGTATAAGCCATCCATTCCCAAAGTACAACACATCATAGTGCAAAGGTCGACCAGAACAGAAGGATCCCAAATAACGCCAACTATCCCCGTCCCCCTATGATCAAGGTTGGTGGTGGTATGCTAAGTACACCATTATGTACGCCATCCGTATGCAATCATTATGTGACGGAGATCTGTCAACACCATTTGGTTGACCTTGACGAGCAGTAGCCAGTTCCAGCAGGGCATCGTGTGAGAAACACCCGGCTAATCCTCATAACGACTACCGTCTCCATCCCACATTCCAGATTACATGAGCAATGTCCTTGGCTGTATTCACGGTATCCACAACTTTCCCAAACAGGCCTTCAGACACCACATCATCCTCATCTTCTTCGTATGGCATGAACATGCCAGAGGGTGTCCTTCTCATTCCTGAGGGCTCGCCATTCAGACTGGACGATGAGCCAGATGTATGGAGGCTCTGGAACCGTTCTTGGGTCACAGAAACACTATCCTTACGATTGGCAAAGGCGGTCGGAGGCTGCCAGTCCATATCGTCGTCTTCCTCATCATCCCCAAGTAGCATCCTCGTCGAGGGTTTCGACGGCCTCAAGGTCTCCTGAGACGGCGAGGGGGACAATTTCGTGCCATTCCATATTCCGCTGCTATGTTTCATAGCTGTTTCCGGAGGCTCCGGTGTATCTGCTCTGTATTTCAGTGTCGTCGAAGGTAGCATTGCGATAGTTTTGCTCTCTGCAGTAAAACTTTGCCGAGGGGTCGTTCTTTTGCTGTGAAGGGGAGGCAGTCGACGTTTAGAATTACTCCGCTTCATCATGATTGCTCCATCATCAGAATCGCTATCGTAGTCGTGAATGGCGAAGGAATCGGGCTCTTCGTCGTCATCCCCTTTCATATCGAGAGCTATGCATTGCTCGACCTGCTCGTTGAAATGGATGTGCTTCTTCTCTCCCATTCCTGGAGAAGCGAGGCCAGACGAAGAAATTGACGACAGCATACTAGTGTTCTCCCTGCTCAAGCGTCGTGAAGAGAAAGGATAAGCGTATTCCGAAGAGCTCCGGCCGATGGATGGCCGCATCATCCCACCATTTTCATACTGCTGTGCCTGAACTGCTGCTGCTGCTTGTTTCAGGAGGGACGATGATGATAAAGACCTCTGGAGCATAATCTCTGACACACTTCGTTTCTTTAAAATTGGCTTCTTGTGCAGGAAAGAATTGGACTTCGAAATCCGGCTGCTGTTCACAGGAGATGTGGAAGGTAAATGCAGCGTCTTGTCCGATCCCGTCTGGAGAGGGCCATATAACCAAGTGACATCACAATCCTTGAGCCTGAGAAGTGTTAGCTAAAGTACAAGACGACAAAATAACGGGCTGTGACACAAGGACGTACCAATTGAGTGTTTCTGGAGACACCGTCTTCAATTTGTTCTTCGACTTCGTCCATGTTCGCCAGGACGCGTTTTCTAACCTAGCACTGTTCCCATAAGCTTTTCGTTTCGAAACGATGTGCTTCCAAGATGACCAGATATCCTCCTCTTTCCAATTGTGCGATAGATAGTCTACGTGTCTTGAGGGCTGTGTCCGAACCGCGGTATCGTCCTCAGCATGTTCCACGGGTTCTGGGGTCCCTGGCCTCGACACATTCGTCGAGGTGCTGTTGGAGGTAGGTGAAACGGTGTAGGAATCACCCGTACGGGGACTTGCCGGTGGTTCCAGGTCTTCGACTTGATCGTAATACCCGACGTCGTCGTAGGAAGGGAAGACAATCTGATCCTCGTCGTCCTGGTCGTCGCAATTGTTGTCGAGCGACAAGCTACTTGCAGGAGTCGAGGAGTACGATGGTGCAGTAGAATCGGCTGTAAGAGTCCGTGGAGAGGATGGAACTGACGAAGAGGCGGAATGGGGGGGGGAGACCACGGTATTGAAACTGCTATTGCTCTTCGACCTGGACGGAGTTTTCGAATATGATGACTGCGTCACAAATTTGGGTTGGGAATGGGACCGTCGAAGAGGACTTGAGGAGAAGTAGCTGTTCTCTTCTGAATTGAGCACAACGGCCATTGTTGTGAAGGCAGGGGCGAGCGGCTGCGTGATTTAAGGTCCTTGGACCAGAGGCGCGAGGGTTTTCCTTCGTGGGAATCTAGTACAGAATGACGTTGCTGCAGATCCGGGGGTTCCAACACACGGCCACCCAACTATCAGATTGTGGTATCCGCTCTATCATGAAGACAATGTCGAAATGGATTGAAGCATGAGTCGTGATCGCGAACAGGAGCTGGTGTTGAGTCTCTGGGGGGGGTGAAGGAGGTAGAGCAGAAGCAGAGCAGGGAATGCAGGGTCTTCGAGTCTGGAATGAACGGTTTGGGCCGAGGCGGGGAATTGGATGCCAAAGTCGACTCCTAATCTCCTGAGGACGAACTAAGAATTGGGTGACCGTTGGGAGAAGAACTGTGAGAGTCGTGAAGACGCTTGGGGGGGGGGG
>JGI24512J20087_1000221_pt1 | contig 73404 bp, 74 predicted proteins | sample LinPmetageLP35_FD_20087 | JGI IMG/M metagenome (IMG submission 20087) | reverse complement strand
GGGGGGGATTTCTTTCGACTCGCTTTTAGACCTTCCTCCTTCTCATCCGAGCTGGGAAAATTCCCAAAGGAGGTACAACGCCAAAGGGAAAGTATTCCATGTTCGGCTGCGGAATATCATTCTTCTCCAACTCGATATCAAACATCGTCAAGAACATCGCCATGGCACCAATAGCTTCTTGTTTCGCATAGAAGCGACCAGGACAGATCTTTGTTCCTCCTCCGTATGGGATGTACGATCCTGTTACTGAGTCGGTGGTGAATATTGGTCGGTTCCCTTCTTCATCTATCCCTCCGACTCTGCCTTTAAATTTGGTGTCGCGGCCGGGTTTCCCTGGGCCGCTGTTGGGATCGTTGGGATAGACAAGGAAGCGCTCCGCCCAGAACTCCTCCACTGAATGCTCCATGTTTGGCCCCTCGTTCCAGACCGACCTGTCTCTTTGCTCGTGCCAAGTGGAGGTCACAATCATGTCGCCTTTTGGGAATTTCCAGTTGCCGACTTTGAAATTGTCCACAACTGGAACTCGTTGGATGATGACGCCATTGCGGATACGTAATTCCTCGCTGTATATGGACTGAAGAAGCGGGTTTGAAAGAAGCTTCGGCATGTGTTCGCCTATGTCAGAGCCTTTGGCAGATGACCCGGCGATACTTGAGATCTCTTCTCGCACTTGAGCAAGTAGCTCAGGCCGAATCAGTGTGTCAATCATTGACCATCCGATCATCGGAACAATGTTCGCATTGGTTCTAAGAGAAGTCAGCATGTACCAATCCCACCACAGCGCCAGAATGAATCACTTACCCCCAAATCATTCCCAAGTCACTAGCTGCAATAGCATCCTCATTGAGCCCGTCCACACCGGCAAAATCTGTTTGACGCGTTCGCATCAACCTAGTACCAAAGAGCTCTTCCCACTCTAATTTCTGTAGCGCTTCGTCATCAGGATCAAACCTCTCTCCCGCATATAGATGCCACTTCGTGATCGATGCCTTCATTTTGTCCCTGACTGCAAAAGACCGTGGAATCATCCAGCGTGGGAGGTTTTTGAATAGCTTAGCAATGTGTGTATCAAACTCCCAGAAATCATCTGTGAGGTCCGGGTTCAACTCGAACAAAGTCGGTCCACACAATGCAGTCGTCGACGCTTTGAAAATTGACTTCTTGAGAAGGTCATAGAAATCCGGGATGGCTGTCCATTCATCGGGACCGATGTCCAGTGCCGAAAGCTCTGCTTCGAGAAAGTACAGGAACCGTGCAGCCAATTCTTTCAATCCAATACCCTGCAAATGGCCATGCAGGCTCCTGTGAGTAATGGCAAAGACTCGATTGTGCGGCTCCAAGTCGTTGCTACCTTCGAGAGGTTGGGAGGAAACACCGGTGTTGTCTCTTTCGAAAACATGGCGGGCGCTCGCTGGACTTCCAAAGGCGTTCTCAAGGACCAGTATGGAAGCTGGAGCAGTTGTCAAGTCCCTGGAACCTTTGAATATGGCAAGAAAACTCTCATGGCCAGAAATGAAATGAAGCTTTCTGTTCAAAACTCTAATACGGACCGGAATATTCGGTCCATACTTTTGACTGCAATTAATACGATCAGCCAAAACGATCCTCACGCATCGCTTCTTTTGCTTAATTTCATAGGCAAGTTGGTTCTTACATGATAATACTCAGCAACTTCTTGGTGTCGAAAGCAAAGGCCAGTAGATTCCCCAGACCAGGAAGGGAGTAGGGCAGTATTGGGGGTATCTTTTCACTCCCTGATTGCCACAAGGCTATCCTTGACCGAAGTGACGTTATCAGCCTTGTGAAGATCACGATTGATAGTAGACCAGCAGCCACAGAGATCCTCGAGTCCCATCGAATGGCGGCCGCGCCTTGGTCAATGATCTCGTCAAACATGTTGTCGCAAAGGCTTGAGCGGGGTTTTGTGGGCCTTGCCTCGGCATACGTCAATCTTCGTTGACTCTGGCCTGCGAATGAAGCTTTGTGCAAGTAAAAATTGATAGGAAAAGCGTTGATGAAGAGAATAATGTTCAAGAAGTTGTTGATGGATGCTTGGGGGAAGATGAGATGTCCTAAGAAGTCCGTGCCGCTGATGCTGGGGATCGCATACTTTGAGCCAATCACATAGCGTCAACACGTCCTGTAGCCTGCGGCGGGTACCTTGTCCACTCTTTATGGCGTAGTGCTGACACTCCCAATTCCCCAATTGGCCCACTGTCCTGGTGAAGGCATCCTGCTCGCATCCTATGCATTTCATCCTTCTGAAGTGACATAATCGTCCTGGAAGGACAGATGATTCGAATCGATGCAATTAACAAACTTTGAAAAGGATACTTGAATTATAAGACTCAAGGATGAGCGATAAAGGCGCCGAGGTCCAAGCTTCATGAGATACTTCATCCGACCCCAGATCCCACAAAAACTGACGTTCCAAACATATCTATCGCCATGTTATTCCTCAAGTTCAGCCAATAAGCTAGGTATTCCAACGCCGCGCTCCAAATGCAGCACATACAATACAAACCAAGCGAAGTCCTGTTGAGTCCTATATCCGGGACATTGTATGATGCATCCCATTGATATCTCCAATACCCGAAACGCCTCCCTGCCCGGATTCAAAACCAGTATATGAAAGGTACCAAAGGAGCATCCGATAAGGCGGAATTCCTGGCCAGCCTCAACGCTCTCCGAGCATTTAGACTCCACGACCCATTGTGCAACCACTTGTTCGCTTTCGCAAATTCGTACGCCTCCGAAAGTACAGCGATCGCTCGGGGGTCACGACTCAGTCGAAGCCACTCGCCTCTTGTCGAGAGAGCACCTAGTATGAGCTGCGTTTTCTGCTCTGGATTTTCAAGTGTGTCGATAATTATTTGAGCCTCTTCAAGCAAGATTCCGGCCTGACGGAGGTTTCCCATCGCCATGAGGGATCCGATGATGCGGAATCTGGACTCAAGTCTCATCGCGTTGGCGAGCCTGGCTTCGATTTCGGCAACGGGTTGAAAAGCTCTCAATGCTCCGGCGTAATCGTGAGTGACCATGAGAGTGGCGTGCAGTCCTCGTCCGGCTGCGCATGTCTGTGGATGCTCTTGTCCAAGTTGAAATTTCAGAATGTCGACTGCTTGGAATAATCCCATCGTCATGATGTCCGCAAGGATATCCATTGATTCCAGTAAAACTCCGCAGATGATGTGCATTGAATGTGAGACCGAATGGACATGAGCTGCCATCCCTCGTACTAATTGCAGAAGAGGCCGTAGTGCCGGTAATTGCCCATCTTTGAGGAACTTGCAGCATATCTGTAGCAGGCAGACAAAGAGGATAGGATTGCGATCGCGAAGAACAGGACCGACATGCTCTAGTGTTTCACCGTATGCCGTTTGAGCTTCCTGCCACGAGCCTTCCGACATAAACGATGCGACAGAGTTGGCGAGGACATAGAATTTCCTCATGTTCCATGACATGGCCTGTTGGGTGACATGATAGGCATCGACGCCATCCTTCGCGATCAGTGTTGACCGGAAGAAATCTTGGGTAGCAGACAGCAGAATCTCCATTGATTTGAAGTGGCCTGGAGGTTCTATTTGATTTGGACTTCCAGGTAGCCAGTACTTCTCCTCCGGCAGTCTATACCTCGCAACTTGCAGCGTATATGAAGCGGGAGAGCTGTCCATTAGTATCGGCTCATCACTACCTGTACTTGGGGTATCGCTTGGAGCAAATTCTGGAGAGGAGCTCTCTGAGGTCTCGGGCGTTGGCGTATCTGGAGGTGTATAGCACACAATGTGAGGGGGCGTCGACGCATCTCCTGATGACCCTTTTCGGGCCCCGATTTTGGTAATCTTCTTCCTCTTGAAGTAGTGATCCAGTGCAGCTTGAGTGATCTCGCGATTCCTGACCCGAAAAGCAGAACGTTTGCCAATAGCGGCACGCTCGGCGGATTTCTGGGCTAGAAATTGCATCTCCTCCTCCTATCATAATGCGTCAGTAGTCACGCTAGCTGGTTCATTCGACGCCACCGGGTACCTTATTATTCTTGTCTAGTTGCCAGTGATTTATCCTCCTCTTATACATGCGTTCCCTGCTTTCTATCAGTATCAAAGACACGAATTTTGTACGGTGGTTCGCACGTCGCATTGAACCCATATTTCTCGGCAAGAATGGCCCGAACCTCACGCAGAGGCCTATCCTCCGTCACGTACAGCGTCGCGAAAATGTCCTTGATCGAGTCCCAATCGTGCGATTCATTGCTACTGATCGATTTCGCACGACTGGTTGACATAGTGGACTGTTGAAGCCAACACAAGAGGTGAGGGGACAGAGCAGCGGCATTCCATCCAGGAAACAAACTTGCGATCGTGAAGTGGGATGTACGTCTGCGGATGCCAATGCGCTCCTATCAGCACCCCTATCACTGTGGATAATTAGCCTATTACTCAGCCTCAGCGTCTGTAGGGCAGAGCGCACCTTGAGCCAATTGACAGTCGGCGTGACTCCAATGCCGAACCCGGTTTTGTGATGCAAAGTCTGTAAACGGCCCCTGTCCTGCACATCATTGTGGAACCGAATCCTACTGCCACTGCCATCCCACCAGGTATCACGGCACATTTATCGAACGGGACTACTTTACTCTTAATCCGCGGAAAGAACTCATTATTCGATCTTTTCACAATGTTTTAATTATTGAGATTTTCCAGATGTGAATATGTGTTGGTATCTTGAACCGAGGCTATTTTGCCATCTGAAGACCTCGATGAGTTCAAAGTCAAGGGAAGGAAAGTTTTTTCACAAGTACAGACCGAGTAGGCGGCCCTAGTTACTGCGTTAGGCTTCCTAGTTGGACAGGCTCTCCAGACCCCTGAAGCTGAACCATCTAAAATTGACAACGGCTTCCGATCCACACGGGCAGCCCAGAGTCTGGGGTACATAGATTGATTGGCTCATCCAATCAGAGACGACAACTCGTATACCATATCCTCCTGTGGACTGCTATGTATCACTGATCTTAGATCTTCATAGCAACCCTGAAAGCCTGCAGCAAGAGTATGGCCATGCTGTATTGCTTTTCACCAGTTGATTTCTGCTGTGGATTGTATGGGTCGGACCGATGTTAATGCGTGTTGTGGATCTCGTCAGAAGCCTTTTCACTCCACACAGCTGCCGAGCTTGTAACCTGCCGAACAGGCTTCCATAGAGGTACGAAGCGACTCACATTTTGTGGATTTGCTCGGATTTGGATACAAAGGATCCGAAACTTTCCAGAGACTTCGCGAAACACGTGCTGCTGGAGACGTAGCAGTTCAATAGCAATCATTAGCTTATGGGACAGTGAGAAACGCAAGAGCTACACGCCAACAGACCAGAGGATGCACCAAATCAGACAACTAACTCGGAGATATCTGAAGCCCCAGCTAGAAGTGAATCAAGTGTAGGATATGTGAAGTATTTCACACTTTGACTGGATTTACATAGCAGTGAAGCAGGTCAGTTACGGCAACTTGAGGTCTTGACACCTGGATGGGTGATTATTGCTGTTGGTCATAATCCAATACCTGTTCTCAATGAGCTGGAGTAGTGGATTATCTCCTATTACCTTCATACTGTCGCTGATCGTGATCGCAGTATTTGGTCTGCCTCCGCTCAATTTCTAGCGCATCTCTAGCTTGAAACTCTTGCTCGCTTACCCCGCTATCATGTCCAAATCACTTCAAGGATTGCAGACAATGGGTAGCTGTTATGGTCAAATTTCTCGTACCTCTTGGCTTGAAGGTGAAGAAGTCTACTTGAAGGTTATTCGGATGATATCCATCTATGCACCGATGTTCAACATGATGGAACGTGTCTTGTCGTACCCCTCCATTACCCCGCACTAGGCATGTAAACTCCACGCCAGCCGCTAGACAACCTCCGAGAGGAACAACACATTCACGGTACATGGATCGAGATCGAAGAAGTTTCGGCATTTATGTCGCTTGCTTGCTACTTCAAGGATCAAAATGATACCACGTGAAACGTTGCTTACTGTTGGGAGAAGGGTGCTGATTAATGCCTTGCTAGATTGCCAGAACGCGCCAAATCACAGGCCCTGGAATCAGCAAATCAGACGGAAAGAACCGCAATCATGGTTGCCTTCCGTTGTTCCTCTGCATATCTCAACCCTTGGCTCAAAGAATTGATTTGATGTCAGCATGCCCGGCCTCAATCCGTTACTGAACAACGTCTGCATGAAAGCTGACCACATAACCAAATCGCTGGGATCCATTGGACTTCTACCGCTGTATATCCCCTGCTACCTACGGACAAGCCGAGTGCTGATGAACCACACAAGAACCTCTGAACTGCAATCATATAGTGGATTAAAATTGCTGACACATGAATGCAGGTACTCCTGGGAGTACCGTGGCCTTTTATTCGCAATGTAAAGCTGGGTATCGTCACATGGGAGTGTGGATGATCTTTCAATCCACACATATAAGTCTTCGCGGTCATTGAGCTGAAAAAGTTGGAGAGCATACATCTGCTTCAAGATGGAGAGCCGAGAATCATTGTCGACCAGTTTCTCGTCTGTCGATATCGAGAGAGGGGGTCTGGCTGACTCGGACTGTGGAAACAGCAATGCTTCTGTAATCTGTTTGGTCCCGATTGAGAAAGAATCGCAATGTCATGTAATTCAGGGTCGTGCATTTCACTAAAGATAATCAAGGTAGCTGCTGCACATTCCGGCGAAGAATCTCGTTTAGAATGCAGTTCTTCGTGGGGCGGTCGAAAAGCATTTGTGAATATTCCCTTCGTCTTCAGCAAGAGGAAACAGCCCTCAAGCTCAGGCTGGAAAGCAGAACCACATACATGTTCCGATTCAAGTATTCCAAAGATCTGTAGTCAGCTTGAAACCTTTAAGCTCGGCAATATCTTTCGATTCGTCGATAGGCTTCAGCCAATTGCGAATCCTGATTTTGATGAATATCAAGAACAGTTTCCACCAAAGACTTTCCCAACGCCAGAACAGACTTGGTACAATGTTCCAAACAAGGACGATGGATCTCACTCGTGGCCGCTTGCGGAGACCTGGCCGCCTCCTTTAATCATCGATTTGAGAAAGCACGTTCCGCTCTTCATGGCAATGTTCGTGGCTGTCGTGCTGCCAATTTGTCTGGTGCAACGTTATGCTTATCCGGCAACTCAAAAAGTTGGGAATCGCCCAGGTTACGATTGCATGTAAGTTTCCCCCGGAATTCATCTAGTGGACAAATCCTTACTGACTGAATGCAGGCACACTGGCGACTTCAATCTCAAAGGGACAGATGTGAATTTCGGACAAATGGTATTTGCACAGGCGAAAGCAATTGACCTCGCATGGAACGCATTTGTCGGCCGTGGCATGCAGGCACTCCTGATATTCATTAGCTGCAAGCTGTTCTATGCAGTCCTAATGTACATTAGCGAGCGACATCCGGTCACACACGAACTATTTGCCGCCGTTGCTCTCACTCCGACGGGGACGAATGGGATCCGTCCCCTAGTGAAAGCTGTTGTCTTCAATTCAGACTTGAAGAGTCGCTTGATGCTGTTGTGGCTTTTGGGCACCACTGCTTACATCGCGTTGACACCAATACTCGTGGATGCTCTCTCAGGATATCGAGCAATGCAAGCAACTGTACTTCAGCTCCCAGATGGGTCGAAACTCGATGTTTCTTCCGGCTTCACATCAGATGCTTACCAAAACCTTCGACGCGATCAACCTCCCAACTACATGAACTTCGACAATCTCGCAGGCAAATGGTACGAACAAACAGCCAACTTTAAAGTCACTTCGAATGCAACCATGATATATTTCTCTGGCCTGTATCGTCTAGACGATCACGGACAGAACATATCGGACACATTCAGCTCATCTTGTATCAACACAACGACGTCTGTTCTGTTCTACAGTGCGGATCACTACACATGTTTTCGTGGTGGGTCACCGTTGAAGATTGTACGACGATCCGAGCTGTCAAGTCTGGTTCCCTCTAGCTCCTGTCATTAATGACGGATCGTATGGGGAATGGAACCAGACGTATTTGAAGCATCAAGGCAACTACGAGTGCGTCTCGAAGGACATATATACTTGGGTAAGTTCACCTTAAGGAAATGTCCTTCGCTCTATCGCCAAGACATAGCAGCCGAGGTCGAAACTAACAACAAGTAAAGGGATTCTCCTATGAATTACTGCTTATATACTCATGCATCAGCGGAGCATGGACTCTTGGTACTTGTATCATATATGTGTACGCATCAGTGCATAGCGAACTCCTCCAAAAAGGCAGAGGATTTGGGACGTGGCGCGCGATCATGGACCTTAGCGAGTCATTGAAAGAGATGATTGGAGACAGGAACTTGTGCGCGTATACGGAACAAGAATTGAGCGGCGGCCTACGAGGAAGGAACATGGCCAAGTACGAAAGCTACAATGGAGAGAATAAGAACAGAGCATTCGGTCTTAGGGAGGTTCGACATAACAACCAAGGTCGAGGACGATTGAAGCTAGAGTGGGAGAGGGACTACGGATGATGTAGATAACATAAAAGCACGAGTGTATGCCTCCATCAGGAATATACTTTTGTAACCCACGAAGAAAGATGTTGAGCCATGTGCTCGCGCAATCTCTAGTAGGTGAAAGAGTGAAGGTGATTAACACACGTGACTAGCCCCTGTGTTTTGCTCACTTTACCGAGGCATGCCCCTATTTGCTGACATGACTGGGACTACCCAACTAGTTCGTCCCTTCATTCTTATTTCCTCGGGAGCTTGAAACATCCCAACCCGAAATCTTAGAGCGGACTGGTTGTCATTCGAGGGGGAGTATCCGCGTCTTCTTAGTCCAGCGCTAAACCATCCGACGCGGAAAAATAGTGTTTACTAGAACGTTTCGCTTGCCAGCCACTGGCCTCCAGGACAAGGGGCCAGATCGAGCCTAAATTTCATGATCTACAATGTCTGTATCCTTGCGATATCAGGAGTACCTGTTGTAGCTTTTCGAAGCTTGAAACATTTCCTCTGTGTTCGGGTACATGCCCCAGGTCCAAGGGTGTCTGCGAGGGAGACGGGAAACATTCTTCCTTCACTGAAATGGGATGGAATGAGGCTATTGACGCTCAGCCAGCAAGTGCACTATATAAGCTCATCGCCAGAAATCCCCTTTAATTACTGCCAGCCTCGCCCGCCATGTTGTCGACATGTGAAGTAGTGAAAGAAAATTCCCGTCACGACCTACCATCCCGCCTCCCTTCAATCACGGCATCGAAGTCTCGACGACGCTAGATCTGTAGGTCGGCGTTATGTACGCATGGCGCTCAGTGGTGCACTTGGTGGTGTCCGCATCGAGGCAATCCACAGCCATGTAGATAAAGACTGCTTCACTCGCACCTCATTTTGTCTTCTCTTTACAGTGCCACCTTCTTTTTCGTTACCAAATATCTACACTCCTTTATCGCGTTCTCTGTGTTTTTGTGTTTTCTTTTCTTTTCATCAAGAACGTCCAAGATGGCTGTCATTATGCAAACATTCTACCTTTTCACTTTATCACAACTTGCTGTGGCCGGTCCACTCGCTTACCGAGCTACTGTACCTGCTCCTGTTATCACGGGCTCGACTTCTGTGGAAAACATTACGTCGAACTTTCCGTGGACGATACGAAGAGATGGTGGTGGTGGAGGGACGATAGATGGCAAGCACATCATCAACTTTGCCGATACCACAACATCCAATACCCAGGCTCTCGCAGATTTCGGCTTCTTACCTTTCACGTCCAACTCGATAGCAATTGCCGGCGAGGTGAGCATTGAATGAAGCTGACACAGAAGTTCCATGCTGATTGCCTTCTCTTTTAGGACGGCATGCACGTCACAGATATTGGCGTCACTGACGACACCTGGGTCAAACAAATGTGGCCATTCGCAACGAGTAAGACACCCATTAATGGGGAGACTGGCGAAGAAAATAAAATAAACCACCGATATGCCATTTGGCCAAATACAAACATCGTCTCTGCCTGCGGTGGCTCCTGCGGATATACAGTGTCCGATGTGCTCGACATTACCATCATTCCATACGCCGAGAAATTCCTCTACTCCACACTCGCCAAGATTACAATAGATGATGTTGGTCCAGTCGTCACGCGAGAAGCTGTTGCTTTGTGGTATAAATACCAAACCAATTATGGCCAATTTGGATTGGCCCGAGCACGGGATGGCTCCAACGATATCTTTCTCTTCGCTGCACCGGAGGACTCTTTCGGTCTCAAGGTTGCTCGCGTCGACGAGTCTCAAATCGCAGACAAGACAAAGTACACTTTCTGGGACGGCAAGAAATGGGCCAAAAACCCTCCTGGCGCCCAAGATGCTTCTGCGAATATCTTCCAGTACAAGCAAGACGGCTTTGGCGTCGGCACCGGGGTAAGTGCAATGCACCCCAATCACTGTTGACACTGAGAATTCAGCTGACATCGACAGGACATCTTTTGGAACGAGCATCTTGGCACCTGGATTGCTGTCTTCAATGACGAGATGGTCGGAAACAGTATCTTCAGGCTCATGTATTCTACCACTGGCTGGATCACTGGTCCCTGGTCCACTGAGCCGATCGATGCCTACAAGTCCTTCAGTTGCGATGATAACAAGAGCGATGTCCATTGCTCGGTGACATACAACTATGGCACGCATGCCTACCCTGATATAGATCCTACTGGGAAGGTATGTTCTGGTCTCGTTCTTGCTGTGGAAAGGTCTTGGCTAAACTGTTCTCAGACTCTTCTCCTTGGTTGGACCTATGATGGTCACCAGACTATGTTCGCTACGATTGAGTTTGAATAGACTTCAACTCTTTGCTTCCTTTCATTTTGACTTTCAAAATTCAATTCTTGAAGATAATTTTAGACGGACTGGTTTTTAGAGAAGGGCGCTTTCGGAGCGAAGCGGAGGCGTTTTCAGATTTGAGAGCTTTAGCTGGGGTTCAGCGTGCTTCAAATGCTATATCCATGATCTGTGACGAATGAACTCCAAATGACCACCAAGGCTAATGCACATAACATTCACTGAAATTGAGTGTACTGGAGTCAACGCCTCCGTGATCTTGAAGGGTCACGTGTCTCCCGACTGCATTGGTGAATTTGTCGACATTCACTTCTGCATCGTTCTATCCAACGTCTTGACGAGCCAAAATCTTGCCTTCACGCGAAAGTATCCATTTTCACGCCACTTTTCGAGAGAAGAAGAGCTTCGATAGCGATTCTATCAAATCCACTGGCGACTCGCATCGCATTCCCAGCGAATTCTAGTCCCACATCGAAGACGAGGAGTTTGAACTTCTCTACAGCTTTCTCGTCCTCTCGAATACTACCACAACAACCTCAACCTTTACTCGACCCCAAACGCAATTGTGTTCGTCAGTCCAGATCCCAAGCAGTGAAATAAGATATCTCTACCTTCTCCAACCCCTTCCTACTAACGAACAACACAGGATGACTGGATACACTATCGAGGATGTCCAAATGGCACTCGCAGTCATGGCACTCTACCTGCCTGACCCTGACAAAGAACTTTTCGCACAAGTTGACGACTGCAAGGATCCCTACCACTTCAATCACCTGAAGCGACTCCTCCTCGAGATCCGCCTTGCGTGCTGGAGAATGATGTTCCCACGTCGTCGCGTTGTTAACCTACAACCGGGTCAGAGATCGAGATACGACGCACCACAGAAGTCAGACCCATTCCCAGTCACATTACACATCAATCGAGAGTCACGTCAAGAGACGCTACTCCACTACTACATTCTCGACTTTCCTAAGATAGATTCCAAAGGCGGGGGAACGCGATGCCATGGTTTCGAGTCCGGGCGATTACCGAGCCGTATCTGCATCAATCCCCACGTCGATTCGGTTCATCTGTCCTTCTAAATTTGCAGATACTCAAACTGGAACCGACAATTTCTCAGACGGTTGATACAGGAAAATGCGAACTGTTTTGCGCTTCTGGGGAAAATCGAGCTGAGAGACATCAAATTCATGACTGATGTGGAAGGAGCTAAAGTTCTCCACGATATGATATCTATCCATGAGGGTGAAGAGGGGATTCTGTTGCTGCTTCCATCGTTGGAGAGACTGTGTGTTACCGGAATGAAGTATTACTGTCAGTCGAGCATACCCAAATCGATCCAAGTGCAAGAGGCAGAGCGATTCAAGATCGCTGCCACGCCGATGTTCGAGAACTACAAGCACTTGTTCTTGTCGGGAAAGGCACCAGAGATAGTTACTCGAACATGGCGGGATCCTAGGGCCAGCTTTTGAATTGGCATGTGCGTGGGGAACAAAACTTGAGGAAACAGAAGCTACTAGGGTGCCTTTGAGAGTCTGATCTGGGAACGGGTTACGATATTGGAAGATGATCATCTGTCTAGAGAGGTGAAGGAGAAGTCTAGGCACTAGAAGCTATCTGTTAAGCTTTTGAACGCTTCCAATTTCGACTATTTGTACTGCATACCATCAGGTATCAGCCTTGATCGGATCGGGGACGGCATTGCCTCTCTTTCTTCGGACGGTTTGACAATAAGAGAACTTTTGACTGTTGATCTTCATCTCTTAATCATTCTCGTGAGTACTTTCTGGGACATTTGACCTTCTTGAAAGACATCGAGCCGACCGCAGTCAAAAGAATGCAATGGGTTACTAGGAATGAAGATCACAAGTACAGTAATGATCACGGAAGCATAAAGTTATTGAGGACACATTCCATTTGTAGTCTACCCAGCAATGTCCAGGCACCTACAAACGCGTCTCATGCGTATAAACAGATCTCCCCTTTTGCAAACTTTTTTCAAGTGACTGCTAAATTCAAACGCAATGAGACCCCGAAGATAGACAGACAAAGGCCTTCGAAATCATGTCCTCCAATGTAGCCGAAGCGACGGGCAGGAGGGACATCACCACAGACTATTATTGTGCTAACACATGCAGTACCAACGTTATGAACCAGTGCCAAGTTCAGGACGTTTTCGAAGTTATGCATCGATAAGCTGTTGGAAGGTCTTGAAAGGACGGAAGTTTACGGTTGGGGCCTGAGATAATTAATTTTAGCCAATGGTCATATTCTAGGTGGGAGGGATGACTTGCCGTACCGTCGTTGAAAAGAGGCTTCAACTGCTCCAAGAACGCAATAATCCAAGCCTTGAGCTGCTCCAACTGGATGCTACCAAGAGGAGTAACCCAATCCTTGTCGCCATTCTTACCAGTGAAAGTGATCTCCTTCAGGGCTGGGAAGAGCAGAAGGGAACCACAGATCATCTTGCGGGAAGGATCAATTTCGGCACTGGACTGGCAAGTATTCTTGTTGTCGTTGAGGACTCTGGGGAAGAAGAACTCGCTGAAGGTACCACGAACTGCCAACTTTGTGATGCTGTCAATGAAGCCGGCATGGTTGGTCTTGATAGCAGAAATCCAGTCGTGGAGCTCATCGGGACAGTTCATCATAGTGATGAACTCAACCCAGAAGACGTCTGAAGCCTTGGCACAAAGTGGGCGGAGTCCGGCATACTTGATTGGAGCAGCAATCTCATCACGGTGGATAATGGTATGGCAGCCGAGCGCGTGATCTCTGCTCTCCTTATTAACGAACAGGGCAACAGGCAGAAGTCTCTTATTCTCCTCGATGAAAGCTATCGACAGCAGGTTAGCATCTTCAGCTGAGTCGCATGATTGAGGTGTAACGTGTAGAGGAGCAAGGTGATAAGTACTGACCCTTGGTGGAATCATCATTGACATCAGACTTGTAGACATTGTGCTCGATACAGACAGCCTCCTTGGCCTCGAAAGTATGTCCCCAAACCTTCAATCTCATCTCCGCTGGCATGGTTGAAAACAGAGTGAAGGTGGTAGTTCCAGCTTGGAGTGCAGCCAAGGCCTGCTCAGTTTGGGAGATTAGCAGATCGGTACCGATTGTTGATTGAGCAGATCTGGTTGTGGAAGAGGAATCTCTGTGGCTCTTCGAAGAGGTTCGGCGGCCAGAAGGCGCACGGTGGCTCGAACGAGACTTCATCTTGTTTGGTTGAGAAGGTTGAAGACAAGCAACTTGACACAGGTCAGCCTCTGCCAATCTTCGCGTTCAAGGAGGTGATATCGAGATTTGAAAAATTCAGCTCGAATATGAAGCTGAACTCGAATTCGAGTTGAGGATAGAATGGACCGAGAATACGAATGCAAACTTACTGAGCAATACTTGCAATTGCAGATCGCAATACTCTGAAGGTAGCTGCGCTCAGTTGAAAGCTTTGCGTACTGGAGGCGCTCGAAGGCTACCACTTCGAGAGTTCAGATTTTGATGTTTTAATATCCTCGAGTTCGAGGCTCAAGGCGCTTTGTTGTTCCCACGTCACGTCAACAAATCTAGACTAGCCCTCGCTTAAGCAACTCCTTCGAGCTTCGAGCTACGACGTTTCGGAGCACTTATCTGAGACTGAGATAAGATATTACTTGAGGTGGAGGTTGATTGACTGCATTGAAATCTTTGGGGTCCAAGATAATGTTTAGAAGCTCTCACAAACAGCAAGCCTAATGCATGAGAGAATTGCTTTTACTACTCTTGGGATTCGGTATATCTATGTCTCATTGTCACGAATGGGCTTTCTGGGTTGATGCTAATCTTATGATCTCACACGAATATAATTTCTTGGGTTGTAAATTCATTCCAGTTGTTACATATCAGATATAACCTGCTTGCGTGTGGGAACACCCACCTGCTTTCACTTGCCTCAAACGGCCAGTTGCTTGCTTGAGGCAATTTCCAATTTCTAATCTGTACTCTAGTATAAACGTAGGACTATGGGTTGAAATCGATAACCAGGCCTGCTGGAAAATGCTAGTGCAACACAAAGAACAGACAGGTGGATATATCACGTGATATGAACTGGCCTCCAGTCATCCCGAGTAACGGCTGCAAAACTCCAAGCGCTTCAGTGCGAAAACCCACAGATATGTTACTACCAGATGTCGTACAAAATATTCAAAGAGTCAATTTTAGTATGATAACACGAACGTAAAATCTTGACACGTGCAGTAACTTCACGAGGGGTGATCTTCGCCAGGCATCTTGCCCCTCCCATCTGATCCCACCTTCCGCAAACCATCCAGATCTTCACCCCTCAAGTGCCGGAAATCTTATCAGGTACCAGGTACAACGTTACACCATGATTGGTCCATGAATCTTGCATTTCTGGGCAGTATTTAGCCACTTCGACTGCCCGAATATGGACCCCTCATTGCGACCTCGTTCTCTGGAGTCTCCATTCAGGAATTATTTCAAGATGCTGCTCATTTTTCTCGTTTTCGTAGGACTCTTGCGCGAGGCATTCGGTGCGCGGGAAGGATTGAAGCGAAGACTCTATGGGAACGAGAGCACAGAATTACTGGAGGTCTTTCAGGTGGAAGCTCCGCTACGAAAGAGCTACGATGACACCAGCTGCAAGCAAGTGATCATGCAACACGATTTCACAGCGAGTTATGGATCACCATATGTCGGTCCGTGATCGAATCCATCACAAAGCTCAAGCACTGACGAAGTCAAGGAATGTACTCCCCTCCTACCGGGTGCAATTTCACGACTGTGATTTTCAACATGTCCATCACTTCCGCTGGAATCAATTACGATCGACTTGGTTTGCTCTACCTCGGAGATTTAGAAGTTTGGCGAACAACGACTGGCATGCCTGTCCGGACTGGGATCTTTTACAATTTCTTGAAGGACGTCACCGTTTTTGATGCCCTGCTCCGGACCCAGCAGAAGGTTATCATGCAGCTTGACAATATTTACAACGACGTCTTCACCGGGAATTTCAACGTTACAGTCACTGCACTGTATTACGATGACGAAAAATTCTTCACGCCAGCAAACACAATCCTGCCAATTTCGTCTAAACGGTCTTCAGAAAACCAATCGTCAGTCATTTCACTACCAGACGGGAATGCTTCAATATCGGTGACATTTCCAAGGAATGTCGAGCGAGCCGTTGTTAGCATTATTGCTTCTGGAAATGGTGCTGAGGAGTTTTGGTTCACAAACGTTCCGACCGAGTACGAAAAGACCTTCAACAACACCGCGATCTATGGCTACAGTCCATTTCGCGAGGTGCAGCTGCTCATCGATGGTGTCCTGGCAGGAGCTATCTGGCCATTCCCAACCATCTTCACTGGAGGCATCAGTCCTGGATTATGGGTGCCGATTGTCGGAGTCGATACCTACGATCTCCCGAATTTCGAGATCGACGTCAGTCCTTGGTTAGGCTTACTTTGTGATGGGAAGTCTCACACGTTCGAGCTCAAGGTCTTGGGCTATGATTCCGTAACAACTCTGGAGACAGTGGGATCGAACTGGTGGGTTTCTGGCTCGATCTTTCTGTGGGTTGATAGTGCTGGTGATCAGACAACTGGAAGTGTACGTACAAGATACTTGTCCGGTGGGACAGATTTTGGAAGTCCCGAAGTCGTTCCAGCTAATAACTATCCTGACAGGCCATCCAGTCATGGACACCACCACCACAATTGGAATTCACATCTATCATCACTACGTCTTCTGGCTTGAATACGACTCTTTGGGTCGAGCTGACTGCGGAACGAAGCATTTCACATACTTCCACAATTACCACTTCTGCCGGATCACGAGAACTTACCTGGACTCAAAACCTAAGGTACCTCAACATCCAGAACTTTACAGCAAAGGGATACAATGAAACACTGTATCAGCTCACAAGCGGAACCTCAACATTTTCAAGTTCGGACGAGGATGCAGCTGCGATAACGAACACATTTTCATACCCGCTATCATTTGCACAGGACTACGTGATTCCAGTCGACCCAACTGTCGTCAACTCAACTCTGGTCGCAGAGCTTGATCGGTCAAAGATCTCATCTGGGACCTCGATACTGTCGTATCTTACCTCTCCCAAGGCCTTCGATGTGCCATCACTTCTAGCAACGAGGCAGAATGGTAGCTGCATATATTTCTGGAACAATACATACTACCAGTTTGCTGGAGCCATCGATCCTGCACAGGGGACGATCGGAGTGACCGAGCAGTGGTTTTCATTCCTCGGACCTCTTACCAGTGGCGATATTGATGCTTATGGAAGACATGTAGAGGCTGTCGATGGGTACGAACCTGTTTTAGTCCTGGATGAGACTTTTGAGAAAGAGATTGCAGTGCCTGACACTGTCAATTTGGTGGATGCTAAGGAGGACTTGTGATTCTCTTTGACATGTTCTCAGCTCTCTCTCAGTTGTTCTCTGGAAGTGTTGTCATTGCCACTGGATCGTGGCAATATCAAGACTATCTTATTCCGCTTTCCATTGTACTGACTCAAACTTCGTGTAAACTGGCAGCAGCTCTGGGCAGGCGGGCAGCCCGGACCGTGGCCGTGGTGCCGAAGTGCAACAAACTGGAAATGCAAACGAACCCCTGCATCACGTGCCATACTTAGTTACCTCTTTCATCACTTCATTGTCGAGAACTCCACGTATGCCTTCAGAGTGGCACAATTTAGTCGAACGAAACATTGACAAATTATGCTTCTTATTAGATAATCTGAAAAACTCGAAGTCCTGAAAAGGGCTCATTGAGCTTCTACCACCAACGAGAGGTTATAGGTGGGGTTGACTGGTTAAGCGCTCACAGCTGCCTGCAGTCTGTACAATAGATAAGCTTCTCCAGCTTTCCGAGACATCTGCACACTTGCTCCTACCTCCTAATACTCGTGGAACGGCTCGTACCCAAGCCATCAGTGTGCTTTTGACGAATTCTGGTGAATCTGTTTCTCTTCGACATCTACCAATCACCCTACAGCCAGGAAGTCATCATGCACATTCCCATCATCGATTTTGAAGCATGGACAGCGCCATCATCTGCCCAGCAGCGCTTGGACGTTGCTCACGAACTAGTGGAGGCATGTCACAATACCGGCTTTATCTACATCACGAACTTCGGTATTCCCAAATCCGTCGTTGAGGAAGCCTTCGCTTGGAGCAAGAAATTCTACGCCTTGAAAGAAGAAGACAGAGCTTCGGCGGCCCACCCTCCAGGTTCAATGATCTATCGTGGATATTCGAAATTAGGTCATGAGGTTGTGCAAGCAATTGAAGGAGAAAAATTTGAAGGAGTCCCAGATATTACCGTGAGTGTCACCTGGCTGGCGGCGGAATCTTTCAGCTATTGGATTATGCAGGAAAGCTACGGCATCGGCAGTGATGAGAACCCTGAACAACCCAATGTTTGGGTCGAGGAGTCAGTACTTCCAGGATTCCGAGACTTCGCTCTGAATTTCCACGCGGAATGCTGGAAAGCATCTGAAATTATCCTCCGGGCACTTGCACTCGGTCTTGGTCTTCCGAGCGAAGACTCGCTTCTGAAGTTCCACAGCGATATCGAGAACGAGCTGAGCTACCGGCACTATCCTCCTATCAGTGAGGAGAAAGTGAGTAACGGAGAGGTAGATCGACTCGGTGCTCACACGGACTTCGATTCATTCACTTTGCTCTTCCAGGATTCTTTGGGCGGGTTGACAGTCAAGCATCCAAGGACTGGGAAATGGATTGGTGCACCACCTATTGACGGAGCAGTGGTTATGAATATTGGGGATGCGTTGGAGAGATGGAGTAATGGTCTGTCAATTGGGATCCTCGCTCTCTTCGTGCCGTGCCTGATACATTCTTAGACTACCTCACTTCCACTCTGCATCGAGTACACTTGCCACCGCTCGAGGACAGCTACGATATGGAGGGCAAGCAAAGGATGACGAAACCCAGGTTCTCTATCCCGTACTTTGTCACGCCAAAGGGGGATACTGTACTCGAGCGCCTGGATATCCCCGTTGCGTCTGGAAAGGAGCAGAAGTACAAAACTATTGATTATAGCGAGCTCTGTCGGCAGAAATCGGAAGGCGTATTCCAGAATTGAGGTGTTGTAGTGAATCAATTCGGACCAGCTTACTGGTGTATCCATGAATTTTCATGAAATAGTAATGCATTTGCGGGCTCATGATACTGCTTCGAGTGTTTGGGAAAAAATCCTTCCTACCAAGTTGGGGCGCTGGGTTCGGTAGTTGCTCAGGCTTTGATCGCTAGTATGTGGCTCCGTAAGCCTGCAGAACAAGCTTTAAGTGACCAAACTTTAGGGCCTTCCCGCTAGTATTCAGCACCGTCAGTGAGTCGGTAAGACCCAGTTGTACCTAAGAGCTACGGTTAAAACGTTGTCCCGCGCCCGGCATGTCAATGAACATTTCTAGAAATCGCCATTACAGATTTCTAGCATAGGTAGGCTAGCACTTTTGCCAGCAGGGTCCTGGCGATGGTCCAGTGTTGATTAAAGGTCATTACATCTGTATTCTCTAAGGGTCTACCCTCCATGTCCTGAACAACATCGAGACATGCCAGCCTCTTTTTCGTCATGCTAGCCGAATCTCTTTCACACCCCAGACCGTGCGTGACCTAGGTCACTATCCACTGCGCATTGGCTTCGAAGCTGTAAAATGACCGCACCGAGATAGCGACATGGCTTCGGAACAAGCAGTCCAGGATGTACAAATGTTGAGAGCAGTGTGCAGCTGATGAGCATGTCGAAACAAAACAGAAAGTCAAAGATGGAAATCGTAAGCGAAGTTCCTGCGCAAAAACCTTCCCGCGACTGCAGACTATATATTCATCTTCGTTCATCAGCCACAAATAGCGCTGGCTGTGGCCGCTCCTAGCAGAGCTATGCTCATGCTTGTGGCGGCTTTCGTGGCATGCCATCTTCGCCACCCTTTTCCGTCTTCCCGTCTGCCAAGTACATCGTAGGTGGCTTTCCATCAACGAAGTTATCCTTCTTACACTCGAGCCAACCTTGAACTTGTTTGAGGAACGTGGCATTGCGACTCTGATCGCTGGGTGTCGCTGAAGGCTTCGTGGTGAAGCAGACATTTTCGAGACTTCTAAAGACCAAAAGTAGATTCCTAAACGGCACACAGCAATTGGTCATGAAGTCGCTCATGAAATCTTCCATGTCTCTTTCCATGGTCTGCTGAAACATTGTGGACGGCCTGTGAAAACAGAGCCGAATGTAGAGATTGCGTACAGTATCGCTGACCTTGCAGCCGTTCGAAGATAGATCACGAAGGCACAGGGCGTACCATTGGAATTTCGCCTTTCCCCAACCCTCTACATTGATATAAGCGCTGTCTCTGCCGCTGTTAAACCAAAATGTCTTGGGGATGAAATTGTTCTTCCCATAGCACTCCCAGAAGTGTGAATAGCGGAGGCCTTCGGGAACGAGATTATACTCAGTATGAAGAACAATCTGATGGTGCATCAATGCTTCGATCCGGCTTTAATGACAAACATCAAGTGCTCTTGGTAACAGGCCAGAACGCTCCCAAGGACCATGACAAGGATCTGATCTATCCGGAAGGGAGGTGATATGGCAGTGGAGATGAACGTGGTGAGCCGTGTCGAACGTAATTCTCCATACTAGGCGGCGGAGTTCGAGGAGTAGTTTTGGAAAAAGAGTGAAAATATTTGAACTGAGATTCAGGCTTGGCTTTTGCGGCAGCAGAAGAACTCGCGGACGACATAGCGGCCGAGAAATTGCTCGACATCGTGAGAGCCTATTTCGGATTGATTAGCAAGTTGATTAAGGACAAGTTCCTTCGCTAGATCTGGTACATACAGTTTTGCGTGCGGGTGAGGATGGTGACGGTGACGGTGACCTCGAAGTTATTGCGGGAGCCTTTGGGGGATAAGTTCCTGGTAATCGTGACCTCGAGGACTTGGTGAGTTGTCGATGTTGCATCTGAAGCTTCAAAAAAATTATGTCGACAAATGTCGGGAGTCGGGTCAGCGCATCGGGAGGCTTTGGTCACGTGACGTATCTTAGAAGTAAACAATGGAAGGTGAATGAAGGTGCTTCCAACAGTCCTTATTCAAAAGGCTTGGTATGAATAAGCTCTCAGCTCAATAGGCATCTAGTGATATTCCACTCAAAGGGTCGACACGAAATGATCATCAGTAGCAAAATAAACGCCGCTTATCCATGATATCGCCAACGCGGTACCGAAAACGCTAAAGTTTTCCGAGAGCGCACTCTCACACCTCTACTCCCCTTCCTCTTTGAATGCCAAAGGACTGTCTAAGTCAGTTATGAGCCAAATGCATCACTGGACGAGGCCATCTTACTCTCGTATCAGCTCATCCATCACATCCCTTGCTGTCACAATTCCGAGTGGCTCTCCATGTTGTGTTCCCCTTTCCGTCACCAAAACCATTTGCACACTCCTATCCCTGAAGATCTGGAAGATATGTTGACAGCTGACCTCCGGGCGGACCACATGGAGTGTATCGAGGGAGAGCTGGCCCACAGTCACGTCATCCTCAAAGTTGAGCGCAACGAGAGTCTTGACGGGCAAAATTCCTGCGAAGCTCGTAGGTCGGTCCTGCAGATGGATAGGAATGCAGCTATATCCTGAAGTCAGGATATTGTAACGCGTCATCTCGCTGAGTCTGGTGTCGAAGCTGAGAGCAAATAGCTTCCCGATTGGCGTCATGATGGAAGATACTGGTTTTGCATTCATGTCAATGATGGTAGAGATCACAGTCACTTCCTCTCTGTTCAGTCGCTCAGTGGGCGAGAAACTCAGGCGCTCGTGGAGTGTGATGAGGGTCTTCAAACCTGCTCTGTTGAATATGATGCCGTGGCTGAGTCCCAGGAGTCGGTCCAAGAGCTTCGCGACGGGATACGCGATTGGGAACAACAAGTACATCACCCATATCACATATCTGTGCACCAATTAGAAGAATTTCTGGACATTGCACGCATTAAGTACCTCGAGGACCAAGCTCCAATCGCTAATCCATGTTTCGCGCAAACACTCTGCGGAATGATCTCCCCAAAAATCACGATAAGTATCGTCGACGCTGCGATAGCAAATACCCCGCCCTTCACGTCTTGGTCCAGGATGATAGGCAAAGTTTCATTGGTGATAACATTTCCAAGCAGCAACGATACTAAGACCCAATGGCGGCCACGTTGAAGCACATTCAACACTTTCTGAGCATTTTGTCGCTCCTTTCCTGTACCCGATCCAGCGATGACTTGAAGGCAGACTTGGTCTTGGCCCATAAATCTACATCAGATTAGATTCGGATACCTCGGATACTGAATGTGAAGTACTCACGCCAAAGTCAGTCCGGCAAAAGTACCTCCCAGTATCAGCAGAAGTACTGAGAGGGCTCCATTGAGGGAATGGAGGATGAATTGAGATGTAGCGTCCGCGATCTCGGGACGCCCTGCAAGTTGTTTCACAGCATCTCGAACCAGAAGCCTATGATCATCAGCATCCATTTTGTCCCACCAAGTCAATCCGGTATTCCCGCAGCACAACTCACTTCATTTCACTCGATGCAATGTTCGATGATTCCCCCAAGACGACCGAGGGCATGATAGAAAGAAGAGAAGAAGCACACGACCCTCGAGAAATCACCAAATCTCGAGGTGCGGACCGCCCCTATTTTTAGTTGCGGAATCTGAATGTTGCGCGGCGTTCAGATAAGGGGCGCATGGGGGTCCATGGCTGACTTCCTTACTGCTTTTGGTGATAGTGGAGTTGACGATACCCTCTCGGCTGCGCTGAAAAATATCCCGCGCACGGGATGATGGAACGCCACGCTTTGCTCTCGGCATTGGTGGATGTCGGTTGAGGGATACAGATGCGAGCAGTGTTGTCGAACATGATAGGAGGGATTTAAAGGTGCATATGCGACTTTCTTGAACTTGCTGACGAGACCAGCTGCATCGTGAGATGTTTGCTTTTCGCATGAAGACAACAGTGGATGTTGACAGGGCTCAAACAAGCAATCTCGCTACTTCGGAGGGCTTGAATGCTTAAAATTGCAATCAGCCCATCAAGCCTCAGCTTCTTTCCTTCTTCTTTGGCAATTCTTCGCATTCGTACTCCGTATGCCAGCGTACTCGGTTTGACTCAAGATGTTTTTATCATGATGCATCCCCCATGAGGCAATTTTCCTCCAAAATCATGTCTGATATGATATCGAGCCAATTGAGCGCTTGATCGCACGCCAAAGGGCAACTCCACAACCCGCTGTCAGATATAAAAATCGTTCATTACCTGTCAATTCTTAGCTTGAAGAAGGCAGTGCAAGGAGATCTGCACCTTCTTTAGACAGCAGTAAAATCTTAGAGATCAATTTCATGAAAATCCCTCACGCGAACCCTCATATCGAAGGTCTTGGCAACTCCGGTGAGTTGGCAGAAAATCGCGCAAAGCCAGCGGTAGTATGAGGGATTTCAATTTGCTACATCGCATGCCGTCAGAAGTCTGGGGTTTGACATGATTATCGAGAGGATGAAGCGCTTCTGGCAAAATCATGACCCCTCTTTCTTGCAATGGTGTTGATGATGCAAGTATCCAAATGCATGAGGCTTTCAAGAATTTGAAGTAGTGGGCTGGTGCGAAGACAGAGTTAAGATAGCAGAAAAAACGTTATCTGATTTTCAAGTATGCTTTGTGCTGTCTATAATTTTGAAATTGCAAGTGTTTCGTGATTCGAATCGATATCAAATTTTGAAGTCGAAGTAATCCTGCCCAGAATACTTAGTACCCTCACAGCAGCAATGGGCCTCTGTAAAATCCCACTTGATGGAAAACATAACCATCATATCGTCACACTCAAACGGAGCTTAGGACTCCTGGATATGTTCCGGTCAATAGTTGTTCCGCCTCAGGTTATAGTTGGAAGTCCTTTTTCCGAAGTACGTCTGTACATTGGTAGTATTTGCTATGCTCTGCTATGCTCTGCTATGCTCTGCTGATAAAATCCTCAAAGGCGGACTACATCAATCTCCCAGTTCAACCAGAACAGCGCCTACATCGGACAATCCGTACGCACGCAGAAGCCAATCATTTCGAACCGACAAGTGTCCAAAGCCCAGCCCGCAGAGATTCATCGAGTACTACATCGTCATGCTACACCGTGAAAAGTCGACGAAAATCTTCATCCGACAAGAACTCAGAGAGTCGACGACACTCAGACACCACAACCTCCATCCTATCATCCATCCGTCACAATAATATCCTCTACGCCATCGATCTCAAACCGGACAGCACAGTACAGATGTCCCACATCCATCTCGGAACAGTCATACACCAAGCAGGCAAACAGTCTTCACGAGAAGCAGACTGCTACATCATGCAACTCATCTCCGGCCTCTCCTACCTCCACAGCCTGCACATAACGCACCGCGACATCTGCCCCTCAAATCTCCTCCTGGCAACTACCAGCGTCTTCAAAATTTCCAATTTTACCTCTTCAGAACGTCTCAAACGGAGCTACAATTTTCGGAGCGTTAAGCGATGTGGCACGATGCCATACATTGCACCTGAAGTGTTTGTCGAGAAGGCATTTGATGGGAAGGCTAGTGATGTCTGGGCAGTTGGTGTGGTGTATATGGAGATGAGGTGTGGGAAGGTATTGTGGGAGATGGCTGCTGAGGGGGCGGATGAGGCATATGATGCATATCTGAGAGAGAGGGTTGGGCTGCGGGGATTTCGGCCTGTGGAGAATTTGAAGAGTGTAGGTTTTCGATATCGATTAGCTACTGGATATTCGTGCACTGACTTGTTTAGGAGAACTGTCGCAGTGTCATTCGAAATCTGTTGGATCCTTGTTCAGCCAGGAGGATGGCAGCATCGCAGATTTTGAGCGCCAAGAGGTATTTAGAGACGGAACTTTGTGCTGCAGGACGCGGCGAGGAAGCAGGAAAAGCTTGACCACCTTGGGCTGGAGATGTTTAGTATGGTACCACAAAACTCATCAATTTTCGATGTCCTTCATGTTTACGTACAGTTATGTCAAAGATATGGTGAGATACAGCCCAGCCCTTAAGAAGATGAAAGTAGCTTCCACATTTATCACTTCCCACGTACGAAGCTGGATAGTTCTTGGCTATGTAGCAAAAGGGCATGGTTTACATGTTAATGAAATGGATAAGACCTGGACACTCCAGCAGAATTTGGAAGATCTTAAAGCTGCAGCGTTACTGTGATCAAATAGATTGCCATGCCAAGCAAGATCTCGCTTAAAAGGTCTGTAAACACAACTGTGAGCGCAATTGGCAGATATCGACAATTATGCGTGGGCGCCAGGAGAGGCCTCTTAAAGATAATCACAAACGAGAGATGGGGTGTGGAGATGTTCTTGCCTTGAGAGAGCTAGGGTAGCTCCTTCCCTTCGGCAAAAGCCAACACGACCATCCCCGTCGCTCTTCATCGGGCACGAATCGTTAAAGGAACCCCAATCTCACAATGATTCAAGTTTGACTTAGAATATTACAACAGCATAAACCCAAATTCATGGTAAAGTTCATTTATCATGTCTCGTTCATCAATCATCGATATTTCGATGCATACAAGAGATGTCATTCTCTCTTAAAGGTCGCGTAGCGACCAAAACAAGCCGTCCTCAATATCCATCCCGAATACAACCTCCCAAATTCCCAAGGGGAAAGAAGCAGTCTTAATCAAATGAAAAACAAACTCCAAGTACCCTCATGAAATCAAGACCAGAGTTCACTTATGAGTGATCTCAGCGATCTCCTCGGTGACGTCCTCAGCGACGTCCTCAGTCATCTCCTCAGTGATTTCCTCAGTGGTCTCGTCGATGGTGTCGGCGGTGGTGACCTCTGTGGGTTTTTCTGTGGGTTCTTCTGTGGTTTCCTCTATAGTTTCCTGACTGTTCTCCTCCTCGCCCTCTTCTTCACTGCTTCCATCACTATCCGAATCGCTACCGCCACCACCGCCAATAAGGAAGATCATATTTCCACCACCCACGTCATGTGTCTGCATCCCCTCATCATCGCTCTCATCGTCATCAAAAATGAGATCCTCGCCCAATGCCAAATGTGCCTTCTTGATCTCTTCCATGGTCAAACCACCATCGAATTCCTCCTTCCAGGCCATACCAGAGGGACCAATGCTATCCAATATGAAATCAGGAGTCATTCCAGTCTGGAAAGAATCAATGTGGTGAGCCATGGCCTCCTGCATATCCAAGCAGAACTTGGTTCTGTCCCAGACAAGAGCAAGTCCTGGGTCATCGGTATGGTCCATGGTGAATCTCACATTCTTCAATGCGAAGAATTTGTGGAAGATGCAACAATAAGACTTGTTACCCTTGTCAGGGGAGTTGTTGAAGGTGCGGTGGTCACGGATGCAGGTAGCGTTATCACCATAGAAGTATGCGTGATCGCCGGCAAGTTCAACACGGAGATCTTCGATTTGGTCAAGGCATCGGTGGAGCTCGGAGGAAGGAAGACCGGCTAGCCAGCAATGCTCGTTCCAGCTGTAGAGACCTTGAAGGTTCAAGGCGAAGCTGAATGGGGCCTTTGCGATGTCTCGGCTGGGTGAGAAGACATATGGAATGGGCTTGATGGTGGAATCGTCATGGTGGACTGCGGGAAGGACGAAGTACTTGCTCAAGGCGACATTGCGGCTCTCGGTATTGATGAAGAGGGCAATAGGGAGGTTTAGATCCTCGTAGAGTTCATCCTTGACTTGAAATGGCTTCTCCTCGCCATGCTCGTTACCTTGGCCGTCCTCGCTTCCTTCATTGTTCTCGTTGTCCTCAATTTCCTTGGCATCTTCAACTTCGTCTTCCTCGACTTCGGGCAGGACCAAAGGATTGTAAGATCGCAAGTTCACAACACGTCCATCAGGCAGAGCTCTCTCCCAGATTAACTTGCGAACTACAGGTGGAAATTCCGAGAATCCAGGGAAGGACTCAAGCTGCTTTCCAGTCAAGGTCGACATCTTGGCGGATGGAGCAGTATGCTTGCCATTTGTGCTTGACGTAACTGGACGACCAATAGCAGTGAAGTCTGGAAATATTAGTATGCTGAACTCGAATCACTGTATGGAGTATGTAAGGCAACTTACCAGGTGAGCAAATGATGAACCAGAGGTCATCCTTAGTGGCAGATGCGACAGCAGCTTCGGGCCCAGCAGTGGTGTTGATGGGGTTAGCTGAGTCATTCGAAGTTCCTCGGGCGGCGGAGGCAGGGATGGCTATGGGTGGTCAGCATCAAATTCGAGTTCGAGGCCAATGTATCTTCTCAAGTTCAAATGGAGTAGTACGTACCAAGTGAGGTCTCAATGGCAGGGTCAGCCTGTCCTGGGGCAGCTGTGGTAGCAATTGAGCTCATGATAGAGTCCTCGAGGTCTGAATTGACGTGCAAGCTCGAGTTCGAGCTGAGGTCTGTTGGTGCACCAACGAGGAGGGTGTTCTCTGCAGAGGCAACCGTAGCTGCGATTTGCTTTGGATGTAGCTGAAGCTTGTTGGTGTTGTTCTCAAGCAAAGATGGCGTCAAGGAAGAAAGATTTATCTTTGAAGTGGAGGAGAAAAGGAAATTCGAGTTCGGGTTCGAGGGTAACGTAATGGAATGGCTCGCTAAATCAAAACAAGCCAATTTCTACGCTAGCATTAGCTCAATTCCAACCTGAAAACTATCACCTCGAATTTGAGATTGGTGAATATTGTTGGAGGTTGCGTTGGAAGGTGAATGTTCCTCTCATATTATCTGTTTACTTCGCTTTGAAGGCTCTACTTGTGGACTCATGTACCTAGGCGGAACAAAGGAGGTGCAAACAAAGGGAAGCCACCTTAGCGGGGAGTATTTATTTGCGCTCTTTGACTATGCACCGTTGCACCCGTCAGGAAACCTATCTTAGTGCTAGAGCTGAATTTCATGTACATTATCAAATGAAGACCGCAGGCTGCTCGCCAACTAATAACCCGATGCGACACGTGGTATCGTGCCGTTCAGACTGTTTGAGGCTGGCGAGACTATTCACCCCAAGAAAGCCACCGTTGCGCTCTCTGGGTACACACTACATCCCTCATTGATGGGCTACCATGTCTACCAACTCCATTTCACGCAAGTGCCTCTGTTTCAGTATCGCTCGTCTTATCCTTCCACAGCTCCCACTCGATATCTCCTGAATCATCCTCACTTCCAGTATCAATCTCAACCATTGGAAGCTTCCCGGAACCGAAGTCCTTTTCGTGATGTTTGAGAGCCTCATGTAAGAGATTGCCCGCTTCCCAGCGAGTTTGTCGGTTCCAATTGGTGTCCTCCTCTGGATGGTCACCGCATGTGATACGCAATAGTCTCAAAGCTGGCAAGTAGTTAAAGAGGCAACAAAACGGGTTGTCATCGTCTATAACATCCTTGTTGCACTTTCCATGGCGTCCTTTTGCCACGTGAGATCGCCAAATGCATTCATGGATAGACTATGGAGGAGTCCAACATCTGCAACGGGATTCATGAAGTATGGGGCAACCTTGACTCCTGGATTTGGTACAAAGACATATTAGCGTAAGGTCTCTGTACGGCTTTCCCGATTGACTGAAAGCGTGACAGGGAAGCGATCTCGGGCGTGTTTGTTGGCCATGATTCTTGTCTCTTCGTACATTCCGATATTTTTGATGGGGTCGTGAAGTTCTTCGTATGTTAACAGATCGACGATTCGTGCCCGGGGGAAGCTGTCAACCCAGATCTTGCGCCGTAATTCCAAGGGAAGCTTTGGAAATAATGTGAAAGTGCTGTATCGACTGTCCTCAATAGGTTCGACTGCGTGAGCGGCAGTGGCAGCGATATCGGTATCCGAATGGCGAGAAGATGAATTTTGTGAGTCTATGGCATCATCTCTATAATCTACCTTTGGGAGTGTCATCGAGATTGGTGATGCTGATCAAATTAGAAATACTGAACATGCAAGCAGGAACAACACGTTATCAGTCGTTCGTAAGGGATCAGAATGTTCATGCTAAGGTCACTGTCTCATCTCTCGGAGTTCTGCCAAGGGCAGACATAATGGCTTCCGTGCGCGAAGCAGCTGGCTGAGTTTGAAGCTGATCGTAGTGTCGCAGCCAGAAGGGAGCGCTGTCTGTAAGACTGTCTGTTGTCGAGCTGGCAATCCCGTTCTTTCTGAAGTTTGGCGTGGTGATAAAGACTCAATCATCGAGACTGGAAGCTCAGGTGTTAGGAATGGCTATTCGAGTTCTGGATTTCAGATGGCGAGGACGTTTGACGGCTCAAGTTCGAAGGAAGGAGCAGCTTTCGCCTAATTCCGCGCTAGCGTTTGCCTCCTTCTCTTCGACCATGACTTCACTCTTGGCGTTTGCGGACGCGTGAATGAGATGCGACTTCTTCATTTGTTCTCACCAAGTGCGACATCTTACGGCTGATAATTCAATATCTTTTCAGCTCCAGTCTTTTCAAATTTGGAGACGATACGCTGGCTCCGAGTCAAACGGGATTTTCCATCACTCGCCGCATTCACCGGTCCAAAAGGTGAGCCTGTATCCTCCCTGTTTCAGCTTTTGGATTGCTGGATCTTCCTCGTGTTCAACTGGACGCCCATTTGGTGTCCTTATTGTGCTTCAAGAAGGTCTTCACTAAAGGTGTCACCCATCATGGGTTGAAGACCGAACAGCATGTTGAAAACGGTCACTGGGGAATGGCCAACAGAAAAATTCTTATGCTGAATGGATTCTATATCGAAATATACTCGTATGCTTATTGCCCGCTATGCTTGATCATCAACAAGAAGACTCTGCCCTACACCACGTCGCTCTTGCTCACGGCAGCAACTTCTCTCCCTCACTCTCCATCAGCCCTGTCCTATACTTTTCCAACTTCACCGGGATATCCCCACTGTACCCCGCCTCCCCCCGCGCCGTTTCCAACTTCCTTGTAATCCTCCCCACCATCTTCGCAATCCACCTCTCATTCACCACACCATCCACTACCGCTCTCTTCACACCCTCCTTCAGCCCACCCTTCAACGCCTTCCCAAACTCCTTAATTCCAGCAATCTCTTCGTCCATAACGCTACTCTCCTTCTCCATCTCAACAACTTTCGTAGCTTTCACCAATGCGGCCGTGAAATCGAGGAGTTCTTGGTCAAAGCAAGCTGGAAGACGGGCGTGGACTGATATCGAAACGTTTGTTTCGTCCTTGAGGGATTGTGAGAGTGAGTGTTGTGCATTTATCTCTTGTGGTTTGCCGTCTGCGGATTCGACACTGCGTTCGAGCTCGTGGTTCTTTTCCTTGTTCTCTGAAGGTGGTGGAGGGAGTATGTGTTCGTGATGCGGGAGGAGGAAGGATGGAACGACAAAGCGGGCGTCTGCACCACCCAGGCGGACGACTTGCTTGAGCTCTACTTGGGTGGGGAGGGCGCGGTAGGCCATTACGTCGTTGAACATGAGGTGGCAGATTATGTCGTAGGTTGGGATGAATGGGACGTGGGCGATGCCGGTGATGCCGCCGAGTTCGACGGCGAAGTTGGCATTTGATAACCAGGATGAGATAGATTGTTGAAGATGTCTGATTTCGGAGTTTTGCTTCGCGTATTCCTTGAATACATTTTGTACCAGCATGCTGTCTATCCATTGGCCTGAGGCGGTTGCTGTAATAGAGGCGATGTGAACCGGGTGGAAATAGCTTAGTGGATTGAGAAGAAGGCGAAGCAGCATAGGTAGGCGGTGGAGAAACCGCTTGACGTATGGAGGAGAGGAGTTCTGAAGTGTTGTGACTCTAATAGACTTTTGGGGTGGATGAGGAACCGAGGGTTTGGAGTGAACCTGGGAGCACACTGCTGCGCGGATGGCGTTGTCATCAGTGAGGTCGAACGTACGTTCCACGTCAATCGTTTGCTCCGTAAGAGTTCTGACATGTTCCCGAGCTTCATGGATCGCGCTGGTCTCCTTGATGAAATCCAACATTTGGTAGTACCGCCCGCTTGCTGCTTCGTTGTCCGGCGACATTTTCTTCATAGATTTCAGGCCAGTCTTCGTCGAGACATCATCCGGCACATTCCCATCTGTCATAATCTCAGCCATCTTGACCTCCTTCAATGGCATATCCTTCACACTCAGCCCATCAAGACTCCTCCGATCGGCATCCCTCGAAGCAGCTTTCAACAATGGCGTCCCCTCAACAAAAACTGCATCTCCATCAGCATCTTTGCTGTGCCCCTCCAAACCTCCAAAGGTCATCTCAAAATCTCCACCCTTCAAGTTCGCATAACAGCCTCCGATGTCAATCCCTCTAAATAGGCGGACCGTAACCTCCTCCGTCTGAATCGCCAACTCCATGTCATCGCTTAACTTGATCCCGACTTCCACACCATGCACGACAAAACTCAAATTACTGAGCGAGAACGTAACACCTCTCAAAACCATCAATCCATCAACATCCGTATCAATCTCCAGCGCCGGAATATTGAAGAACGCAATCTTATCATCAATAAAATGCAACTGCTTCAACAACGCCCTCAACCCCTTCCTCGTAAGATTTCCCACACTCTCGAATTGAAACAGACATATGAGAATAATAGTCGGGTAACACGACGCTGTGAAGATCCCATACAGCAGCCACGAAGTCGAGCATATCGAATACCCCAGATTGAATGTCGAGAAGATGGGCCAGAGCGCGATTGATGGTAAGACACGATATCCATTTGAGTCGCCGAGCAGGATGAAGAATTGGAGGAGTGGAGCGCCGGACAATACCCAGCGACGAGGCCAGCAGTAGAGTGCCGAGAGGAGAGTTGTGAGAGACGCGAAGAGGAAAGGTGATTTGAGGACTCGTTCTATTGAAGGTTTGCGTCTATTGCGTTCCTGCATTTTGGTGCGGGATAAGCCTTGTACTTAATTAATATGGACCGTTGCTGTGGGCTGAAAGCTTGAGTCTGGGATCCTCCTGGTTTTGAGTTCTTGGTGGCGATGCTCTTATGCAGGCGCAGAACTCTAGATGAACGGAGGATGTCTATGCAAAAGTTGCATCAGGATACTATGGAACTTGATATCGGTATGGATGTACTAAGTAGCATCGTAATGCTTCTTTCAAGGTACCGGGAATTTTCATCAACAACGATGGTTTTGTTTGGTGGAACAAGATCTAGAATCCTCCTAAATGAGCTACGTCATTGGCTGGTACATATCACGTGACTATACTCTACATGGAGCGCTTGACGTCCTTTGCGGTTTTTCGTCTGCATGTTTTCTCAGTAGAATTGCTTGAAAATAAATGAATCTTTCAGATACGGCGCTTGAAAAATTTGGAAGCATATTCTAATAAAATGATCTTTCGAGCTTGCAAATTCGTGGTCTCGGTTATTGACAACAGCAACAACAAACGGCTGGAGGCTTCTGATATTCTGAGACACCTTCTCTCCTTGGGTATGTCATTGTCGTTACATTTGGTATCTAATCATCTTGGAGACTGGCAATAGTATGGATCAATCATCTGTTGTGAGATGTGGACTTGTTCCAAGCCCCTTGGTAAGCCGAACCATGATTGCTTTTCAGACCCTCGATGATTCGGCTGACGAACGAACGGACCGGTTACATACAATTCGTTGAAAGTCTGTGTCTATTAGGAAATGAAGCAATAAATCGTATTTGGTATCAACGCAACTAAATGGCCGAATCTAGGGGCCTAGTTATGGATCCTATCCCCAATCATCTAAACAAACAAACTCGCTAAATCCACCAAGACATCCCCACATAGCCCCCAAATGCAATCCATGCCCATTCCCATTCTCAAACTATCTCCTTCCACCCCCCGTCCCATTCCCTCAACCCCTATCCCAATGCCCATCCTCATCCAAATACGAATCAATCATACAACCTCCCGTTCAACCCCCTCCACGCCCCGCACGTCCCATCCCCACCCTCCCTCTCCAGCAACGAAAACTCCCTAAGCTTTTCTTTTTGGAAACGATGCCGAGCAGCAATTGGCACAATTTCCACCGATGCAGGCGGCACAGTCACGAAATGCGACGCCAACATCAACTTCTGGCTGGACCCTTTGCACGCCGTTCTCTATTGCACAACTTGTGGTCTGGGTTCTGACCTACTGATCGCCGTCTTTTTCGAGCCGAGGGAGGAGAGTACGTATAGGTTCAAGCTTGAACTTGGAAGGATTGAGTGGTGGGTGATACTGTACAGAGCACGATGTTGTGGGATTGGGAATGGTGGGGTGGGTTGAATCGGATAGAGAGGAGGAGGGGCAAAGATTTGGATGTCAGTCGAAGAGCGCTGGTAGTGAAGGATAGGAAGGATCCAGATCAGTATGTGCAGAAGGGGGAGATTATTAATCGTGAGTGGCACATAAGAGTGTCCCTCCGAGGCCTAATCCTGAAGGCCATCAATTGGACGAAGTTGCTCCACGATTAGGCTAGAATGGCAGTTTAAGAACGCGTCAAATCATTGCTTACACTTCTATATTGCTATAATGGCTCATAAAACTTAGGAAATTGTGCCATCTCTATTCATTTCCAAGGCTCAAAAATGTGAATGTGTAAGTCCAACTACCTACAATATCGCCAATGCATTTAGCGGTGAGGCAATTCCCGACTTGATATTCAGATTTTGAATTGTCAGAAAGAACGAGGATCGGTTCAGCGCATGCAATTCCTCAGCCAGCGTCTCGAGATCCAGAAATTCAACAATGCTTTGACCCCAACCTGTCTATCGTCAGCACATACCTTCCTTCCGAGCTCACGCCATCAAGAAGGGTAGCCAGGTAGACTCACCTCCAATAAAAACCTGGTGCAAACTTCTCGGCACACCTCCAATCGACTTATCGAACGGTAAGCTCTCAAACGCAGGATTATCCGCGCCCACAAGCGCGAGCTTCTTCTCCCAAAGCCAAGCCAGCGAATCATCACTACAGTTCATCCCTACTGATCCGAGGTTTGGGTCCCAGGGTAGGATTTCTTGTGAGTAGGAGGTCAGGTTCAAGTATTGTTGCGTCCAACCGGTGCGGATGAGGAGGATATCACCGGGTTTCGACCAGTTTTGAGGGAGGCCTTGCCAGGCTGCTACGGCGTCGAGGTGAGTGCTGTTTATGCCGAAGCCGCTGAAGGCTGAGTAGGTGATGTTGACACTTGAAGCCCAGCCGGCGAAGTCGAGGAGGATGCCGCGGCCAGCAATGCCTTTTTGGGCTGCTTGCTGGATTCCGAGGACTTCTGTTGGTGATGGTCCGATAACTTGATCGAAATTCTTTTCGAACATGAGCTACCAAGAGTAGAAGAAGGCATTGGAGTGACTCACTTCAATCAAGTTGTTGTACCATCTCCGTCTTCATTAGCTTGGTTGTCTGAAGGAGGAATGTGGGACTCACTGGTATGTACTTGTGTTGCTATCCGTCGAATATGGACTTCCAAGCCATCAGTCAAGTCTCAGCTCTCTCAGGGTAGTCAAAACTCACAAATGACGAAGCCCATCGTACTGCGTACTGACTTGTGTGTTCAGCACTACAACATCATCCGTATACCCAGAGCCAGGCTGAAATAGATGATTGAGCGGTTTTCGATTCGGGTTGATTGGCGTGACGAAAGCGTTGAGATCCATACTACACCCTTTAGTTCTCATTCCATTGTGTCTCCCTACATCTTGAGTGTTGCTTACTTTAGATTGATAGCTCTCCCAAGTTGGATCTCATCTCCAGCAGCCAGAATAGTTGCATTAGTGATGTGGTTCAAGGCCCCTTGGACATCATCCGCTCCCTAAACATCTTCAGTAATGCGCAGATTGATGTTTGAACGGAGAAACGAACCCATACACCCCAAGCAGCCTTCGTGGGGTACGAGGTATCAAGCGGTAATTGACCATAAGAAGGCCAGTTTGCATAGACATCACCCGCATCGAATTGACGAGAGACGAGAATCCTCGGTTTGATTGGTGAAGAGTGAGGATGTGCAGTGGCCAGCAGTTGGAAACCGACAATCGCCAGGAGCTTGGGAGCTTGAGACTTCATTATGATAACAACAACTTACATTGCCATTACAAAAAATTGAAGCTGAGAATTGTGAAGAGTGAGGAGAGTTGAGAGTAAGAAAAGAGGGCGAACCTTGAGAACAATTTTTTGGGATTGAGCATCGAAGCTTGGAACTAAATATTGATTTCATATCTCCACTTACGGTCTTTTCTTACCCTCATCTTGGCCAGGTTCCGTGCCCATGGAACGGGTAAAGGAATTGCCACGATGAGGTCGAGATGCTGGGCTTAGCCTGATGCGGGGTAGAAAGGTGGGGTGTAGGGCGGAGATGCGAACCATCTTGGATATAGGACGAACGAGTAAGTCTGGGGATCCTGATGCGTTAGATTTTTGTAGCCGCGTGACGTGTAGAAGCTGGTAAGTATATTTCCGATACTTGAAAGAGGGAAACGGAAGTATGGGATTCGAAGGTGGCTGGGGTGGAACGGTATACGCTGACTAAGGACGACGGTCGGGAGTATGAATATACATAATTTAAAAATAATAGGTGTCCATCGATGATGTCAATAGTCAACGTGAAGCAGGAGTCAATATAGACAAGGATTAAAGAGAGAAACATCTCCCACTAGGATGGAGTTGCATAATGCAGCACCTGTATCTGAAATCCAAGGAGCGATGCTGCCGAGGTAACTTCGGAAGTAAACACAATTCACGGTACTGGAGATGGATTGCGCGTGAAAAGAGTCCTCAAGTCGGACAAACAGCGGGCATGTTGCTTCGTTAAAGTGAAAGACGTTTGTGCTTAGGGCCAATCTGCCTAGGATTGACAGGGGGAAGAGCACCTTTCAAGGAAAGAACAGTCTAGCAAAGGAAAAACGTTGGCAGCGCAGAGATACCAATTGAAAGGCTTCATAGCCACCATGATTACAGATGAAGGTACATTCCTGAAAAGGCACTTGCCGAATGGAATTTTACACTTTAGAAGGATGAGAAAGCCATACGATATGGTCAAGGATAGGCGCCGTTCATATGCTGAGATAGCGACACGAGGCAGCTTGTATGTATAACAAACAGTATATACAATTCGCTTTCCCTGACCTCATTACCACTACCCGAAAACAATACTAAAATTCCTCTCCTCACAAATCCCCCTCCAATTGACGTCCTCCTCTCCAAGATCCACTCTCCTCCAAACCTCCTGCACCACTTCCCACGCCCTCATTATATTAGTCATGCCTTGCCTCCTCTCCGTCCCGCAAAATCCATTCATAGCCAGCTCTCTATCCTCTTCCGTCATGGCCTCACATGATGAGACGAATAGCGGCCAAAGTAACGCAGACATGGGCCCATCATAACACTGTTCAGCGAGCTGGACGACGTTTGAACAGGCTTGCAGCGCGAGGTGTGCGTGTTTCTGCACCGTGGGATGAGTCCTAGGCTGTGCTCGGATCGTTCTATACAGGTACACGAAAGCAGAGTGGCGGTACGCTTCCGCGTTGTGGAAGATGCTCTGGATCCGCGTGCTTTGCGTTCCGATGTTTTCATGATCGAGGTTTTCGCCCGAAGAAGTGAATGTGGGCTTCCATGTTGCAAGAGCGTTCTCGATGGCTTGAGACGTGTTTTCAAGTTCGGTACGGAGGACTGTGGCTTTGGATGTTTGACCTGAGGCCACAGCTGCTTCGAGAGAGTTCTTGTAGGAGAGCAAGTGGGAGAGGCGGTGAATTATGGGCCAGAGGTCTGTAGAAAGGCCGAGAAGCGTGTCGACTGCGCTGAGTGGAGAGTTGGGAATTGAGTCTGTTGATGTGGTCGATGTGGGAAAGGGAGGGGGCGCTGTTTCGTCGCTTGCATTTGGAGCGGTTCCAAGGGATAGGGCTGCTATTACGTCGTAGAAGCGGAATGCCTGTTGGTGTTAGAGGAATCTGTTAGTCTTGGATGATGAATGGCTTACTCGTTCTAGAAATAAAGTTGTTGGTGTTGTGATCTGAGGACCTGATTTCATGACTGTCATGGCGCCTTTCAAGTGCCCGTTCACGATGTTGGAATTTCCTCGTTGTACAAGCTGTGACTTGTCAGTTTTCTGTACCTGAAACCCAACTTTTGTAACTCACCACCTCGTAATAAACCAACAGCATGATGGCTCCTAGGACCTCCTCTCGTTTCGACATATCGTTTTGCTCGATCAGACTTGCTAGACCCTGCAGAGCTTTATTATGGAAGTCCAGGGATTTCTCCCCATTCTCAATCCCTCTATACTCCAAATGGGCACTAGACAATGCAAATATTGCATTCATGACCGGAGAACTCGCATGCGATAATGGCAATACCAGCTGTCGGAAGGGATTCCCGTTGTCCTCTTTAAACACAATAAGATGTGACAAAACATTGCAGAAATGGTCCACCAAACCTCGCCGGTTCGTTCGATCCGTAAACTCCTCAAAAACTGGCGCACAAAACTCCAGCAGCGGAGATGCCACGGGCGAAGGAGCAATCATCGCAAGATCCGGGTATTGGCTCCTTGACCGCACCACGGTTGTGGAAGTAGGCGTCGGTATTGGTTCCGACCGTACGATTTCCTCAATATCGTTCCCATATGGCGCATCCCACTCGACCGACCCTTCTGAGCCCTGATATTGATATGTAGAACCATTCTCCCACTTGCTGATCGCATCCGCATTACTCTGCGCATCATAGTATACATCTCCATTCTGGAACCGTCCAGGCCAGCGGTCGCAATCATTTTCGCGCGAGAGGGCAGAACTGGCCATCGATGTCCGCCTCCGCTTTCGAGGCTTCACGGCTTCATATTCGCATTCGAGGCCACGTTCCTGGCAGCGGTCGCATTGGGGTCTGTTTTCGTTGCACTTCTTCTTCTGCGGAGGCAATTAGACGGCCATTGTACTGCGAGGAATGGTGGGATTTGTTGTACCTTCTCTTTGCTGTGGCGAGTTAGCAGATGTGCTTGCGCGGAGACAGAGTTGACTTACCAGTGTATGCATCCTTCATGCCAATCCTATGTCAGCTGAAGGCTCGATACCTTTGGACGAGCATACTTACCCGCACGAGAGCGTCTTTTGGGGGCTTTCGGCGCAACGCGTTTAGTGTAGATGAGCATTTTGATGTTGGCTTGTGATCATGGCCTGCTGAACAGCGTACAACACACGTCAATATAGACGATCAAGAAGGGTTCAGCGAACAGGCTGGCAAGACTTCAAGAGGAAGGGCAGGCAACGTAACGCAATGTAGGTACGAGAGGAGAAGAGCGGTAGGGCGAATGGGAAATTTCCCCATTCGCGGAGAACAGCCAGAGCCCAGCCAGCCAGAGCAGCCAGCCAGTTTGCGGGGTAGGGCATGGATGATGAAGAGGCAATATTATTGGCCCGCATGAAGGAGAAAAGTGTGGAGAACACATGGGCAGGATACGAGGAGAAACGTGATCCGGGGCATCCCGGCAGACATCAGAGGTGCAGATTGGCTTGGCAATGTAGCCGGGAAGCTAGAATCTACGAAGAACATTGGCTGCAGATCTGTTTTTCATCCAAGTCTGGCTGTGTAGAAGGGTCAAAATATGATCTTGTTTGATAATCCATACACTTGTTGGCTCCCTCTGAAAATGATGTTGAGGCAGAGTTCGGATCGATGCATTGCTCCACCGAGTCATAGAAAAAGATACCTCGGCATAAAATGATTCATAGAAACACCGACGTTCCCTTTAGACGTCAACCGAATATCAACACTGTCAACAGGTCATTCACATATTGATTGCAGAAAAAGAAGAACGATATTCAAATGTTCCACTAGTGTAAACGATTGAAGTTGCCAGGCCTAGAAAAGAAACAAAGACTAATAGTATGCTTCTGAACAGAGCAGTGGAAAGAGGAAACTGTTTTACTACCGAGAATGCACCGAAGTCTTCAAAGAAGTAGCCCGTTGGAAAACATGTGGCCTGTGAAAGATCTTTCACTCGCGATTTGGAGACAAGAAAATTCTCCCCGTCCAGATCACTGTGGCGCCCGGAACAGCGACAATCGAGTGCGATTGCTTGAAATTTGATGCAAACGGGCCAGGAAGGGGAGGACAAGTAGCAGAAGTCGCGTGAGGGCATAGACTTTAAGCTTAACTAGAATGATCGGATGGAAGAAGTGGAGGAACATGGAGCAGATAAGATATCTGGGGGGATTGACCGATAAGCTTAGAGATCCATCACGTGGGTCCGCATTCAGACAAACACGTCTCGAAGGTGAACTTCTCGTCCAGCATTCTGGATATCACCATTACAAGCTTGCTTCTCAGCCTACGTCTTCACCTCTCGAATTCACCACTTAGGCCTCCTGCAGAACTATTCTGCTCTGAACTCGAACCAAAGTTTTCTTCTGGTCTTTCTCACTCCTTCCTTATTCCTTGTCTCTCCACCACCAACCTCGATCTAGTGGCCATCTGTACAACAGCAAGGAAAAAAATTCTCATACTAGTGTCAGACCTTCCTTGCATTTCTCGAATACTTAACTCTTCGCTAGTCGTTCGAGTATCTGGTCGCAATATCTTCACATCCCTTCCCAAAGCTAGGCAACTTCCGTTTGCACGATGCCTGCCAGACCAGACTTCAATCTCTACGAAGCTCTCGAGCTGAGTTCCACCGCGACTGCCACTGAAATCACTAGTAGCTATCGCCGTCTTGCTCGAGAACACCACCCAGACAAAAATCCTGACAATGAGGAAGCCACTGAGAAGATGCAGCGCGTAAGTCTCCTCCCTCGAACTTCGAACTCGCGTTTGCGGCCTTCTCCCAATTCATAAGCTTACCTTACCTTACCCTAGATCAACGCAGCCCACGACATCTTGTCAGATATCAGACTTCGCGCTCAGTATGACAGCGGCCCGTCTTCTCCAGAATCCAGATTCTCCAGCTTCTATGAAGACGACGAGGATGGATACAGCCACGGGTTCGCCACGCCTGAGGACTTCATGAACAGCTTCTTCGGCGCCCAGTACGAAGCCCGATATCACAATGGCCACTACCATTACCAAGACGAGTACTGCCCCGGAACCGACCCCTACTCCGCCTACTTCGGCCGTCGCGAGGAACAAGCTGCTGCCGCCTTCGAAGCTCACATTGCCAAGGAAGCAGAGGCAGAGAAAGCCCGCCAGAAGATCCGCGCCGAACAACAAGCGAAGATCGAGAAGCAACAAGCTGAGAAGGCGGCTCGCGAGGAGAAGAAGAAGGCTGAGGAAGCTGCAAAGCAGGAGGCTAGGGAAAAGGCTGCGAGTGACGAGAAGGAGCAACAGGAGCTGATTTGGAAGGAGAAAAATGCGATCACGGCTGAGGAGAAGCGCGCTACTTGTCTTCACGCTAGCTTTTGGCCAAAACACCAGGGCAAGGCGAAGTATAAGTGCATGGGTTGCAACCAGAAGAGAGGTCCGACTGGTTTCAAGTGCCCCCACTGTGAGCTTCTCCAGTGCCAGAAGTGCTTGACAGCCTTCAACGCAAAGAAATAGACCTCCTGAAGCCCCATCATGGAGCAAGGTCTTCTCCGATGTAGCTCATTGCTGAATGCAAGACTAGATCAAGAAGCCATTTCAGTGCACAACTTCAGCGGTACGCATCCAGGGAGACGGTCTCCAAGCATTTGATCTTGGGCAGCCGTAGCAAGGGACATTCTTGATCTCCATCGATCCGACCTTGCTGTAGCATAGGACCGACGACCGGATGACTTTACGATTGCTTTTCTATTCCTTCTGATAACGGCACGACACCGGCGTTTGGCGATAAATATTTTCTTTCAACACCACTGTATGGAGTCAGGCTGGGAGACTTCGTACTTCGATGGAGATGGATATGGATGCGATGATCTCTTTGGAGCATAAGCCAGCTTTGACGGATGGATGTAGCATCATGTTCGTCTGCCGGAATCCTGTTGCTCTTTTAGTTTGCGTCAGCACTTGATTATGGGTTGGCCAGATACCCACTATGAATTTGAGATTTGTACACAACTCGTGGAGCTTTGATGTCCTTTTGCTTGAGTATAATTTCGCCGTCCATCGCAACACCTTTTCCCGCCAAGTGGCCTCCTTTCGTTAGATCCATCGATTGTTGCACTTCTTCGTAGTCGCTTACTGTTGTGCCAAGTTGCCATAAAGGTGACGCTTCTTCCGCTCAGCTGATAGCGACGAAACCATCATGCTTCATCGAGATACCACTGCAAGGTCTCGAATCGGGGGGCCATATTTGAGGGGTTACATGCTTATGGTCTAGGTCATGAATTTGAAGAAAGGTGGTCATTTATCCGGAGGAATGTTGGTGCCTTTTAACGATGTACCCCGCTACGGCGCCTAAATTTCCTCCCTGACTGGAAGATTTCCTTCTCCTGCAACCACACCTCAGTGAGATCTCACGAGAGCACAAAAGTCCCCCACGTTTAGCACACCTTAATGGAGTCTCATTTCACAGCTCAGAGAACAACTAGGCTTGTTCAACAGCCCTACCAGCGGAAGTGGCCCGCCCCGGACGTTCGTCAACCATCAACCTTCCCGCAGCTGTCAAACCTGCCCTGTCATTCTGTCAACCAACCCTCCTCACAGCGCCAAAGCGGCATCCCCAACCACTCACAACCCGCATGATCACGCACTTCCTGCAGACTGCAGCAGACACCGCCCTCTCTCTCCTCCAACAGGCCATTCAGACGCCTTCTAGATTATCCCTCACCATCCCAATTGGCCGTCCGACGAGCTCAGCATCTCCTGGCTGACTGAAGGCACAGCGCACCAATCAGTGTGTCCACGCAATCGGTCATGACAGCCCCCAACCTCGAAACAGAGACGCAGGGAGGCTGAGATGCGTCGAATCCCAGTTCTCGAACCACGATCCAGTGGTCGGTGGCTGCATGGGAATTCGCAGAGATGCTGGGCACCGGGCAGGTCATTCGAGCCTGGCCCTGGGCCGGCCAGCGCGAGCCAGCGGGGGAATTTAGGTAGATAGGTTCTCTTGTCGATCTGTTGACGAACTTCTCTTTGCCATTCCTCCTACATGCTTATTACAGATTGTTTTACTGCGCGCATCTGTTTGTTGGTGTTTCAGGTTCTAGAATTATTTCGTCATTCTTACTTGTCTGCATTCACGAATCCTTGCGCCAGGCTGTGGGTGATCCTGAAGCCCACGAGGCTCTCCAGCTCCAGCTCCAGCTCCAGCTCCAGCTCCTCCCCACTTCTTCACTGCTTATTCCGCCGCAATCCTATTGAGTGTCTGGATCTGAGAAAGCGGCCAGCCGCGACGGCCCTTATTCTCTGACGACAGACCACGATTGAGATTTCTCTGCTCTTGCTGCCAGAGTCATTCATGGAATCTCTAAGCTGGTTGTACGACTTTGAACGTCGGTAGTCGATGGGGTTGTCTAGCGATTGACCGATTGATGCTGAGGGCTCACGGAACCGAGGCTCGACCGCTGCGAGCTCCGTAAAGATGTTTGCCTCGACAGGCTGGAGGGATGCGATTCTCTTGGGACTAGTCGGCGGATCCCTTGGATCGAGGACGGGCATCGACGCCGGAAGGTCGGACGACGATGCCTGGATGAGGAGTGGTGATCAGAGAGTGGTGCAAGAACAGAGAATATCCTTACCGACTCAGACTGTCAGATCCACGATTATCGTCTCCTACCCGAAGATAACGGATGGTCCTTCACTGGTGAGACGGAAACTTGGGTCGATCAAGTGGGATATGATACACGACGGGATACAAGGGCAGAAAAGAGATTTGACATCATGTCCAGTGGACTATGATTTATGCCCGAAATCTATGAATGGAGGATGTTGTCCGACAGATCGAGTCTGCGGTACAAGTAGCTGTTTCCCGAATTCTGCCGCTCCAGCATCTGCTTGTGGAAAATCTGGTTACATTGCTTGTGGGATTCCTGAAGGAGGTGCGTATCCTGTGCATCGGCTTTTGCCCTTTGACTGATATCGCTAGGTGGATGTTGTCCCGGAGGATATCAGTGTGCCACGAATGGGTGCATCCTTCTAGCAGGAGTCGTTCAGACTGCTCAAACGTGTGGTACGGATTCATATCTCTGCCCGGCATCACTGGGCAATGGGTGCTGTTCGTTAGGTCTCGGCTGTGCGATCAGCTCATGCTACAAAACGGATATTTCGATTTTCACATACACAGGGACAGTAACAACGACGGACGCAAATCTCAACCCACATACGCGTACAACCACTATTACTTCTTCTACTGTTCTAGGAGCACCAGATCCGACGGAGACAGTGAACGATGATGGTGTCCGCGGGAAATACGTACCCCCCGAAACAGCTTCTGAGAAAGTCAAAGCAGAAGGCGCGAAAAACTCCGGCTTGACAACCAGTCAGATAGGTGGAATCATCGGCGGCGCTGTAGTCATTCTCCTCATAATCCTGCTAGCCTCGTTTCTCATCATCAAGCGCCTCAACCGCGCAATCCGCCTGTCAGAATCAAACACACACACGCACTCCTCATCCAGCGGTCATCGTTCTCGTCGTTCCGTTCCAAGACCTCAAGACATAGACGCCATGTCCGTCGACCCCCTCATGATGACCCCCTCTCAAGCATCAGGCAGTGTCCGTCGTCCCTACCACTCCCGCAATCCCTCCTCAACAACCTACGAACTCGACGTGGACGCCCACACGCCCCGCAGTACACCTACCTTCACCAGCCCTTTCACACCCCGCTCACCACCAAACACGCACTACCGAGACGGCTACAACGCAGTCTCAAGCTCCGAGTCCCAATACTCATCCAGCTCAGGAGGCGGCGGCTACAGAAACCCATCCGTGGAATCAACGCCACCAATGCACCACAATCCCAACGCAGGCTATTTCGACCTTCCACTACAAACTCAAATCCAGCACGAACACCGCAACTCGCAAACTTCACAGATCTCACCCCAAACACAGACTGGTCGCCGACCAAGCCAACACGGCAGGAATTTAAGCGATACCAGCGACATCTCTCAAATAAGCCAAACCTCCAGTGCAGGTCTAGCCGAACTCGACGCCAGTCCCGACACAGCCAGACGCTCGAGTGTGACTCGGTCAATATTACAAGGGCTAGGAATGGGCAGGATAGCGAGCCGGCGGCGTAGCGAAACGGTGCCGCTTTCTGGGGGACCAGTGAGAAGTCCTGACTGGACGCCAAGTCCTAGAGAGGGATTGTTTCATATTCCTGAAGCAGGGGAGAGTGCGGTTAGGATTGAAGGCGTGAGGGAGGGTGTGGATAGTGCGTTGGGTGGGGTGAGTAATGCGCAATTTAGGGAGATTTCGCTGCTGGATAGTGGGGAGGGGACGTTTGGGCCGAGGAGGGGGTTGAGTGGGCCGTTATATGATCCGTATTTGGATGCAGATGGGGATTTAGGTGATGGTCGCGGAAGGGGGAGGGGCCGGGGTTGAAGCGTGATATGATCTGTGCATTTAGCGAGTCTTTTGTTTAGATGGTCGGGATGGGATCTGGGATACACAAATGGGTGGGATTCGAAATTTAATCTGTTGCTTTTCAAGTGCGATGATACCAAATACGACTTCTGTTTTCTCTTCCGGCCTAGGGCCTTCCATCATCTCTGTGTCTGAGGAACGTATCTTCAGCCAACCAACTCTTGAGCTCGCATACCTCTCACCCTACAGTAATAAGGCGGAAACGTGCTTTTGTCGGAGCGTTGCATCTTTATCCTCCGAGGCTGCACCATCCCTTCGTTGGAACAGTAGCTTTATCCTCTCACTGTGTGTTCGAAGTGAAGCATCCTCCAACATCATTCCCTTCAATCTAGCAAAGGCAGCACCACTGCATCTCTTTCATTTTCACTTCGTGCACCAGCCATTTCCCACCTGCTGCATCCCGCTCATCTCTTCAACACGCTTCTCCTTCTCCTTCTCCTTCCCATTCACGTTTCTTGTCCCGTTCTCGAAAATTATGTTTTGGAGAATGGTAGGGTGGCAGATTCTTTATCTCAGCTCTTCTTTCGACTTTATGTCCAGTGGTATATCACCCCCACCCCCACTCCTTCAACTTCACATCTTCAACCTGACACCATCAAGCTCTGTCTTGTCGACTTCCTCATCCAAGTCGCGAGTGCTCTGAGTCACAGCCATGGCGGAGCCTGAAACTGAGTCTGCGCCGACGACGAGTGGCCCAGACCCAGCCAACGAGCCAGCTCTACAATGCGACGATGAGACGAAGCTGTTTTTGAAAGGGATTTTGGAGGAGCTGAAAAATTTGAAACCCAATCGCACGCAAGAGACTTCCGGGGCGGGGGTGGATGGTGGAGGCGATGGCTCGGGTGCTGCTGGTACTGGGGTGGGGTTAGGAGGGGGAGAGGATACTGGAGAGGTACGTGATCAGTGATATGATGCTGGGTCGGCTTCTGACCAAATCAGACACCCGCCGTTCATGAAGTCAAGGCTTTCATAGACAGACGCGACGGGTTGCAATTGAGATCTCAACCCCGAGCCAACGAGGATCTGCTCGAGAAAGCAAAGTTCTACTCACCATCGGTAGTCGCTTCCATATATGCAAAGGACGATGTGGTCTAGCGACTGTGGCAGGATCCACTTATCAAGCGGAAACCAGATGGCGAAAGAGTTTCTGTGTTTTTTGAAGTGACCCCTGCGCATAAGAAAGCATGGACAGAACTTGTAGGCGATCTCTGGCAAGTACCTTCAGACGGACGATTGCCATTCCTTTTTCAGCAAAGGGGAGCTGATACGCAACCGCCCCCCCTTTTCCTGCAGCGAAGCCGACCTTCTACCTGAGTCGCTGGAGATTTTTGCCACTGGCCATGGTTCTATAGCCATATATGATTATGTCAATGGCTCGGTTCATTGCTACGAGACGAGAGCACAGAAAAGGGTTGTTTATCTGGGTACCGACTCAGAAAGACAGCAGGCAACTGACAATGACTCGGAAATATGCTATTCAGCGCCGTGGCAAAGAATCGTGTAAGTAAACTTTCTGCTCAACTCGAGCATTGTGAGTGACAATACGCAGTTCTATTAGAGGCCTTGAAGCTTCTGCATTAGGCAGGAACAGAGCTCAACTGTTTGCGGGACTGGACATATTTCAGTTGAACATCATCGATTGTTATTTAAACTGCTCAGCTCAACGCAACCTAGACTTCCGGAGTCTTCCAATTTTGGGTTTCCGACCAACAGAGCGTAACTTCTATCTCGCGTTCTACAGTATATCAAAATGTCGTGGTGATACCCCACTAAGTCTTTGGAAAAGCGGGAGGCTTCAGTGACAATCGAAAGTACTGGGCATTTGGAGAGCCAAGACCAGGGGGGCCGGAGGGGCAGCATAGGTTGCTAAAAGAGTGTGCATACGGTGTATGTCATCTCAATTGACTTTTGAATGTTGCTGACTGAGATGCGCAGCTTATCACATGCACTGGGACTGGCAGCGAGCCCAGATGTTACTGGACACTCCTGGAACTCACCTCCCACAAAGCCAAAGACGACATTCTCAGTACGGAATCCAAACACCCATCTGCTCGATGTGATGTCCTTTTGTATCTTCTGTACTATGTGCACAGAAGAATTCCAGACACACTGGCAAAGTGGAAACAACTGCTTGGGTATTTCAAAGACATCCTGGACGTCAGCGACGCTTATTTTCAGCCCGATCAACATGACAAGCTTCTCGTTAATGACGATGCATTCTCGCGATCAAAAAAACCCTTCTGGGCTATCACTACTCTAAAAGAAATCGACAAGCGCATCTCTGACAATATTCATGAAATCTCAGAACTTATCGAATCTAGAGCTTCAAGTCAAGTCGAACTTGAAGACAAGACTCAACTCGAGTTCTACCGAAACAAATTGGCAAATGAACTCGGTGGTTTTAATCGAACAGCGGGAGAATTCAGAATGAAACGTTTAGAGGCAATTGATCTACGAGATGGTGTACGTATCTGGAACCTCATGTATCTCGTAGGCTCGTGGTCAGCTAAGTCGAGACCAACAGCTGTTCAATGCCAGTGCCGTTATCGACAGTCGAGCTTCGATACGACAAAGCGAGAATATCAAGCTACTCACTTTTGTGAGCATATTTTTCTTGCCTCTTTCGTTCTGTATGGTATGTATCCCTGGCTCCGCAAAACCCCTAAGTGAGTACATATTGACATAAATAAGCGAAGTTAGTCTGGAGCATCAACAAGGAGATCTTCAGTTTGAACGCCTTGAAGGTGACCGCTGTCCTGGTCTCTCTATCTACATACGTGGCTGTCATTAACCTCAACAACCTGGCCCGGCTATTTCGATGAGTGTACCAATCTCTAGCAGAACATTTAATCTGCATCATGGTAGAAGATCCAAACCCGTCGTGGAAAGAGAAAGGATTGCTGTTCCGCAAGTTCACCAATGAGCAGAAATGGGAGATCAAACCCTCCAACTGGCGTCTGCTCCAATACGCGTGCAAGATTTATTCCTACAAGGCCGGCATATGGTCTGCTATCAGGGCCTGGACATCATTATTGCTGCGGGCCGAAATTCAGGAAGATCATTCGCCCCCCAGCTCATCTCCCCGGGATACCACGTACCGGATCCCTGACATGTCTGAATTTCGCAAGACATTCCAGGATGCTATGATAGCGCATAAAAAACCTCTTCTACCAGCTCAGCTGCGGCTTCTGAATGGACCAGCCATCCGAAGCTCTACAAATGACAACGACGATATGGAACGGGGAGAAATACGTGCTTCAGGCACAGGCATCATCCAGCCAACTTGACTGCAGCTGGATATCGAGCTCGACAACCTCCCAGCCCAACCGTCAATTGGAATGCTGCAAGCTGAAGTCACTCCAAGCTCTCAAGTCAATGCTGTTGAAGATGTGGATGATGCGACGAATCAAACTGCATCCCCTAGGGTCTCGCACGAGGTTTCACCTCATGGAGAACTCAAGCCAAGTGGCTTCAGGCCACCTGAGGCGTCATCGGTGTCTGTCAATCAGGAACAAGAAGGTTTACGTGTTCCGAGCCGTGGAGAAGTCTTGGAGGAGAGGGAGGAGAATGGCGAGCGATTTGCTGTGGTTTGAGATTCGTCGGGTTGGATCGCCAGAAGGTTTCTGAGTATTGGGCCATGACATGAAATCTGGACGCGATGTTGAAGGCTTTTTGATGCTGAGGATGGAGGTTCTAATGTCTTGAGAGATGGAAGGCGAGGAGTTGAGATACAGGACGAAATGCTTCAAAACTGGTGAGCAACTGGCTATTTACGGGCAATTGAGTTCATTGGTGCAATCTCTTTCCATGTACGCTTGGAATCTTGGCAGGGCTCAGAATCTCTATTTCGTTTAAATTCTGACTCGTTACAGGTATCATCCTTCATTCTCGGGAGTCGTTTTCTGACAGTTATATATGATTCATTAATTTAATTCGACAACATGTAACGATGCGACAAGCTTTGACCAGTTGGCCAAGGCTTTGCCGGAATGAGGGATATGTAAACGTTGCTTTGGCTCCAGCAACCTAAGGATATCAGGTGTGAGTCTACGGTCTGTATATTTTGTACAATCAAAGCCATTCGATTAAGGCCGAGTGCAATTCCTCAATATACGACGCCACTCAATTTCAAATATCCCAAAGCCTCCTTGCATTTCCTCGGAAGAGGTTGTTCTTCAGCTGTTCATTCCCATCACACCATTTCATACACTTCTCTTCGAAAGGCTTTGCATCGTAACCCTTCGACTGGGTATGCGGCCAATCTGATGCAAATACAACTCCCTCTCCATTTCTCATGCTCAGAAGAGACTTCACTAACAACTCCAGATCCTTGAAGTCCGGATCCTTGGAGAATATATACGGCGCTGAGATCTTCGCAAACACTCTAGGATCCTCCATCATCTTCCTTAAAGCATCCCAGCCTGGCTCCCTCTCTGGATCCAGCGGCAACGACGCTGGAGACCCAAAATGCTCCAGCACAATCTTCACACCCAACTCCTCCACCAAAGGCTGCACATGATCCAACATCGCCATATCAGCATACAGCCCAATCGACCACGTCTGTAACGGCCTCAAATTCTCCGCATACTTCCTCAACACCGACTGAATCTCCTCTCTTTCCAAAACCTTCCCTGTTGATCTCAAATTCAACCGTACGCCTCTCACGCCAAGCTCATGCCATTGCCGAAGAGTCTGAGAATCGATCGTCTCGGGATCGAAAGATACGACACCACGACTTCGAGTTGGACCGACTTCTTTTAAAGCGTCGAGGATCCAGGTGTTGTCGTTGCCGTAGGTACTGACTTGTACGAATACCATATTTGGGAGGTTGAGGCGGGAGGCGTTGGTGAGGGCGCCGGTCATGGTTCCTGAATGGGGGACTCGTGGGATATTGGTGGGGAATGGGTATTTTTGGGGGTCGATGATGTGGATGTGGCTGTCCCATGATCCTTCTGGGACTTTGCTTGATGATGATGAGGAGGAGGATGTGAAGTCTCGATGATGGGTGTTGAGTGACATGTTGAGGGGTATCGAGGGATGGCGGGGTCCTATACTTGCGGAGATTCTTGGCAGTATTTGACGGTTGGTCGTCCTTGATAAGTTGATCATAATGAGAGGAGAGCTTCTTCTTAACCTATCACGAGGGTGGGATGAATGTGTGGACTTTCAGGAGTTTGCTTGTTCAGGTGATGGAAGAGGAACGTTCAAAAGTGGAGCTCGGTTGAAGCCCGGGGCGCTTGCCGAGATGGTTACCACGCAAGCGAGGTCTGGCTCCGGGTTTGTTGACACTGACTGCCGAGTTCAAGTATCAACGAGAAGCATCAGAAGAGATGCTAAAAGGTGAAGACTGCCATTTAAATATCTATTTGGGACGGATGGTCAGTTCCTTCATCATTGTAGTAATTCATAGTCTCAGATCCTTTAGATAATTGATCTGCATCGCGTTGCCGAAGTCGCTCTCGAGAGCGAAGCGCGGCCTCGCGTAGGATACTCAACTTGTTTTGGATACACATCACTGTCAGCATATTATCAGTCGAGGCATCCACCACTCAAGCACAAAGTCACGTCTCAAAGAATGCTGTCCAGAATGTCCCGCCGTTCCATCCCCGTACGTGTAAAACACAGCATCACGACCCGCACTATGTCTCAGCTGAAAAGCCCTCACTCGCAACCATCGATGATTATCTTGATACTTCAACACCACATTTTACCCAGATCTCTTCCTCACAACTACAAATTACAACCTTCAAAAACACAATCGTGCCAACTAGCGATGCTGAGACCGCTCGTCTCGTCGAGCGTCTTCGTCCTTTCGATGTCATCTCCACCATCAGCGAACGCACTGCCTTTCCTGTTTCACTTCTATGCCAGCTTCCCAATCTCAAATTATTGCTAGCTACAGGCACGCAATTCGAGATGTTTGACCTCAAAGCTGCAAAAGAACTAGGCATTACCGTCGTTGCAGCGCCAGGCCTTGGCCGCACCGACCAGAGCGGCCCGACTAAGCCAAACATCAAGAAAGGCAGCGTGCATCCCACAATGCAACACACGTGGGCTCTGATACTACCGCTAGCGCGTAATATTGCAGCAGACGATGCTGTGATGAAGAATAGTTCCGGCTGGCAGAGTCGCCTCGCCATCGGTCTCCCTGGATTGACCTTGGGTGTCGTCGGCCTTGAACGCCTGGGTGCTGCGGTAGCTCGAGTAGGTCATCTTGCTTTTGGCATGAATGTAATCTGCTGGAGCGAGAACCTCACTCAGGAGAAAGCCGATCAGATGGCTGTTGCAGGTGGCTTGTCTCCTGATGACAACCTTGACTGCGGGAAGACATTTCGGGTGGTCGGAAAGCAAGAACTCTTCCGCACGGCAGATGTCGTGAGCCTATATTATGTCCTGAGCGAGCGTTCGAGTGGCATTGTGGGCACGACAGAGTTGGATCAAATGAAGCCATCTTCGATTCTTGTTAATCCGTCACGAGGACCTCTCATAGACCAAGATGCATTGCTCGATACTGTGGAGCGGCGCAAGATTCGTGGAGCGGGGCAAGATTCGTGGACTCGCGTTGGATGTCTTTGATGCTGAGCCATTACCAGCAAACAGTCCTTGGAGACGAAGGGATTATTGGGGCAAAGATGGACGTTCTATGGTACTCACTACGCCACATATGGGATATGTGGACCAGGGACTGATGAACACTTGGTATGCTGAGACGGCGGAGAATGTGGAAAGGTGGTTGAGCGGGAAAGAAGTTCTTCATCGTTTGATCTGATTATGGTGTTGCTTGGGTTAGTGTGCAATTTTGTTCAGAAGTGACATACCATGATCAAAAATCCAAACAGCAAGAGCGTGCTAAAGAATTCCGTGCAGTTCCAGAAATTTTTTAGCTTTCATGGATGGTGAAGTAATCTTGTACTTGCTTTACTGATACTTTCGAATTTCCTGTTGTTCGGCAATAAGCATGTTTGTGAATGATCTGTCGGACTCTTTACTGATCACGTCGAATCCACTCCCATGTTAATTCGGGTTTCTCGGCCCTTTCACCTCGTAGCCTCGATTTGTTCATTTAGGTAGATTTTCTTCGATCCGAATTTCCCAGAAATAAAGCAACACCATCTCAGACAATAATTCTGAATGAAAATGAATGGCGCCCGGAGTAATACCTTGTCCGGGAGTTTAACATGAGCACTACGGACTGAATGGAAGAACTTTAAAACCTGTCAAGGGAAACCTTTTTGTGTCTGGTTCCGACTTGCGGTGTAACGAAGCCAAAAGTGAAAAGTTTTTGTTCTAAAGGAAAATAGACTCGTCAGATAAGGTTCACGAATGTCGGATAGAATACTGCCATCGACAGTAATTATTGATAGAAGTATTCCTATATCTTCCTCCCGCATTCCTTCCTTCCCATAATCCACAACTTCATTCTATTCTCGTCGCTGCTAGTCGTGGCCACATTTTTCACTCTTAGAAAACATGTTCATTTCATGGACTCGCTTGTTATGGGCCATTTCAATCGCTCACTCCACGGTCGCCGCCCTTGATCTTCCTTTTTACCCCGGTCTCCGAATCAATCAGTCACAACCAGGTGCTCTTGAGGTTTCTTTCAATAATGCACCAATCAATGCCTGGGGACCGAATTTTCTCACAGGCCTGAGTGACATTGTTCAGAAGCTCCGGAATGACAACGGAACTAAAGTCGTTCTCTTCAAGAGCGATGTCCCTCGCTGGTTTGCCAGCCATCTAGATCTTACCGCACCAATTGGCGAGTCGGGATGCGGCAACTTCCACAATTGTACCCAACTGACACGAAATGAGATCCGGCTGTTGGTAGAGCCGGCGCCGAACTTTTTTACAACTTGACGACACTCCCTCAAATCACCATCGGCGCTGTCGAAGGCAAGGCGCGCGGAGCGGGCAATGAATTTTTGTCGTCTTTGGATATGCTCTTCGGAACGACCACGCACACTGTTCTAAGCTCGCCTGAGATCGCCCTAGGGATTCTTCCAGGTGGCGGTGGAATCCAGTTCCTTACCAGGCTGATTGGCAGCGGACGCGCCATGGAATATATCCTCACTGCCACCGACATTGGAGCTGTTGAAGCTGCTCAGATCGGCTGGATCAACAAAGCTTTCGAGACCACGGAGGCGATGAATAGCCATATCGATAATCTGATCTCTCGCTTGCTTCTGTTCTCTCCAACGGCTCTTGCTCTTTCTAAACAAGCGATCAGTGCTGCTGCGAGGCCACAGCTGAGCGATCTTCTGGCGGACTCGGACAGGTTTCTGCAGACTCTGAGTGATCCTCAGATCCCAGAACTGATTGGGAAAGTACTGAGACTAAGTAATAATCAGTCAAATGAGACTTTTGAGCAGTTTCTAGGCGAGAATATTCCATTGGTGTATGAGTAGAGGGATGGCCGGAGAAGGCTCAGATCATATACTCAAAACTGGATTCGGGGCTACATGCAAGTCTGTACTATCAGGATGTTATTTTGGAGGTTCCCCGGATCATTTCTGTGCGCAGTACATCTCTGCTCTTTCTCTGATCAATATATCTTGCTAGTGTGTGAAATTACCAGTGTCTCCTATTCCCACCATTACATGATACGAGAATCATTCCCTAGTACCTAGTGTTCCCAGTAGTGCAGTTTGTGTATTACTAGCTCCGTATACAGGCGGTCTGACACGACTTCGTACCGTATCTGTAAGACTATACGTACTGACAAGGGGAATGATAATACTATACGATACGAGGATAGAAGGAAATACTAGTAGAATGCTACGCTAAACCTAATAGAAAGATTCGATCGAAAATCTCGTGATTTTGTCTCTTACCTCTTGTTTACCCCGCGCTAGTACTTTAGTATACTACTCAGTGAGATTCAATATTATGATCTTTACATATTATCATGCCCCATTACTAAAGCTTGTCTTATATCACTCCGTATTTTCAAAAGTAGCAGTGTATTACTAAAGTAGGGAATATCGAATATACTCCATACACTACTGGGTACGCTGCCCTAGTATCCGTATCCCCTGAGAATGCAGCCAAATAACACTTATCCTTGAATAACAGTCTTCAGAATCTCCTCAACGTCCGCCTCAGTAGCTCTCTTCACACCCAAAAGCTCATTATCAACCTTCTGCACTTTTCCTCCATAGCCCTCTCCAAACCCAGCCATGAAAATATAAGGAATAAAAGTCTCATCATCAAAAAGTCCCTTTTGCAGTCTTGCATCCGAAGCAGCCTTCATCGCATCCAAATCTCCCTGTACGGGCTCCCACGTCTTGCCTGGAGTGAGCTTCTTCGCCATAGCCAAGATCTTGTTCTGCGTCAGCGCAATCTCCTCCACATACACGACTTTGTTTGCTGTCTCAGCCGCTTTGCTCAAGACTCCCACGACAGCTTGACCAACGGCAGGGAGTGACGTGGAAGAGAACTCCTGGTCTCCAGAACCGTAAATGGTAGGCTTGAAGTCCTTGGTGTTGAGAATGAATCCGACTTGAAGACCCCAGTCGAGGAAGAAACCGTTACGGATAATAGTGTAGGAGAAATCTGGGCTGGACTTCACTTTCTCAACAAGGTATTTCTGGACTTCGACTTTGCCGGCGAAGACGGGGAGCGCTCTCGCCTTGGGATTCTGGAGATCGGAGCCGAACTCAGAGGGGATGAATCTCTGGACTTTAGCGGCGATAGCGGCGTCGATCATGCGGGTTTGGTCGGAGAGGGCAAGAGCGCTGAGGGTGGAAACGATGGCATCTTGGCCTTGGAATGCTGAGGTGAGGGATTGGAGAGAGGAGTAATCGACTCTGACGACCTTTGCGGCTGAAGGGAAGGTTGCTTTGGATTCATGACGTGTCAGGACGGTGACATTGAATTTGCTGGAATCGAGTAGGGCTTTGAGAATTGCTGGACCTAAATTACCAGATGCCTGTGAGAGGGGTCAGCGATTTGTTTCCTGAGGACGAGAAGGTGACTTACTCCGGCAAGCACCACGTTCTTGATAGATGACATGTTGTTGTATTGTTGTTCGGATAGTTATCTTGTTGAATCGAGAATGGTAATAAGTTCTTGATGTTGATGAAGGATCTGTTGAGTTCTCTGGAGAATGGACTTGAGTGTTCTGGTATTTGTTGTTTGGTAGCCTCGAGAGGGGACCATTTGGACAATTATATACACTCCCGCGAGTGAAACCCTTTATCTCTTCGGAACCTTGATCTTACATCATCCGCTCCGAAGAATGTGGGTTTCCGCGTAACTAACTTTCTCCCACTCCATATCCCACCATTTGCCGAAGTGCCGCATCCCACCCCCTCCAAACAGCGAAGCGAGGTGCTGCTCACAGCCTAGCCCCACCGCATCCCTCAGGCGTGCCAAGTGGAATGTGGCGAAAGCCTCGGACAAAACAGAACTCAATTGGTCTGAATCATGATATTTCCCGGTGGGAGGTAGACATCAGTAAAAACTCCATGTCAGGTACTCAGATCAGAGGAAGGCAAGCATGCGGAAGAATGACAAAGAGATCAACGACAGGAAATTTCCTCCCTCTTCCCCATACTCTGCTGCAGACCCTGGACGCAGAATGAGGCTTGATTTGACGCATTTACGAAAGATGTAAGCTCTGATAGGTCTACATTTCTAGCGGCGGTATTATCTCCTTGGGGATAAGTAACCACTGTGCCCACTCCTCGCCAAGATACTCTTCAATAGCAGCAAGTAAGAAACTTCCCGCTTCACCAACGGCCCAATATGATCTCCTACAGTGTAACAAAATCGAAAAGTGTGCCATGACGACTAACGCCTCGGGTTTCCTCTGATGCAACAAATCTGTGTATTCGGCTGAGACGTTGATGGGCCAGGACATGACGATCCTTGCATCTGGTAAAACGATCGAGTCTCCATTCGGCAATTGAGAATTGTAGACTTTGATCAAGCCATCAATGGCTTCACCATAAATCTTAGCTTCGAAGGCGGAAAGGGTGTGAGATTGTGAGAACGTCCATTTGAGGTTATCGAATGCATGGGTGACTTTGTCATCACGTTCCTGAGCCTGGCCCTCGTCGGCAAGGAGGACTTTAATATCTGAATTCCTGATATATTCCCAACAGGTTCCGGTAGTGGCTCGGATACCTCTCAGAAGTCGAATAGACTGTACTAATCGATCAAGGAAGGTGTTGAGATCTGGACTTGGCGTCGAGAAGGTATCGCAGAAACAGTGAAGCCCAAGGATAGCTGCGAAGAGGAACGCCGGAACTGTATTCTCTGGTGTGAGGGCGGGACATGATTCTTTGAAGATGGATAGTGCTTGGGCTTGTAGGGTCGTTGATTCGGCAAGGTACATGGCGGATTTTAAGGGGTATTTAATGCTGAGTTGAAAGGCTGACATGGCGAGGGACTCGTACATTATGTAGGGGTACTCAAATGTGTACTAGAATGATGTGAATAATTGAGATGCCTCCAAAAAGGAACCGCTTCGCGAAATATCGCTGCCAAACAAAAGCATGAAAGTTAACCACTGGGATAAGGATCCTTACTCGATTTGTTGTAGCAACCCAATCAGCCTTTGATGCCTCATCCGCGAAAGTGGGGACATTTGTGGTTATTAGATTCTGGAACAACTCAAGATGGAGAAGGTTGACATAAGGTTGGGACCGAGGAGGTGCTGGTATTGGTGTTCCAGGCTGACTCGGATCTGAGCCATGACCGTGGGAGCTTTCATCGGGAGAACCGGCCAGACCTTCGGGAACAGATCTCGAACCATGTTGACTACTGGGTCTCCGAGTGTTCGAATCAGAAACCCGGGAAGCCTGTTTATACGAGCATTGCCTATTGGCTATGGTGCAGTTGACACATGATGGTCGAGTCTCATCGCACTGTGATTGATGACCTGTGATCAGCGCCATAGACGCGGAAGGGAAGACTTGCACTATTAAAGATTGGAAACATACCTTCTTATGGCTACGCTTACATTCTGCGCACCCTTGTCGGGACTTTTTGTGGCTTCTGCGTATCATGAAGTGGGATGGTCTTGAGATTGAGGGGCAATCGCGGGGTATCGACCAGCGGCTGGTAAACAGTAACACAAGGAGGGGCTAGCTTTCGCTGTTTTGCTAAAACCTTTCATGTAAGCGGTGATATATGGACTCGATGCATGAGGCTGTGTTGATGCCTTAGAAGTGTACGTGATTTGTGATGAATCTTGCCAGGGTGAGAACAATGCGCCAAGACTGGTGGGGCAGACCATCGCCTCACAACCAATCAGTTCACCTACCAATGTCAACACTCCAGGCCTTTCTTCACGCCGAGTGAGGCTCGAAGGGCCTTCTTGCCCCTCAGAATGGCGGGGACGGGGTGGTCAGAAGAGCTAAAGGTCAAAGAAATGAATTTACGATGGCTCCAGACGGGGCATATTTTTGAGCTAAGTATTGACTTGTTAAAGATACCTAGATGTCTAATGAAAACCTAGTGGCGAAAATTGTAACTTTTACATCTATCTATAAACGAGTAGAAACGAATACTTTCTCTCGAAGTAATCTTGTAGATCACAAAAGCTCAAGTCTGGCACGAGAATGTTACACTCCCATCTATCGACTCCACCTGAATCTCGCAAACTTGCCCCCACTGTTCGCCAGCTCTATCCTCTCAACATCGTCGATATCAGGTTGGATACATCCAGGGTACCAATACCAGAAGATGATCGTGACAGCAAACATCGGGACTGCATCGAATGTATACAACGTCCATTCATGCGTCAGGGAATACCCATCGTGACCTTGCATATACTCCACGACTCGAAATACTGATCGACCGAAAATGAGGGTGCTCGCAGCATAGATCATGTAGAGGGTCTGTCTCCATGGCTTTTCTGTTGTGTATCTGGAACAGAACCGGGTTAGTATTCGTGCCAAATGCTGTTCGTGGTAGCCCGGATGACTCGAAGGGCCCACCTGAGCGACCAGCAGAATAGGGTCGACGCGCGCAAGGTTGGACTCACGATTCTCGCGTAGGCTGTTTCGCTAATCGTCTTTGAAAGATGATTGCAACAACGAAGAACAGTCCCAACAGAACCAATTGCATGAAAAGACCCGCGACCACGATGTATTCCCCAATCTGGGCTATTTTCGGCGTTGAGTTCAGTCCAGAGGCTGCAGATTGCACGTTCAGCGAGATGAGGTCGCCAATAACAAACGTTCTTGACAACCAGTTGATGCGGATTATGGATAGATGCTCCCCTTTGACTGTTCGTATAATGCGGGTGAGGGTCATGTAAATCGAGGCGGCAACTGGTTCGGAGGGGCAGTCAGCGTAAGTTGAGTAATCACTGTCACGCGAGAAGAGCACTGGAAGCACCTACAGAATGCGGGAGCGATGACTAAGAATATTGCTTGAACAAGGAAAGCAGCCATAGATGCGGAATAGTTGTAGGCAGCTGCTCGGCCAGCGAAACCAAGAACCTCACCTGCGTTGGGAGGTCAGAATTGGAGGGCCGAGTGCTCTGTGGTTGTATGGGAAGTCTTACTGAAACATCCTATCGCAAAAGATAGGCAAAACCAGGTACGCAGTTTGTATATCCGCCAGAAGTGAAGGATGGTAGTGACAAGAAACAGGAGCAGGAATGTGACGGATGCAGCTTGAGAAGGCAAGAATGCCCAGAAGTAGTACACGCCTTTGTAGGCTTCGAGCTTGGCCATTCTTGTGATGATCAACAGCAAATGGAAGGGCCTTGTGTACTTGAGTTGGACTTCGTGGTGTTGAAGTGCGATGAGGAACAAGAGCAAATGACGATAGAAAAGGTGGGAGATAAATGGATAAGAGGTGGAGAAAGCAGAAGAGATATGAATCAGTACGACTCGTACCAACAGAAGGACAGGATACGATACTGTCTTGTACGCGTGTGCGGTCTCTTCGCAGTACTCGTGTCAACTTGGAGACAATCACGGTGCGATGCCATTCCGAGCTTGATAGATAGGATTGAGACATTACTCTTGGCAGATCTGGCAGATAGGCACTGTAGAAGAGAGCGCTTTTTGTTAAGGAAAGATTCAGGCTCAACTGTTTGGGTAAGCAACTCGGGGCTAGGCTGCGTCGCTGTGCTGGGCGGGAGCTTCGATAAAAAGGGGAAGGCAACACGCGGGTTCTCCTGCCAAAATTAAGCGAAAACCCCTTCAGGAGACCGATACGCGTATCGGACCCTGGTTCTACAACTGGACGGGTTTTTTCCTAGGCATCTTAACCTTTGCAGTGCAAGAAAAAAGGTTTCAAGGGCCATTACATTGATCTGCTGCAACGCTCCGGGTATCTCTCTCTATCTCGGTCCAATTGTGAAATGATTCACCCATCTCACGTGATATCCACATGACGAACAGGCTTCGCTCGCTGGTTCACTTCTTGCTCGACTCTGCGGCTGGGGCCTTTCCCATGCTTGCAAATTCATCGGTTGGGGTGGCGAGCTTTGGGTGTTTCGACTATACCGGTTAGTTTCGTACCCAATCTTCGATTCTTTTGACACATACGCTCCAGTGTATTTTCATGTTGTTCAGATTGTCAATCTCTGCTTTACATGTTGACTGCCTCAGGTCAGAAAAGACCTGACTTTGACATAGGGATCATACGCATTGAAACTTCATTCCCTTGTCTTTCTTAAGGATGGAATTGCCGCCCTTCTTGGCCTTTTCCGCTGCCTTCTGTTGAGCTTCGATCTGGGCGGTCAGGTTAGCGATTAGCTGGTGAAGTGATTGAGTTCCCGCGCACCTTCTGGAGTCCGCGTGCCATGATGTGTGATATGAGAGGTGAGAGATATACGTTGTGTTTGGCGTTGTCTGATCAGAGGCTTTGGTCTTGAATTGCGGAAACTTTGATGCACGGATAAAATGGGAGGCGCGGCAGCGCTTACCAATCCCCGCTGGTGGTCAATAGTGCCACGTGATATCACTGTATTTCTGGCTAACACCTGAGTACTAACAAATGTCAATGGCCTTTCTTGAAGAGGCGCTCAGGGACTTTTACATTAGTATTCATTGCTTGTATTTCCTATTGTAGAAATATTCCAACAGCCTGGGGATACGCGTGTCCGGGGAAATGTTCCGCCGAGAAACTAGTCTCAAACCAGCCATACGCGTATCATAAAACAGATCAACCATCTTCTTGGCGTACACTGTCCTTCGCTTCACTCCTTCCAAATGGAGATCACATCAATCATTATCGTATGTTGGTATTGCTTTCAAAAAAGAGAGATTTTCTCTGTCATCTTGAGAAGCCTTGTGCCTTTGAGGTCAGGACTGGATCCCACGACTTACAACTTCATTCTCTCACTGTTTGCTGTCTCTTTTGAAGCACTGCGTGCCAGTCACTGATGATCTGATAATTGCGCGGTTTAATCGTGATCACCAAAGTGTTTCGGCTTCTACCTCGAACGTGCCTCAAACTTCCACCTTTGTAGGTATACTGGCCCACGGTACCAACGGCAGTAGGCAGAGCGGTCGCTGGTTTCGATGAAGTTAAAATGTTGAACTTGGCTGGCACCAGAGGGTACAGGACTGATACTTGAAGACGGCTTTCAAATTTCCATGGACTTGCTTCCTTCGCAACCCCTTCTTTTCTTTCTTTCAACCATTTCCTTCCCATGGATGGCTCAGGCTACGCTATAGGGATGTCCCGCCAATGATCATTGGTTGAGCTAAACATCTGCAATCGAGGAGGATGAAGACTAAAGGGCATGTTGTAAAAAGTTGATAACAAGCATTCACTGCCCGCAAATCATTCTGATAGTAAGTGGTAGGCGTTCGTCATCAGTCCAGACACTTGAGGCTGTCCGAACCCTTCCTCGACCCCGGAGATCCCTAAAGGAGAGTCAGCTGCGTCACTTGTTGTCGAACAATGATCAAATGCGATGAAGCAATTCCGTATTCACACTGCATTCGATGGCTTACCCAATGTGAATATGCTCCCGGGAGGCGCGTGGGCGGCGAGAGGGACCAGAATTACTCAGTCGTCTGAACAAGCTCGAAGGCAAGATACAGATCTTACGGGACTCTTGTTCGCTACCCATGGCAGTGTTATTATTTGATTGTTAAGTGTACACTCGCTCCTCATCCCCGACCCTCCACTTATATTCCAGATTTTGCCCCGCGCCACTTCGTTTCTGATGTCCGATCCCAAAGAAGTGCCTATTCTGAAATTTTTGGCCAAGACACAGCGATATCACCCCGCATCAGGCCTAATACTTTCACACTCGCTCGGTCAGGCTAATGTAGCTCTCGTCTACCTGCTTCTCCTCCCCCGGTTTCGGAAACACATCACCAGCATGGACCACATGAAAGGCAATTTGAACAACCAGCATCGGAATCGTGTCACCAGAATATGCGCACCACTCATGCTTCAACAAATACCCATCCGTCCCCAACACGTACTCAGCTATCCGGTATAGACATCGAACGACAATGATAACAGCAGCACCCAACAACAGCACAAGTAGTTTCCTCCAGCTATGCTTGCCATACTTCGGGATAATATGTCGCATAGGTGACTGAGTCATACGATGGTCGAAGATAATCGCAATCAAGAGGAAGAACCCGAAGAAGACGAGTTGTACGCCGAGACCCGTGAGAAGGACAGTCTTTCCAAGTTCGGCTTTGCCCTCCTGTGCCATCATTCCACCTCCAGCCGATTGAATGAAGAATGCGAGGATATCCCCAATAACAAAGATCTTCGTTACTCGGGTGGGGCGAATCACTGAAGCATCTGGGGCATTGACGAGAAGCACGATGCGGCCGTATATCATGTATATGGTTGCTGCGTACAACGAGGGTGGTAGGAGAATGAGGAGACTCTGGGCGACGTAGAGCATGACTTTGTCAGGGGATTTGGCGGATAGATAGCGGGCTGCGTAGCCGCCCGTCATCACTGAATTACTTGTCAGTTCAGGCTCATGCTTTTGAAGGTTCTGAGGCTGTCCTACTGAAAGCACCAACGGTCATCGCGGTGTAGAAGAAGGTTCGTTTCTTTATCATTACGACGAGATGGATGACTGAACTCAGTCCGAATAATGCGGCTGCAACAAGAGCAGCGTTTGCGTTGGGCTCATAGTGGTATAAGTTCTTCGGCGCCGCGTCGGTGGTTGAATTCGACATTTTGTGTTTGCGGCTGTTTGTCAAGAAAGGAATGTTTCGACAATTACAAAATGGAAAGAATGGACAACTGAATGTATGCTGGAAAAAGCCAATGATACCGCGTGGAGGATCACTGGAAAGAAAGATATGAAAAGAACGTCGTGATCTGATCGATAGCGAGGGGTTGGCCAAACTTAAGAGCAGTGAACGATATCTATACCGCCTATGCGAATCATGGAGATGGCCCCTGGTCTTGTGAGACCTATTTCTGGCATCTCCATAATCGATAGAGCTGCAGGTGGTCCATCCTTACCAATGCGGCCGACTGACAAGCATCCAATGGAGGAGTAGCGCGCAGGGTTTCGAGTGCAGGAATTCTGCCCTACAGACGCGTGTCAACGGATATTCCCAGAGAATGGAGTACGAGCAAGCGACAGGAGCGAAGATTATATGCTGGTGGACTGCGTGTGGTCAATTTGGGGCAAGTGAAAGGCCGTACCTGGATGCGATTGCGCATTTCAGACACATCAGCCAACCACATGAGCCGGAGAGCGAGTCAAGCATGGGGGAGAAAATTGGGCCCCTGCATAAGGTTCTGGTACCTTGCGGCTCATCGTGTTCATTTCATTTTTGGGTTTCGAAACGGGTCCTGCCGACGAGGTGACCCCTGGTTTGCGGGTAAGCGAGCGCTTGTACGAGAATGCGAGAAAAAGACTGGCGCTGCTACTATCTATTGTTTAGTGAACGTGAAGAGTATTGATATGGCTTTTAAAATATCGGTCTGTCTCTTTTCTCCCTTTGACTCTCGGTCACCAACTTCAATAAGCTTGACAGGACCTCGCGGGCCATCGAAATCGCTGACGTCCCTCAATTTATCGATGGTTCTGGGACGCATTATAGTGGTAACGGGCGCAGAGGAGCTTTCACTTGTTCGAGCGAAATGGCTCACCAAGATATTTGTCGCGGGGGATGTCATGTCATTCTTGGCTCAGTCAGCAGGTAAGTCTTGATAGAGAACTGAAAAGACCTTAACTGCCACGAACCCTAGCTGATACATACAAGTGGCGGCATGCTTGCAAAAGCAAAATCATCTGACGACCAGAAGCGTGGAACAAATAATATCACTGGAGGCCTCTTCATCCAGGTCTTCTTCTTCGGCTTTTTCATCATCGCGTCAGCCATGTTCCACCTCAGGATTACCAAAGCCCCTTCCATAAAATCACTGAGAAGTGAGGTACCCTGGCCAAAATACATGATTATTCTCTATACCGCCAGTTGCTTGATCGTGGTCCAATCGATCTTCCGCATCGCAGAGTATATCCAAGGGCATGATGGTGCTCTCCTGAAGACCGAGGTGTACATTTATATCTTCGATGCGACGCTGATGTTTTTGACGATTGCACTGTTAAATGTCTTTTACCCGAGCAATATCATTTCCAAAAAGTCAATAAACACTTCTTGGAGTGAGTCGGAGGCTGGTGGATCGTATGGATACGGCGATGGTGTGGGAATGGCTCCAAGATCTTTCGCTTAGTAACGGATTTCAGAGAAGCGTTGCGGAATCAATACTGTGGCTGAGCACCATGTATTCATGGGCCAGAGTCGGCCGACACACCAGGGCTGACCAATTTCGAGGTCTCAAGCTGAGTAAGAGCCCAAAATTGACGAATTCTCAACAACATCATTCTGTCGTTACTTCTTTGGCTACCATTTCCACCTCCAGATGGGTCGTTCAGTACGAAGTCGACTTGGTCGAGTTGGTGCAATTTATTTACACGAAGTTAAGATAGTCACAAGAAGACTTACTCAAGTCTTTTGAGTTCTTGACTTCTGCTTGTATCTGGATATTGGATCAGCAAACCCAACTCAGGAATGGAAGTCACTTGATCCATCTTTCATCCGCTGGCGAGAATAGCAGCCTCACCTGCTCACCGCCATGTTGCGTAGAGAGCCCTGCAGATGTTACATTGGCGTAGAATTCTGAAGCACCAAGTGATGCAAGGTGTCGGCCGCTTACTCCCAATATGGTTCTCGCATGTGTATCGTTGTTTGTGTATGGTACCTTGGCGCTTACCCGAAGGGATCCGAAAACTCGGCCCGGCCAAGATTGTGGCTCACTTTGCCTGAATAAACCTCACAGCACTACCAATGACAAAAGATGACCTTATTATGCAGGTTGTAACAAAATCTCGGAGTTGACGACGGGCTGAACATACTCCAGCGCCCATCTCCTCGAAGCACGGCGCCTATCAGACACGATAACCCCTTGACGTGGCGTCGATGACCGAGCTGAAGAGATAAAATAATACATCAGCACCTGTAACAACTACATTTATTCGACTTTTTAAGCACCATGACAGGGATTCCACGCGACTGCGTAGGGCAGAGACCCCCTGTTGGAGATATTTCAAGCCACATGCCGAAGCCGATGAGGATGATATGCACTTGGCTTGACCTCGCGCTCAGAAGTTCTGATTTATATTGCAGAGCAGTCTGCCATCTCATACTGAAGGTAATCATCCAAGTCCCCACGATTCGAGCCCCAACATGCCGTTCTCACAATCTGTCTACACCCTCGTCGCTCTGCTCGTCGCTTCTATCTGCGCGACCAAGTTTCTGTCTGTTCAAAGTCGCAAGTCTTTTTCAGCAAAGAATGGCTGTAGACCACCTCCGGCTCTCAGGCAAAATCCTTGGCTGAACGGATTCGATGCCAGTTACCACCAGATACAGTGGATGAAGAACAATGAGGTGAGTACTGTCATAAAGTGCAAGAACGCTTTCTGCTATGCTCTAATTAGCAATGCTCTGGGAGAATCGTAGACTGACTCAGGCATGCTACTTCCAGATGTTTGTCAACATAACACGACTATTCAAAGAATTGAGCACCAGGACCTTCTCGCTTCGCTTCGCAGCGACAACCCGAATCTGGACCTGCGACCCCGAGAACGTCAACGCTCTCTTCAAGACGAAAGCTGACGACTTCGAACTGTCATGGGTTCGTACCGAAGCTTTTCGCCCTTCGATTGGAAAAGCCGTCCAAGCTTCCAACGGAGAGGTCTGGGCTCATGGCAGAGCAATCCTACGTCCCGCATTCAACAAAGCAAACCTATCGAACATGTCCTTGTTCGAGGAACACTTCCAGAACCTACGCAAGAAGATCCCAGACGATGGACAAACAGTTGATCTACACCCGCTGCTTCATAGCTTGACTATGGATGTCGCAACCGATGTTTTGTTTGGAGAATCCACATACTTACTCAAAAGCGAAGAGAATATTGAGATTGAGCGTGCATATGATGCTGTCAACAGAGGTGTTATCGAGCGTTTCTTCATGGGTCCTCTCATCAAATTCTATCGTGGACCGGCGTTCTTCGAAGGATGTAAGACAGTACGCAACTATGCCGAGAAGTACATCGAGAAAGCCTTGGCAGTCAAAGAAAGCTCGGCAGACGGTGAAGACGGGCAGAAGTCTTACGAATTCATCCGAGAATTAGCTAAGGAGACAGATGATATCACTTTCATCCGCGATCAAATATTAGGTGCCCTGTCCGCGGGTAGGAATACAACTGCGAGCCTAATGAGCTTCTTGTTCTATCTCTTGGCTAGGAATCCAGACAAGCAAGAGATCCTGAGGAGAGAAATTACCACATTGAATGGATTTCCTCCTACGTACGAGGAGCTGAAAAACTTGGTATATCTTCGACGGGTGATCGACGAAAGTATGAAATGCTACTTTCTCCTCCTGCTGTACGTAGCTTGTTCAGCTTGCTAACAGTGTTCATTTACAGCATTCCGAATATTCCCAACCATACCTATGACCGATCGAGTAGCAGTGCGCGACACCGTGCTTCCCACAGGAGGAGGGCCGGATGGAAAATCGCCGATCTTCGTTGCCAAAGGCCAAGTCGTGGCAATGGTTCTCTGGGCTATGCATCGCGATACGGGACTCTGGGGAGATGATGCGTTGGAGTTCAAGCCTGAGAGGTGGGAGCATTATTCGAAGTCAGAGGGGAAGCATGTCGCCTTCGGGAAGGGTCCGAGAATGTGCCCTGGTCGTAAGTCATATCCATATTCTACTACTGAAAGACTTTTTATACACCGAGAGGCTGACTATAGAGTCTTTAGAAAATCTGGCGCTTACCGAAGCTGCTTACACTGTTGTGAGGATGTTGCAAACCTGCAAGACACTGGAGACAAGAGACTTCGAGCCATTCCAAGAGAAATACATGGTCTCTTTGTATTCGGCCACAGGCACTCAGGTTGCCTTGACTGTTTAAGCTGGATGCGTGTAGATTCTTGTTCGAACAATGTTTGAGCAATAGCGGCAGAACGTTGCGCTTCGAGAGCCGGTGGTGAAAGCTGTGGACTCCACTACAAATATTCTTTTTGGTTGCTATAATTTATATGTTATAGTTATTTTAGATGGGATGCTTCCTTGTATATACAGGAATCGCGATTTATAACACTCTCATTATGCCCAAAATCCTTTTTGCGCTTGAGAACTTACGTCAATACTGGTACGCCAACACGTGACAATTGTTCCCCCCACCTTTGTGTGTTTACTCAGCGTCATCTTCAGCGTCATACAACTAGACTTTAGTATTAAAAAGCCACGTTCTTCCTTTGGGGGTGCATCTGCACAAAAAATACCATTACCTTGCAGCTCGAATTTTGGATCTCGACAATCTCTGGAGGTCGCTGAGAGGCCTCTCAACGGAACAGAAAGGAGTATTGACCTTACCTCTTGATTTATTTGTAATACGAACATTCATGATGATACCACCGGATGTAGCTGGCTGGATCACAATCGAGTCTCGAGGTGAATCTGCCCATTCACCTGAAAGGCGTCGGCATTCTGCAGAAGTCACACGCAAGGATCCAGAAATAATATCAGCTCTCGGGCCTCCCGATATTGAGATTAACGCACTGCCTTGCCATGATGGAAGGACAAGTCGACAACAGGAAATCTCACTAGAAAATGTGCCACGGCGTCACGACGACAATCCAACTGCGGCTTCCGTCCTACAGAGCTCAGATCAAATTCAGACTGTGTGGGAGCCCTACAAAAACAGGTTCCGTGTCCTAGCCTCATGCTTCATGGCCTTTTCCAATGGGATGAACGACGCTGCACCTGGTGCTCTTATCGAGAGTATCGAAAGGTAGGGTGACCAACAGGCCATATTGACAAACCTCACTAAACGCATTCCAGAAAGTATAACATTGACTACGGCACAGTTTCCATCATTTTCGTATGCAATGCTATTGGTTTTGTTGCAGCCGCCTTCTTCCTCAGCGCCTTGTCGAGAAAGATAGGTCAGGCAAAATGTCTGGGAATATCTGAGATCCTGCTCATCATTGGGTACGCTGGGCTTGCCACGACTCCGCCATTTCCTGTCGTATGCGTAGCGTGAGTATTTGCTCGCCTTCTGTACCCTACGAATGCTAAGACCAAGCAGATTCTTCTTCCTGGGCTTGGGAATGTCAATGAACCTCGCTATCTGCCAAGTCTTCTGCGCCAATCTAGCAAATAACACAGCCCTCCTTGGTGCGTATCAGGGCGCTTATGGAATTGGTGGCACCATCGGTCCTATCATCGCAACAGCTTTGGTGTCGAATGGTTACGTCTGGTCGCGATACTACTTCATCCTCCTTGGTATCGCAATTTTCAATCTTGCTTTCGGACCCTGGTCATTTTTGAATCATGAGCGCGAATCAATTACCTCTCTAGCAAACACACTACCTGTAGTAACGACTCAGTCGAGTACGAAGAGAAAGCTGAAATCCTTCAGGGTCTTGATGTCTCACAAGCCCACTGTTCTCGGTTCTTTGTTTATCTTCGCTTATCAAGGTGCGGAGGTTGCCATTTCGGGTTGGGTCATATCTTTCCTCGTTCAGTTCCGACATGGCGATCCAAGCAAGGTCGGATATGTGACTTCTGGATTCTGGGCTGGTATAACACTTGGTGGGTCGCTGTCTTCTAATTCTGGGCTCTCAAATGCTGACATATGGATGCTCAGGACGGTTCACGCTTTCATTCTTGGCGCACAAGACCGGCGAGCGGCCGTTCGTTTTTGCTGTCACTGCTGGAGTGAGTTTGATTAAGTTAATCTCGTCTGATCTAAGCTGACATGATCTAGGCCTTGATTCTCGAGCTCCTGATCTGGTTCGTCCCATCAATCATCGGAAGTTCCGTCGCAGTGGCATTTTCAGGCTTCCTCCTTGGCCCAGTGTCACCAGCGGCAATCCACATCTTCCAACGCCTCATCCCTCGCGAAATGCAAATCTCTTCGCTTTCGATCATTGGGTCAATTGGCACTTCTGGTGGTGCTGTTGCTCCATTCATGACTGGAATGATTGCGCAGCATGTGGGGACCTTTGTGTTGCATCCGATTTGCATTGGGCTTTTTGTGTGTATGGCCACAACCTGGTGGATGATACCAAAAGTGAACAAGAGATCGGAATAGTCTTTTCACAGATATAGTAAGTAGATTTGTCCGGAAAGATCTAACCATGGTGAAGCTCAGAAGTGAGGACAGCGAGTCTAACATATTGAAATGGATAGTGAGAATGAAAGGCATACGGTGCGATCCTGCTGAAATGGGGTAGCTGGCCATAGACCAAAAGTTGGAATGCTTCTGTTACAAATCATTCTTCAATCCTGCAACATTACAGTAACACGCTTCAAGCTGTTCAGTGTCCAATTAATCCGACATATTTCCGGATGCGCTTTGTTTACAATACAAAGGCTATTCAAGTTCTGCCCGCACTGAAGCACCTCCAATCGCCACATCGGCCAGGGTACTCCCGCCACATTGATGCGTAATCCAAGAAGTAATTTTGAGTAAAGCATCTCCTTTGACTTTCAAATGGCCTGCGATAAGTTGTTTAACTATACGAGCGATGGGCGTGCAATAGTCTGTCGTGGATCATTGTACTGGTGTGAGGGGAGAACCTGGTTTGGGTCGGCACCATCCTGTTTCTGCTACCATTCTTCACGAAATGACACACACTGCTGTTAGTGGCTTGAGAATTACTGAGGTTTTGGAATATTTTTGACTGACGCTGACTTCATGTACAGTAAAAGGCGAAATGGGTGTCGCTAATTTTTTAGTTAATTATTTTTAGCGAGGTCCACTTCTGGACACCTGTGGCTGTGCGCCCTAACTCGGCTGTACTCTGAAGTACTGTAACTTAAGCATTTCGGTTGGGGTCACCAGTGGGGAAAAGATCAAACCCCGCTTGTGGGGCTGTGATCGATTATGTCAGCCGAGACGATCCGACTTCAGGGCCTTGAGCTTGACATTTAATCCGCGGTCTTGTCAAGTAAGAACGATTATCAAAGCGCAACAATATGACCGGTGGACACGATGAAGGAAGTGTTCTGAGCACTCCTTTCGGCATTTTTGCAAAGACGTGAGCGTTCCATCCATCTAGCAGCGATTCCACTGATACAAATAGTTTCCTGCCACTCTATTCCGGTTCACAAGTCACAATTCGTATTGGATCTGCCAGTCACGAATATAGACTTCCAAAAGCCCTCCTATGCAAGCAGTCCTCTTATTTTGCAGCCATGTTCGAAGGAGACTTCCAAGAAGGCGCCGAGCAGTCGACCACTTTAGCAGAGATAGATGGTGTTGCTTCTGTGCGAAGCCTGGAAATGCTGGTGCAGTGGATTTGCCTTGGCCGCATCGTCATCGGAGCCACGTCCCCAGCCGAAGGGATTGCTCTCTCGATGGAATTTGCAAGACTCGCGGACATGTGCAACATCACTGGGGTAGAGTCTCTGATGGCTGAGCACATCAATGGCATAATTGTGGCTGATGCAGCTCTACACTTGGATGGATATAATAGAGATCCTAACGCGAACACTTTTGCTATCACCACCCAGCATATTCAGTGGGCGACACTTCTTCCTAGTGGTCATCCAGTGCGTGGCGTTCTGGCGATGGCAATAGTTGAAGGATTCTTCCTGGTCGATGATTACCGATTTCGAAAGGAGACTCGAGAGATTCCTGGTTTTGCTGCGGATGTTCTCGCAGCCGTGGCAAATACAATCCCGAATTCCGGGAACCTCTCAGTGGGAAGACGTTGACAATATATCCCCAGCTTGCTACACTACCGATTGCGTATACGACGGCTGCAGACGCTGTCTAGAGACTAATGTATTATTCATAAACTATGAAAAAGATGATAACTCGCCCAGCACTGCACTCTTATCTGTCTGGCTGACTACATATGTCCTCTAGTAAAGCTCATGACTCTATAGAAATCCACTCTAGAGGTAGGGCTGGACTTGTGCTGCAGCTTCTAGTGTAGGATTCACTTCAACGCTCCGAACTACACAGGCAGCGCTTATAATATCTCTAATGGCTTTATAATGCACTATGCTTATCGACAACCCTAGTAGTAATAGATCCCCTTCCAGAAATACGCATATAGCCAGGTAAGGCTGCTATGTTTCGATATATATCCCTTTTATTAATAGAGTCTTCCACGACAACGACTTACTGCACGAAGAACAGACTGTAGGCAAGAACAAATTGCCTATTCTATCGTAATTCTCGATAATCGGAGTCGGTACTTGCGATTAGCAGAAGAGCGATAACGGTCTGTAAAGTTGTTCGAGCCGTCTGTCGATCTTCGTCGGTTCTCGAGAGTAGAATGATTTTTTGGTAGGTTATATAGTACCTTAATGGCTCTTTTCCAACTGACAAGAATCACCAACACCTTCTACCCTACACAATGAACCTCCAATATTCTCAGCTCTGGTCTGCGAGGGAATCCGCTCCTCCGTCGCCGCCATCGCAGATCCCCACGTTACCTGCTTCGACGACGTGACCGTCACCGATCTGACAGTTCAGTTTGAATGGCATTTCCGGCTCAAGTGCAAATATATCCGAAGTCGAAGTACAGTGCTTTGCAAAACCGCCTTCCCCGCAAATGCGCAGCTCCCTTCTCAAAACAGCCACGCCAGCACCAGGCTCAGCAAATGCTTTACCCCTTAAGGCAAAGCCCAGAACGCCCTCTGTAAGGTCTAGCCCAACCGCTATTTTGCGATATATCTCAACATTGGTGATAAATCACGTGCAGTGCCCCCTCGCTCCGATGACGGCCATCAGAACTAGCAAACCACCACAATTGGAACTGAATCAATTACTGTAAGCTAACGTTACTGTAACGGTTATTGAAAGGTTACTGATGTTTTTCTCATCACTAGCGTATCGGCCACTAGGTCCAAAACCCGAACAAAATCTTCATACCGTTTGCTCAACCGTCCAGAAACACTGATGAGAGCCTGCGAATACTCTACAGCAATCTCTCTCTGCTAAGCAAACTATCCAGTTTAGTCTTTGCTTATCACCCTCTTCGATATCTCAGTTGGCTGAAGATCCGAAAGCAAAATCCATCTGAGCCTTCGATCATCGCTGGCAGTAGTGTGACCCAACATTTGGCCTGATACTCAGTACTTATAACCACAATTGACTCTTTCAGATAACATTTCTTTGTTGGAATAAGATCTCGTACAAGGTAATCAACTGCAGCATAGTCGGTGATGTCCTTCGCTTGACTTAGGAAATTCTGTACGTCATTCAATCCATGATCTTGGTCAGTCCATATCACACAAGTCGGAACCTCCATGGTCGAACAGGCCACTAACAGGCGGAATGGCCGGGGACTTTCAGGGAGTGACACTTCTATTTCACAGTAAATGTTTAGACCAGCTCCAGGATCCAAAAACAGTCCTTTTTGAGGGTCCCATAGTTCGACTGGATGCGTTTGAACAATAGTGGCTCCGGCTGGCAGGCCATGAAGGTCGAGTTGGATTGCTCTATCATATTGCTTTTGTAGTAGCGCAATATCATAATGGCTGATGTCCTTGCGAATATAGAGTACTGTCCTAGGACAGCGGACTCTGTTGTGCTTCCCAGATACATAGAGCTCATGGGACCACATCCGTAGGTATCCGTTTGCAGTCTTCCGAACGTAGATACCGATCCACCCGTCGCCACTTTGCTTGGACCAGTCATTTGAATCTTGAAAAGAAACCCCTAGATTCAGTACAAGATCATCTGGAGAAGCGTCAAAGAGACGTATGAGCTGTGCTTCCATTCGTAGCCCTCGATTGGTGATAGTGAAGTCCTTATAAGAATTCACCACATTCCTGAACTTCATCTGATGGCAATCCGCAAACTCCTTAGGTGACCTCGCGAGGATCCCTCTGAAATTGTGGCTGCCGTTACATTGTTCAGGCAGTGGGGCTTTCCAAGCAAAAAGTGAGAGATCGCTGCTCTGATTAGCTATCTCCTCTTGAAGGCGCACGAAAGACTTTTCGCCCTCTCCATATATCATGGGCATGTGTATGTCGAATATGCCTAACATGCAATATGCCATGTCCTCGAGTCGAGTCGTTTGCCGTCGTGAAATCCATGACATCCGCCGGGCAACCGGGAGACGGGCGAGCAGCGCGCTATCTTCCAAGACGTCCTCGCTTATCCCACTTGCTGCCGTCAATACCGCTCTGGAGTTAAGCTTTGTTGTTCTCTTGGTCCAATTTTGATCGTAAAACTCCACATGCCGAGGTGCAATCAGTTCCTGGAGAGTCCAACCTCTCGTGCCCCATTTACAGCTTGCAAAGCCATGGTCGAAGTCTACATTATCTGCTAAATCGTCCAGGTAGACTAGACAAAATGCTGCATGCTTGTACCAGGCGAACATTGAGTTAATTGCCTCAGAAAGTTCGGCGCTGCTGGACTTGTCGATACAGCAGGTGTCGACCCAAGCATAGCGGAGGCCACGATGGCGAGCTATCTCACATGTTTGTCTTATCTTGTTGAAACCACGTTTGCTGCTTGCACATTGTAGGTCATGGAAGTCTTGGAATGAGACTTCGTCAGCGCTCCATGTGTGTGATAGTATGGCGTAGGACGCTATTTCTGGATTGATGAAGATCTCCAGTTTGAGAGTGGACGTGTCGATGAGCCACATTGGATTAGTTTTCGAAATGAGAACACAGTGGATCCAAGGTTATCAGGACGTGGTTGGATGATAATGATAGAGAAGATGATATTGAGATTCGCTGCAAAATAGCGGGCCAGGCGACCCTGCGACGGCCGTTTCAAGTTTGGCTAAAAGTGGTCAAGCGACAGCTCAGCCTTGTCTTGGTGTGGCTGTGGTTGAAATCAGAGTTGCGCATTTGCGGGGAAGCCGGTTTTGCAAAGCACTGTACACGTTAGGACGATACAGTATGCGATTCCCAACCGCCTTATAATAACAGGTCATTCATTTCGGAGGTCGTGCTACCGGGATGGTGGATAGTGCTGGAGAGTGTTTACAGTAGAATACCGTTGTCGTTCTGATGAACTTCGATGTGTTGAGAAAGATTTGGTGAGTTTGGCAATATCAGTTGATTAGTAAGCAAATACAGGGATTCGCAGAAAACTCTCGGCACTCTGAGGTCACGTGTCATTGCTGTGGATTGACGTTGCAACTTTCCCCCTTCAACCCCCACCAAAATTGTCGAGTCCCTTATTGAGGGCGGGCTATCATGGAAATCAGGTCTTTCGACAAGCTTAACAGTGATCATTCTTTAAACTATGGAACCGCCGTGAATCCCACATCTGGCGGCCCAAGCGCTCGCCCAGCCAGCCCCGCAGCCGAACAAGCTGATCAGCCAAGCGGCGGACAAGCATTACCACTTCTCCGACTCAGTGCATGGGACAGTGAGAAGCAATATGACAAGCACAACCCAGTGTGTATCCATTATGACTTTCAGTGGAAGATCTCTCAGCGGGAGAAGATCAGAGCTAGGCCTGTCTTTTCAGACACAGATCCTTGTCTCGTCTTGGCTCCGAGTGATTTTTGGAAGGCTAAGTTCCACCCCCGACTTGATAATTATCTTAAGGACGAAGACAAATTCCCAGAAGATAAATATACGTGCGAAGAAACGATTATCGAAGTCTCTGTCGAGAAAAGCCGTCGACGCGGCCTGACGAAAC